>PVBE010464635.1_pt1 | contig 70429 bp, 15 predicted proteins | sample 1631181 | NCBI WGS metagenome assembly PVBE01 (sample SAMN08397723, study PRJNA350692) | Marine metagenome, whole genome shotgun sequencing project. | isolation source: water | place: Pacific Ocean | collected 2012-04
AAAATCTCAATGCGATAGAGATCGTCCCGAAGCGTCTCGGCAAAGCGAGCGATGACGATCCGCTGTGATTCTCCGAAGCCGATGAAGCCGGGAGAGATGATGATATTCGGTGCGATCTCCGTGCTCGCATCCGCGGTGGTCGTGATGTCCTGCGTTGGATCGCCAGCGACGATGGCCACATCCACCAGCGCGGCGGCGGGGATACTGGCTCGTAATGCCTGGACGAAATCCGCAGCAGTGCTCTCGTTGTCCGGATCTGCATTGAGCTCGACGCTGATCGTCATGCCGGACACGCTCACCGTCGGCAAAGCGGGCCCGCTTAGACTACCGCTCTTGGTGACAATCACTTCCAGGCCCGTCGCCAGCGGATCGATCTGCGTGACTTCCAGCTGCACGGCGCCGCCGGTATTGAAATCATCACGGAACGATCCGTCAAAACCGCTCTGCGTGAAACGAATTCCATCCAGCGTGGTCGCGTCGATGACCGAGTTTCCGTCGAAACGCAACGTCAATTCACGCGGCGCCATGTCGAGGATGTTGTCCAAGCCAGGATTGACGCTCGGATCGACATCAAAATTGAAGATGCCACCCGCATTTGGATTGATGCTGATCAGTCGCGGCCCCAAAGAGGTATTAACGCTTCGCCCACCCAAAGCCAGAATGGAATTGCCTAAGGCGTGAACATCAAGACGTTGGAAGTCGGCACCAGTGTTTATGACGTTATCGTCTTCATCGTCACCGTCGTTGATGGTTACACCCGTTGTTTGCATCAACGAGACAAATTCGGCCTGCGTCAAGCGACGGCCCAATTCCTGCACGGCCAACTGTTGCGCCAAGACCGCGGTACCGGCAACGTGTGGAGCTGCCTGGCTCGTGCCGCTAAGAACGGTAAAGCTGCCGTTACGATCGGCACCCGCGATTTCCGCGCCGGGTGCCATGATCGTTGTCAGTGTCGCGTGACGTTGTGAGAACGGCGCGACCCGGTCGGGTCCCGTGCTATTCGCGGCAGCCCCTCCGCCGTACGAAGGTGAGCCGACGTTGGCATCGTAGGTTGCGCTGACAGCGATCGAATTTGGATCGGCCGCCGGATAGGCCACACCTTGCGCGTTTGTGAATTGGAAGAACTCGTTACCCGCCGCGGAAACGACAATCACGTCCATGGCCACCAAAGCGGCCATTTCATCGTTTATGCCAAAGGCCGGGTTCGTGGTGGGCGCGCCAAAATTCTGACCGCCACCCAGAGACATATTAACACTGGCGACATTGAAGACCGAGGCATTCGCCACGACCCACTGCAGCGCCTGTTCGATGGCGGCCGACGTGGCCTGCGTATTTTGGCCGTCCGGGAAGACCTTCAGGGCGATAATGTCCGCTCCCGGGGCCATTCCGATGAACCTACCGGTGTTCGCCGCCGCAATACTAGCAACATTGGAGCCATGATCGTCTGTATCGCTGGCGTCGTTATCGTTATTGGCGAAGTCCGACTGAAAAACGATCCGATCTGCGATGCCGTTGGCATCGGCGTCCGGCCCAAAGAACGGGTGGTCCAAATCAATGCCCGTGTCAATGATTACCGTGGCAAAGCCCGATCCATCAACACCGCCAAAATTCGGATCCGCGCGGAACGACGTCAGGCCGATCAATGGACTGGACTCTTCAACCGAGTGCGAAAACCTTGGCGTCATATCGCCGGTGGTCGTGATGTTGGCGATCATCTGGCGGACTTCTGGATCTGCGTGACCGAGACCGTCCGGGAACGGCTGGGCGAAACCGTCCGCATCAAGCAGTTCGCGCCGCTCCAACGGTTCCAATAACAATGCACGCTTTTCGGCATTGGTACGCGGTTTGCGCACTTTTTTCCTAAAGCGGTTTCCAAAGAACGATTCGAACGATCGTCGGATGGTCATAAACCAAACCTTCAAAATGAAATAGTCTTCCCGTAGGTTGCGCCTCGACTTCGCTGTCGCACGATTCCTACAAGTATCAAATCAAATCCTCTCCGAACACACTGTCGTTGGCGCCTCGATCATAAAAACCATCGACCAAGTCACCGGCAATCTCATCCAAAGTATCTTCCAGACGCACTCCAGTCCGGGGCACCGTGGCGGACTTCTTCACACGCGGTGCAACCGGGGCAAGTGCATCATCGACCTTGGCCATGATCCGATCAACGGACTTTCGAGTCTCATTATCGCCACGCAAACTGGCTTCCACCCCCTGGGCCTCTTGCTCGGGCAAGCGAATCTCGAAGAATCCAGGTGCGGCGGTGACGGCGAATGGGTTGCCTGCCGCAGCTTCGCCTTGGCCGCCAACAAGACCTGCGACGTCGCGAGACACCGAACCCTCGCCCTCCCCAACAAAGAACACATTGTCATTCAAGAAGTTGATGATGATCAAGGCGTCGTTGGCGGTCAGGAAGCCATCGCCATTGGTGTCGTAGAATGGCGGTGGCCGGAAATTGGCAGTTGGCGTAGGCAGAGCGCCGCCAAGCCCCTGGTTCAATGCGTTGATCACGATCAGGACATCTTGTGGAGTAATCACGCCGTCAGCGTTAACATCCAGTTCATTCCGCGGGAATGCCGTGCCGGGGTTCTGCCAATGGCGAATCGGTTCGACGGTCACAGTCACCGTGGCCACATTTGATGTTGCGCCATCAAAATCGTCGACGGTGTAAAGGAACACGTCAGTCCCATTGAAATTTTGCTGCGGCGTGTAGGTGATCACTCCAGTAACCGAATCCACAACCACCGATCCGTTGGACGGACCGCTCTGCACAACCACACTGGCCGCATTGATGGACCCATCCGGATCAAAGTCGTTGAGCAGCACATCAATTGCGACAGGCTCCAGTTCGCCCGTTGTGGCCATGTCGTCGTTGGCCGTCGGCGGCGCGATGACACGAACGGTAACCGTCGCCTCGTTCGACAGGGCTCCCTGGTGATCGCTTACGCGGTAGCGGAATGTGCTGACACCCAGGAAATTCGGACTTGGTATGAAGAGAATTGTGCCATCGTTGTTGACTGACAGACTGGCGTTGTTGGCCCCGGAAGTGATCTCGACAGTCGTAACGTCGATGTCGTCATTGGTGCCTGCGGAACTCTCGACATCCGTGTCGTTGCTCAACACGTCCAGTTCTGTGGGTGTGTTCTTGACAACCAAGTCGCTGTCAGGATTCGCGACGGGTGCATCGTTGACCGGAGTGACCGTCAATATGAAGGTGTCTGTCTCGGACTCGCCCCGCGAGTCGGTTGCCTGAATGGTGATTTCCGCCTGGCCGGAAGCATTGGGAACCAAAGCCAAGATCAAAGCAGTCTTATCGATCACGTCGATCGCGGCGGAAACCAGTGCAGAATTATTATTGCTGAACACGCTGAGGGTCAACGTGTCGTTATTAGTTGCCACATCGGGGTCGTTAAAGACGCGCGGGAACAACTCGATCCGCAGATTCGGACTGTCCTCCAGCGCAGGGATATCCGCGATTGGATTGGCGACAAACGGTGCATCGTTGACGGGCGAGACGGTGATCGGAATTGTCGCCTGATCTGTCTTTTTGCCGGGCGATCCAGTGTTTCCTAAGTCGTCGGCAATCACCGTCAGCACGTCATTACCGTTGAAGTCTTGATTGCCTTGGTAGTTCAATCCATCCGTTGCGCCCAGCGTGGCCGCGATTGCCGCGGGAGTGCTCCGTACCGTCACCGTAGCGGTACCATTGTCTGACACATCGCTGGACTGCAACCCGCCAGAAACCAAGGTGTTAACGTTTAATGTGCCGTTGTTGACACGGAACTTGACTTCAATCTCGCCCGCGTCGACATCCGTCACGGTGATGTTCCGTACCTCCAGATTGGTGTCTTCGTCGACAACCTGCTCGCTGGGTACGGTGATTATCGGTGCGTCGTTAATGGCTTCGATGGTCAACGTGAATGACTTGGTGGAGTGATTCACGTTCGGTGCAGCACTGGGGCCTGAATCAACGGCTTGGACCGTGACAACGGCTGTGCCGTTGGCATCGGGCAACGTCGTGTAAATCAGCGTGCCATCAGGAAAAACTGTGGGCTGAACCGAGAATAGATTGGTCTGGTCGTTGGTGACATTGAATGTCACGGTCTGGATCGCTTCGTCCGTGGCAGTATCCGGGCCAGGCCGTATACCCTTTACGAAGCCTGGGACGGTTTGAGGACCGGCATCTTCGACGATGGGTGAGATCTCACTGAGCGTGAATTCAGGAGCGTCATTGACGGCTGCAATGGTGATCACAAAGGTCTTCGGTGCCGAAACATTTACATCGTTGTTATTCGGCGGGGTAGAGTTGCCATTGTCGACGGCCACCACCGTCACGGTTGCCGTACCATGTCTGTCAGGGTCGGTTTCGAACGTCAAGTTGCCGTTGGCCGGATTGACCGCTGGGACACTTGCAAAGGACAAACCGCCCGAGAGGATCAAGTTGGTGATCTCAAACGTGATGATCTGAGAACTCTCGTCCGTCGCGGTCACAGGGCCAGGCAGAATGTCACTGGCCCATCCAGCCACCGTCTGGAAACCAGCATCCTCGTCAGCTTCGACATTGGGAACATCGACGGTGAATTCCGGCGCGTCATTCACTGCTTCGACTTCAATCCTGAAGGTCTGCGGTGGCGACACATTGACATCATTGACATGCGGCGGGATGGAGTTGCCGTCGTCGCTCAAGGTCACCGTTACGGTGGCAACACCATTGGTATTCGGTTTCGTGGTATAGGTAAGCTCGCCGGTCTGTGAATCGATCGCCGGGGGGTCCGTAAAGTCCAGGTTCCCGGTGGTCACTACCGACAGGTTGAATGTCAAGTTCTGACCGATTTCGTCGGTGGCAGTGTTCGGGCCTGGCAGAATATTGGTCGCCCGGAGGACCACGTTCGGTCGCCCGGCATCTTCTTCGGCAAACTCAACGTTACCGGTCACGATCGAAAACTGCGGTGCGTCATTGATCGCATCGACGGTGATCGTAAATTGCCGCGAACCTGATTCGTTAACGTTCGGGGCGGTGCCGCTTCCATTGTCTTGTGCCTTCAGTGTCACCACGGCCGTTCCATTGGCGTCGGCGCGAGGCGTGAATGTCAGCGTCCCACTTCCAGAAATCGCGGGCTGCTCAGCGAAAAGTAGATTGTTGTTATTGGTGACGTCAAAGGTGATGATCTGTGGGGTTTCATCCACCGCCGTGATCGGCCCGGGGCGAACACCAGAAGCCCAACCGATGACCGTGTGGGGACCTACGTCTTCAATCACCGTTACGTTGGGCCCTTCGGTGAATTGCGGGGCGTCGTTGACTGCGTTGACCGTAATATTGACGGTTCCCGGCAGGCTCGTCTTGGCGGGGCCGCCGAGCGTGTTATCGTCTTCGACTTGGAAGGTGAAGCTATCTTGACCGTTGAAGTCGTCGTTGGGTGTGTAGCGGTATTGCCCCGGTGTCGCCGTTGCAGCCAATGTCCCGTTACTCGGGCTACCAACAATAAACGTCAGCGGCGACTGGTCTTCGCCTTGCAAGGGGTCACCGTCGTCACCCTCCAATGTGATCGTCCTCAGGCCAGTGTTTGGCTCGTCTTCGTACAGGTTGAACGACTGGTCGAAGGCGATCGGAACATCATTCACGGGTGTTACGTCAATTGTCACGGTGGCCGGATCGCTGAACAGATTCGGTGGATTGCCGGCCAAGGCGTCGTCCCGTGCATGGAACTCAAACGTGTCGCTGCCGTTGAAGTTGGGATCAGGCGTATACACCAACGAGCCGGTGGCCGGATTGAAGTTCGTAATTGTCCCGTTAACAGGCAGTGTGACAATCGAGTAGGTCAGTACTTGCGAAACGTCTGGGTCGTTATCGTCGGCATTTAATGTGATCGTCCTCTCACCGATACTTGGTTCGTCTTCATCCATGACAACAGTTTGATCGAAGGCGATCGGTTTTTCGTTGGTCGCCGATACCGTGATCGACACAGTCCCCACACCGCTCTCCAGTGAGAAGATGGGTCCAGCGAGTGCATCGTCAGTCACTTTGTATGTGAAAGTGTCCGGGACACCAACGGGCGAGTTGTTGTAGTCCACATCGGGCGTGTAGGTGAAGTCGCCCGTCGCGGCATCAAAACCGGTGAGTGTTCCGTGCGCCGGTGGGGTCAGGATCTCGTAGGTCAACAGCTGCACGACAACCGGATCGCCATCGTCGCCGGGCAACGATTCGTTGCCGGGGTCGGTGGAATCGTACGAAGAGTTCTCGTCAACCGAGAATGCTAGATTGTTGGCGATTGGTGGATCGTTCGTCGGTGTCACATTGATCGTGAACGTAGTCGGATCGCTTACTCGTGTCGTACCAAGCCCGAAGAAATCGTCATCGGTAATGCTGAAGGTGAACGTATCAGCTCCGTTGAAGTTAGTATTCGGGGTGTAGGTCACTGCGCCGGTCAGAGGGTTGAAACCGGCCAACGTCCCGTCCGCCGGCTGATCAACGATCGCATAGGTGATCTGCTGCACTTCATCGGGATGAGGATCTCCATCGCTTCCTGACAACATAATGTTGATCGGAATCTCTTCGGCGGTGGTGACGGACAGCGGATCGCCCACGGGTTGGCCGTTGACGGGCGTGATAACAAATGTCACGGCAGCAACCAGGCTTGTCTGGTTGGTCGGCAGCCCCGCGTTTTCTGGAGGGTTGTCCTCATCCGTAACGCGGAACAACACCGTTGCCGTTCTTCCGCCGGCCGTGTTGAAGTCTGGGTCGGGAAGGTAAGTGAATTGGCCGCTGGTGATGAAATCGGGGGCCAGCACAATCGTACCGTTGTCACCGCTGGAATCGACAATTTCGAAGGAAGGCAACTGATTCTCGTCGGGCATGGGATCGCCGTCGTCCCAGGTCAGGGTCACGGTGGTCGGCGTGAAGGTGCCTTTGGTGACATCTTCGGTCGTGATTTCGGTCAACGTCACTGTCTGGGCGTGGGCAATCGGCCTGTCGTTCACTGGATCGACGGTCACCTCGAACTCGTCTTCCACGAACAAACCGCCCTCATCAGTGGCACGCATACGAATGATCGCCGAGCCGTTTTGATCGTCCAGGTAGTCCAGCACTACGGTCCGTCCATCCAGATCAACACTGGCCTCAACCAGGGAAGGATTGGTGTTGCCGACTACCGTGAAGATGAGGAAATCGCCGTTGCCGTTCGTAATGTCAATGTCACTGAAGAATGCCGATGCATCGAAGGTGTGGTCGGCATCATCTTCGAGTACAGGGAAGAACACGTCTACAGGAACATTTGGGATGCCCGGCGGCACCACGGTCGGAGCGTTGTTACTGATCACACGAATCCGATAGTCTTCCACTTCCCCGTCCACGGCCAAGCCAGTTGGCAACAGGCCGGCTTCCGAGCTGAAGCGGAATCGAGCGGCTGTCAAACCGAGTGGTAGCGTACTGGGAGCTGGCGCGAAGTCCGGTACCATGATGCTTAACGAATTTGCGCCAGCCTGCACCGCCTGATCCGTAAAGACCTGCTCGTTGGGGTCGTTCCAATCACCGTCCTGGTTCCAGTCGAACCAGGCGTTCAACCTGCCATCGGCCGATGCCGTCACCGTGATAGGCGTCGCCGCATTGGGCGTGAAGATACTGTCAAACCTCACGCCATCTTCGTCGTCTCTTTGGAGTTGAACGGAACCGCCGCCCAGATTCGCGGCGAAGATTGCCAGCCCAGCTCCATTAACCACTCGAGCAATCTCCGCACCAATTTCTTCACTCGTTCGTTCGGCCCATTCGCTCGATGACTCGGTTCCGTCTTTCGTTACGGTCGACACGGCAAGGTTACCCGTTGCGGTTCGGTCGTTACGATCAAACTCGAAGATCACCTGCCGCATACCGTCGCCGATGGTGAACAACTGGCCATCGGCCAGGCCGCCCGCCACTCCGTCTTGGGACAGGTCAGGCGAGTTGGTCAGATCAACGACAAGGCTTGTCGGCCCCGAAACGTCGACCACGCCGTCACCCAGATTATTGGTCACGACACCCGCCGGATTGCCGGACAGTGCGGCGTTCTTAATCGCCGTGACGATGGACTTGGCAACGTCGTCGGCACTTTGTACGTCCTGGATTTGAACCGGTCGATTCGTGCCGCTAACATTGCCTGTCTTAGTGAACTCGAAAACTACGGACGGGCTGATACCCGATGGTCCGTCCAGATCGATCGAGAAGGTCTGGCTTTCGGCAACGGGTCCGGTTTGAACCAGTTGACTCTGCGTCGAATCGACACTGACGATGGCAACGGGCTGAAGATCGACGAGGCCACCGCTGATATGCACGGGTTGGATGCCGACCAAAAGTCCTGCATCGACGGCCTGCTGAATAACGGCGACCATCTGGGATGCCACAACCTCTGGGGCTTGGTTGTTGGTAAAAGAAATTGGATACGAGCCGACTGCGACACCGCCAGTTAGATCGTCGAATTCAAACGTGACCGCGGGATTGATACGGTCGTTAATGATGAACATGTCACCATCTTGGATATCAGTGGGAGCCAATCCAACGCTCACTTCAAGTTGCAGAATCGCAGGAACCTTAATCGCCAACCCCGTTGCGGGCGTGTCGACCAGGAGCGGAATCCGCCCGGCCGGCGCCAGCGAAGGCGATTGAGAAATGTCCAGGTCATGACTGGCTGGGCCGGCAACCTGAATCACGCCGCTGCCTTGGTGCGTCATGCTGCCGTTGGGTGCGGCAAACTGCAGTCCCGATGACTGAACTGCGGCGATCAGATTCATCGCAAGCTCGGAAGGCGTCTCGGTATCGACGAAGGTCACCGCCGTGTTGCCCGTCACGACCGTCGCGTCACTGTCGAATTCAAATGTCACTGAACCTGCACCGTCGTGAAAGACGATCAGATCACCATCGCCCATGTTGGCGGTGCCCATCGCCGTTGCGGGAATTCGCAACACCGATGCGGGCGTGCCTTCAACCACAATCGAACTCTGACTTGCATCCACCGCATGCCGTAGCTCGCCGCCGATAAATACAATGCCGTTGCCCAAATTCGCAGGGTGCAGCACCAACAGGTCGTGGTTCGAGTTGTTTTGGGGCGTATCAGCTTGAATCGCGGCCACGATCGCATTGGCGAGCTCATCGCGAGTTGTGGCGGCAGTGAAGTTAATCTTCTTGGTGTCCGCTGACACACCATTCTCGTCGAATTCAAACGTCACAGTCTGGCCGTTGAATCGCTCGATGGTAAACTCTTCGCCGTCATTGATCGCGGCACCGCCCGCGGCTGGGACGACAATGCTGTAGGGTGCCGTACCAGTTACGGACAGATTTGACGCTGAGATATCCAGGACGTGGTCGGCATCATCACCGTCGGCGGTCAACGAGGGCTGGCCGTCGGCGTCAGCATCGACACCGCTGCCCAGGAAAATTGGAGTTTCCGTGATAACATGGCGGGCCCCGTCGTTGTCAAACAGGGTTGCATACCGGCCGATTCCCGTAAATGGATCAGGGGCATCGCCAAAGTCCAGCTCCGTACCAGGCAGCAGAATCGTGAACTGGGTTTCATCTGTGGATTGATTGGCCTCCAGAGAATTGCCTGGCAAGTCCTTGACGGCACTAAGGAAGAAGTTGGAAATCCCGGTCACGGCCGCCGATCCGTCGACGTAGTCGGCTGGCGCCACCGTCACATTGCCTTGGTTGTCGACCTTAAATTGATCGATATCGACAAACAGGGTCGATCCGCCCCGGATCTGCGCAGTGACATTCTCGAAAGGCAGGGCGGTGGTGGCCGTGTTGATGGACTTAACAATGCTGTCGGCCACTTGTGCGTCAGAAAAATCCGACCGGATTTTGACCAAGACACCACCACCAGGCACACCACTTGTTGTGAGGGAACTCGCCGTCACATCAACCAGATGGCCCGGTGAATCGTTCAGCTCGACAGCACCATCGCCTTGATTCACGGGCGCCAAGTTGACGCCGGCGGACGCAATGACCGCCACCATCGTGTCGGCCACGGTATCGACAGCAGAGCCGGGCGTAAACAAGATCGACTCGTATCCAGGGGTCACCCCGTTGCCCAGCGAGGAATCGTCGAATTCGAAGAACACCGTCTTGCTGCCGTCATCAATTGAGAACACATCGCTGTCCATCAGCGACGTTGCAACACGGTCGGCCCGAGTCAGGCTGGTGTTCGTGAGGGGCCCAACAATGCCATTGGAGGGCGCCCCGAGATCGATCACGCCGTTACCAACTTCCATTGACACGAATCCAAGGCCGGCCAGGTTGATGGCGTTACTGACGGCGACTGCCATCGCCGTTCGAGTTTCCGTGCCGGTGAACGTGATCAGGATATTGTCCGGAGCCAGATCGCCGTCGGCATCCACGAAGACACCATCGCTGTCGAATTCAAACGAACGGAATTGAGTTCCATTGCCGAGAAAGAACGTCTCCGCATCGGCGATGTCGGCTCCGCCGTTGGGGGGCACCTGCAGAGCAGGCGATGTGGGCAATTGCAACGTGGTTGTCGCGCGAACGCCAGGTTCTCCCGTGACGTTCAGGCTGGAGGCGAATATCGTTGTCAAAACATGCAGCGGCGACCCGCCGATATTGACAATACCACCGCCGACATGAATCGGATCCAAGCCCAAGCCTGCATCGGCGATCGCGGCGACCATTTGGTTCGCCAGATCGAGGTGTGTGCTGGCCGTGGTAAACGGCAATAACGTGTTGTCTGGCACGTTGTCCATATCCAAATCGATGAAGACACCATCGTTGTCGAACTCGAAGGTCACCGTAGTGACGCCGTCGGTAATCGTGAAACGCTCGCCATCTTTGACACCGCCGATGAACATCTGCCGTGTCAAGCTTCCTTGCGTCACGTCCACGGAGTGATTCGCGCCGGCACCTAACTCGACCACGCCACCGCCAACATTCAACGGACTCAGACCCAGCGGTGCATTGGCAAGGGCGCTCGTCAGTAGACTGGCGATTTGATCGGCAGAATCAAGATCCAAATACGGGATCGAGCAGTACGAGCACGTTATGGGGCCGGGAACTGTGTCGAGAATTCCGTCGTTGTCAAACTCAAACTCAACAGTGATTGTTCCATCGCTGACCTTAAACGTCTCGCCATCGGTCAGTCCCAGGCCACCGTTTGCGGGTACCGTCAAGCTAAACGGGAATTGTGTCACCGTGGTCGTCAATTGGGAAAACGTGACATCGACTTCGTGATCCGTCGTGGCACCAACATGCACCAGACCGTCACCAAGGTTCCGTGGCTGCAGGCCGCTCAATTCGCCATCGGTCACCGCTTGCATAATTGCCGCGACGATGCTATCGGCCAGCGTGGAGGCGCTGTCGGCGGTGGCGAACAGCACGGGCCGGTTGTCTGGCAACACGTTGCCGTTACGATCGAACTCGAAAACGACCGTTGTCGCGCCATTGTCTTGAGTGATCGAAAAACGCTGACCATCCGTAATACCGCCGATGGCTGCCCCGATCGCCGGAACTTGCAGGCCCAGGGTTTGCGTAATGCCGCTGGTGTAGCCGCTGTCGAACTCGATCGACGCGGTCTCGCCAATGGCGTTGGTGATCTTCAGATCGTCGCCGTCAACAATCGCCGCGCCGCTGTCTGCGTCGACCACAAAGCGATCGCGGTTGTTCACGCGAATCACGTAGACACCGCTTTGCCAGATACCGGACAACGGCGTCAACACCGCCTCGTTGCTGGTCCGATTGTAGCGGAAGGTGTAGTCGATCCCCTCGCGAAGGAAGATGCCGTCGCGGAACAGCGTCAGAGCGGGACCTCTGACGAGCAGTGGAATCCCATCCTCGTTAATGGGAAGCACGCGGCCATCAAGCGTGTCGTCATCGACACCGACACCGGGGAACGGATCGGCAGCTTCAAAGCCATCGACGATTTGGATGGTGAAGTTGGAATAGACACCTTCTTCCAACTGGACGATCGAGACCGCGCCATCCAAGTCCAGATTGTCTGCGTCGTTGTCTTGCGGGAAGACCAACGCGGCGGCCGGCCCGACAAAGTCGCTGCGATCCAACGAACCGCGATCCTTGAAGACGTTCGCACCCTGACCGAGGGGCGTCTGGACATTCGGGTCGTCCACTCGCAGCTGGCCCACAACGTCACGGTCGGGGGCCAGAATCGGTGATAGCGAAATCCCAAGCGCTTCCTTGATCGGCTCGAATTCGTCCCGTTCCGATAGCGAGTCGATCGAACTATCGATCGACAAGGCAAAATCGGCCGGGAAGAGGTTGTGGTCAGCGGCGTTGACATACAGCGATTCGAAGCCACCCAAAGCAATTTGGAAGTCCTCGTTGCTGAAAGGGATGTTCGAGTTGCTGATGCTGTTGTGCTGGTAGACCGAAGCACCTTCCACCATCCCGCCAGGCACGGAGTGACCGACATCGGCGGGGCCAGGGTTGCCGCTCTGGAACGAGACTTGCTCGAGACCGCGACACAGATTCGTCAACACATTGTTCAGTACCGTAGGTGTGGCCTGTTCGGATACGAGGATTCCGCGTTCCTGACGGAGCTGATCCAGATCGTTGTCTGTGACCGGCGTGATGTGGACACTACTGTTGTTGCTGAAGATCTTGGTCGCGTTGCGGACCACCACGAACCGCTGGTGACTGCGGACGCTGTCGACTCCGGCCCGCGTCGGGAGGTCCATCGTCCACCGCGTAATGTGCTGCGGACTGCCGTAGGCTTCGCCCGTCACTTGCTGCAGCGGATTGGCGAGCCCGAACATCCCGTTATCCAGGTTCTGGATGTTGTTGAGCGGACTGGCGGTGATCTGACTGGCAATGGTGACCGACAATTCAGGTGCCAAATGCGTCGGCGAGTTGTTGGCGATGGGTGTCGGATTGAAGGCAATCGCGAAACTACCGGGCGTGACGGCACCGTTACTATCAAATTCAAAGCGAGTTTGGGCGCCTGTCACGTCCTCGATTGTAAAGCCAGTGCCGTCGCCAATCTGCGTGCCGCCCGGAGCTGGCCCCAACGGTACCGTCATGACAAACGTCCGCGGAGCGCGAACGTTGATATCGATATCATAATCACCGGTGCTAGCCCCATCCGTCCGACTTCCAAGGCTGAGGGGGCTGTAATTGTCGTTGCCGGCACCACTGACCGCGACGAAGTAGGTATCCGGGGCGAGCGCCGTATAATCAATGAACGGGTCAAGGTTTTGCGCCGGTAGGCCGACACTCCGCATAATTTCTTCACCGACCGAGTCGAACAACCGTAGCACTGGGTTCAGCGAACTGCCGTTTGTAATCGCGTCCAGATCGATCGTCACATGGTCGCCAATGTCCAGTTGGAACTGGTAGAAATCGACATCGACCGACGTATCGCCTCGGAAATTCTGAGTATCGCCGATCGTCGCCGATCGCGCATAGGTCTCGGGGTAATGCTGCCGCCCCTGGCGGGTATCGACGGCATTGAAGAGCGTATCGTTGGGTTCAACAGCAGCGTCCGGAAAGAAGGAATAATCTCCGTCGTTGCCAAAGACCGTATTGTTCACGACTCGGGTAAATGGTTGTGGAGCGTAAGCGTGTCCCACGCGGCGAATGCGGAGCACTCCGGGGCCGGGAGGGCTTGATCCAATACCACTGACGTGCTCGACAAAGACCGCTGGATCTGGGCCGGGAGTGAAACCTCCGGGTGAGCGACTGGGGGCAATGTACGTTTGGATGACCATCGTACTGTCGTTGGAGACCAAGGTGCTGCTATCAATGGCATCTTTGATCGCAACCGCCATCTCAGTCTGATCGTAGCCGAGCGTCCGCGGCCCTCCTGGAATGACCGGATGGCGGTGGGAATACCCAGTCGAGAAAGAGCGGCGGTAGAAGATGGGGATGCTGCCCTGGGTCCAACCATTGCCAGCAAGCACGCCACTGCCGCATTCGGTCACCGGCGAACCGGAGATGTCTTCAAATTCAAACCTGACCGACTGGCCAAAAGCCCTGATCGTAAAGTTTTCACCATCGCAGACCTCATCGCCCGCGGTGAATTCGATCAGGCTCTGAACCGGATGCACGGACGGACGCCGCGGCGTCAGTTCGAAGGTCTGGCTGTTCCCGCTGACGTGGATACCGCCGAGCGACCCGTCACTGGTGATGGTGTTGTTGGCAATCGTCACGCTGGGAGTGAATCCACCCGCGGCCGGTACGTTGTTCGGCGCGACTAAATTGCGGACCGGGCCGGGAACGGGACTTTGCAATCGAACCGGTACCCTGTCCAGCGCGCTCCTGGTGCCGCCAGAATCTCGATTCGAGGCGAAGCTGCCGTCGGTATCACGCTCACCGGCATCGGCGACAATCCCATACGTCTTGGAATCCGTGACCGTATTCGAGTGGATCATCACCAGGCCCTGATCGCGGAAGCGATTCTGGTCGCCTTGCCCTTCGTGGCGGATACTGGCGATTCCTTCGGGATCCCGCACAAATGGCCCAGTGTCCGGATCCGTGGTCAGGAAACTCTGCATGCTAACGGCTTCAATGAAAACCGCGCTGTCAGCGGATAAGTCGTCCACGTCGGAAATCGCGATCTTGATTCGGTGCGGCCCATCCGTCGTCAATGCATCGGCACCAGCCAGCGACGCGACGAACACGTCGGTAAATCCGTCGTAACCGAATTCGTCCAGGAACTGGCCGCCCTGGTTCGGATCGTTGTTGTTGAAGAACTGTGGGTTGGCGCCGATCAGACCAGAGGGATCAAACGGGTCGCCGCCGTTGACGGTATCAATCGAGACAGGGTCAAGCGGTGCCATGCCCGGCACCAAGGCAATGTTTTTGACGTCAATACCATCGGCACCTTCGTCCACGAAGATTGCCACGGCATCGGCGAATGCCGAACCGATCGATTCGTTGTATTCCTCGGAGGCAAACACGAAATTGAGATACAAGTCGTTGCTGGCCATGGGAGGATTGGCAGGCAAGGGCGGCAATGTGAAGTCGAATTCCAGATAGGTTGTGTCCGCCGTCGTGACGCCAAATTCCGCGTCCAGATCGGCATCACCTTGCTCGGAAGCTCGCCCGCTCTGCGTGTTGACCGGATTGGGATCGTCGGCAAAGTTGGCATCGCCGGTTGTCAGGACAATCCCAGATTCCAATCCGATCGTTTCCAGACCGCCCCGGAACAGGCCGGCAGAAACATCACTACCGACAAACGTGGCGTTGCCCACCGATTCGACTGCGGAACCAACAATCACGTCGCGCAACTGGTTGGCGTTATTGGTCGTTTCCGTGATCTCGAATGAGTCGGGAACGTCGACCAATGCGGTGCCAAAGAGGTTGATACGATTGTCACTGCTGGCCGTGCCGGTGACTTCGCCATCGGACTTGGCCGCACGAAGATTGATAATGGTCTGAGCTTGCGGGCTGTTGATCGCATCGCGAATCCTTGTCGCGATGACCGAATCCGTATCCGGCAAGAACATGGGGTTCATCGGATCGTTGTCCGACGTTTTGAAGCGAATTTCGACGTGGCCACCGCTGATGCCGTCACCAATCTCCGGATCTTCGAATTCGAATGTGAGTTCATTCACTCCGTCGCCCACCGTGAACGTTTGTCCGTCGACCACGTCCGTACCGGCAGGAGCGATTAACGTTGTGACTTGCGCCTCGCGGTCGTTGGTGTCGATGCTGCCTGTCAGCGTCAAACCAACATTCGCATTGTTGAATCGAGCGGCCGCCAAACCGATGAGATTGCCGCCCGGGATCGCGACCGTTTGATGGATCGTACCGGTGTCTGGATCGAGCGTCACCAGATTCCCGGCGGCATCAGAGACATAGAGAAACGTGCCATCAAATGCCATTCCCTGCATTTGAGAAACTTGAGCGGGGAATGAACTTATGATGGAATTGGCCAGGGCCGGATCATATTCCACGATGAGCGCGCCGGCATCCAAGAACTGGCGGCCATTGTCATCGCCACCCATGGCGCCCGGAATCGTAGGTGTAGCAAATGTCGCACTCAGATGTTGCGTTACGAGGCCACCAAAGCCCGTCTGGGCGTCTACACCCAGGATGCCGTCCACGGCGAAAATCGTCCCCGGCGATTCGTAGCTGAGACCACCGCGATCGCCTGGAAACGCCGATGGAAGGAGTTCGGTCGAAAGAATTGTCCCGTTGGTCGGATCGAGTCGGTAAAGGATGCTCCCGTCCAACTCGCCGTTAACGTAGATGAGCGAATTTCCGCCCTCGGCGATTGACAAGCCAGCAACCAGGTGACCGGGCGCCAAGGGATCGGGAGCCGGGAACTGCCCGACAATCGCGCCGTTGGCTGGATCGATCTGGATAATCTGCCGAGTGCCCGGCTGGATTCCCCAAACCGTCGCGCTGCGGATCGTTGATGTCGCCTGACCGGAGGTGCCGAATTCGCTCGCCTTGCGAATCTCGAGCTGGTAGTCGCCGACGAGAATTTCTGCGGGAGGGGCATTCGGGTCGGTCGTGAAGTTCGGATTCGAGGCGGCACCGGTCACCATCTCGCCACGTTCGGCGAATCCGATGATCACGTCGTCGATGTAGGCCCCCTCATTGGCTCCCGTGGAAACGCCATCGTATTCGAACCGCAGACGAAGCGTCTCCGAGCCAGCGAACGTGTCGAGTTCAATTCGGGCTTGCAACCAATCGCTACCTGACGCTTGCGACAGCAGTGTAACGGCGGGACTGGAAGCGTCCGATGTATTGCTGGAAGCCACCAAAGTCGCGTTCCCACCTGCATCGACGAGCGACACACGAAAGGCATCCTGGCCGGAATTGTTGTCGATGAAATGGTTGAAATACAAGACAGGGCGGTCGTTCGCCGAATAACCTTTCAAGCTGAATGGATTGGAGAGCATGTTCCCCATCGAACCAGCAGGAACCGTGTTGCCGGCCGACTCGTCACCAAAGTAGAAACTGTCGCCACCGTCAGTCAGGTTTGCACCGCTCCGGCTAAGGTCGAAGACTTCGTTGAGCCCGTGCCCCGGGTTCGCCGCCCGATTGCCGGTCACGTGCCAGAGGTTTGTTCCCGAACCCACGAAGTTCGGATCCAGCAACACTGGCACCACAGGATCCTCCGCCGTCGAACCACCAAAGGAACCAATATGGTCTTCCGCGATCCGGATCACGGAATTGACCGGCTCTAAGCGGAGCAGCCGATTGCCGAGCAGATCAGCGGAAATCTGACCGTTGGAAGTCACCACCGGGAAATACGTGCCTTGAGGCAACTCGACAGGACCGATGTACGGGTCTTTCGGGCCGACACTGCCGCGCGAAAGGTCAGTCAGGTCGGCATCCGCCAACGGACCCGAACGGTCTTCGGCAATGTTGGAATCATGGCCAATCAGGATCAGCCTGCCGCTGTCGTCAAAGACATTGAGTGTCGAGTTATACCGCACCAGGGCATCGGCATAGTCGACGTCGAAGGTGGTCGCAAAATGATGTTGAGATGCGTCGGAAATCCCCTCATAGGTCACATCGAACTTAAAGAAGTCTAGATCTTCGGAACTGCTTGTCGTGCCTGCGATGCTGATGGCCGCACGATCCGAAGCCAGTAAGTTACCAACGTCCTGTGGTTGGTTTCCGGGAGTGACTGGATCCTGGAAGAAATTATTGTTGCTGGCGAATGAACCCGCCAGTTCATCTTCCGCCGCCTCACCCAGCAGCGGCGAGTGCTTAGGCAGGCCGAGCACTTCTACTCCGTTATTGGCATAACGAATGTCGGCGAATCGCACCGTGGATCCCGGGAACTCGTCGACTTCGCCCGTCCTTATCTGCAATTGGTAAACACCCGTAGTCAATCCGTCCTTGCTGCGGACACGAACGTGAAACGTGTCGCGAGCTCCAGCACTGCCCGGTAGGGCAATCCGCATCCCGGCATCACGGGGGTTGAACGTGAAGAAGTCTTTGGACAACCCCGACGCATGGGTCGGGTAGTACGGCGTGGGTGATTTTTGTAGCGGCGCCACGAGATTCGGTTGAATCTGATTGGATACGAAATCAACCGCATCGACCTCGCGTAGCGTGTCATCAGTCCGTGCCAACACGACGCCATTCTCATCCAAGAACTCGACAATGGTGTCGAGCGTGAACGTGGTACGGTCAACATCAATCCAGATTTCTGTGCCTGCAGCGCCCTCGAAACTGTAGATATCGACGTCGTTCGGCTCGTTGATGAACCCTTGAATCTCGAAGCCCATCCGAAGGTTCTCGTCACCGCCCTGTTCATTGGCGGCCAGCTTGCCCAAAGATTGAGCCGTGTTGGTCGTTGAATTGGAACCTGGAGCCGTCTCCTCAGGCGATTCCAACTCAAGTGCAATTTCAACGTTGCGATCATTGCTTTCCTGATCCAGTCGAACGCTGCGCCAGTCGTTGGGTCTCGGAATCGTCGCGATTCCGTCATTGTTGGTATCCGTTTGTGGACGGTCGTCGGGTTGGACGCCGGCTCCTACGGTGTCGTCAAAAAACGAAGTCAGCACCACCGGGAAACCCGGCTGTCCCACAACGTGCAGCGTTCCACCGATACGGTCGTCGAGCTCGAAGCGGCGACCGCTCGCCGTGAAGCCGGCTCCGTCATAAGGATTCCGATTGCTGGGATTGCCATTCTGAATCAAGTTGAAGCTGTTGTCCAAACGCCCAGAACCACGCAGCTTGACGACCAGGCTTTCGGTCGAGTTGCTCTCCAGGCGAAGGCCACCGTAAGTGTGATGCTCGGGAATCACGATCTCGTCGAAGGCAAACGTTCGCCGGATGCCGGCGGCATCGACTGTCCGAGCGTTACGCTGGTCGAACTGATTCGTCAGCACGTGAACGATGCCGGTATCGTCCCAAACGCTTTGTGTCGTCAGAACTTCGCCTCGAATCACCATGGCGTTGATGGCGTTATTCGAGAGGCGGTTGCCACGCACCAATGGTCCGGCGTTATCACCGTATCGGCTGATGACATTTACCGTTCCCCGCGAGCGACCGTAGTCGACCAGATTATCGTGGATCAACGAATTCGCGTTGATCGTGATCACGGGCATCTGCAGGCTGGCGCTGGACTTTGACGCGTCGTATAGCGTGTTGTTATCGCGGAAAATGTTATCCACGATGATCGGTTGTGCCCCTCGAACAAAAACCGTGGCGACTCGGTTGTAGTCGCGACCGAAGCGATCGATCGGACCCTGGCCGCCAACACCCTCCGCATTGTTTTCGATAATGCTGTTGGTCAGGCGGAAATCGGCCTGATGCACTTCCAGCACATTAAAACCGGTGAAGGTACCTTCAATTCTGTTGATACCGCCGCCATAGGCGATTAATGCGTTGTCGATACTGCCGCGAGAAAGCTGGCCAAAGAACAGACCGCCCCAATTGCCGGGCGAGGGCGAGGCTTCGCCTGAGGGCTGGTCGTTGTCGTCGTTGGTGTCAAACGTGCCGCCGGCACCGAACGCGTCATCCAAACGTGACGTAAACACGACTTCCTGGCCGATGTTTCCTTCGGCAATCACCTGTCCGCCAAACTTCGTTTCGATTCGCGCCCCTTCCAGTTTGATAACGGCCCCAGGGTCAATGGCCAAACGAGCATGAGGTCGGGCACGAATCACGCCAAAGGCAGAAGTGTCAAGCGTACCACCCAAGGTTGATCCGTCGTCGATGTAATCGGGCGTCGTGGCGTCAAGCTCGGCGACCAACGTGTAAGGCGCAATGCCGCCAATGGTGCTGCGGTAGAGGCGTCGCGATACGAATTTACCATTCGTCGCCGGCAAGCTGTCCAGCCTAATGCCGCCCTCGCTGCCGACGCCGAGGTTGACGAGTTCCGCAAATGGGTCCGACGAGGCACCTTCGTTTCCTTGGGCGTCAACGAATACGATCCGGTAATTGTACTTCCCGACCGCCAACGAACCGCGAGGTACTGGCGTGGCCGTCACGGCAACACCCGAAGGTGGGTCGCGACGCAATTCGTCTTGCAAATCGGCGGGCGCCAACGAATCGACAAAGACCGTGTCCGATGCATTCAAGGTCGCAACAAGGTGGTAGACACCGTCGGAATTCGCATCGGTTCGGTAGATCCGTCGGCTGACAAAGTCACCGGTGACAGGCGGTAGCTGATTCAACTGAATCGCGCCGATGCCGTTCGTCTTGGCTGCCTCCGTAATGGCGAAATCGGGTGTGGGCGTGGAAGGCCGACCCTCGAAACCGTTGGCATCGACAAATGTCACTTTGTAGTTGTAAACACCTTCTGGAAGATCGTCACCAATGCGGGGCGTAAACGTGATCAAATCGACCGCGGGCCGCTCCAAGTCAAGCAACGGATCGCCCTGGCTACCCTGAATGACCAGGTTCTCGGCGAGCACATGCACGATGTCTGTATCGTCCAACCGACCGGACACCGTCAACGGTCGAAGGGCGTTGCCGGCTGGCGTATCGATGCGAACAAACAGCCCGTTGGTCGAGTTGTTAAGGAGAAAGTTCGAGTGGATTTCGGGGCCAATTCGTTCGTAATCGGACGTAAAGACTCCCGCGGCCTGGAAGCGTGGCGAGTGGAAATTCGTTTCGTCGAAACTATTGGGTGACGCGGACATCGCCGAATCCGCGCTGTTGGTGATCCGATTGAAGGAAATTGTGGGGCGCGTTTCTGTCATCTGAATCGGATTTACGATTTGCTGGATACCGCCGATGACAACGTTGCCACCACCGCCATAACTGATGTCGGCGTGGTTGACGTAATTCAAGAAGACGCCTTCATTTTCCAGGCTCGGTCGCGATTCGCCATTGTCGATATCGGCCCGAAAGACAATGCCGCCCCAATCACCGCGAGTGGCGGAAGTTGTCGGGGGATGTGAGTCTCTTCCGATGTTTTCATTCAGCCACGACGTGAAGAAAATATTTCGCTCCGGCGTGCCTAAGACTTGCAACGCTCCGCCGCTACGATTGACCGTCAACGAAGAACTGCCCACGCCAATCCGTGAGCGGCGCATTTTGAATATCGTGCCCGGGTCGATCATCACCGTGACGCCCCGCGGGACGGCCATTTCCGTCCCATCTTCCAAGTTTGCCGGTCCACCGGCCGGAGGGAAGCCAATTTCATAGGCAAAATTGTCGCCCAATGTGTCGATATCTTCGTCCGTGCCGCCGTTGCCGACGATGCGAACAATGTCGTCCGGGTGCGTCGCGGCAAAGGCGTTTGTCTGGCCAGAGCGAGCAATGCTGTTGAACGGTTTCTCAAGCGATCCGTCGGCGTTCGGCCCCGCCGTCTTGTCAACGAAAATTGTTTTGCCTTCAATCTCGATTCCAACAAAACCAAAACTCAGTGAAACCAAACGCTCCCCAGTCAAAGTGATACGATTCGTACCATCGGTCGTCGCACTTACATTAAATCCAGCGTTGGCGATCTTGGTACTCAACGTTTGCGCCAGAGTCACGGAACCGCTAAACTCCGTGAAGGAAACGGGCTGGTTGCCAGCCGCGAAATTCGGGGGGGTGTCGCTGTCAAACTCGAATCGCTTGACGACACCCTGGCTGTTCGTAATGGTCACCACTTGCCCGTCGAGGAATGAGTTGCCGCCGTCGGTGATTTCCAGCACGCGATTCAGAGGCCGAGTCTGGAACCAGAAGTTGTAAACGCCACCGGTTACTCCGTCGGCATCGCCATCCAAGGCGGTCTTTTGACCGTCCAAGTCGCGGATCGTGTTTTCGTCTTCCACTTGCGAACGGAAGTTCAGTCGCAAGTCGTAAACACCCTGGCTGGCACCGCCAATGCCCGTGCCTTCGATCGTCGGATCGTAGTCGCTGTTGCCGCCTGCGCTGATCCCGATGTAGTAAGCACCTGGTCCAAGATCCATTTCGATCAGCGAGTCGCGACTAAAATAGTCGTCATTCTGCGCGATCAGTTCACGTGTGCCGTTGGGGTTTTCGCGGTACAGACGGACGACCGTGTCCAAGAGGCTGGAATTCGGTAGACGTTGGGCAAACGTCTCCGCCGTGAATCGGCCAACGCGTCCTTCGTCAAGATCGATTGTGAAACGGTACAAGTCGATATCGATCCCGTCAGGACGATACAGGTGTTGACCATGAATAATGTCCGCGTTGCCCGGGTAAATCGGCTCCAGGTCACCGACGTTGAAGAACGGAACTCTGTCGCCGGTGATCGGATCAATCGGCGCCGTAAACAACGCCATGACGTTGCTGGTCGGCAAGTCGTTGGCCAGGTCCAGACCCAACATCGCCCCGATCCCGACCATGGAGTTGACAAACCAGTTCTCGCCAAAGTCCTCGTTCCATTGGATGCCATTGTCCATCACCAAGAGGCCGCTGGCGAAACGCGGGTCGATCCGTACGCGAAAATCATTGGCGGCAAAATTCAACACGCCAGGTTCCGTCGGATCTAACGCGTTCAAGTCGCCCGTTGCCAGGGCCAGGCCTTCGCGGGCAGACTCGAGGAACTGTACGCCGAGGTAATTTCCCCACAATTGGAAGGCTTCTCGGGCACGGGCCTTCTGTTGTTCCGTGATCGCGTTCTGAAGCGCATCCCCTTGTTGGTCGACGCCGTAATCGTCCCGGAAGTTATAAAGCACCGTGGTGACGCCCGGTGTCGAATCTCGACCGCCATCCGCAAAATCCGCATTGATGTGCTGCTGAATGCCAGAACCGACTTCGTCGGGAATGTCGCGGTGGCCGGGTTCGTTGTTGGCACCAGGGAAGTCAAGCTCGAACGGCTGAGGGTTGATCGCCGAAGAAATAATGATGCCTTGCGACGACTTCGTGATCGCGTCAAGGTCACCATCGACAATTACCTGACGGTCGTTGGTCAAGTAGATGCGGTTCTTCACGGCAGTGCCGAGTCCCCGGAAACCTGCAAAATTAACGGCATCCGCCAGACGGACTGCCATCTCGTTGATCGACTCGCCGCCGGTCAGCGTGACGGCAACGGCATTCGGATCGATCAGCGAAGGACCGGTTTGCCCGACCGCTGCGCTGGTGATGACGAACCCATAGCCGGGGCCCGCGCCAAGCTGGATCTGGCCATTGCCGGTATCCACCAGCGAAATGCCCGACAATCTGCCATCGGCGATCAGCCCGTCAAAGGCCGCGACGATCGCAGCAGCGATCTCGGCCTGACCGTCCGTGCCGCTGTCGAAATCCACCGCCACATTGTTGGCGTTGTTGAGCGCCCCGCCGCTGCCCGTGTCGACAAACTCGAAAACGAACACGTCCGTCGGCACCGCACCCGTCGTGGCCCGATGAGTTAACGTGATCGTGTCGCCATCGTTGGGCAACATGGCTGACGAAACGGTCAGGAAGAACTCGTTGTCAAACTCGAAGTTTCGAATGGTGCCGCGGTCGTCGCGAATCTGAATGGTCTGGCCATCATCAAATCCGCTGCCACCCTTGGTCACCGTCAACACAGGCCCAGTGTCGAATCGACCCTGTGTGGAGATCGCCAAACCTGGCAGATCGACGTCAATCGACTTGTCATTGGTCAGGCGGATCTGATTGCTCACCGGCAACGCTTCGGTAGCAAAACCGGCAGCGTTGATTGCGTTTCCAATCGCCAACGCGACGGCGTTACTAGTGAACGAAGCGTGCGGAAGATAGTCGATTCGCGTCGCGCCGGGCGTTTGCACGAGAGGCGATCCCGTATCCGTCAAACCACCGCCCGATGTATCGACCGCGACGGGCGTGCTGCCAAGATGAATTCGGCCTTCACCTAAATCGAACGGAGTGATGCCGCTGATGGCCAGAGCATCGACCTCCATCTGAATCGCCGCCATCACGGCGTTCACCACGTCCTGTTGCGTGTCAACGGTGGAGTCGAACTGAATCTCGACGTTGGGTGCTGTCACGCCGTTCAAAACGGTGACATCTTCAAACTCAAAGACAATGGTGGTGTTATTTTCGTCTTCGATCGAAAAGGTGTCCGTGTCAGCCAAGCCGGATGCGATGACCAGCGGGACTTGCAAGATGAAACCATGGCGAAATTCGAGCGCCTTGGTCACACCGAACCGGTCCGTAATGCTGAACAACTGGCCCTCGGTGAACGAGTCGCCGGCGAGTGACACTTCCAAGACCTGTCCGGTGTCAAACCGATTCTGAAATTCCTTTGTCAACCCCGACACACCGGCGTTCATGTCGACAATGTCTTCACCTTCCAGCAGAATTCGATTTCCAGCCAGGATTGCCGTGGTGTCAAAACTAGTGCCGTTGATCGCCTCGACAATCGCCAATCCCAATTGGGACTGAGTTGCATCTTGCGAAAAAGCGATGGCGATCGATGCAGCATTATTTAGAGCTGTCGGCACGTCGCTATCAAACTCGAATGTCCGGGGCGTGCCCGAGGCGTCGGTGATCCCGAAGAACTGACCGTCCACAAAGGCATTGCCGCTTCCAGTGACCACGATCGCAGCGCCAATGTCCGTTTCGTCAGTGAGGTTCGTGGCTGTGTTGAAGCTGCTTCCCAACCCAATCAGATTGAGCGGCGAATAGTTGACGGGGCGATCACCGACTGTCGTGGCCGGATCCCCCGAATTGATCGATGCCCCAATCAGTTCCCGAGCAGCGGGGTGTCCGTTGATCGCATCAATCACCTCTTGGGCGGTCGTCTCTTCACCCGCGTGCAAGTTTAAGTCCACAAAAACAGTCGAATTGACAACGTTAATCAGCAGGCGTGGAGCGGAATCCACGGCGGCGCCAAGATCGCTGCGGTTGACGACCACGGAAATTGGATGCTCGTCCGGTCGGACGGCCGTGAATTGCAACACCACCTGATCGTTGGAGTTGAAATCTGAAGAGACTTCAAAGTGGGACGAAAACTGCTGAGGGGGCAGTGGGGCAGCCTCGTCGCTCCCCACCCTGAGCCTGAACGTGCCTGGCCCGATCAAGGCACCCGTATCTGGATCCTCCAATGAATCCAAGTTCTGCGGAAACGTCAGCGTGACTAAATCCCGCGACGCATCGTAAAAAACATCCGTCGGCTTGATGGCAACATCGTCCGTGTTGCGGACCGTGTCGGCGGTGAATATCAGCTGGTAGAACACGGGGTTCTCAGCCGAAGACTGGATCGGATTACCCAGGTCATCATTCTCAACGAATAAGTCGTCATCGTTAAAGTAGACCTCGATTTGATTTCGGGCCTGGACCAGCGTACCTGATGGGTCTCGACTGATCGGCTGCGGAACTACCGCAACGACCTGTGCGCCGAGGTCCAATTCGAACCGGATCGAATCAACGGACGAATTGCCGTCACCGTCAACCAATGTCGGAATGTAACTGTCCCCCAGCAGGTTCTTTAAGTCGTTTGCATCCCCCGCGCCAAACACCTGAATCTGATAAAAAGCGTCCGATAACGATTCGGCAAATCGAATCACGACCTCGTTCTCGCTGGGGCTCTTTCCAACCCCAATAAAACCGGGTGTGATGATCTGGTCGTCACCATCCCCAAAAATGTCGTTAATGCTGCGCGCGATCTGAATTCCCGATAACGAAAGGGGATCGATCTGCTGATTCTCGTCGAAGCGTAAAGTCAGCTCGCGAGGCGCAACATCACGCACATTTGTAGACTGTTCGACAAACGAAAACAGATCACTGTTGTTCGGTTGCACGCCAGCGAGGCGCGGCCCAACCGCCAACAGTAGTCGATCTTCGAGTCGCTCCAATAACAGACGCCGTCGGCACTCGTAATCGAGTCGGCCGGATCGTCTTCGTTGACTTGTCATTGCATTTCGCAAGTGACGGGAACGTCGTATGGTCATCAACCATCCCTCAGACTAGGGGGTTATTTCGACGAGCGCGGATAGATAGCTCAATGATGTAAAACAGATAAAATGCAGGGGTTACCGGCAGCCATCTGGCAATATGCGGACGGCTCCCTCATTGCGTTAAATCCGGTCGTAGCACATAGTTTCCATAGATTTCATCGATTATAGTTGGGGAAGAGGCCAATGCAACAAAATGGCGAGGGCTCCACACATAATGCCTAATTTGCCAAACCTGCCTGTTCCCATCGCGGAGGGCTGTAACGGTTGGACGTGACCGCAATCCGACTAGTTCCCCGCTCGCGTTCCGGAGCTGGCAAAGTTTTTGGCTTCCCCTGGTGGCCTGTAGGTGGGGTCGAAGGATAGGCAGACTGGGAGGAAAAGAAAAAGGCCGCGTCGCGGATGCTAGGCAATCCGCTACGCGGCCATCATTATGATGACAGTCACCTGCCATCAATTCGATTTTCGGTTCGACTTATTGACGGTTCTTCAGTCGCTTCTGGATGTCCGTTTCCAAGACACCAAAGACGGCTTCGTGACGCTGAACAGACATGTTCAAGGCGGCCAGTAGACGCTTGGCGGTGTAGTAGTTCACGATGATCCGCTGTTTGACTTCAATTGGGTCCTTTGGAACACCAACGGGTTGCGGGTTCAGACCAAAATCGATAATCAGCTCTTCGGGGGATCCCGTGACGCGGCAGAAGTTGGCGTAGAGCGCCATCGCGTTTTCATCTTTGACTTGAACCTGAACCATCTGCTGTTGCTGCTGCTGCGCAGCGGCCGGAGCTTCAGGTGCTGCTTTTTCGGCAGCCTTCGGCTCTGCAGGTACTTCGGGTTTCGCGGCTGTCTTTTCTGCAGCTTTCGCCATTTTTCATTACTCCCATGGTAGAAACTTGGATTCGACACGTGCCAGGACACTGGGACGTGTCACGTCAAAAGTGACTCAATTCTCAGAAGCTCACACGAGATTCCAGAACCGTCTCCCTCCCTAAATAGGTGGTGAACACGAAGGATCACCAATTAAACCGGAAAGTCCGGTACAAATAGCGGGCAACGCGACGGCCAATTGGCTGCCAACCCGTGTAGATCTTGGCCTGTCCGGTAAGACCGACTCGCAACTGTTCGTCATTGTCATCAAAACGAACTCGGGCCTGATACGATGTGCTGATCGGTTTCAGCATCCCATTGGCTTCAGTTTTTGCATCGAGCTCGCCTCCACCCTGGCTGGCAAGGCTTGCCGATGTATGTTCCATGGGAGCCAGGGCGACTTTTTCGATTTCGCCGGAAAACGTCTGCCAGCGGTAGGCATCCAGCTTCATGTCGACGGCGGGCCATTGACGGTTGTTCTTGCCGTGGTATTCCAGGACCAGATTGACATCGCCTTGATCCACGACCAGGACGGCCTCGAAAGCACTGGCATCGCCGATTTGGCAGAGTTGATCCCGTTCCTGCAACGAGGCGCCCCGATTCTTTTTGTCGAATAGCGACCCTGACCAGGAGGGGAGCCGGCCATCGCCGGAATCACGAAACGGACGGACGGGTGGTGGAAACACCACTCCAGACACTGGGGCGATGATCTCCAGGAGACTCGCTTCTTTTTCCTTTTCTGCCAACTGCCGCTCGACGGTGTCAATCATTTTTTCCAGCGTCTCGGTCTGGCTGGAGATTGCTGGGTTCAAGAATGACTGTCTGGTGACATTCACCAACTGAGCGTCCAGTCGCTCTCTTTCTCCCCGCAACTGCTCGACCGCCAGTAGTAGATCGATGTTCTCCAATCTCGCGAGGACGGTTTCGTCTTTGATTACGGCATCACCCGGCTTGACGAGGGCCCCATTGAAGAGCCCGCTGACCCCGGGATATACCTGTTCCGCGCCGCGCGGCGACACTTCGAAAGTACAGGCGACGTGGAAGGGTAGGGGAATCAGCAACACTCCGACCAACAACGCCACGACGACGGCCGCGGTTGCGACCACACGATGCCGTTTCACTTTGTGCATCCTCCCAGGCATGTAAAAGAACTTCGTCAGTCGAATCAAGGGCTGAACAACCAGCCCAAACAATCCGGCCACGGCAACCAGTTCGCCAATAATCCTCAAACCGTATGGCTCCAGCACTTTGGTCAAAAAGTACATAATCGAGAACACAACCACCCAGCGGTACATCACCGAAGCAATTGTGAACATGGCAAAGAAGACCTGCCGTCGTTGCGGCAGGAAGGGGCTCGGCGGCTGTTCAATACCCAAACAGGTCTTCACCATGAACCGCTTCAAGACTTCCGTCGACTTCTGCCGCAAGTTAGGAATCTCAGCCAGGTCCATGGTGATGTAGTAGCCATCGAACCGAAGCAGAGGATTGGCGTTGAACATGACGGTGCTGACGGAGCAGATAAACATCATGCTCAGCGCCAAGTGGTTCAGCAGCCCCGGCTCGCTGAACCACCATATAAACGTGGCAAACGTGGCCAGAATCAGTTCGACATACATCCCCGCGGCGCCAATAAATGCACGCTTCCATTTACTAGGCAGCATCCAGGAATCGGAGACGTTGCAATACAGACAGGGGGTGAACACCAGTAGCATGATGCCAATTTCGTGACACTCGCCGCCGTAGTACTTACACGAGAGGCCGTGGCCGAATTCATGGAGGACTTTGACGGTTCCCATCGTGACACCGAGATAGATCCAGTTATGCGGCCCGAAAAATTCGTGAAATGTCGGTAGCCGCGTCCGAAACACATCGAACTGGACCAGTAACAGCGAGAGTGCACTCAGCCCCAGCATCGTAAAGAACATGACCGTCAGCGGGTGGAACAACCAACCGAAAAATGGATGCAGCCAATTCAAGATCCGTTCTGGATCGAAGCCACGAAAACGAATCGCAAAAATGTTGGTGAACTTGCCCATCAGCTCTTTGCGTTTCTTTTCATCGCGACGTCGTTTCAGCTGACGTCCTTGGCCGGCTGCTTCGGAGACAACCAGGCCGCTACGATGCAACATGCCGACGAACTGCTGCAGGTCACTGAAGGTGATTTTTTGCGGAGTGAACTCTTCTTCAAATTGCTCTTTGATTTGCTCCAAGCTGGAGTTCCCATCGAGCATGCAGAGGATGGCGTACTCTTCTTCGTGGAATCGGTAGTAATTCAATCCCACGGGTTCTTTGACAACCCAATACGCACAGCCGTGATAGCGCTGTTTGCGAGCCGATAGATCCGCTCGCATTCGCAACGTCAGTCGACGCGATGCACTGCTAACCAAGCTGTCCGCAAGCGTTGCCATGAACCTGTATTTCCGCTTTACTTACTGTCTGAATTCGATACGCATTGGACTACCCGATAGCGGCGAGAGTTTCCTCGAATGGGCATTTTCGGGGGAACCTATGGGGCACTGGCAAGCTGGCTCTGTTTCAGCTTGATCGTCAGCTCGGCGTCCATCCCGGGCAGCAAGACCCAAAATCCATTCGCCTTCCTATTCTCGACCTCACACACCACGCGATAGTCACCGCTGGCTTGGACCAAGGGGCTGACGTAGCTAATCGTGCTTTTGAATGTTTCTGTGCGTCCGCGCGGCATTTGGATTTCAATGACGACTGGCTGGCCGGCGATATCTTGTCGCAAATAATCGTTGATCTTCAAGAAGCCTTCCACGCGAAGTGTCTGGAGGTCGACGATGCGTAGCAGAGGATCACCTGGGCTAACCCATTCGCCAACTTTGCGATAGACCTGAACGACTTCGCCATCGATGGGCGACCTGATTTTATGGTGATCCAAATTGAGGGAGGCAATATCGACCTGGGCTTCACGCAGTTCGACCGTTTTTGCGGCTCCAATCTTGTCCTGCTGTGCGACCTGAGCCTCGATAGCGGATCGCTGATGCGTTAGAACCTGCCGCCGGACCTGTGTTTTCGGGATGGCACCGGGCGCGGCAGCATTCACGTTGCGAGTTTCCTCGACTTCGACAGCCGCAACTTCGACCGTCTTTTCGGCGGCGGCAATCGCGTAAACGGCCTTTTCGTCTTCCCCTCGAGCAACCTCGAAATCCAGCTGCGCGGCACGCTTTCGCGCGGTTGCGTCACGGTCATCCAACTTGCCCAGCAGCTGATCCTTGGTAATCAGAACGCCCTCCTTGATGATGGTGCCGTCTTCCATTTCCAGCTTGTCTAATACACCTGCCTGCATGGCGGGCACTTGCACATAGTCCTTCAACGAGACGACGGCGTGACGGATCCTTGCGTACTCGCCGCTGCCCGGGGATTCCTTCCCAAATTCCTGCGCTGACAACAGCGCAATCGGCAGGGCCGTCAACAGCGAACACGCGACAGCAATCGTTCTCTTGTGCATGACCGTGATTCCTAATTAAGATGCGAGTAGTTGTGAAGTTGAGTGATAACAGTGGGCTACCAGCGACTGGCCTGAAGCCCAAGAGCCGACGCGCCTCAGAACAGAATATTGGCCTGAGCCCATTCGACGGCTTCGTGAAACCAGGTGTAGCCAATCGCCCGGCGGCCACACAGAATCTTGCCCGTCACCGTCGTGCCAGGGCGAGGTTCATTGATTTCCGAATCTTCGATATTGACACGAATCTGAACGCTGTGGCCTTCTTCTTCGTGCATCTGTGTGATCTTCTGCACGTAATTGACTTCGCCCGTACGTTCGGTCTCCGGTTCGGTCGCCAGGATGTAGTCCACCCGCGAGCCGGAGCCGTCCTTGCGAGCCGTGTCGATGTGGCCCATTCGCCGTTCGGGCATGAACAATTCCACTTCCCATTTGCCCGAAAGATCGGCCACCGACATCAGAACTTGCCCAACTTCAACCGTACGGTTCATCAGAGATTTTTCGACGTCCCACGCCAACATCACCTGCCCCGCGATGGGAGCACGAATCTCCAGCAGTTTTCGTTTATCAATGAGTAGGTCGTGCTGACGAGTCAGGCTTTCCAAACGAACAGTCATCTCGGCAATCTGTCCGTCCAACCGAATTGCCTCTTCCTCGGAAAGCAACTTGCCTTGCAGAACACGCGTTTCACGGGCCGAAATCAGTTGCTGGCTGGTTGACTGTTTTTGTCCGAGCACGTCTTCTAGCTGGACATCCAAGTCGGTATTCCGCAAGATCAACAAGACTTGGTCCTTTTCAACGATCTGTTGGTCTTCGACCTTCTTCTCGATCACAGTTCCACTGATCGCGACGAACACCTCGGATTTGTCCACCGGCTGTAACGAGCCTTTGGCCTTCAAGTAAAAGTCACGCTGGCCAAATGTCAGAACGGCAATAATGACAAGAATCAACCCGGCCACAGCTAACGTCTTTGGCAATGTTCTGGCGCGGACAATCCAGCTCAAGCGGCCCAGTGCACGCCAAACCGGCATGAGAAATAGATTGGTGTGCTCCATCGAATTGGCGATGGCGCGAGAGCTGTGTTCGTAAACGAGGTCAACCCTCGGCATCATCACCGGACGAGGCAACTTGCTCTCAATCTGCTCCACGATCAACGCGCCAATGACGTCGCCGGTGTGGTGATCGTCACGCTCGGCAGCTCCTTCCGATGCATCCCGTGCCGCCTGGTTAGCACTCTTCGGCCGACGCAATGGCAACACCGCGATCGTCTTGGAATACGATTCATCGACATAGGCATCGATTGCTTTTTCGATTTGGGGAGGCAGGTCGTCGGTCGACCCCTCGTACCACAAAGGTTCGCCCGTGGCGACCACGCGAGTTGCCAGTCGGCTCAGTAAGTTGACGATGTTCGAGCGATTCTCGAGTGCGTCTTGGCCGCTGACCGCATCAACCAGGCATTTGCGGCCACGCATGACCCCTACGCTGACGCGGTCACAGCCGATTAAGCGTCGCCCTTCGTTGGCGACGGCGTAGGCCGTTTCGCGGAGATCCAAGCTCTCGTGAACCTGACGCGAAAACTGATCCGCTTGAGCCCACAAGGAATGACGATCCGTGAATTGACGCAGCTGTTGCGTCTTCAACCACTCTCCGGCCAACTCGCCCATCTGTTCGACGAACCGCAGATAACCGCGTTGGGTTGCAGGCGGCGAATCGGGCCGCTGGAAGATCTCGACCAGGCCTTCCACTTTGCCATCCGCCCGCAGCGGGCAGAGTACGAGTAGAAAACGAGTTGGGTTGCCGCCAGCCCGGTCATCAGAAGCGCCCGAAAGAGGAGGGACTAATCGTCCCTCGTCGGACTGGGCAACATAATCAAGTAATCGGGCGTGACGCTCCGCTTCATCGGACGACGCATCCAAGAGCGTGTCACTGAGGTTGATTTGGTAAGCCAAGTCCATCCGGCGGTCTTGCCCTACCGTCCAGATCGCTCCGCCAACGGCTGCCAGGGCCTGTACAACACGTTGAAGAAACTCGGCGTAGTACTCTTCGGCGTTCAGTTCGCTCTTTGATAGCGCTGAGATTTCGCCAACCAAGCCACGAATCTGCTGCTTTGTCTTTTCGACGGTTTCCGAATTAACTGATGATTGCTCTGCGGACATGATTTTGGGATCCCTTGAGATCAACCCGGGTTGTTTGGCTGACCACCGTGATTTTGGCGGTCAAAACTGCATGGATTCCACTCTATTTGTGACAACAGCCTTTACAACAATTCCCACTTTCTCGTCGCATCGAAAACTCAGAACTCTTTGTGAACTTGACGTTTGTGACGATTTTCCGTGTCGTGGAAAAAGACCTCTTTGGAAAGCCAACTCGCCCCAATTGCATTAGTTCATACTTATGGTATAACCGACAATTCATACTTTAGGTATAACCAGATCCGGTGTCAAGCAATTTGCAACCTGCTTGCAAAAGAAAAAACAGGCGATGGATGTGTCAGGTCCCCCAAGCACCAGCCACCGTCAGGCGGCCTCGCAACTGCTGGCTATCTGCCTGGACAGCTTGCTTGGACACACGAAATGCTCGACGAATTCCGATCAGCAACTAAGATCAAGAGAGTCGACTCGCTAGATTCCGTCGCTGGCCACCGCCCGAGGGCGCACGGCAAGTAAGGGAGAAACCGAGGATGAATCCACCGCGATTACGCCGATTGGCGTTTGAATTGCTCGAACCCAAATCCTCGCCAAGTGCTCTCCTGCTGGCACTTGCTCCGCTTGACGAGCTTGATCAACGAGTCATTGAATCGGATCGTGCGATGTATGCCACTTCCACAAATGTACCCAACGACGGCAGCGCCGCGCTGCTGAAGTTCATTGAGCGGAACACTCGAGGTGATGAGAAGGCGGGATCGACAATGTCCTTACCGACACGAGAACAGGTGGCAGCAACTGACAAGATGATGCAAACCACCGACACGGACCTTCGCACAACGCTGATCACGGAGTTGGCGGAGGCGAGTTCGGTTGACTGCGACAACGTTTTTAGTGTGATTCAGTTTTGATCGACCTGACGATTAATTGAACCGGCGTCTAATCGCCCCGTGCTGAAACAGCGAGAAGCTCTGCCATGTCAACGGCGATCCTCAACCAACTGCTCGACGACATCGCGCCCAACGAACGGGCGTCGTTTAAGGGTATTTATCATCGAATCAAGGAGCTTCCCAGTTCGGCGACGGACCTGCAGGACTTTTTGGACGAGTACATACGGCAGGTCGTTCAGTTATACGCAGCGACAGCGGGAGCCATCTGGTTCTGTTCGCCAAACGATGGCCACCTGGGCATCAAGGCCCACGTCGGTTTCGAGCATCTGGGCCTGGAGGGCGAATATCAGAGACCTCACGAGCAACTGGTACAACATGCGCTGGGGTGTGCTCGAGCCTATCTGGTGCGTCCTTTTTCCACGCCGGGAGACGGAGCGAACGTAAGTAATCCGACCGACTCCTTTTTGCTGCTGGGACCGATCGACGGCCAGGGCGAACCAATCGGCGTGGTTGAGCTGTTTCTCGGGCCAACGCCTCCTCGTGGTCAGACGTCTGGCGATCGCAATCGGTACGTCCTTTGGCTTGACCATCTTATCGAGCATCTCCGGCAGGGCATCCGTTTGCGTTTCCTCGGCAGTTCGGCACCGCTCCAGCCGGCGATGGTCAATCTGGAGGCTGCGAAGACGGAAATCAGTGCCTACAGGGATGCCATTCGAAAGTCGCTTGAAGTCACGTTGAATAGTTACACCGGCTGGAATTTCGGCTCGCTTAAAAACAACCAGACGTTTGCCAAGACGATGCATAATCTTCTAGACGAAAATGGCCTGCGTGTCGCTTGCGCGGAATGCGGGGCACCTGCCATCCTCCGCTGTCAGTCGGCGGGTAACTCGAAAACGGGGGTTTTTCTTTACGATCATTACCTGGCAACGGGACGCACATTTCACGGTGGTCCTTCCACCTTTCCACGCGTCACGCTGATCGCCAAGCCACCTCGACGCAAATCAAGCTAGGCATTGTCTGGCAATCATGGCAGCAATCAACAGCATAAAAGCAGGCCGATTACGGCGCGGGACCAGGGCAAAATGTTGCCGCTGGGTGTTTTGCCAATGGCCTGCTTGGTAGAATCTACAGGGCCCTTTCAATTCCGGTGTCGCATTCGCGGACGGAAGCAGGTTGATTCCGGTAGCGGCACTTTTCTCAAACAGCGAGTTGCCTAATGCCAACTGCGCTTGTCGTAGACGACTCGGCGCTCGATCGACGGCTTGCCGGCCAATGCGTCGAAGAGAATGGTTTGACGGCGGTCTATGCGGAAAACGGACGCATTGCCTGGGAGGCACTCGAGCTAATCCAGCCGGATTTCGTACTAACTGACCTGCAAATGCCCGAAATGGATGGGCTGGAATTGGTTCGCAAGATCTGCCGTCACCATCCGCGCGTGCCGGTTATCTTGATGACAGGCAATGGCAGCGAGGAGATTGCCGTCAATGCACTCAAATTGGGTGCCACCAGCTACGTTCCAAAACAGAATCTGCGAACTCGTCTGGGCGAAGCGCTCGATGTCGTTCGCGACGCCGTTGCAGCCATGCGCAGCCGCGACTCCGTCCGCGAATTGCTGCAGGCCAGCGAATCGCGATTTTTGCTGGGCTATGAACCGACCGTGGCGCGGGCGTTGATCAGCCATCTTCAGGACTCGCTCGCTCGATTGAATTTCTGCGATCAGGTTGGTTTGCTTCAGATAAGCACTGCGCTCGGCGAGGCGATCACTAATGCCATCGACCATGGTAACCTCGAATTGGATTCGGCCATGCGAGACGGCAGCTGTCGCTATCGAGACCTCGGTAAGCAACGATCGATGGTGGAGCCGTATTGCAACCGGCGCGTGAGCGTCACCGCTCGACTCACGCCCGAGCGAGCCTTGTACGTCGTTGAGGATGAGGGGCCAGGATTCGACCCGACGTCACTGCCTGATCCAACGCATCCCTCAAACCTACTCAAATCCAGCGGTCGCGGCATCATGCTCATCCGCACGTTTATGCACGAAGTGCAGTTCAATGAGCGTGGCAATCGACTGACCATGATTCGTCGACGGAATGAAGCCGAGGCAACATGACTTGAAGCCGGCTCAACCAAAGCCACCCTAGCAGCCCGTTGATTTCCGCGTAGGCCGGCAACAAGGAGCGTCTGCGACACAGCTCCGGCGATGACAATCATGCTGTTTCACGACGTTGCCTGTTATGGCATCGCGGCAAAGACGATCGCCACGTTTTGCCCTCCAAAACCGAAGTTATTTGAGAGCACGAAACGGCACGCCACTTCCCGGGCTTCATTGGGGACACAGTCCAGATCACATTCGGGGTCGGGAGTTTCGTAGTTGATGGTGGGCGGCACCATGCCATCGCGAATTGTCAGCGCGCAAATAACGGCCTCCAATGCGCCGCAGGCCGTGGTCAGATGACCGACCATGCTCTTGCTACTGGAGATCGGTACCTGGGAAGCACGAGTTCCAAGGCTGCGTTTGATTGCCAAAGTCTCCGCGCGATCGTTAGCAACCGTACCTGAACCATGTGCGTTGATATAGTCAATCGCCGTTGGGGAGCATTCTGCATCGGCCAGGGCAAGTTCGATGCACTGCGCTGCGCGAATCGCATCGGATCGCGGGTCGGTCACACGATAAGCATCGTGGTTTGCGGCAAACCCAGCTAGTTCGACGACGAACTCCGCGCCTCGACGCTGGGCATGTGCGAGCTCTTCGAGGATGATGATTGCAGCGCCTTCTCCTACCACGAATCCGTCTCGATCCCGGTCGAACGGCCGCGCCGCCTTGGCTGGTTCTTCATTGCACAGACTGAGAGTGGAAAGCCGATGAAAACCAGTAACGCCAAACGGATGGATCATGCTGTGGCCGCCGCCGGCAATCATCACATCCGCGTCGCCAGATTGAATCATGCCGGCCGCACGGCCGATCGCCGCAGCGCTCGAGACACAGGCATTGGTGATGTTGCAACAGGGGCCTTCGGCATTGAGCACGCCGGCGATCAAGTGGACCGCAGTGCTAGGATCGAGCACCGCGTCGATATCGCCCGGCACCGTCGCCAGGTACTGCTCGACGAAACGATTGGCGTCCCAGCCATCGTCGGTCAGTGCCGCGCCTTCGGCAACAGCGAGTTGGTCAAAGTCGGGCATGATCTCGCCATTGCCCAACGAGATACCCAACAACGCCGGATCCAACGACAGATCCCGGAGGCCGGCTGCCCGAGCCGCACGCAACGCAGCTACGACGGTGAACTGCGTCTGCCGAGCGTGACGTGACAAACCGGGGACGGCGGCAACGAGTGCCTCATCACCCAGCGCCGCGACCGACCAGTCTTTGACTTCGGCTGCGATCCGTACCGGGAAGTTACTGGCGTCAAAGATTGTGATTTCGCCGACGCCCGAACGACCAGCGAGCAAACGCTGCCACGCATCCTCGATCTCCATACCCAAGGGAGTGACCCAGCCCATACCAGTGATCACAACACGCCGATTGTTCACGCTTGTTTCGTTTCACTTCGTTTGTTGATGGGAATTGAACCATACAACCGGCACGATGCGGAATTCGTGCCAGAAGTTCTCCCCTCTCGACCCCTTTCTGGCCCACACCATGGAACGGCATTGCACTTAGTCGGGAGTATCCAGATACGGGTCTTGCCCCATCTCTCGCTGTACCTTCTTGCGCTCTTTTTCGTGATGCAGCAGCATCATGCGATCACGAAAGTGGTTCTTTTCGACTTTGCGTTGGGCACGTCGAAGCAACCTGGCAAATCCGTCAAGGCTTTGACCATCGGTCAGTTTCTCGTTAATCCGATCTGCAGCTTCGGGCCCGAGGCCCGATTTCAAGATATCGTCGTCGAGCGCCAGGTATTGTCGAAACGACCCCGGATCACCTTGACGACCGCATCGTCCCACCAACTGACGATCGATGCGAGCGGCATCATGCAATTCTGTGCAGATCACGTGAAGGCCACCAATCTCCGCAACATCATCCCCTAATTTGATGTCGGTACCGCGACCGGCCATGTTCGTCGCGACTGTAATCTTGCCGTGTACGCCAGCGTGCGAGACGATTTCTGCCTCGCGTTCCACCTCGTTGGCGTTGAGCACTTCGTGCTTAAGTGCCAGCGCCTCGAGCAGCTTCGAAATAATCTCTGACTTGTCGATCGAGCGTGTACCGATCAACACGGGGCGACCGGCAGCGTGCAATTCACGCACCTCTTCGACAATCGCCTGATACTTCTCGTCGCTCGTGGCAAACACGCGGTCGCGTAAACGTTCGCGCATGGGCGGGCGGTTTGTTGGTACGGGAATCACCCGCGTCTTGTAGATCTTCAACAGCTCGCGAGCAGAGGTGCTCGCCGTACCCGTCATTCCGGCCAGATGGTGATAGCGCAGGAACAAGTCTTGAATTGTGATTCGCGCTGCTTGTCCGGTTGGTACGGTGACCTCGATGGCCTCCTTTGCTTCCAGTGCCTGGTGAATCCCATCGCGCCACTTGCGTCCTTCCGCCAGGCGACCGGTGAACTCGTCGACAATCACAATCTCGCCGTCTCGTACGACGTATTGACGATCGAGGTGAAAGTCGCGCGAGACTTTGATCGCACGTTCCGTGTACTCGTACAGGTCAATCAGCCCGACTTCCGAAAGGATGTCAGGTTTGCTAAGTGCACGCATGAGCTGCCGGCCGACGGCATTCAATTCGACTTTTTTCGTGTCGTCGTCCACGTCGTAGTGTTCAAACTCCTCGAAATGGCCTGCCGCCTGTGCCGCCCATTCGTAGGTCGCAACGACCACCGCGACGGGATCGGCTCCTAGCGACCCGATGATCAACGGCGTCCGCGCTTCGTCAATGAGGATACTGTCTGCTTCATCGACAAGGACAAAATGAGAACCGCGTTGGACAGGTCGATCACCGTCGCCCTCCAAACGATGTTCGCTGACTCCGCCGCCGAGGAAGTCCTCCTGGCGAAAGCCCAGCCGTCGTAGCAATAAGCGATCGCGGAGGAAATCGAATCCAAACTCCTTGGCTGTTCCATAAGTCACGTCGCAACCGTATGCCTCGCGGCGCTGCTCGGAACTGTCGGGTGTTTGCACGACACCCACGGTCAAACCCAGATACTCGTAGATCGGTCGCATCCAATCCGCGTCGCGCGCCGCCAAGTAATCATTCACCGTGGCTAAGTGGGCACCCTTGCCAGTCAAGGAATGTAGATAGAGAGGCAGGGTGGCAGTGAGCGTCTTGCCTTCGCCGGTCTGCATCTCTGCGATCGACGAATAAAACAACGAAATGCCACCGACAATCTGTACGTCAAAGTGCCGCAAGTCCATCGTACGCCGTGCCGCTTCACGCACCAACGCATACGCTTCGGGGATCAGTTTGCCTAATGGTTCGCCGCTTTTCGCGCGATACCGCAGTGACAGGCTGCGTTTGCGCAGTTCCTTGTCATCCTCCTTCTTCAGGCCGGGCTCGAAGGCGTTCACTTCTTCCAGAATAACGCCCCATTTGGCGACACGTCGCTGAATGGGTCCGCTGATCATGGATTGAAGGCGTGCTAACTGACCTTGTGGAATTCTGCTGGGTGCCATCGTATTTTCTCACAAATCTCCGCTGGAAAACCAAGCGGGACGCAACCTGCGTCACGGATCACGCCGCTTTCTTCAACTATCTATCTACTCTAACAAGAACCGCGAATTGTGGGACGCATATTACCGTGCATTCTCTCCCCTCGCACAGACCTGCGATCAATCATCCCGGATTATCAGAAGAACTACTGCATCTTCTGCTGCCTGGCATTAGAAAACGGCAGTAAATCGCTCCTCCATCAAGATAGGGAATGTTGGCAAGTAGCAACGGTTACAGGCGGTCTAACGGCTGTGCTGATTTGATTCGGATTTCCGAAAACAACGGTCGATCATCTTCTAGGCATAGGAAGGATTATTCACAACATGCGAGTTGTAACCATGAAATCGAAACTAACACTTCTGACACTGATGGCTGTCGCGGTTTTCGCGGTACAACAGCGCAGCCTGGGGCAGGTTGATTGGCAAACTGCCACCGGTGGACAATCGGCGGGGCGATCGAGTTTGGACGTGCTGGCGAGCCCAATCTCACCCGACACTCAGCCAGATTCTGCAACGTACTCCGAACATGTTGGAGATTTGCAGACCGTCTCCACCTTCGTGGGTGATCAGTCGACAAACCCGCTGGAACTGGGCGAGACAGATTTCGCAAGTTTCGTGGCGGGAGTGGACAGTTCTTGCGGCAAGAACTGCGATGGCTCCTGTGGCGGGAAGACAGTTGATTCAAGCAGCAAATGCGGAAACGGCTGCGGCTGTCCAATGTGTCGCCGTCAGCAGATTGCCAGCCGCTTATTCGTCGGATTCGAATACCTGCAATGGTGGGACAAGGCACGTTCGATTCCACCACTTGTCACGACGGACTCTGTTGCAACGCCCATCAACACTGGGGCACCCAACTTTGTACCGATCGCACTAACAAATCCGGCTGCTGGCATCAGTCCTGATTCTCGATTGTTGTTCGGTGGTGGAAACATCGGTGGCGATTTGCAAGCTGGAGTACGTCTGACTGGTGGCTTGTGGTTGGACGACGAACGCTGTCGAGGCTTTGGTGTCAAAGCGTACGGCAGCGAAGGATTCTCGCTGAAACGCCTCATCGCCTCTGACGGAACGCAGCCCCTGGGCTTGTCTTTCTTCAACACCGATCCGACGAACATTGGTTTCAGCGAAGACGCTCTTATCGTCGCGCACAACAACTTTGGGCTCAATCGAAACGGTTTCATCAACATCACATCTCAGAACGATTTTGTTGGGGGCGACGTTTTCTTCCGCAGCTTGCTCGATTCGGGATGCAACTACCGCTTGGATGCCCTCGTAGGTTATCAGTACTCGCGTTTGAACGATGATTTGGTGATGAGTACCACGATCAACGACATCGCCGCCGACAACACGTTTGTCTTCAACGACTTGTTCGACGTCAGCAACAGTTACAATGCGGGTTCGTTGGGGGCCCAAGCCGAACTCTATAACGGTTGCTGGACATTGAGTATGCTCGGTAAGATCAGCCTGGGCAACATGCGTCAAGAGGTGACCATCGCAGGCTCAAATAGTAGCAACAGCATCGTGACTCCGGGTGGGTTTTATACACAACCTTTCACCAACATTGGTGTGCATACTCGTGACACGACGGTCTGGTCTCCCGAGGCCAACTTCAAGCTTGCCTACGCCTTAAGAGAGAACATCTCCGTGTCCGTCGGCTATACGTTCATCTACTGGAACAAGATGGCCCTGGCCGGCGACCAGATCGATCGAAATGTCAACGCCACACAGCTATCCGGCGGCGGCCTCATCGGTCCAGGCGATCCGATGTTCGCCTTCCGCGACACCGACTACTGGATCCAAACCATCGACATCGGCGTCAATTGGCGGTATTGATACCCGCAGATCGCAGCACGCGATGAAAAAAGCCCGGCAATTTGCCGGGCTTTTTTTGTCTTGCGATTCAAGCTAGCCGACTATGCCATTTCGCCAAGCAGTTTGTCGACGGCCTGGGCATACATTTCGCCAGGATTGGCGGCCTGGACATCGGCCAAATCGCCTTCGCCTTCACCTTCGCCTCCACCACCGGTAAAACCGAAATCAGCGGCCGAACCGTTCAGGCGAATGACCTGGCGTTCACCGTCTTGCCGCGTCGCAAAGCGATCCATATATAGCCGACCGGGCCTGGCGGGATCGTGTGCTGCCAAGTTGACAGTGCGATCATTACCGGTGCCGTCGGTGACCGTGAACGTCATCGTCAACAGATCGACGGCGGGATTGGAATAACCCTCCCAGCCAACTCCAAGGAATGCACTCCACGCCGAAGTCTCATCGTTGCTCAACAACACGGCGCCGCGCTGGTGAGTCGAAGCCAGTAAGTCGTACAAACTGATGAACGATGTTGTCAGACCACGCTCGCCGAAGTTGTTGTTTCGGCTATCCACGTTTCCGGCAATCGGAATCGCGACGGTCGCCTGGTCGTTACCGGACGGAACAACTGACGATGAAAAGCTCTCCAGGCCGTCTTTCGCATTAGCGGGTTGATCTTGAACGAGACCGTAGTTCCCAGGCTCGAGGTCTGAAAACAGGTAGCGCCCATTGCGGTCAGTAACGACGTGAAGTGACACCGGAGTGTTGCGGAATGTCGTTCCGTTCAGTGTAATGTGGATACCTTCGATACCCGTTTCGTCGGCTGCCATATTCGCGTCATTGTTAACATCGAGGAAAACGAATCCGCCAATGTTGCTGGGCACGAAGTCGAGGACTTCGACGGCAATATTCCCGGACGCCGATAGCGGATTGTTCGCATTCGGATCGCCAGGGATGCCGCCGTTGTTTCCAAGGTCGTCCACGGTCGCTGTTAAAGTCTTATTACCGGTCGTCGAGGTCCGATAGGTGACTCCGCTGAGGAGCGCCGAGTTAACGTTTGTTACCGAACCCTGAAGGGTGACTGAGTTGGTACCGTTGCCGGAGATCGATGACAAGCTCGATGTATCCGAGAGGGTCAAGGTTCCGTCGCCAATCAGCAAGTCGACTTGCACATCATCGTTGCCCGCATCGACATCGTCAATCTGCAAAGGCATCGGAACTGACGAGAGAGTGTTGTCGAAATCGGTGATGAACGTCTGGTTGCCCGGGACGACGATCGTCGGCCCGTCATTGATCGGTTGAACCGTGATATTGACGGTGTCATTAGCAGAAAGTGGATTGGAGCCCGTCGGATCTCCAGGCGACCCGCCGGTGTTGCCATTGTCGTTGGTGTTGACCGTCAGTCGGTCGCTGCCAAAAAAGTTGGCGTTCGGCGAATAGGTCAAACCATCCAAGCTGCTGTTTACCTGGCTGACAGTTCCGTCAATGGATACCTGTCCGGTGCCGTTATTGGAGACGTTTCCGCCACCGCCGGTGGATACATTCAGCGTACCGCCGTTAACGGTCAGCGTGACGGTCACACCGTCCGAGCCAGCATCGATGTCCGCGACGTCAATCAAGTTGGCACCCGAAAACGACAACGAATTGTCTTCGTCGATCGAGAGGGAACCCGGTACCGAGTTCACCGGACCGTCGTTGATCGGTTGCACCTCAATGTTCACGGTGCCGGTGCTCGGGCCGTCGCCCGCGTCGGGAGTTGATTCAATCGTATAGGTGAAGGTGTCCGTCCCAAAGAAGTCACCTGCAGATAGGTAGGAAACACTGCTCCCCAGGAAAGTAATCGTGCCGTTATTGCCAGTGCTGAACTGATCGCCAGGGATGCCTACCGGTTGCCCATTGATCTGGGTGATCGACAGCGTATTGTCCTGCTGCGGGTCGGGTTTGATGTCGTTGCTGAGGATGTCCAGGTTGGCGGTCGAACTGTCTTCTTCGATTTGGAACAAATCACTGGCAGCAAAGGGCACTTCCGGCGGCGTCACCTGAAGGGAGACCGTGTCGACATCTGACATTGCACCGCCCGCCCCGGTCGCACCCGAATCATTGGTGGTCATCGTCAACGTATCCGTGCCAATGAAGCTGTCGAGTGGGTCGTAGAGCAAGCTATTTAAGGCGCTGTTGAGATTGCTGATCGAACCACTTGCGGTTAACGATGCCGAGTTGTTGCCGCTAACGCTCAAGCCTGTGGTCGAAGCTAGATTGACCGTTCCTTGCCCAACAGTAAGCGTCACTTCTAAGTCGCTGGCGTCGACATCCTGCACTTCGAATGCGCCGGTTCCAAAGGATAAGGTGTCCGTGTTGAACAGCACTTGTGGTCCTGGAACGGTGTTGACCGGGGCGTCGTTGATCGGATTGACAGTGATGTTGACCGTGTCATTATCCGAAAGCGCGCCACCCGATCCAAAGTTTCCGTTGTCGGTCGTATTGATCGAGAGAGAATCCGAGCCATTAAAATTGAGATTTGGAGAATAGTTCAAACCGTTCAATGCGCCATTTACGTCGGCAACCGTGCCGTTGACCCTGACTGTCCCCGTTCCATTGCCAGAGACCGTGGCGCTCGACGAACCAACGGTCAACGAACCGTTGCTGACTGTCAAATCAACCTGCAGACCGGAGCCCGCGTCGGCATCGATATCAGAGACGCTCAGCCCACCACTGAAAACCAAGTCGTTGTCTTCGTCGATGTTCTGCGAGCCGGGAATCGTGTTGATGGGGCCATCGTTAACGGGTGCGATATCGACAGTCACCGTCGCGCTACTCGTGTCACCCAGGCCGTTGCTGATCGTGTACGTAAACGTCTCAGTTCCAAAAGCATTGGGAGACGGCGTGTAGGTGATGTTGTTACCGTTGTTGACGACCGTGCCGCCCAGCGTCGGTGTTCCCAGTGGATTCGATATCGTTAGCGTGCCTGTGGTATTGTTGATGTCGTTGGCCAGAACGTCGATCGTCTGGGCCGACGCGCCTTCACTCACGTTGATGGGGCCGTCGTCAACCGCCGAGATCCGGTCTACGATGGTGATCGAATCAGAGACAAAGTCCATATCGCCCATGCATGCCTCGGTCGAACTCTCGCTCGGGCAAACTGGTGCGTCCTGGCCGAAAATGCCGGCGTCGAACAGAGGGCTCTCGTTAGCGTCGTTTGGATCGTCGGCCACGGGCTGGGTCGTCGGCTCGCCACCCATCGTTAACGTTCCTGCATTGTCAGCGACCATGACGAATTCAGCCAGCAGGATCGGGCCCGAGCCTGGCCCTGTAAGTTGATTCGAAAAAGACCCTATGAAGTCGAACTGGTCCAGGACGCCGTCATTGTCGGTATCGATCATACCACTACCGGAAGCCGGTTCGGCGCGTTGACCGTAAACAGCACCAAAAGCGCGGGCGTACGTGTCCGACACACCCGCCTGACCGTTCAATGCGAAAAAGTCATAGTTGTGCAAGTAGGGAGTCGAATTGAAAGTCTGCGGGTGCAATACGCCCGCCACGTTCGGCTGGAGCGACGCCAATGCGCCGTCGAAATTCACGTCGACGTATGCAGAGAACACACCCTCACGCGTGGACATGTTGCGAATGTCCTCGACAAGAATCTTGACCACAAATTCCTGGCCGACGCCAATCGTGTCGATTTCGGTCAGCGCGTGCGTACGATGCAAGGCGTCCGTTTCCGGAGTATTGGGGTTGAAATCGTGATCGCCAAATCGTTCCTCGAAAGGGTAATTACTCGCCGGTCGCGCAAAAAACCGCGTAACAACCTGCATTACGGGGCCGGTCTCGCCTTCGGCGTTCAGCGCATTGATTACCCGTAAGGCGTCGTTGGAAGTGACCTGGCCGTCGGCGTTCACGTCAGGACTCTTGCCGTCGGCGGATCCTTCGGCCTCAGCGACTTGATCTGAGGAACCAATCGGCGATGCTGATTGCCCATGGGAGGCATTCAGATAGTTGATGACTATCAACGCGTCATTCGGTGTAACTCCCCCGTCACGATTGACATCTAAAGGAAGACTCTCGTTGTGCAGCCCCAGGTCTGCGGCTAACAACGTGCGGTCTTCCAAGCGTTCTGCATACAGGAAGCGACGTGATTGTTGTTTGAGATGACGGGCATTGCGTCGGCGACGCGATTGACGTGTTTGTTTGCTCATTTCCTTGCTCATGTGCTCCGGAGACTGATGTCGCAGGTACGGTCGTAGATTTCACCGCGGAAACGGCCTGGGTATCCCCCAAACAGAGTAGCTCTCGGTTTATCTGGTCGGTCCGAGCGAATCGATAGATGGATCGCTGTGCCACCAATAGTTCACATTTTCAGACTAGTCACGAACTCAAGTCATTGCAAACAATTTGCAGCTTTGGCCGGTTTTTCCGATTTTCTTTACTCAAATTGACGCCATCGCTACCCAGTTTGACTGTTTTGGCCGCATCTCTTTTCCATCTTACCACTCAACCAGGACACCCTGTCTTAATAGCTACTCACTCCATGTACAATGATTTAGGTGAAGAAGGGCTGGTTTAGCGTCCTGGGGTAAAAGCGACGTCGACGACGGTGATCAACGCTGCATGGCCCAGATTTGGGCTACATCATCAGCAAGTTGATTCAGCCCATCGATCAGATCGTCGTCCGCTTCAACGTCTTCGCTCTGTCCAAACCGCTCCGAGGCTGGCCGCCAACGTCGTTCAGTTGTTGACAAGTCCCGCGGAACGGAACGGCGCGGTGATTCGATTTGATCTCGCTGCCACGGATTGGTCGACCGACTGAAGTTGTCGTCGAGTTGCGATGTGCGGAGCTGTTCGTGGAACTCCCACGGAAGCAGCTCGTCGCTCCAACGTTCCACTGTCAGTTCGCTCTGCCGACTCGCAGGAGCTTCTCCCTCGACATCCGTTGCGAACACCGAACGCTGATTATTGAGCCAGTTTAGCACCATCAGGACATCCTGAGGCGAGATAAATCCGTCACCATTGACATCGAAGAAATGTGGTCCAACGTAAGTCGGTGGTAACACATGCGCGCCATTTCGATTCAGCTCGTTGATCAGTATCAGCACATCTGTAGGAGTGACCTGGCCGTCGCTGTTGACATCAAATCGGTTATGTTGATTCTGCCAACTCTCGACAACTTCTACGGTGACCGTCCCAACCCCGGTTATGCCATCGCCATTGACCACGGTGTACTCGAACGAGTCTATTCCGACGAACCCTGTGGGTGGCGCATACTCGATCCTCAATCCCCCGTCGACGACAGTTACTGAGCCTCCATTTTCCGCGGATCCGGCACTTAGGATGGTGAGGTCGGTGCCGTTGCTAACGGTCACGGTTGTGTCACCGAAAGCGATATCCTGATCGTCGACGACTACTGGTGGATCAAACAGCACGACGTCGGTGAGCGGCCCGCTGTCGGCGGGGCTCGCGTCGAACAGCACGTCCCAGACCAGGCCTATGTCATTTGCCAGTACATCCAGCGGGTTGACGCGACTGTCCATGCTAACGGTGAATTCGTCATCGGCGACTTGCAGCTCCCCAATCTCCATTTGGATAGTGAACAGATCCAGTTCATCAGCACCGAGCGGAGTAAGTCCGGTCTGGAATGCGCCCACGTTTTCCAATAGCCCCGCCACATCCGCCACCACGGTCTTGCCGTTCTGGTACGAATCTCCAAAGTCGATGGCTAAATCGAATTCCCCGTTTTCGGAAGGTAGTGGCGCGACCAGCATGGGATCAAAGGCGACATCGAAATAGGCGGCACCGACACCGTGAATCGGCTGAGATTCGTCGCGTAAATCCTGCACCAGCGCCTTGAGAAACACGGTTTCGCCGGCCATGACCTGGGATTGGGCCGTGCCATCGGCATCGACGACTTCAAGCCGAATCCGCACCGGTGGTGGTTCGACATAGATGTCGACGGTGGCGACCGACGAGACCAGCCCGCCGTCGAAAGCGCGGTAGGTAAACTGATCCAAACCGATGAAATCTTGCTGCGGCAGGTAGACGAAGCTCCCGTTGGCCATGATGTCCAGCGATCCGTGGGCGGGCCCTGCGACGGCAACCGCCTCGAGCCTGTCGCCATCGGAGTCTGTGTCATTTGCCAACGGACCCTGCGACGCGTCGACGCTCAGCCTGCGATTGGTTCGGACGCGATAGCTATCATCGCTCGCTTGCGGGGCATCGGGCATACCTTCGACAACAACTTCCACGTCGATTGAAGTGCCTTGATCAATCGCGTAGGTAAATGTCTCGACGCCAAAGAAGTCCGGCGCGGGTGTATATTCAATTTGTTGGCCATCGACGGAAATCGCAACAGTGCCACCGTGGCTTGCCCGCCCCACGGACGTAATCGTTGGAGTTCCGCTACTATCGATTTGCAGCGAGGTTTCGCCGAACCGAATTCGTGCAACGTCGACGGCATCGGGCGGCTCATACAAGAGCACATCGGAAACTGGGAGAAGGTCGGCAGGGTCACTGCGAAAAATGGTCGTTGCAGCAATCGCAACGTCGTTTGCCAGTACATTCAACTGAACCGACTGGGCATCTTCCTGAACGACGAACGAGTCGGCACCACCCGTGGCGGAATTAGCCTGCAGCCGCACGGCGAACAATCTCTGTGGATCCGCTCCCAACGGCTGGGATACCGATTGAAAGGAACCGATTTCGTCGATCACACCCGGCACCGTCGCTCGCCCCCGTTGACCGTTGGCGTATTCGGTGCCGAACGTCACATCGAACCCCAGACGGTGTGCATCCGATGCGACAACAGAAACGTGCTCCTTGTCATACAGTAGATCAAAATAGGCGGCGAAGACTCCCAAATCCTCGAGGCTTGCATCACGAAGATCGTCAACCGACGCGGTCAGCCAGAACTGTTGCCCGGCTTCGATCGAATCGATCGGATTCCCGTCGAGATCGGTCGTGGCCAACCCGATGGCCACCACATCGTCGTTCGTCGCACCCGGCTCGGTGTGCACCGTCACTTGCGCCGAATCAACACCATGCTGCCCATGGGCCACATAGGTAAACTGTTCGCTGCCCCCAAAACCCGGTTCTGGAGTGTAGGTTAGCACTCTGCCATCAACAGAGACCGAGACAGTGCCACGCAACGTCGAGGCGTCTACCTCGCGAATCCGCAGTTGATCGTCCGATCTGTGGACGTCGTTGCCCAACACGTCCAATTCCACCGTTATGTCTTCGGCAATGTGAAACGAGTCATCGACGGCGATCACGTCCGAGATGATATCCAAAGTGAAACCGCCGTAATCGATGCGGTCGTTAGGTACGACTTGATTGTCGCCGTAAACCAATACGGCATGCTGCGGCAATATGTCCGCTGGGTCGCTCTGAAAAACAGCTTGCCCCGCGCCCGTTGCAGAAAAGGGAATCGTGAACAATCGCGTTTCGCCACCCAGGACGGCATGCAGGCTCTGCTGAAACGCTCCAACCTCATTGACAACACCGGGAGTATCGAAATCGCCCGATATACCGTTGATAAACTGAGAGCCGATTTCGATTTCGCCACTTGGTTCGATCAGGCTCGAATTGTAGCGCAGGTCGAAGTATGCCGCAAAAACTCCCTCAGCATCGGCTCTCGTGTCCTCGACATAGGCGCTAACTAAGAAACTGCTGCCATCGGGTGTGGAGACGATTGGCGTACCCAACAGGTCCGTCGCTTCAAGTCGGATGGAAACGATGTCATCCCCGGAATTCGCAGCGTTGACCCTGACCGTTACGGTGGCGTTATCCGATGCGTCGTCTTCATCCATCGCGGTGTACGAAAATCGTTCGGTGCCTGAAAAATTCACACCGGGTGAATACAGGAGACTCCGACCGTTGGATACGATCGACACTTCGCCGGACAGCCCCGTGTCATCTACTGCGGAGACGACAAGATTGCCAAACCCCTCATCGTTGAGCAGCACGTCAAACCGATTTTCGGTACTGCCGGCCGCAACCACATAGGAATCATCGAACGCGTCAACGTCCGAGTCACCGCCGAACGGCGTGACTTCGATTGTGACACGACCAAAGTCGATTGCGTCAATCGGAATCTCGGTATTCACGTCGTACAGCAAGACTGCGTGTTCCGGAAGAACGTCAGCTGGCCCTGAGTCGAACACGAGCTGACCGACCGTATTCGCCGTGACCAAGACGGAAAACAATTCGGCAACCGCAACGCCGGATGGAGAAAGGGCCGTAGCAAAGCCCCCCACTTCGTCAATCAGTCCAGGATGATCGATGGTTCCAGAAACGCCGTTCTGGAAGCTCGCACCATGGACCAGTGGTCCTAGAATGTCGGCCTGGTTCGCATCAAACTCCAGGTCCAAATAGGCAGCGAACACTCCCGCCGCATCGCTGCGCAGATCCTCAACATTGGCCTGTAACAAGAAGCGTTGCCCGGCTGAAACGGACGAGATCGGATTGCCGGCCAAGTTGGTTGTGGCCAGGTGAACCGCCACCTGCGCTCCGTCGCCTTCACCCTCTTCCAGACCGTCGCCAGCCCAGAAATCGGCGGCCAACAGACGGCGGTCTTCCAGCTGCTCCAGATGAAATCGGCGTTGCCCAGTTCGATGCCTTTGACGCGGATTGCCTCGACGTCCAACAACCGCAGACCTCAGTTTCCTCACGGTTGGATACCTCCTTAATTCAGCCAGCAAAACCCCCGCCCCCCTTCCTCGGACATCTAATCTAGCAATTCCCCTGGCGGAGAGGTTCTCAATCGTGGAAAGGGCACTACGCAGAAGAAAACCATGCCGCAAAAGGACCAGATCGTCGCTATTTTAGGACGCTGCAAGAATTAGCACCAGAATTTGGCGCGTCTGACAGAGATTTTTTGGCCAATTCTTCGCCCCGGTATTCGTGACACATCGTTCGGCTGTCGAGCGGCGTCATTAATAGAAAATATAGGAATATTAGGCGCCTTGGCGAGAGTTTGCCGTGGTCACTGGAGGGCAACCAACAGCCGCGTCGCTTAACGGTAGAGAGGTTACCGGCAGCGAGGTAACCAGCAGGGAGGAGGAGAGGGTAGGTGCAAGCAGCCCAAGACCTTTGATGTCCCGCGACGGGATATATCCGCCGCCGGAAGATTTCTGATCCGAACTGTCGCGGCGTCGCCTACAAGAGGCGCCTACTCAAGACCAAGCATCGCAGCGGCAAGTTGGCCCAAGAGTTCTTCGTCTACATCAGACGGGAGCAGAGCTTCGTCACCTTCGGCCGTCCGTTGCAGGACCTGGTTGTGGGCGGCTAGCAATCGCGAGGTCAGCCTGTCGGTTTGACGATGCGCGACCGAACCAGCGCGACTCTGATTCGCATCAGTGACAAACTGCCGTCGGAGCGGCGTGCGAGAGGTGGGCGGATTTACGGCTGGCGGCATAGTCGCAGGTTCTGAACGATGGCTCGAAAACGGATTGTCCCACGGCGCGGTGGCGTTTCCGCCGTTGACAGGTTGCGGACTTGCCTCCGCCTCGCCGATGGGAATGACCGACGCTGGCAACAGCGAAGAAAACGCCGCGCCCGCTTCGCCTTCAGAGCCAGCGTGCGAGTTGATCTCGTTGATCACTTGCAGGGCATCGATCGCCGTCACCAGCCCATTGCCGTCGACATCCAAGTAGGGGGGGGTCGGTTCGTTGGACAGCGCATGGGGGCCATTGGCATTCAGATCGTTGATGATTCGCAAGACATCGTTCGGCGTTACCAGTCCGTCGTTGTTGACATCAAAGCGATTGCTTGGGTTTTGCCAAGGTCTTCCGGCGGTCGATACCCCGAAATCGACCTCCCCGATCGCTTGGCCCCCCGCCAACGTAACGGGTTGTTGACCGGACTCCGGTGCCGTGGGTTGATTACCCGTGGATGGCACCAGTTGCACGTTATACGTATCGGGTTCGAGGTAGGCAAAAGCATAGAATCCGTTCGCGTCGGTCGTAGTGGTGGCCTCCGGCCCGAATCGTAAGTTATCGAGGTGCACCGCAGAGTTATCGTGACCGCGCGCGATGGCGTAGGTAATGTCGGCGGTTGCACGTCCCAGCGTCATGGTCTCCACTCCGCCGCTGGTAAGTGCTTGCGTGGTGTACCGCGCCAGCAGATTGTCGTTGGAGTCGTATATTTCCAGACGCGCAAAGTCGCCGGTGGTCCTGCCGATCGTGTCGATACTGACCGAAGTGACGGGCACGGCAAAATCCATACGGAGTTGGCGAGAGTCGGGCGTCCATTCGGCGCAAGCCCCACCGCAGGTCAGACTGAAGGATGCGAAGACTCGAGTGTCCGTCGAGGCCGGGCTGCGCGACAGAGAAAACACGAAATTGTCGGTTACGCCCGAGCCAACTCCGGACAAGACCACTTCAGGAATGACGTTGTTCAACAAACTGCTCGAACTGGGATAATCGTCGGGCTCAATCCCGTTGCTCAACTGCAACGGTGTGCCGTTCTGGTCGACAAGCTGCAACGTTTCTCCCGCCAGGCCCGATTCCCCCGAATCCCACTGGCCGTCGGCATCCAGGTCGTCCCACACGAAACCGTTGATGCCAGGATGCAGAGTGGAGGTGGGCAGGTTGGTCTTGCCGATGAAGATGGGCGAGGCGATTCCGGTGACGTCGTCAATCGTCCGAATCTCGAGTTGCTCGTTAGCGGCCAGGTCGATTGTCAAGTCCAGATTCGCGGTGAAGTCGTCGTATCGTTGAGCTAATTGCCAATCGCCACCGTTGATTCGATATTGGGCCTGGCTGACATGGTTGATCGAAATGTCATTCTGCGGGCCACTGGAATTTTGGTTCGGCAACGTCTGGACCGAGGAGGTACCGACAAAATGGTATTTGCCCTGACTAGCGTCGTAGCTGCCTGAGCCCTCCAACATGAGCGGCACATCCAGGACGTCAAAAACTCCGTCGCCGTCGGAATCCACCCAGCCGACCATGGCAAACGAAGACTCGCTGCTGGTGTGATCTTGGAATGCCGTGCAGAGCAGGCCGGGAGTCTCTTCGCATGCACCGCGATCCATAATGCTGGGCTGGCGCTGCTCTGCCCCGGACAAGAAGACCGGGTTGTTCCAGGCATTTAGATTCTGGGCGTCGTAGTAGCCCCGGTAGCTGTCGTACGTGCCGCCGCCACTATACTCGTCCTTACCCCAGAACATGTGTCCCGTTTCATGCGAGAAAGTACTTTCTGGGCGGCCAGCCGGAGCGACCAGAAACTGGCCACCTGCAAACGCAAACGCTCGACTAAAACCTCCAGGCATGAACATTCCGTCCGCGTCGTTTTCGTCATTGACGACGAAAATGGTAAAGGCCCAATCTGTGTCGTGAGCCTCGCGCTGGGCGTGGTTAAACGCGCGCGAATCGGCACTGTAGCTACCCCCGGTGTTGAACCCGACTTGATCGAAGAAGTCGTAGATCCATAATTGAAAATCATACGATGGCCGACTGATCGGCTCGTATTGCGTTTGAATTGGCGTATCGAGATGTGTGAAATCGACTTGAAAATTCAGGTCGTGCTTGTTGTTGGGAAAACTGATGTCGAGCGTGTCTTCCCACCATTTCAGCCCGTCTTGGATCTTCGTCTTCAGCTGATCGCGGTACGGATCGTTCCAATCTTCGAGATTCTCATCGCGCGACCCGTTCGACTCAAATGCGACAACACTGACATAGACGTCTCCGAGCAGATATTCGCCGGTGTCCACCTCGGTCGCGCCAAAAGGAGTCGCCGTCAGCAGGTTCCGCTTCTCCAGACATTCCACGACACGAACGCGACGATGTCGCCTGCGTCGCCCAGTCGTTCGTTGTTTTCTGAAGAAGATCATCAAATGTCTCTCAATTCACCACTTTGACAGCCGTTGCCCAAAAATCGTTCCCCGGTAAAGGCCATTTGCGACACTCGACTTTGTAACGCCAGAAACACCTAGAATGAGGGGTTATTTCAGTAGGAGTTTGCCATTGGGGATATGGCTGCTCACTTTTCGCGCGATCGAGGGGACCATACCCGATCATAGACAGGAGCCCCCATTCCAACAACAAAATGGGGTGGCCAGCGATGCGGAACTTTCAAAGCCACCTGGTCAATCTGTCAATCAAATCGATCGCAACGGTTAGCCATCTTGTTCTCGCGTTGCCGAACTTCCGAGTACCGGATCGGATCGTTCTGGCGAGCGTTGTTCTTAGCTGAAGAATGCGTCGTTCAAACCGGTCTTGTATTCAACACCGGATGCGATATCGGCGAGGACGTCATCAAGTTCTTCGGCCCACACTCGATCCAACGAAGCCGGTGAACTCGGGTTCGCGTCGGAATCAACGCTCGTAGCCCAATCGGCGGCGTAAATCAACTCAACGTCAGAGTCCGTTTGAACCTCTGTTTCGCGGACTTCATGGTTTGCTTCGGGAAGGCGGTGATCCACAAAGACTGGGCGGCTCGAGAATCCGGCTGCCAGAAGTGACGCTTCACCTTCGCCGGTCTCGCTGATGTGTCCCGTCCCGAGCGACTCACCTTCGCCACCAGCACGGTTATTCAGGAAGTTGATCACGACCCCGACATCTCTGGAAGTGGCGAACCCATCTCCGTTGACATCCAAGAAAGGGGCAAATGAAGGCAATGGCGGGCTGGTTTGGCCATCCGGGAGTGGCCGAGGAATGGGCAGTGGATCTGTTGAAGCCAAGTTGTGGTTGAGATAGTTGATGATGACCAGCGGATCGATTGGGGTCACATGGCCATCGGCGTTGACGTCATTGAAATCCGTTGGATTGCGCCAAGGGTTCGCCGAAATGATCACCGCGTGATCTTCAACTTCACCATCGTCCGCAAATCCAGTCGGCTGTAGCCCGCCGGCACTGCTGAGACGGAACCTCGCAAACGTCTGACCCTGTGCCGAATTGCCCAGCACGGTGAACTCGGGCAAGAGTTGCGTTCCCGCGATAAGTGGTTGACTGCTGAAGATCTGTTCGCCTGAATCATCCCAATCACCATCGGCATTGAAATCGATCCAAGCGTCCAGAAGCCCCCCTAATGATGCCGTGACAGTCACTGTTGCGGTCGAGCCGCCAACGAGGACAGTGTTGCCAAATTCGTCCAGAGCACCGCTAAAGATGACACCATTTTCGTCGTCAGTTCCGTCTTGATCGTCACCCGTCGCATCCGGACTGGGTTGGCCGTTGAAGTCGATATCGACACCATTTCCCAGGAAGAAATCACCCTGGATTTGGTGGCGTGCACCGTTGGCAGCCTCAGACGTGCCATAGATGTCAGGGGCGTCGCCATAATCGAGTCCGCTGCCGATGAAGACTGTAAACGCGGTGGTACCGTCGTTGCGATTGGGTTTGAGGCGATTGCCGGCGATATCTCGAATACTGGAACTGAACACGGTGTTAATGCCAGTGATGTCGGATACGCCGTCCATGAGGACTTCATCGTCCTTGGCCGTCGCGGTTACGTCCTGCAAGAGACGTTGTTGATTTGCGGAATTGATCGCCACTGCAATCGAGTCGGCCATGTTTTCGGCACTGAAGATGGGGCTCAGAGTGCCGACGCCTGGTTGATAGGTTGACCCCGGCGTGAAATTCACGGGTACGGCGGCCGGCACTCCAGCGGTGCCAATTTGCTGCAGGGTGGTCGCGGTGGTGTCGAGCGAATGCGCCGCAGTGCCGTTGAGACGGATGATTCCGTTTCCGATATTACTGGGGCTGAGACTGACGTTTCCATTGCGAATTATGATGGCAATGGCGTTGGCCAACTGATTGGTCGTGGTGTTGTCATTGAAGATAACCACTGTGTTGCCCGGGACCGTCTCGCCGTCGTCATCCAATTCGATGGTCAACGAATTGCCGCTGCCATCGCTTACGGTGAAGACCTCGCCATCGGCCAAGGCGTTTTCGAAGTCAGGCTTGCCGGCGACGGTTGGGATTCTGATCCCCCAGGCAGGACGTACACCGGGCTGGCCAGACAATGCCAACTGCGAATCAGTTACGTCAATGATGTGGCGAATTTGGCCACCGACATGCACCAGGCCATCGCTATTGGCTGCGTGAGTCGGATTCAGGTCGAGCCCTGCGTTGCGAACGGTTGCCACAATGGAGTCAGCGATCTGTTCGTGCGTCATGGAGTAGGTGAACGGCACATTGCGGTTCCCCAATCCGGGCGACGTTCCCGTGGTAAACTCGAAGGTAAGCACGTTGATGCCATCATCGATTTTAAACATCTGCCCGTCTTCAATACCGCCCAGGACGCCCGTCTCCGTGATGGCCGTCAGCGAGGTATCGACGGCATGGATCGAGCGGCTTCCCAGGTGAACCGCACGGCCTCCGACGTTGACGATGTTGACTGGGCTCAAATCCAGATTGACACCGTTGATTGCCGTGACGATCTCATTCGCAAGATCGTTGGCGGATTCCTGACCCGATAAGTCAATGACGACGTTTCCTTCAACGAAAGCACCGTTGCTATCGAATTCAAACGTTTCCATCTCAACGTCACTGCTGATTTGGAAGGTTTCGCCGTCCGTGATGGCGCTGCCGCCGCCGGCGGGAATTTGCAAGGTCAATGTCTGCGGCACATCCAAGCTGTAGCCTGACTCAAATTCGAATGTCGCCGTGTTGTTTGCCTCGTCCGTCACGTCAAAACTGTCTCCATCAGTTACCGATGCGCCATCCGGTGCCGTTAAGATCAGCCCTTCGGCGTTTGACAATTCGATGTCATAAACACGATCGGATTCCCAGATTCCTGCCAGAGATGTAAGGCGGATAATGTTGTTCGTAGCGTCGTAGCTAAACGCATAGTCCAACCCTTGAACGAGCTTAACATTGTCACGGGAGACGGTCACTCGGTTGCTTTGCACTGTATTGTCGTCGGCACCGGTCCCACCTTGTGAATCGGCTGGTTGGACACCGTCCAACAACTGGATCGAAAAATTACTCAGGACGGAATTGGTCAACTCGACGAACGTCAATGCGCTGTTGCCGTCGGCACCAAACGCATCGTTGTCCTGTGGGTTAAGCAGTATGGCGGAAGGGCCTGCAAAGTCAGCTCGATCCAAGGCCCCACGGTCTTTGAACACTCGCGCGCCTTGGCCGGGTGGCGTATCCACATCGGGATCATCGACGCGGCGTTGGCCGATGCTATCCAACACGGGTGCCAAAATAGGAGACTCGGTGAAACCAAGTGGTGCTTTCACGGTCACGATCGCCGGTCGGTCCTCCAGCGAGTCGATGGCACTGTCGATCGCCAATGCGCCCGGTGCCAGATAGTAGTTGCCTTGATCGGCGTCCACGAACAGAGGATCCGTACTTGTCAACGAAATCGGGAAGCTGCCCAGGCCCGTTCCGGTAACACTGGTCAAATTGCTTTGATAAACAGTACCGCCGATAATGGTCGATGTGGCGGTTGGATCAACGCTAATACCAACTCCCAGTTTGGATACAATATTGTTCAAGAGGGTTGGGCTGACATTTTCCTCAACTTGGATCCCCACCCCACTACCAGAACCCACGATCGTATTATTAAAGACCCGACCAAATGGAACGGCTGATAGTTGCAGCAAGTCTCCTGCTACCGTTGGGTCACCACTAACCAGAATTCCGCCGGTACCGTTTCGGGCAACCAGATTGTTGACGATGGTGACGCCCGTCACCAGGCGCTGGGGGTTGACTTCCCGCGTCACGCGCACCGGGCCCGCGTGCGGCAAGTTGCCCGCCAACGGTGCCAGCGACGAGATGTCACGGGCTCCCGCGTCGGCCACAATACCAAACTGAAGCGAATTGGAGACGGTATTCGAGTGGATCAGGATTTGGCCTTGAGGCCGCACGACGTTCTGATCGCCAAAACCGACGGACTGCTGCACGCCCAGCGTATCGGCCACATCCAGCACGGCGACTTGCCCGGCACCGGCACCGGTGCTAGTGAAGACACCCGATATAGTACGGCCGCTGCTAAACGTGACGCTGTAGTCCGAACCGATGTAGTTGAACGGGTTGTCAGAGAAGTCGACATCGTTGCCAAATATGAAGCGTTCATTCGGATCGAAGTTGGTGAAGTCCACCACAATCGTGTCGTCGATATTGATCGCTTGCGCAAACGAGAAGGCATAACCAACAACGTCAGAAGACGGATTGACGTCTGGGCCAGAGGGGGCGGTCGGCGGCTGATTTCCACCAAAGGCGGGCTCGAAGAAGAGCGGATCCGGCAACGTAATGGTCACCTGCGTGATTTGCTCGCCCGTGGCGGAGCGGTTTTCGAAAGTAAACAGGTCGTCACTGCCGAACGCACTTCCAATGTCATTGATCGACGCGGTCACGCCAATGGCCGTGCCCGAACTGGTGAGCACAATCGCATTGCCGTACAAGTTGATCCGATTACCCTGCCCACTAAAACCGACCGCCGCGCCATCTGACAGGGCTGCGGTGACATCAAGGATGCTCTGCACCGACGGGCTGTTGATCGTATCGCGAATTAGTTCGGCGATCTGATTGGCAGATTGCGACGAACGGAAACCAATCCGAATTCGACCTGGTATCACACCGGCATTGACATGCGTGCTGGGCAGATCCGCATCGTCGAATTCAAACGTCAATTCCTGCAATCCATCACTGATCACCATCGTCTGACCATCCGATAACGCGTTGCCGGCGGGCGCGGTGATCGAAGTCTGTTCGGTCTGCCGATCGTTGACGTCGAAACTGTCGGTGAAGAAGATCGTGGGAACGGGCGGATCGAAGGACACGCCAAACTCTGGTGCCCGGCGAATCTCCAGCTGATAAGCACCAAGATCGATTTCGTTATCTGGCTGCTGCCCGTTGCCAACAAAGTTCGTACCGCCGTTGTCCCCTGTCACAAGTTCGCCGCGACTGGCGAACCCAACGATGATGTCGTCGATGTACAAGCCTTCATGGTTGTTGTCTTGACCGCCCTGGGCACCGGGCAACCCTGCACTCGTCGAGCCATCGGACGCCGTTGACGCTTCGAAGGCACCGAACGTGTCGCCAAACAGACCCACGGAAACACCGAGCGGAGAAACTCCCAGCGGGCCCAAGCTCTGCGTGACATACGAGTGACCCACCACATGCACGATCTCTTCAGTCGTCTTGAACGCAGTCTGCACGCCTCCGGCATAGAAGCTGGCCAGCGAAAGCGAGATTGCATTGGCAACCTGATTCTCACTCATGCCGCTATGCAGGTTGATGGCAAAACCACTGTTCGATCCCGGTGCACCTTCAATGAACGAAAGGGGAACACCTTGTTGAGTGATCGCCTGTGCGTTGGGCAAGTTGATACGTTCGCCATTGCGATGCAATAAGCCTGCCGCATCGGTCACCGTCACTTCAACTTGATAATCGCCAATGCTGCCGGCGATGCCAGTGGGCGCCAGCAGGGGATCGTAGAAGTAGTTCGGTTCGCCGCTGACGGCAGCATAGTAAGTCCCGGTGAGCGGGACGGTGAAACTTATGAACGGATCCAGACTGAATTGCTCGCCGGGTGCCGGATTGTTAAGGCTGAAGGCCAGCGGATTTCCAGTGGCGTCGAACAGTTGAAGAAATGCATCGAGCGTGGTGCCGATATCGTTGGCATCGACATCGACAGTCACAACGTCACCCACCTGCGCGTCAAACGACAGGAAGTCCACATCCAAGGCGACGTCCAGCAGCGCACTATTGTCGCCAATGTTGCCGTTCGCCAAAAATCGGCTCGTGATACCCGTCAATGTCGTGTCCAACGCAGTTAGGATAGTATCGTTCGATTCGGCCAACAGATCCCCAACGGCTGTCGGCGTTGCGGGTGGATTCTGCGTAATCGCATTCGCTAGCGAGGCCCCAACCTGGGAAGCCGAATCCGACGTCGAAAAGGCCACAGCAAACGCATCTTCCAGCTGCAATGCCGAGAGTCCTGGAGCGAATGTGAAAGCGCCGTTGGAGAACTCGACCACCGATCCGTTAGCGACTGCTGTCAAGCTCAAACCCGCACTGTTCACCGCATTTGTAATCGCTGCTGCAACTTCATTCGCAGTATCATTGGGCTCGAAGGAAACGACCACATTGCCAGGCTGAACACCAGGCGAATTTGTCGAATCCTCGAATTCAAACGTTCGTGTCGCCGTCGCGTCGCCCACCTGGAAGGTGTCGCCGTCGGCGATCGAAGTTCCATCAACGGCCTGAATGTTGCGAGAGAAAAACCCGTCGCTGTCGAAGATGTAATCAACACCATCAACGGTGACCAACGCCCCGTCGGAGATGGCGGCACCTGTTGACGCCACCAAGGTATAGCCGAAATCAAGCTCGAATTGATCCTGCGTACCACCAAAACCAAAAGGGTCCAGGGTGGTCAAGGTAAACGTCTGTGCGTCACGGAGCCGAGAACCCGCCAAAGCACGAAGTTCATCTCCAACGGTGTTCTGTCGCAACGCTGCATTCGATCCGAAAAACAACTGACCGGCCGGTCCGCGACCGCCAGCAGAATCAAAATCAAAGCGGAGTCGCAGGTCCTCCTGGCCGGCGAAATCGTCCAACGGAATTCGAACCTGCCGCCAACTGTTGGGCGCTCCCTGATCGCCCACGTCGAAGTTCTCTTGGACGGAGACATCGATTGCGTCAAAGAACGGATCATCGAATTCACCTCGATCCGAATTGTTCGTCGTCAAAAGATGCCAGATGCCGTCTTCACCGCTGGCATAGACTCGGAACGAATCTCGCATCAGGTCGGTCGTATTCAGATCGGCATTCGTGTTTTCGGTATCCAGGAAGTAGCTGTAGTACAAGGTGGGACGGTCCGCCGACGAATAATCCTTCAGGCTGAAGGAATTACTGATCAACGAACCATGGGCACCGCCGATCAAATCGTAGTCCCGCGAATTACTGGGGTTGGTTTTCTGATTCGACGGGTGACCATTCTCGAAGGGGCCTTCATAGCCAAAATAGTAACTCAGGTTGCCGCTAGTATTTTCCGCCGCACGGCTGCCGTCAAAGACTTCTTCCACGCCATGCCCGGGGTCGGCGCGACGCGTGTCCGTGGTGTGCCATAAGTTGTAGTCCAAGTTCGAGAACGCCAGGCCGTCGACATTGAACAGTCCTGTCTCGACGCTCGTTTGGCCGTCAACGAAGACGGGCTGAAGGACTCCGGTCGTATCAAACGCGTACAAGCGGCCGTTGGTGTCGATGCCGAACAGCATATCGGCGTATCGCCCGTTCTCGGCATTGGGTGGTCCCGCGGTGAGGCCCTCGAATTGAATCGGTTCCGGATTGCCGAAGAAGTCGCTGCCGGCGGACAATAGATCGGACGCCGTTTCGATGTAGTCGGCAAAGGCGAAGTTGCTGGAAGGGAACAGAATCTCGAAAAGACCGCCGCCTTCAACTACGCCGAACGTCGACGGATCGTCGCGTGTCACGCCAAACAAACGACCGTTCAAAAATGCCATTCCGGCGATATCGCCGCCGGGTGCCGAGCCACCGATTCGCAGAGGAGGTTCGGTTGCCGAAACAAAGAACGCGCCATTCTGCAACTGAACGCCCGTCCCGCGGCGGACCGCAACAATCTGCGAGTTGTTATTGATCGCAGCGACCATGCTGTCGGCAACTTCGGACGCCGAATCGGCTGCCATGAAGTTGACTGGAATCAGACCGGCAGTGACTTGACCAGTGCTCCCGATGTCCGTGAAAACGCCACGTAACTCAACATTAAAAAAATTGGCAGTGATCGCACCGCTAAAGTTGATCCGGTCACCATCTCGGCTGGCGTTACGGGTGCCGTTCATTGCCTGATCGATGGCGTTACCGAACTCGGCTGAATTCTGAGATTCTTCGACGGGAATCGCAAACGCACCGGGGCGCACGCCAGGGGCACCGTTGACGGTGATTGTCGGACCGCCCGCGTTCTCGGTCACAGGAGCGCTGGCGTTTTCATTCAAGATGCTGATTCGCTGACCGACGGCAACCGCCGAAGCGTTGAATTGAGCGGAGACATTCACCGCATTGACAATCGACGAGATGATCTGCAGATTATTGTCATTCAGCGTGTATGGAATTGCGATCGCGTTGCTGCCGTTTAACCCGCCCTGTCGTTCAAACTCAAAGATCCGCGTAATTGGACCGCGGGGAGCGTTGGGTGGACTTGGCGGCGGAATATCCGTGATCGTAAACGTGTCGCCATCTTGAATCGAATTTCCTGTCGCGGTGACCAACAGCACCGAGCCGGTATCGAATTCGTGTGGAAGCCCGTCCAGGAAGAACGTGTCGCCATCTCGAATTGTGACACCCGTTTGCGGGCTGTGAACATAGCGGACTTCAGGCCCGGCATTCAGTTCAAAATTGACCGTGTTCCCGAGTCCGTCGTCGATGGTAAAGGTCACCGCTCCAGGTAATTCCGTGCCTTCTGCGTCGGTGATCTGGAATATGGTTGTTCCGTCCGCGGCGACGGTGGTTGCTTCCGAAGCCAGTAGGATCGTATTGCCCGGTCCGATCGGATCGTTGTCCGTGTCCAGCGCGCCATGTTCGACAATCTGAGTCCAAGCACCTTGCGTGAGCGGATTGTTGCCGGTATTTCCGGTACGATTGCCCGGCGGATTGTTGCTCAACGCGACACCGGTGCTGGGATTGAATTCGTACAGCAAGTTGCGTTGATCTTGCACACCAAATGCGAAGGGTGCGTCGCCCCGTCGTCCCACGGCATAACCGGCAACCGAAGAACGTCCGGGATCATCGCCGATTTCGATGGCGTCAAAGCGGATCCCAACCCCATTAGTGTTGTTGCTACGGATGGAGTTGCCCAAGTTCATGGGGTCTTCGTTAAAGGTCTGAATTCCGTCGTCACCGAGATTGACGCTCAACGATGTCGTCGTGGTCCGCCGCGGGTCGATCTGATGATAGTTGCCGGTGTTGGCGTCGACGCGATTGCCACCTTCGGCCGTACTAAACCCATATAACAACCCCTGCGTCGGGTGCAGCGTGATGTCGTTGACGTTTCCACCAACAATTCCAACGGTATTCTGCACGGCACCGCTGAACGGATTGACAACCAAGAGCCGCTCTGCGTCGACACCAGAATCTTGCAACGCATACAGTGTCACGTCCCCAAGATTGAATTCGACGGAACTGTTCTGGTCGAACAAGACCGGGACCTGTGGACCGGTGGCGATGTTTGAAAGGTTGGTGCCGTTGATGTGATCTTCGGCGATTCGGTTGAGCGAGTTCGCCGGCTCCACTCGAACCAACGGATTACTGGGCAACGGAAGGGCAAACTGATCCATTCCTTCAGGTCGCACTGCGTTAGCAGCCACGGCGACGAAGTATCGTCCGACTGCCGTGCCGACTGCGGGAAACTCCACCGGACCCAGGAAGGGGTCGAGCGCGCCGGCGCTGCCGCGGGACAAGTCATCGGAACTCGAACCAGCCAATGGCGCCGGCCGGTCTTCCGCCACGTTGGAATCGGTGCCGATGGCGACCAGATTCCCATCGTCATCGAAGACCCACAAATTGGTATTTGGTCGAGCGAACCCGTCAGCGTAATCGACATCCAGAATCAATGACGAATGTGACGTGCCCACCGTACCTTGCACGGAATCGTATTCAACGTCGAACTGGAACCAATCGACATCATCCGGCAACGCGATCTCGCCGGAAATCCCCAAAGCCGCCTGATCCGTATTGAGGACATTTCCCAGGACGACGGGCGTACTAACCAGGCCGTTCGTATCGATCCCATTGGCATCCAGCGCCTCGGTCGCTTCACCCACCAGCGGCGAATGCGAGGGCTGACCAATGACCTGAATCCCGTTGGTGGCGTTGCGAATGTCCGCGTGACGGATCGTCGAGCCAGGGAATTCGTCGGTTTCACGAAGACGAACTTGCAGCTGGTATGCGCCTTTGGTCAAGCCGCCATCGAGCTGATCGAGATTGGCACTGCTGCTGCGGATGCGGACATAATAAGTGTTCGTGGTGTTGGCAGGTCCGGGCAGGACGACACGCATCCCGGCATCCTGCGGATTGGTCGTGTATCGATCGGGTTCGCCGAAAGCCGACTTCCGCAACGGTTGAATGTGGTTGGCGGGCATCGTGGACGAACGAAATAGCAGGCCAGGATTTCCGGTCTCGGCGCCAGAGTTGTCTGATCGCGCCAATACCGAACCATTCGCGTCAATCAACTCGATCACCGAATCCAGCGCGTAGGCCGTGCGATCGATGTCAAACCAGACTTCTGTTCCCGCAGCGGCATCGAAACTGTAGATGTCGATATCATTCACGGCGCTGATCAAGCCGTGTGCTTCAAAACCGAGCCGCAGGTTTTCGTCGCCGGCCTTTTCGTGCGGTGCCAACGCGCCGATATGCTGGGCATCCCGAATCGTGGCATTGTTCCCCGGTGCCGCCAATACTGCAGCCTCGGATTCCGTTATCGTCTCCACATTGCGGTCATTGGCGAACTGTCCGATGGTGACGCTATCCCAGTCTCCCGCGAAATTGGTTTGTCCGACAACTCCGGATGCAGTCGCCAACTCAAGAAACGAAGTCACCGTTGCTGTGGTGGCCGTTGGATCGAGCGTCCAGGCGAAGGCGGTGGTGACATCTCGAGGGCCGTACACTTGGCCCAAAGCTGGGTCGATAAAGGGTGGCAGGCTGGTGGTGTCGATGTTGCCCGGTATCGAATACGTGGTACCCGCACCGGTGATCGCAGTCTGTAGTTGGTTGAATTGATCGGCCGCCCAACCATCGTAGGTTGCGTTGACGTGTTCGGGGCCAGCGAAATAGAACCCGCCGTGGCTGAAACCGAATCGTTGAGGACCATCCAAAGTAAATGCGCGAAAATCCGCGTCGCCGGGGGTACCAGATGGATAGAGAAAGTCGTCGCTGATTCCCTGTATATCTTCGTCCAGGTAGCTGATGAACTGCAGAGCGCCAAACGCTGCTGTACTGTCAAACGTCAACTCGTTGAACAGAACCGCGACTCCGTCCCGAAACGAGGTCTCGGCTGTCCAGTTGACCGTTCCGTTGGCTCCCGAAAAACTCCCGCGGCTGACCACAACGTCATCAGATACCAGCGTGGGTTGCTGGGTGATCGTTGACGCCCCCAGATTGATCGCCGCGCCGGCATTACCAACATCGATGTAATTCATGAACTCAAAAATGAAGTCTTGATTGACGGCCAGCATGGTCGTTCCCTGGACTGTCACGCCGCTGCCACCGCCCAGGAAACTGATGTTTCCACCAGCCGTCGGTTGCGCTTCGAAATGCCCCGACATATTGACTAGTACGTCATTGTCGACCAACAAGCCGTTGTTGACTTCAGGCCCGGTGGGCAACCGTGGAAAATCGGATTGACCGGTATCAATTCCGTTGTTATCCGTATCGACTTGGGGAGTTCCATCCGGCTCGAAACCCGCGCCAACCGTGTCATCACCAATCGAAGTCAAGACCACAGGGCTTCTAGGTTGACCAATAATCTGCAGGCTGCCGCCAATTCGGTCGGTAATGTCAAGCGGCCGCCCTGTGGCCGTGAAGCCCGCGTTCGCCCCCCGTAGTTTCACGACGAGACTCTCCGTTGGACTACTTTGCAAACGCAAACCACCCAACGTGTGCTGGTCGGGCACATAGATTGTCTGATCGAGCAAAACGTGGACCACGTCCGTGTCGTCCCACACCGACGCGGTCGTTAGCGTCGCCCCCCGGACGAGCATCCCGTTGATCTCGTTGTCAGCAAGCCGGTTCAATCGCACCAAGGGACCTTGGTTGTTCCCGTATCCTGTCAGCAGGCCAATCGGCGAGTTGGCGTCTTCGCCGCGATTGTAGGTCGTGCGACCAACGTCGGCCTGCAGGGTCGCGTCCAAGGCATTGGCGTTGATATTGACTACCGGCCCAGCGTTATCCACCATCGTGTTTTCGATGATGACTGGCTGTGCACCACGCACGAAGATCAGTGCCGCGTCATTTGTGCCGCGTCCATTTCGATTGGGGGTGGCTGTGGCTCCGCCACCATCGGCATTGTGCTCTAGCAAGGAATGCGCGATGCGGACGCCAGCCTGCTGAATTTCGACTGGATTAAAACTGGCAAAATTACCCGCGATCCGCACGTTACCACCGGCGTAGGACACCTGCGAGTAGTCCAGACTACCGCGTGTCGAGGGACCAAAGAAGATCCCGCCCCAATCACCGGGCGTGGGTATCGACCGGTCGGAATTGTTTGTGACATCAAAGGTGCCACCACGTCCAAAACGATCGTCGTTGACCGACGTGAAGATCACTTCCTGACCGTCCAGACCTTCGGCAATGATCTGACCGCCGAATCTCGTCTCGAGCGTGGCACCGTTCATCTTGACCACCACGCCCGGATCGATCGCCAATCTTGCATCTAGCCGTGGACGTAGATCATCCAAATTGACACGCAAATCGCCACCGATCTGTTCGCCCGTATCCGTGAACGTGGTATCCGTGGCGTTGATCTCCGCCACCAGCGTGTAGATAGGAACGCCAGCCGCGGGATCAGTCGAACGGTAAATCCGACGAGAATCGAAGCCGGTGCTGGGCAATGGTAATCGCGCTAACTGAATGACGTTTTGACTACCCACCAGCGTGATCGTGTCCGTCGGCACCGAAGGCGCGGCTTCGTTGCCATCGGCATCCACGAACACAACACGATAAGCGTAGTCACCGGGCGTCAGGGCGGTACCTGGCAAAATAGTGGTCAAGCCTACGGAAAGGATGTGATCGGCCGCTCCGCTGAATGTGATGTTGCTGCCGTTGACGCTGGCCGTTATGCCGATGTTTGCCGAATTTACCGTACTGGAAATGGTCATCGCCAAGACCGACGAACTCATCCCCGGTGTTATCGCAATCGTTCGATTTCCACTGGCAACTCCGTCGCCAGCGGATTCAAATTCGAATATCGTCAGGATGCCACTGAGCGCGTTGACCAGTCCAAGTGTCTCTCCGTCGGGAATATCTCCACCGACGCCGGTCACACGGAGGTCGAGCGCCGCATTCAACGTCACCAACTCGACGCTCGGTGGGGACGATTCCTGCACGGGTCCACCCGGTGTGCCTTGCACAATCAAGTTCTCGGCAAGCACATAAGTGATATCGTTGTCATCCCAACGACCAGCTACCGTCAGCGTCTGCAGTTCACCGGCCGCGGGCGTGGAGACGCGAACAAACAGTCCATTGATCGAGTTGTCCGTGATCTGGTTGCCGACAATATGCGGGCCTATCCTCTGGTAGTCCGAAGTAAACGGTGTGAATTGGAAATTGAGTGTGTGAAAGTTGGTTTCGGCAAAGCTGTCTGGGCTGGCCGAAATTGCGGAATCGGCGCTGAGGGTGATGGAATTGTATGACACCGTTGGTCGCGCATCGGAGATATCGATGGGGGCTACAATCTGGGGGATTCCGTCGACAACCACGTTACCACCACCGTAACGAATGTCGGCGTTGTTAACGTGGTTCAGGAATATCCCACGGGCTTCGTGATCGGTGCGGTTAGCGTCTGCCAGATCAGTGTCGACCTTGAAGGACAAACCGCCCCAATCGCCCGGCGAGGCGTCCGGAGGAAAGGCATCGGGGTTGGTGTCCAGACCAATGGTGTCGTCGTGCAGCGAGGTGAGATAGACACTGCCTGGGATCACGATACCTTCGCCATCGCGAACCACTCGGCCAAAGGCATCGAGCATCAAGGGAGTTCCCAACACCTGCAATGCCGAACCACTGCGGTCGACCGTGGCAGAGGAACTACCAACGCCCACGCGTGATCGGAACATCTTGAAAATGGCCCCCGAGTCGATCATCACGGTGACACCTTGCGGGGCCTCCATGGTCGCACCGTCGGCCAGGACGTTGCCGAGCCGATTGAAGCCGATTTCGTAGGCCAGGTTGTCTGCCAACGTGGCGGGATTGCGATCTGCGCCAGCATTCCCGACGATCCGCACGATGTCGCCCGGCCCGGCCGCGGCAAACGCGGTCGAGATGCGAGAAAATGGGGCGGACAAGGATCCGGTGGCGGCCCCCGTCGCCGCCTTGTCGACGAAGATCGTATCGGCAGGCGTCTGAGACTCGAACCAAGAGTTGAAAACACCGCCTGGAGTTCCATCGCCATCGCCGTCGAACTCTGTGCCAGTGGCGTCACGCAAAATGCGGTCAGCTTCGGGGCGAAAGTTCAGCCGTAGGTCATAGTTGCCTTGCGTAACACCACCGATTCCGGAATCCTCAACGCTCGGATTGTATTCGTCATTACCGCTGGCACTGATCCCAATCCAATAGGTCCCTGCCCCCAGTTCGAGCTCTAAAAAGGAATCGTTGCTGTAGTAATCATCGTTCCGCGCGATTAGCTCGTGAGAACCATCTGAACGGGCGCGGTAAATCGTCATGACCGAATCCAGAAGGCTGGAATTGGGCTGTCGTTCGGCAAACACTTCCGCTGAAAACAGCCCGGATTCGGGTACATCAACGCGATACATGTCGATGTCGCGGCTCTCGGGACGATGCAGAAACTCGCCATGAATCAGATCCGCTGCACCGGGATAAACGGATTCGATTGGGTTGCCAAACTGCAACAGGACTTCACCGATACCCTGGCCCGCCATGATCGTCAACGGCGGCAGTTCGGTGGCGTGGCCCAAGAACAACAGATGGCCGATCTCGTGGAGTGCCGTTTCAAACCAGCTGAATTTTTGGGGATCATCCGTCGCGCCAAATTGGTCGTCCCAGTTTTCGGCGTTATCCATAATCAGCACACCGCCGCCAGCCAATCCCAAAACGCCGCCCGGACCCGTGGGAACCGTTGGAGAAAGCGCCCGCAAGTCGCCCGTGGCAATCGTCAAACCCTGGGTATCCGATTCGGCGAACTGGACCCCTAACGCGTCGCCGTAGATCTGAAAGACTTCGCGTGCCCGATCCCTTTGCGCTGCCGTAATCAGATTGAACAGCGGTTCGCCCGCTTGATCGGTGCCGATGTTGGAACGGAAGTTGTAGAAGACCGTCTCGATACCGACAACGGCGTCGGCACCACCGAGCAAATGGTTTTCGACGGGGACTTCGCGATGGCCAGGATCGTCATTGCCACCTGGATACGCCAAATCGAAGGGCATCGCGTCGATTGACGAAGATATGATGAGGCTATCAAGCGCTTGCACCGTGACCGAAGTCAGACCACCACCGGTCGTCGCGACGGTCGCCCCCGTCAAGGCAATCCGACTTCCGCCGTCTGAACTGGCCTGCACGCCAATCGCTCCCGTGTTGATAGCAGCGACGATCGCGTCGGCAAGTTCCGCCGATGTCATTCCGCTGTTAAAAATGATCCCAATGTTGCCGGGCGCAACACCATCACCTACTGCCGTGTCTTCAAATTCGAAGACCGCGGTCTGGCCGCCGACAACCATAATCGTCTGGCCATCGATCGTATCCGCACCGGTTCCGGTCACGTTCAGCGTCGTACCAACAGCCTGGGCAGTCGAGAAACTCGAACCCTGGTCGATGGCCCTAGCCGTCATCAGCGGGGCCACCGGAATCTCTTCCGTGTTGCCAATCCGCAGCCGCAATGGGCCCGTTCCAACCAGGTTGTCAAGGTCGTCAGCGAACACCAATACCGCAAGATCGATCGCCGGATCGTACAGAATTGTCCGAGGTTGAACGACGGCGTCATCGGTGTTGTGAACCGTGTCGTTGGTGAAATGCAGTTGGTAGAACGCCGGATCGACAACAGACGGATTGCTGCTCACAACTGATGTGTTGATCGCCGTTGCAAACAAGTCATCGTCATTGAAGTAGACGTGAATCTGATCGCGTGCTTGTTGCAACGTATTCGTTACTGGATTGCGCGTCAGTGGCTGCGGCACGACGGATAGGATTCTCGCACCCAAATCTAACTCGAAATCCAAACCGAAGTCGCTTCCGTCGTCGACGCCGTCTTCGGTCGTGTCGTTAAACGCGGTACCGCGAACGTTGCGTAACGCAGAACCACCCGTACCCAAGATCGTGACATGATACAGATCGTCCGGCAGCGTCTCCTTAAAACGGAACGTAACGTCCCGCGGTGATCCACCAAGCCCCAAGTATCCAGGCTCGACAACCTCGTCATTGGCGCCAAACAGGCGAATAGGCGAGAAGTTGATGTTTCGTGAACCAACCAGTGTATCGGCATCGCCAGACTGAAGTTCCACAGTCACCAAAGCGCTGGCTTGAGGGTGGCTGTTGATGGCGCTGACTACTTCGCCGGCTGTCGTCGGCGATGCCGCGTTCGAATTCAAATCGATCGTGACGTTGCCGTCGTTGACGCTGACAACCGGCGGACTTACGCCGCCGCGGTTCGTCCTGGTGACGAAGATTCGAGTTCCGTTGCCTTCAGGCCCAGTTTGGACCGCACGAAACTTGATCTGCAATTTGCTGCCCGCATTGAAATTCGACGTGGCAGCCGCCCGGTTGGCACCATCCAAGACCACCGGCGAGTAATTGATGTCAACATCGCCGATCTTCGTCGACGGGCTGCCGCCGCCAATGCGAATGGACGCTCCAATTAATGTGCTCGCTGGTCCGTCGTTGGTGATCGCGTCGCGCAACTCTCCAGCCGTCGTGGGAGTTGTGGAATTGCTGTTCAACTCGACGAATATCGCTTCGTTTCGAACCGCAATGTTCGGAGGAACACCATTGCCCAAATCGTTGCGGATGAACTCCAAGGAGATCCCATCGCCCGATGCGCCCACGTTCTTCGCCACGAAATCCACCAACACCGTTCCATTGGTGTTGAAATCCGTTGCCGCATCGGCGCGCTGAAACTGACCGTCGAGCCCCGCGCGGGTTACTTGAATCCCCGCCAAGGTCGCAGGATCGATTGATTCGCCGCTGTTGAACCGAAATACAAGCTCGCTGGGCGCAATATCCCGAATCTGACCGTGCTGCAGCAATGCTCCGTCGTTTGGCTGGATCCCCGCTAATTGCGGACCGACAGCCAACAGCCGCCGTTCCTCAAGGGACTCCAGCTTCAACCGACGTTGCGAACGCTGCAAACGTTCGCCTCGGCGCTTGTGCCTTTTCTTATATTCCCACTGCGACATTTGAAATCGCCGGACGCTCATAAACCAAAACCTCGAAAAAGCGACAAGGGAGCCGTCGTGAAGGGCGTCAAATCACCTCGATCTTCCACGCGCCGAAAAGCGCGCCAAGCACGCTGAAAAGGCGTACTTTCACCCTTCCATTGTTGTCAAAATAGAAAGATCGGGGTGTCTGGAAAAACAGTTTAGGTAGTTTTAGACCACTTTTTGGATTGTAATTGCTGCCAAAATGAATGCAACGAAAAAGCGCGTTAACCCTTGAAAGCAAGGGGATTTGACGCTCCTGCTCAAAATCCCGCAACGGCCCTCACACGGTTCAAATGCCTTCAATCGCACCCACCACTTGGGGTGTAGTTCGCGACGCAAACGGAATGAGAGGGACCCCGAGTGATCGGCTCGATTTTGACGGTCGAGCTTCTGTTTGCGTTCCACACCAGATTGGATTGTGTGAGAAATATGGCATAAATTCCATCTACCCCTCAGGGTCATTACAAACGGTCAGCAGGCTTGACGAGCCTCCACGAACCGAGTTCTGCCCACCGATCGTGTTTCCTGCCAGCTCGCTGATGGGCTTGGATTTGTTTCTCGGATTTGGAACGTGGGGCCGTAGCCAAACTACCCCGGCCGTGTGGGCAGACTTTTTCGCTTTGGAGGTCTAGGAGAGCCTTGAACATGTCCTTCTCCCTTCGGGTGAAGGTGGCCAACGGCCGGATGAGGGGTGGCTGATTTCATTTGGCAGTTCGCCCCCTCATCCTCCTTCTCCCTCGCAGACTTTCCGACTTTTGTTGACGAGGCAAAAAAGTGGCCTCACGACGATTGGGCGATTTCGGTAATAAACTGGTTTTGGAGTAACCACCGAACCCAAACGAAGGAGGCC
>PVBE011386918.1_pt1 | contig 70409 bp, 62 predicted proteins | sample 1631181 | NCBI WGS metagenome assembly PVBE01 (sample SAMN08397723, study PRJNA350692) | Marine metagenome, whole genome shotgun sequencing project. | isolation source: water | place: Pacific Ocean | collected 2012-04
GGGCGATCTCGGCAACATGCAGGCCATGTGCGAAAAATTCCCCGGCTTCGCCGTCTATGCCGGCACCGAGCGCTACCTGCAGCCGGTGCTCGAGGCCGGCGGCGTGGGCTGCATCTCGGCCACCGCCAACGCCACCAGCCGTCACTGCCAGATGGTCTTTGCTGCCTGGCGGGAAGAGGGCGCCCGGAGGCGCCAGCAAGACCTCACCGCCATCCGCGAGGTCTTCGACCGCTATCCCCTGATCGGCGCCCTGAAAGACGTCTGGGCGCGGCACACGGGCGATGCCGCCTGGCGCCGCCTGCGACCGCCCTTGACGGCGTTGGCGGCCGAGGCCGGCAACGATCTCGAAGAGGCCCTGACCGAGACCGGACTGGGATCGTTCGAGCGCCCGGCAGAGGTGGCATGAGCCGAGACGATCCGGCGGTCATAACGCACGGCGGGCAGCACTACGCCATCCGCGTACGCCCCAGCGCCCGGGCCCGGCGCATGGCGCTGAAGATCGATCCCCGGCGCGGCGCCGAGCTGGTACTGCCGCGTGGCATCTCGCGCCGCCGCGGCCTGGCCTTCGCGGCCGAGCATGGCGCCTGGCTGGCCGACCGCCTGGCGGCCTTGCCCGAACAGGTACCGTTCGCCGCCGGCGCCACGATCCCCTATCTCGGCCGGCCCCACGTCGTCTGCCATCGGCCCGAGACCCGGCTGGGCCAGCGGCCCGCCCCGGTCTGGCTCGAAGCCGGCAACATTTGCGTCAGTGGCGGGCTCGCCCACCTCGGGCGACGGCTCGGCGACTGGCTCAAGCTCTCGGCCCGCCGCGAAGCGCTCGACCGCGTCGAGGCGGCGGCCGGGCGCATCGATGCCGGCTTCCAGCGCCTGACCATCCGCGACCCCCGCACCCGCTGGGGCAGTTGCTCGGCCCAGGGCGGGCTCTCGTTCTCTTGGCGCCTGATCCTGGCGCCGGAGGCGGTTTTCGATTACGTCGTCGCCCACGAGGTGGCGCACTTGCTCGAGCTCAACCACGGCGCCCGGTTCTGGGATCTGGTCGAGCAATTGGTGCTCGACAGCCAGTCACCGCGGGATTGGCTCTCGCAGCACGGCACGGCGCTGCACCGCTACGGCTGACACCAAGAAAAGCCCGTAGCGTCAGTCCACGGTTTCGCCGGGGTAGGCGCCCCAGACGAAGGCCTGGCGGATCCAGCCCTTGCGGCCGGCGATGCGCAACTGGCACCACTGGCCGTTGCAGCGCAGCAAGCGCCCCAGCACGCCGGCCTCGGCGCGCATCACCGGCGCTGCCTTGGCCTTGGGCCGGCGGCGCAAGGGACGCGGTTTCTTGCCCGTCACGATGGCCCAGCGGTCGCCGCTGATCAGGCTTTTGTGGACCCAGCCCTCGGCCCCGTCGAGGTCGCGGATGCGGCGCCAGAATTCGTATTCGGCCACCACCTCGACCGGCAGGTCGTTTTGCACGAATATCCAGGCGATGGGAAAGCGCACGCCGGGGCCGGCCCGGACATTGACCGGATCGGCGCGCAAGGAAACGAAGCGCGGCACCTTGAGCCCGCTCTCGCCGGCCGCCAGGGCAGCCAGCGGCAGGCTTGCCAGCGCCATCAACAGGGCGCCGAAGAAGGCGCCGTTGGGGGCGCCGATGGAGCAGCCGGGGGGGGCCAGCCGGAGCAGACGTAGCATACCCCTTCTATGCCGCCGGTATGGGCCATGGTCAAGGGCGGGCGGCGTGGCGGCGGGCGATTTGTCACCCGCAGCGGTATTTGCTAGACAGGGGTGATCCCAGGTGCCGGCGCCGGCCGCACCATCGACCCGCGCCACGGGGCGCCGCCCGGAGAGCCTGATGAGCAGCAACAAACCCCTGGCCATCGTCACGCGCAAGCTGCCCGACGTCATAGAGACCCGCATGATGGAACTCTTCGAGGTGCGGCTGAACGTCGAAGACGTGCCCCTGAGCTCCGAGCAATTGGTCGAGGCGGTCAAGACCGCCGACGTGCTGGTGCCCACGGTGACCGACCGCATCGACGCCCGGGTGCTCTCGCAGAGCAACGCCGGTCTGCGGCTGATCGCCAATTTCGGCAACGGCGTCGACCACATCGACCTGGCCTCGGCCCGCGAGCGCGGCATCACGGTAACCAACACGCCGGGCGTGCTCACCGAGGACACGGCCGACATGACCATGGCCCTGATCCTGGCCGTGGCGCGGCGCCTGGCCGAGGGCGAGCGGCTGATGCGCTCGGGCGACTGGCGGGGCTGGTCGCCGACCTCGATGCTGGGCCACCGCGTCGGCGGCAAGCGGCTGGGCATCATCGGCATGGGCCGCATCGGCCAGGCCGTGGCCCGCCGGGCCCGGGGTTTCGGCCTCTCGATCCACTACCACAACCGCAACCAGGTGCATCCCGAGATCGCCTCCGAGCTCGAAGCCACCTACTGGGAGAGCCTCGACCAGATGGTGGCGCGCATGGACATCATCTCGGTCAACTGCCCGCACACGCCCGCCACCTACCACCTGCTGTCGCCCCGGCGCCTCGAGCTGGTGCAGCCGCACGCCTACCTGGTCAACACCTCGCGCGGCGAGGTCATCGACGAAAACGCCCTGACGCGCCTGTTGCGCGCCGGCCGCCTGGCCGGGGCCGGGCTCGACGTCTTCGAACACGAGCCCGCGGTGAACCCCAAACTGATGCAGCTCGACAACGTCGTGCTCTTGCCCCACATGGCATCGGCCACCCTGGAAAGCCGCGTCGAGATGGGCGAGAAGGTGATCATCAACATCAAGACCTTCGCCGACGGCCACGTGCCGCCGGACCGCGTGCTGCCGGGGCAGTACACGTAGCCCGGACAAACGATCGAAAACCTAGAAAAACTATGACGTCATACGAAATCCGAATGATTAATTCGGATTTCGTATGGTTTTTTTTGCTCCCTCACCGGGCGTGCGCGTCCGCGCACTTGGCCGCCGCCTCAATGGCGGCTTGATACCGCACCCGAATTAATCATTCGGATTCGGTATCATAGGTTTCGCTGGGCGTCTTCGTCGCCGCCCCGGTGCTGCGAAAGATCGGTAATACTGGCCTCGGGGCCGCAGAGCCGGCAGTTGGGGTCGGGGCGGACGCGCACCTTGCGCCAGGTGGTGCCCAGCGCCTCGTAGATCACCAGCCAGCCGGCCAGGCTGTCGCCCACACCGAGGATCTCCTTGATCACCTCGGTGGCCTGCAAGGATCCCATGGCCCCGGCCAGGGCGCCCAGCACGCCACCCTCGGCGCAGCTCGGCACCAGGCCCGGCGGCGGCGCCTCGGGGTAGAGGCAGCGGTAGCAGGGATTGTCGCCACCCAGGTGCGAGCGGAAGGTCGAAAGCTGACCGTCGAAACGCAGGATCGAGGCTGAAACCAGGCTGCGTCCCGCCAGGTGGCAGGCGTCGGCGACCAGGAAGCGGGTGGCGAAATTGTCGCTGCCGTCGGCCACCAGGTCGTAAGCGGCGATCAGCTCGAGGGCGTTCTCGGCCGCCAGCCGGGTGGTGTGGGTCTCGACCACGACGTCCGGGTTTAGCGCCGCCGCGGTGCGTTGCGCGCTTTCGGTCTTGGGCTGGCCCAAACGGTCCAGCGTGTGGGCGATCTGGCGCTGCAGGTTGGAAGCGCTGACGGTGTCGTCGTCGACGATGCCGATGCGGCCCACACCGGCGGCGGCCAGGTACATCAAGAGCGGCGAGCCCAGCCCGCCGGCACCGACCAGCAGCACGCTCGATTGCAGCAGTTTTGCCTGGCCGATGCCGCCCACCTCGCGCAGCACGATGTGGCGGGCATAGCGCTCGATCTGTTCTTCGGAGAAATCCATGTTCGCTCAGAGCTCGTCGAAAAGCGCCGTGGTGACGTAGCGCTCGGCAAACGAGGGCACGATCACCACCAGCATCCGGCCCGCCATCTCGGGCCGGACACCGACCTCAAGTGCCGCGGCCAATGCTGCCCCGGAAGAAATACCCACCGGCAGACCCTCGAGCCGGGCCACCCGGCGGGCCGTCTCGAAGGCGGTTTCGTTGGCGATGGTGACGATCTCGTCGATCAACCCGGTGTCCAGCACCTGGGGCACGAAACCGGCGCCGATGCCCTGGATGGCGTGCGGTCCCGGCGGCCCGCCCGACAGCACCGGGCTATCCTCGGGCTCGACGGCGATCATCCTGAGCCCGGGCCGGCGTTGCTTGAGCACACCACCGACGCCGGTGAGCGTGCCGCCGGTGCCGACGCCCAGCACCACGGCATCGACCTGGCCGGCCGTGTCGTGCCAGATCTCCTCGGCCGTGGTGCGGCGGTGGACGTCGGGATTGGCCGGGTTCTCGAACTGCTGCGGCATGACCGCGTCGGGCAGCGCAGCGATCAGCTCCTCGGCCCGGGCGATGGCACCGGACATGCCGCGTTCGGCCGGGGTGAGCTCGATCTCGGCGCCCAGGATGCGCAGCATCTTGCGCCTTCCCGCGGACAAGGTTTCGGGCATGGTCAGAATCAAACGGTAGCCCTTGGCGGTGCAGACGAAGGCCAAGGCGATGCCGGTGTTGCCCGAAGTCGGTTCGACCAGCACTGTCTCCGGGCCGAGCCGGCCGGCCGCCTCGAGGGCCTCTATCATGGCCACCCCGATGCGATCCTTGACGGAGCCCAGGGGATTGAAGAATTCGAGCTTGGCCACGATGTCGGCGCCGCAGCCGGCATCAAAGGCCAGGCGCTCGAGACGCACCAGCGGGGTGCGGCCGACGGTCTCCGAGATGTTGGCGTAAATGGCGCCGCCCGCTTGCGGGCTTTTTGATTTTGGCATGTAGGTGCCTCAGATGGCGAAATCGGCGCGCCGGCGGGCGTCGCTTTCGATGCCCAACTGATGGGCCTGGCGGCAGAGATCCTCGATGGTGATGGTGTCGAGCCGGCTCATCAAATCCTGGCGCAACTCATGCCACACCGGCCGCACCACCTGTTGGGCCAGCTCCGAGCCCTCTGCCCCCGTGATGGGATCGTCGGCCGCCTCGAGCTCGTAGATCACCCGGGCCACCTCGCCCACCGTGATGCGGCGGCGCTCGCGGGCCAGCCGGTAGCCGCCCTTGGGACCGCGCACGCCCTTGAGCACGCCGGCCCGCACCAGGCGCTGCATGACTTGCTCCAGGTAACGCTGGGGAATGTGCTGGCGCGCCGTGATGTCGCGCGATTGCACGGGATGGGGACCGGCGTTGTAGGCGATGTCGACCACCGCCTCGAGGGCGTGCACCATGCGCTTGGAAAGCCGGATCACCAGCCGCCTCCGGTCGAGCCAAATCCGCCGGCGCCACGGTCGCTGGCCACCAGGTCGTCCTGCGACCGCCAAACCACGCGAGTCACCGGCGCCACCACGAGCTGGGCGATGCGGTCGCCGCGCGTCACGCTGAAGGCCTGATCGCCGAAATTGGCCAGCACTACCCCGACCTCGCCGCGATAGTCGGCATCGATGGTGCCGGGGCTATTGAGCACGGTGACGCCGTTTTTCAATGCCAGGCCCGAGCGCGGCCGCACTTGCGCCTCGAAACCGGCCGGCAGGGCCAGGGCCAGGCCGGTGGGAATCAGCGCCCGGGCGCCCGGCTCGAGCACCACCGGATCGGTCACGGCGGCGCGCAAATCGAGCCCGGCCGCGAGATCGGATTCGTAGGCCGGCAACTCCAGGCCGGCAGCGTGGGGAAGCTGGGTGATCGCAACCTCGAGCGTCATCGCGCTAGCCCGCGAAATGATCCGCTATGCGCCGGCCCAAACGCTCGGCCACCGCCTGTTTGCTGAGCTTGGGCCAGGCTTCGCTGGCATCGCCTTCTATCAAGTGAACGGTATTGTGCTCGCCGCCGAAAGTGCCGCTCTGGCTGGAAACGTCGTTGGCGACCAGCCAGTCGCAGCCCTTGCGCCGGCACTTGGCGAGGGCGTTTTCGACCACGTTTTCGGTCTCGGCGGCAAAACCGACGACCAGCGCCGGGCGCTGCTCGGCGAGGCCGGCGATGGTGGCCAGGATGTCGGGGTTCTCGACGAAACTGAGCTCGGGCGGCCCGGCGCCGTCCTTCTTCATCTTGCCGCTGGCCGGGGCGGCAATGCGCCAATCCGCCACGGCCGCGGCACAAACCGCGATGTCGACCGGCAGCGCCGCCTGGCAGGCACCCAACATCTGGCGCGCCGTCTCGACCCGCACCACCTCGACGCCGGCCGGGTCGGCCTCGGCGCTGGGGCCCGTGACCAGCGTCGCCGCCGCCCCCAAGGCGGCCAGGGCGCCGGCCACGGCGTGGCCCTGTTTGCCGGACGAATGGTTGGAGATGTAGCGCACCGGATCGATGGGCTCGCGCGTCGGGCCCGAGGTGATCAGCGCCCGCCGGCCCGCCAGCGGCGTTCCCGCCGGGGCCAGCAGCTCGCTAATGCGGGCCAAGATGGTGGCCGGCTCGGCCATGCGGCCCGAACCGATTTCGCCGCAGGCCAGGTCGCCGGCCTCGGGGCCGACCATGAGAACACCGTCGTCGACCAGCCGCGTGGCGTTGCGCTGGGTGGCCTCGTGGGCCCACATCTGTAGGTTCATGGCCGGCGCCATCAGCACCGGCTTGTCGGTGGCCAAGAGCGCCGTGGTGGCCAGATCGTCGGCGATGCCGGCGGCGGCCTTGGCCATGATGTTGGCGGTGGCCGGCGCCACCACCACCAGGTCGGCCTCGCGCGAGAGGCGAATGTGGCCCATCTCGCTTTCGTCGGTCAGCGAGAAAAGGTCCTGGTAGGCCCGCTCGCCACTCAGCGCCGCCACGGAAAGGGGCGTCACGAATTGCGCCCCGGATTTCGTCAGGATGGTGCGCACGCCGACGCCGCGCTCGCCCAGGCGGCGGATCAGCTCGAGCGTCTTGTAGGCGGCGATGCCGCCGGAGATGATCAACAGGATACGTTTGCCATTCAGCACGACGGATACCTATTTTCGAAAAAAGGCCTAATTCACGCAAAATGCCTGTGGAACTCCACCGCAGCCTAGCTCCCCACGATAATCAACGCAAGGCCCGCAAGACCTCCTCTGGGGGCTACATTTTGGCTGCCAGCAGCAGCACCAAGCCCACCGCCACGGCGAACAGCAGCATCGGCACCAGGCCGCGCCGCCGCGCCGCCTGGTGGGCAATGGCGCGTTCGCTGTCAGGGTGGAGGCGCAGGCCTCGGGGCGTCAAGGCGCTGGCGGCGAATTGGGCCTTTTCCATCAGCCCGGGGATTTGGCGCATGGTGGCGGCGGCCTCGTCCACGGTGTCGCGTACGGCGGCTTCGGGTCCCAGGTTCTGTTTGACCCAGTCGGCCAGGAAGGGCTTGGCGATTTCCCAGAAGTTGGCGCCGGGGCCCAGGTTGCGGCACACCCCTTCGGCCACCACCATGGTCTTTTGCAAGAGCAGCAACTGGGGCTGGGTCTGCATGGCGAAGGTTTCGGTGATGCGAAAGAGCTGGGCCAAAAGGCGGGCGATGGAGATCTCGTTCAGCGGCCGGCCCTGGATGGGTTCGCCGATGGAGCGGCAGGCCTGGGTGAAAAGATCGAGGGATTTGTGCATTGGTACGTAGCCGGCCTCGAAATGGACCTCGGCGGCGCGGCGATATTCGCCGGTGAGGAAGGCCAGCAGCACCTCGGCGACGTAGCGCCGGGTGCGGCGGTCGAGCCGGCCCATGATGCCGAAATCGACCGCGATGATGTTGCCGTCTGGGTCGACGAAAAGGTTTCCCTGGTGCAAATCGGCGTGGAAGAAGCCGTCGCGGAAGGCCTGCCTGAGAAAAGCCAGCAGCACCTTGGCGGCCACCGCGTCGAGGTCGTGGCCGGCCGCCTTCAGGGCTTCGATATCGTCGATCGGGATGCCCTCGATGCGTTCCAGCGTCAGCACCCTCCGTTCGGTGCGGCTCCAGTCGACCTGGGGCACGCGAAAGCTCTCGTCGCCCTCGAAGTTCTCCGCCAGTTCCGAGGCCGCGGCTGCCTCGAGGCGCAGGTCCAACTCGAGATCGACGGTGTCGTTGAAGGTGTGCACGACTTCGACGGGGCGCAGGCGGCGGAAGTCGGGCTGGAAGGACTCGACCATTTCGGCCAGCCAATAAAACAGCTCGAGGTCGCGCTGGAAGGCCTGCTCGATGCCGGGCCGCAGTACCTTGACGGCGACCAAGGCACCGTCGCTGGTTTCGGCCATGTGAACCTGGGCGATCGAGGCGGCGGCCAACGGTTGGTCGTCGAAGCGGGCGTACATCTCGTCCAGCGGACGGTCGAACTCGGTCTCGACGATCTGGCGCGCAGCATCGGCGGCAAAGGGCGGCAACTGGTCGCGCAGCTCACCCAGATCGGCGGCGATGGCATCGCCGGCGACATCGGGCCGGGTCGACAGCGCCTGGCCGAACTTGATGAAGCTGGGGCCCAGTTCCTGCAGCGCCGCGGCCAGGCGCTGGCCAGGCCTGAGCTCGCCCGGCAAACGCCCCGGCGGCCCGGCCAGCAACTTCAGGCCGCGCACCAGATAGGGCGGCAGGCCGGCGCCATCGAGCGGAAACAAGGCGTCATGGCGCGCCAGGGTGCGGCCGATTCGGATCACCCGGCCCAGATTGCGCAGCGCTCGTATCACCTCAGCCCCCGGAACTCAGAGCCGCCAGGCCGAGTGCATGGCGGCGATGCCACCCGAGAGATTGCGTACCCGCACGCGGTCAAGGCCGGCCGCGCCGATCATGGCGGCAAAATCCTGCTGGTCGGGAAAGCGGCGGATGCTCTCGGCGAGATAGAGGTAGGCCTCGCGGTTGCCGGTCACGACCTCGCCCAGCGCCGGCAGCACGCGGAAGGAATAGGCATCGTATAGCGCCGTCAGACCGGGCAGCACCAGGCGGCTGAATTCGAGGCAGAGGAAGCGCCCGCCCGGGCGCAGCACGCGCCGCGCCTCGGCCAGGGCGGCGGCGATATGGCTGACGTTGCGGATGCCGAAGGCGATGGTGTAGGCGTCGACGCTGGCGTCGTCCAGCGGCAGCGCCTCGGCATCGGCACAGAGCCAGTCGACGCCGGCGACGAATCCGCGGTCCTGTGCCCGGTTGCGGCCAGCCTCGAGCATGTTCTGGTTGATGTCGCAGATGCTGGCCCGAAACCCGGCGCGCTGGGCCGCCTGGCCGCCTCCCAGGCTGTCGAGCACGCGGAACGAGATATCGCCGGTACCGCCGGCCACGTCCACGAGATGCATGCCCGGGCGCGGCTTCAGCCATTCCACCAGGGCGGCCTTCCAGAGCCGGTGAACGCCGCCGCTCATGAGGTCGTTCATCAGGTCGTAGCGCCCGGCGACGTCGTCGAAGACCTCGCGCACCAGGGCCGCCTTGTGCCGCCTGGCCACCGTGCGGAAGCCGAAATGGGTGGTGTCTGCGCGCCGCTGGTCCATTTCCGAACCATAGCGCAGGGCCGAGAGAGGCGCTACCTTGGGGCCACCAGCCGAACGAGTGCGCCATGCCTGAACTTCCCGAAGTCGAAACCGTCTGCCGCGGCCTGCAGGGCCGCCTGGTGGGGCGGCGCATCCGCCGCCTGGAGCAGCGCCGGGCGGGGCTCAGGCTGCCCTTTCCCGAGAACTTTCCGGCCCGTCTCGAGGGCCGCCGCATCGAAGCCATCCGGCGCCGCGCCAAGTACCTCTTGTGGGATCTCGGCGACAGCGTGCTGATCGTCCACCTGGGCATGTCGGGACGGCTTATTTTTGCCGAGAACCACGAGCCCGGCCGGCACGAAAATTTCATCCCAGGCCGGCACGACCATGTCATCATCGAAACCGACGACGGCACCACCGTGGTCTTCAACGACGTGCGCCGCTTCGGCCTGATGGTGCTGGCCGCAACGGACGAGATCGAAAGCCACCCGTTGCTCGCCGGGCTGGGGCCCGAGCCCCTGGGCAACCGGTTCAACGCCGAGGATTTCTCGGCCCGCTTGCGCGGCCGGCAAACCCCCATCAAGGCGGCGCTCTTGGACCAAAAGATCGTCGCCGGGGTGGGCAACATCTATGCCTGCGAGGCGCTCTTCCGGGCCGGCATCTCGCCCCGCCGCCTGGCCGCCTCGGTGGCCGGCAAGCGGGCCGAACGGCTGGTGCCGGCGGTGCAGGCGGTGCTGCGCGACGCCATCGCGGCCGGCGGCTCGAGCTTGCGCGACTACGTCCAGGCCTCGGGCGAGCTGGGCTATTTCCAGCACGATTTTTCGGTCTACGGGCGCGAGGGAGAGAAGTGCCCGGGCTGCGATTGCGACGCCACCGTGCGCCGCATCAGCCAGGCCGGCCGCTCGACGTTCTATTGTGCCAAGCGCCAGCGTTGAGGGGGAACCGGAAAGCCGAATGCCGGGTACTGGACGGCGGCAGCTCGGGGGCGTTTACTAGGGGGATGATGATAGCACGAACGCTCGCACTGGCTTTGTTGCTGCTGGCGCTGTGGGCGGCGCCGGGCGGTGCCAAGGAGCGTTTTTTTGCCAGCCTCGAGGATTTGCCGCTGATGGCCGGCCTCAGCGAGGTGGCGGAGCTGGGCCTGGTCTACGACAAGCCCGAGGGGCGCATCGTCGAGGCCTATGCCCGGGGCCGGGTGGCGCCGGCCCGGGTGCTCGAGTTCTACGCCGAGACCCTGCCCCAGCTTGGCTGGACCGCCCAATCCAAAAGCCAATACCGCCGCGAGAGCGAAACTCTGATCATCCGATTTCCCCAGCCGGCAGGCGATGACGGCTTGTTGGTGCGGTTTTCCATCGCTCCGGGCTAAAGAGCACTATTGACAAGGGCGGTGCGATCTTGCACCACGCCCGGCGTCGCATCACTTATGGAGTCCCCCATGTCGTATGAATTCATCCTCGTCGAGAGCCGCGGCCCGGTGGGGCTGATCACGCTCAACCGGCCCGAAGCCCTGAACGCGCTCAGCACCCCGCTGGTGATTGAGATGGGCCAGGCGCTGAGCGCCTTTGAGGCCGACGCGGCGATCGGCGCCGTGGTCATCACGGGCAGCGAAAAGGCCTTCGCCGCCGGTGCCGACATCAAGGAGATGCAGCCCAAGAACTATGCCGACGTCTATCTCGAGAACTTCATCAGCCGCGACTGGGAAAGTGCGACGCAGAGCCGCAAACCGCTGATCGCGGCGGTGGCCGGCTTTGCGCTGGGCGGCGGCTGCGAACTGGCCATGATGTGCGACATCGCCATCGCCGCCGACACGGCGCGCTTCGGCCAGCCCGAGATCAAGCTCGGCATCATCCCCGGGGCCGGCGGCACCCAGCGCCTGACCCGGGCGGTGGGCAAGGCCAAGGCCATGGAGATGTGCCTCACCGGCCGCATGATGGACGCCGAGGAGGCCGAACGCGCCGGCCTGGTCTCCCGGGTCGTGCCGGCGGCCGAGCTGCTCGACGAAGCCATCAAGCTGGCGGGCGAGATCGCGGCGCTTTCGCTGCCCGTGGTGATGATGGTCAAGGACGCCGTCAACCGGGCCTTCGAGACCACGCTGGCCGAGGGCGTCAAGGCCGAGCGCCGCATCTTCCACGCCACCTTCGCGCTCGAGGACCAGAAAGAGGGCATGGCCGCCTTCATCGAAAAGCGCCCGCCCGACTTCAAAAACCGCTGATTGCCGCCGCCAGCCGGCTGATGTGCATCGCACTCAAGCGTTGACGGCAGCCGCTGCCGGCAGTATAAGCGCGCGGTCTTTCCGCCCGCAGAAGAATAGTAGAAAACCCGCACCATGCCGCATCACAAGTCCGCCAAGAAACGCATGCGCCGCGCCGAAACGCGTACCGCCGTCAACCGCGCCCGCAAGGGCCGCATCCACACCTTCATCCGCAAGGTCGAGGAGGCCATCGCGGCCGGTGACCCCGATGTCGCCAGGGCGGCGCTCAAGGCGGCCCAGCCCGAGATCATGCGCGGCACCAGCCATGGCGTGCTGCGCCCCAACACGGCGTCGCGGCGGGTCTCGCGGCTGTCGGCCCGGATCAAGGCGATGGCCGGCTGAAGAGCCGGACGGGAATGCCGCTGCGGCGGTCGGCAAAACCGCGCCTCGGGCGCGGTTTTTTTTGCCCCGCCGCACCGGCCCAACATCTAGTGGCGACCCGGGGTGGAGACGCAAGGCGGCCGAAGTTTTTTTTGTGTTCCCCTTTCGATCTCGTTGCGCCGGGACACGCTGTCAATTACTCTCGGATACAACGCTGCGGTTCACCAAACCAAGTGCAAGCAAAGTAAAAACCCGGCTCCGGGGCGAGCTATACGTGCGCTAGACTACCCTTGGGCCGACCCAGAGGGCTGGGCCTAAGTAAAAAACAAGTAATAGAATATCATGGTGGCCCGGCGGAAGTTTGCGGCAGCAGGGGCGGCAGCCGATTGGTTCTAAAAGTCGAAAGGTCTCCGGGGGCGGGTCCACGTATGTCTGGCGGAACACTCAACGAGACGACGACGACAGCGACTTCATCACTTGAGGGCTATGCCGGGGACATCCCGTCAGCCCTGGTCTGGCAGCAACTGGCCGACGATGCCGAGGCCGTGCTGGTCGATGTGCGGACCAATGCGGAGTGGTCCTACGTCGGCGTACCCGACCTCACGACGCTCGACAGGCGGCCGCTCAACGTCTCGTGGAAACTTTTTCCGGCGATGACCGGGAATGCCGATTTCCGGGGCCAGCTCGCAGCGGCGGGCCTGCGGCCCGGCCAGCCGATCTTCTTCCTCTGCCGCTCCGGCGTGCGCAGCCGGGCGGCGGCGCGGGCCATGACCGAAGCCGGTTTTGGGCCTTGCTACAACATCTCGGACGGCTTCGAGGGCGAGCGCAGCGAAGCCGGGCAACGCGGCACGACGGATGGCTGGCGCCACGCCGGACTGCCCTGGATCCAGGACTAGGGCGTGAGCCGGTCGGCCACCATCGCGGCGGAGATCGAGGCCCAGTGGGGCCGGGTGCGAAACCGCCTGCGCCACGAGGTCGGCGACGCCGCCTTCAACAGCTGGCTCCGGCCCCTGACGCTGGCCTCCTTGAGCGACGACCAGATCGTCATGACCCTGCCGACGCGTTTCATGCGCGATTGGGTGGTCTCGAACTATGCCGACAAGCTGCGCCTGTTGTGGGGCGAGGAAAACAACGCGGTGACTTCGGTGGATATCTTCGTGCGCCCGGCGGAGCTCGGCAACACGCTCGACGACGGCGCCGAAAGCGCGGCCAGTGGCCGGGTCGAAGCCGAAAACCTGGGCCCTGGCCGGGCCCTGGAACTGGGGGCACCGCTCGATCCGCGCTTCAGTTTCCGGAACTTCATCGCCGGCAAACCCAACGAACTGGCCTACGCCGCGGCGCGGCGCGTCGCCGAGGCGCCGGTGGTGCCCTTCAATCCGCTCTATCTCTATGGCGGCGTGGGCCTGGGCAAGACCCACCTGATGCACGCCATCGCCTGGCACATCCGCGAGGGCCAGCCCGAACGCAAGGTGATCTATCTCTCGGCCGAGAAGTTCATGTACCAGTTCATCCGGGCGCTCAGGTACAAGAACGTGATGGCCTTCAAGGACCAGTTCCGCTCGGTCGACGTATTGATGATCGACGACGTGCAGTTCATCGCCAACAAGAATTCCACCCAGGAGGAGTTCTTCCACACCTTCAACGCCCTGGTCGACCAGAACCGCCAAATCATCATCTCCGGCGACCGTTCGCCCTCCGACCTCGACGGCATGGAAGAGCGCATGCGCTCGCGGCTGGGCTGGGGCTTGGTGGCCGACATCCACGCCACCGACTACGAGCTGCGCATCGGCATCCTGCAAAGCAAGGCGGAACAGGCCGGTGCCAGCCACATGCCCATGCGGGTGCTGGAATTCCTGGCCCATCGCATCACCTCCAACGTGCGCGAGCTGGAGGGCGCGCTGAACCGCGTGCTGGCGTACTCCAACCTGGTCGGCCGGCCCATCACGCTGGAGACAACGCAAGAAGTGCTGCGCGACCTGTTGCGGGCCAACGACCGCCGCGTCACCATCGACGACATCCAAAAGCGGGTGGCCGAGCACTTCAATATCCGCCTGGCCGACATGTATTCCGAGCGCCGCGCCCGGGCCGTGGCCCGGCCGCGCCAGGTGGCCATGTACCTGGCCAAACAACTGACCACCCGCTCGCTGCCCGAGATCGGGCGCAAGTTCGGCGGCCGCGACCACACCACGGTGATGTACGCGGTCAAGAAAATCACCGAGCTCAAGGAATCCGACGGCACCCTGGCCGAGGACATCGACCTCTTGCGGCGCATGCTGGAGGCCTGAATCCGGCCCCCGCCCGGCTGCCGCCGGGGTCTCGATTTCAGCGAATAAACGTGTGGCGGGGGTTGCCTTCTGCTATACTGCAAAACCGGAAATCGAGCTCTTTGCCCGGGATACTCCCGGGTTGCGCTCGAGGCTATCTTCCGGGACCGCGCGGCGGCGTTTGGCGACCCGGGTTTCCTGCTCACGAGCACGCTCACGGGCACGGCGAAAGCGCCAGGGCTGACGGCCAACCACGGCACGGTAACGCTGAAAAGCAGGTGACTTTTGTCCCCAACAAAGGGCGTAGGCAGGCATGAAACTGACAACCGAACGCGCTGACCTTCTGAGCTCGCTGGGCCACGTTCAGAGTGTCGTCGAGCGGCGCAACACCATTCCCATCCTGTCCAACGTGCTGCTCGAAGCGGCCGAGGGGGGGCTCAGCTTGACCGCCACCGACCTCGATCTGGCCATCGTCGACCGTGCCCCGGCCGAGGTGGCGCAGGAAGGTGCCACCACGACGCCGGCCCACACGCTTTTCGACATCGTGCGCAAACTGCCCGACGGCGCCCAGGTCTCGCTGGGCCTGAGCGAGGACGGCGGCCGCCTCAACCTCACCGCCGGGCGCTCGGAGTTCAACCTGCCTTGCCTGCCGCGAGAGGACTTTCCGGCCATGGCCGAGGGCGAGCTGCCGCACCGCTTCATGATCGGAGGTAGCGAGCTGCGCCGCCTCATCGACAAGACCCGTTTTGCCGTCTCGACCGAAGAGACGCGCTACTACCTCAACGGCATCTACCTGCACGCCGCCGAGGCCGGGGGCGTGGCCATGCTGCGCGCGGTGGCCACCGACGGCCATCGCCTGGCCCGGGTCGACACGCCGCTGCCCGAAGGCGCCGCCGGCATACCGGGCGTCATCGCGCCGAGAAAGGCGGTGGGCGAACTGCGTAAGCTGATCGAGGAAAGCGACGGCGCCATCGAGGTGGCGCTATCGGACACCAAGATCCGCTTCGCCTTCGACCAGGCGGTGCTCACCTCGAAGCTCATCGACGGCACCTTTCCCGACTACCACCGGGTCATTCCCGAGGGCAACGACAAGCTGATGGAGTCCGACACCAAGGTTTTCGCGGAAGCCGTCGACCGCGTCTCGACGGTATCGACGGAGAAATCCCGGGCCGTCAAGCTGAGCCTCAGCCAGGGCCGGGCGGTGCTGGCCGCGAACAACCCCGACAGCGCCAGCGCCTCCGAGGAAATCGCCGTTTCCTACGACCAGGAGGCCATCGAAATAGGCTTTAATTCCCGCTACCTGCTCGACATCACGGCCCAGATCGAGGGCGACCAGACACAGTTCGTATTGGCCGACGCGGTGTCACCGACGCTGGTCCGCGACGGCAACGACGAAGGCGCCCTTTACGTGCTGATGCCCATGCGGGTGTGATGGCGGTGACGGCGGCGACAGCCAGGCCGGGACCTCTCGAGGCCGAGCCTCTTGAGGCCGAGCCCCTTGGGGCCGAGCCCAGCCAGCTGGCGGTGCGGCGCCTGGTGCTGACCGATTTCCGTAACTACCAGAGCCTGCGCCTGCAAGCCGGGGCCGACATGGTGGTGCTCAACGGCGCCAACGGCGCCGGCAAAACCAACCTTTTGGAAGCGCTATCGATGCTGGCCCCGGGACGCGGCCTGCGCCGGGCCCGGCTGGCCGACATGCAGCGCCACCAGGGCGCCAGGCCCTGGGCCGTGGCGGCCACGCTGGATACGGCGGGGGGAAAAGTCGAGGTGGGCAGCGGGCTGGCGGCCCTACCGCAGGTGCCTGAGGGGGGTGCGGACAGGGATCTCGAGACCCGGGCGCCGGGCGACCGCCGCCTGATCCGCATCGACGGCAAGACGGCAGCCACCGCCGGCGCCCTGGCGGACATCGCCTCGCTGGTCTGGCTGACGCCGCAGATGGACCGGCTTTTCATCGAGGGCGCGGCACCGCGCCGGCGCTTTCTGGATCGTCTGGTCTACGGCCTCGACAGCCAACACGCGGGCCGTGTATCGGCCTACGAGCGGGCGCTGAGGGAACGCTCGCGGCTCTTGCGGGGGGGGCAGGGGGGCTCGGCCAACGCCGCCTGGCTGGCCGCGCTGGAGGAAACCATGGCCGGCTACGGCATCGCCGTGGCGGTGGCCCGGCGTGACGCCGTGGCCCGCCTCAACGGCGCCATGAGCGCCGCCGGGCCGTTCCCCAGCGCCCGGCTCGAGATTGCCGGCAGCCTCGATACCTGGCTCGAGGCCGAGCCGGCGCTGGCCGTCGAGGAGCGCTTCCGGCACCAGCTCGAGGCCGGCCGGCGGCGCGACGGCGAGAGCGGCGGCGCCCAGCTGGGACCGCATCGCAGCGATCTGGTGGTCAGCGACGCCGGCCGCGATTTGGCGGCGGACAAGTGTTCCACCGGCGAGCAGAAGGCCCTGCTGATCGCCATCGTGCTGGCCGACGCCCGCCTGCAGTTGGCGCGCCGGGGCCGGCCGCCGATCATGCTGCTGGACGAGATCGCCGCCCATCTCGACGCCGAACGCCGGGCCGCGCTGTTTGCCGAAATCCAGGCCCTCGGTGCCCAGGCCTGGCTCAGCGGCAGCGACGCCGGGCTGTTTGCCGCGCTGGCCGGCCGGGCCCAGTTTTGCGAGCTTGAGGCCGGTCGGCTGGTGTCCGTCCCGGCTGGCTGAGAGGAAACCCGATGGCCGCCACGATCAGTGAACAACCCACCGCCGATGAGGCCACGGGGCCTGAAGACTACGGCGCCGATTCGATCAAAGTGCTGCGCGGCCTGGATGCCGTGCGCAAGCGCCCCGGCATGTACATCGGCGATACCGATGACGGCTCGGGGCTGCACCACATGGTTTACGAAGTCGTCGACAACGCCATCGACGAGGCCCTGGCCGGCTACTGCGACCGCGTCGAGGTGACCCTCAATCCCGAGGGCTCCGTCACCGTCAGCGACAACGGCCGCGGCATTCCCACCGACCTGCACGACGAGGAAGGCGTCTCGGCGGCCGAGGTCATCATGACGCAGCTCCATGCCGGCGGTAAGTTCGACCACAACTCCTACAAGGTGTCGGGCGGCCTGCACGGCGTCGGCGTCTCGGTGGTCAACGCCCTTTCGGGCACCCTGAACTTGCGCATCTGGCGTGACGGCAACGAACATTTCATGCGCTTCAAGGAAGGTGAGCCCGAGGCGCCGCTGGAGATCGTCGGCCAGGCCGAGCAGAGCGGCACCGAGATCGAGTTTCGCCCCTCGGACACGGTGTTTTCCGATACCGATTTCGATTTCGCCACCCTGAAGCACCGTTTGCGCGAGCTCGCTTTCCTCAATTCGGGCGTCACCATCGCGCTGAATGACGCCCGCGGCATCGAGCCGCAGCACACCGAACTTCACTACGTGGGTGGCGTCGAGGCCTTCGTCAAATACCTCGACCGCAACAAGACGGCGAGCCACGAGCCGCCCATCACCATAGCCGGCGAACGCGACGAGCTGGACCTCGATGTGGCGCTGCAGTGGAACAACAGCTACCACGAAAACGTGCTCTGCTTTACCAACAACATCCCGCAGCGCGACGGCGGCACCCATCTGGCCGGCTTGCGCGCGGCGCTGACCCGCACCATCAACGGCTACGCCAACAAAAGCGGCATCGCCAAGCGCGAGAAGGTCAACCTGACCGGCGAGGACGCCCGCGAGGGCTTGACCTGCGTGCTCTCGGTCAAAGTGCCCGACCCAAAGTTCTCCTCCCAGACCAAGGACAAGCTGGTGTCCTCGGAGGTGCGCCCGGCGGTCGAGGGCTTCATCGCCGACAAGCTGGGCCAATGGTTCGAGGAGCACCCGAGCGAGGCGCGGACCATCATCGGCAAGGTGGTCGAGGCGGCGGCGGCGCGCGAAGCGGCGCGCAAGGCGCGCGAGCTGACCAGGCGCAAGGGTGCTCTCGACATCTCCAGCCTGCCGGGCAAGCTGGCCGACTGCCAGGAGCGCGACCCGTCGAAGGCCGAACTCTTCTTGGTGGAGGGCGATTCGGCGGGTGGCTCGGCCAAGCAGGGCCGCGACCGCGGAACGCAAGCGGTGCTGCCGCTCAGGGGCAAGATCCTCAACGTCGAGCGCGCGCGTTTCGACAAGATGCTGTCGTCCACCGAGATCGGCACCCTGATCACGGCGTTGGGCACCGGCATCGGCCACGAGGACTTCGACCTCGAGAAGATCCGCTACCACCGCATCATCATCATGACCGACGCCGACGTCGACGGCGCCCATATCCGCACGCTCTTGCTGACCTTCTTCTATCGTCAGATGCGCGAGATCGTCGAGGCCGGCTACCTCTACATCGCCCAGCCGCCGCTCTACAAGGTCAGCCAAGGACGATCCGAACGCTATCTCAAGGACGAGCGCGAGCTCGAGGACTATCTCGTGGCACTAGGGATCGACGAGGCCGTGCTGACACTGCATACCGGTGAGCAGCGGGCCGGCGAAGATCTCATGGAACTGGTGCAAAAGGCCCGGGCCAGCCGCAAGCTTTTGGAATCGGTGGCCAGGCGCTACTCCTGGTCGGTGGTCGAGCAGACCGCCATCGCCGGCGCCCTCAACCCCGAGGCCCTGGCCGACAGCGACCGGGCCGCCACGGCCTGCGCCTACGTCGCCCGCCGCTTGGACCAGTTGGCCCCCGAGACCGAGCGCGGCTGGCAGGGCGAGACCACCGACGACGGCGGGCTGCGCTTCAGCCGCACCGTGCGCGGCGTGCGCGAGAGCCACCTCATCGACGGCCCGCTGATCCGCTCGGCCGATGCCCGCAAGCTCGACGACCAGTTGGGCCGCCAGCAGGAAACCTACCTGGTCCGCGCCGTGCTCACGCGCAAGGGCGAAGAGCTCATCATCCGCTCGCCCACCCAGTTGCTGGAGCAGGTGCTGGCGCTGGGCCGCAAGGGGCTGGCAATCCAGCGCTACAAGGGGCTGGGTGAGATGAATCCCGAACAGCTTTGGGAGACCACGCTCGATCCCGAGGTGCGCACCATCCTGCAGGTCAAGGTGAGCCACGCCGACGAGGCCGATGACCTGTTTTCCACCTTGATGGGCGATCTGGTGGAGCCGCGCCGCGACTTCATCCAGGAAAATGCCCTGGCCGTGGCCAACCTCGATGTCTAGGCGCCACGGGCGTTGATTCTTGCAGCGGCCGGGCGATGGCGAAAAAAGAGCCTTCCCCAGCCCGGCCCAGCCTGATCGGCCGCTTGGCCTATTGGCTGGCGGTGCTGGGCATCTGGGGCGCCGTGCTGCTGATCGGCGTGGTGGCTTGGTACGCCTACGACCTGCCCGACGTTGATGCCCCCGGCGCGCCGCGGCCGCGGCCGGCACTGTTGCTGCATTACGCCGACGGCAGCCCGCTTGCCCGCTTCGGCGATCTCTACGGCGCCGAGGTGGCGCTCGACGAGCTGCCGCCGGTCATGCCCCAGGCCGTGCTGGCCATCGAGGACCGGCGCTTCCGCTGGCACTTCGGCATCGACCTGATCGGCCTGGCGCGGGCGGCGGTAGCCAACCTGCGCGCCGGCCGCATCGTCCAGGGTGGCAGTACGATCACCCAGCAACTGGCCAAGAACCTCTTCCTCAAGCCCGAACGCACGATCAAGCGCAAGGTCCAGGAGGTGCTGTTGGCGTTCTGGCTGGAGGCCAATTTCAGCAAGGACGAAATTCTTACGCTTTACCTGAACCGGGTCTACCTGGGGGCCGGCACCTATGGCGTCGAGGCGGCGGCGCAGCGCTATTTCGGCCTCTCGGCGCGGCGGCTCTCGCTGGGCCAGGCGGCGCTGCTGGCCGGCCTCTTGAAGGCGCCGACGCGCTATGCCCCCACCACCAGCCCCCGGCGCGCCCGTGGGCGCGCCCAGGTGGTGCTGGCCAGCATGGTGCGCTCGGGCGCCATCAGCCAAGCCCAGGCCACCACGGCGGGGCAGCGCCTGGCCGGTCTGCGGCCGCCTCGGAAGTTACCGGCGCGGACCCGGACCGGACGCTACGCCGCCGATTGGATCGTCGAGCAGGTGCCGGGCTACAGCGGCCACGCCCGGCGCGACATCTCCGTCACCACCACCCTGGACGCGGGGCTGCAAAAGCTCGCCGAGCGGGTCATCGAAAGCCAACTGGCAGCGGCCGGCAAACGTCTGGCGGTAAGCCAGGCGGCGCTGGTGGCGATGAGCCCGGCGGGTGCGGTGCGGGCCCTGGTGGGGGGGCGCGACTACCGCCTGAGCCAGTTCAATCGGGCCAGCCAGGCGCGCCGCCAACCGGGCTCGACCTTCAAGCTCTTCGTCTACCTGGCCGGGCTCGAGGCCGGCCTCAAGCCCGAGACGCAAATGCGCGACGAGCCGCTGACGGTGGCCGGCTGGTCGCCGCGCAACTATTCAGGCAAATATGCCGGCCCGGTCAGCCTGACCCAGGCCTTTGCGCGTTCGATCAACACGGTGGCCGTGAAGGTGGCGGAGCGGGCCGGGCGGCGCCGCGTCGTCGAGGCCGCGGCGCGGCTCGGCGTCACTTCGCCGCTGCCGGCCCACCCCTCGACGGCGCTCGGTACAGTTGGCATTTCACTGCTTGAAATGACCACGGCCTACGCCACCGTGGCGGCCGGCGGCCGGGGCGTCTGGAGCCACGGCATCAGCACCATCAGCGAGATTGGCGGGGCCCGGATTCATCGCCGTTCGGGCTCGGGCCCGGGCCGCGTCATGGCGCCCGGCGTGGCCGCCGACCTCGACGCCATGCTGCGCGCCGCGGTGGCGGAGGGCGGCGGACGGGCGGCCCGGCTGAGCATCGCCACGGCCGGCAAGACCGGCACCAGCCAGGGCCACCGCGACGCCTGGTTCATCGGCTATGCCGGCGACCTGGTGACCGGGGTGTGGGTCGGCAACGATGACGAAAAGGCCATGAAGCGGGTCACCGGCGCCGGCCTTCCGGCCCGCATCTGGCGCGCCTTCATGGCCCGGGCGGCAGTTGCAACGCCGGCCGAGGGCAGAGCGGCAAAGGCCGGCCGGCCGGTGGCGCCGGCAACCGTGGTCCCGGACGCGGCCGGCCGATAGGCTGGCCGGGGCGGCTAGAGGCCAGGTGCCGGTGGATCCGAAAGAACCGAGTTCAGCGCTGAACTCGGAAGTTTTTTCAAATAAAATCAGGTGGTTGAAGAACATCCAATCGAACGGCGTGCCGAGCGCGGGCTACAGGGATTTGGCGGCCGCCACCATGTTGGCGAGCTTTTGCCAGACGAACGATGCGTCCTCGTCGCGATAGGTGCCGAAGCCGCAATCGGGGGCCACGATCAGGCGCTCGGCGTCGACGTGTTGGAGGGCGGTTTTCAGGCGCTCGCGGATCTGCTCGACGGGCTCGACCTTGGTATCGAGGTTGGAGACGGCGCCGAACATCACCTTGGTGGTGGCCAGCTGTTCCAGGAATCCCAGGTCTTCGTGGTATTCCGAGGCGTCCTCGAGCGAGATCACGTCGGCCGCCGAGGCTTCGATGGCGGGCGCCAGCCGGGCGTAGGGCCGGGCCGGATTGCGGCCCTCCCGGTCACCGTCGACGGGGGCGTAGCCGCGGCAGATGTGGAGCACGCGATTGACTTCGGTAGGCAGCCCGGCAAAGCAGGCGTCGACGGCTTCGAAGCCGTAGGCCAGCGCCATCTCGGGCTGGAACCCGAGCTGCGGCTCGTCGAGCTGCAGCCAGCGGCAGCCGGCCTCGGCCAGCGCCCCCAGCTCGGTCCCAAGGGCTGCGGCAAAGGCCTGGCAGAGCGCCCGCTTGTCGCCGTAGTGCCGGTCGACGACGTATTCGCTGAGGGTCGCTGGTCCGGCCGTGGCGATCTTGACCGGTCGTGCGGTGAAGGACTGGGCCTGGCGCCAGTCGTCGACCAGCATAGCCGGGCCCGGCGAGAGCGGTCCGGTCACCACCACCTCGTCGCCATCACGTTCGACGCCGGCCATGTTGAGGCAGTTGTACTGCCAGTAGACCAGGCGCGAGAGCTCGCCGTCGACGGCCACGTCGAGGTCCAGTTGCACCTGCTTGAGCACGGCCAAAAACTGCTGCATGGCCAGCACGTCGGCCAGCGGCCGTTGCTGTTGCAGGCGGTCGTACTCGGCCCCGAAGGCGTCGGCGAAGATGTAGCCGCCGCCGCCGATGGCATAGGGCGTAAAGGTGTGCTTGGGCAGAGCGCCGACCAGCGTGGTTAGCAGCGGCATGGCGGGCTACCGGCGCCTCAGGCCAGATCCGCGGCCAGGGCCTGGCGCACCCGTTCGGAGAGCCGCGCCAAATGGGCATAGTTGGCGTGCTCGATGCCCAGCACGGCATCCTGGGCGGGATCCCGGAACGCCGCCGCCTGGTCGTCGCTCAGGGGAAAGTGGAGAAAATGCACCGCCGATGCCTTGCCCTTTTCGTCCGTGCGTTCGAGGTCGGCCTCGGGGACGGCGCACACCAGGCTTTGGCCGAGGCGCAGTTGCACCGTCTCCTCGATACCGCCCAGGCCAGCCAGCTCGCGGGCCCGGCGCTCGGGCTCCTCGATCTCCAGCATCAGCGTGGCAACGAGTTCACGACCCTGGGGGATCAGCGGATTGTAGGCCGCCAGCTCGCCCGCGATCTGTTCCTCGCCGCCCTTTTCGATGCGCAGCATCTCATGCACCTGATGCCACATGGTGTCGTAGTTTTCGAAATAGAACGTAGCGAAAGGGCCGACCTCGAGGCGGCGGTCGGCCTTCAGCGCCATCAGCTCCCGGCGCCTTTGGCGGCGCTCGGCGGCATAGGCCTCGGGGGCCATGATGTCGGCCCGGGTGAGGCGGCGCTGGGCCGCGCTCATGGCTGGGCCGCGCCTTCGAGGCCCCAGGCCCGGGCCATCAGCTCGATGGGGTGATAGGCCCGATCCGGGACCCCGGGCCCGGCCGCCTCGAGGCGCCCGATCCCCTGCACCACGTGGGCGCCGGCCAGCGGGCATTCCGAGGCCAGCCATTGCCGGCCCGCTTCGGCCGCCTGGCGGGCCACCGGCCGGCCGACCTTGATGGCAACCTCGAAATTTTCCTTCATCATGCCCCAGGAGCCGCCATGGCCCGAGCAACGTTCGATCAGGCTGAGTTCGGTGTCGGGTAAAAGACGCAGCATCTCGGCCGCCTTGGGGCCCATGTTCTGGGCTCGGGCGTGGCAGGCCAGATGTAGCGCCACGCCGCCCTCGAGGGCCCCCAAGCCAGGCGCCAGGCCCTCGTTGGCGGCAATGTCGACGAGGTATTGGCAGATGTCGACGCTGGCTTCGCAGAGCCGCCGCACGGCCGCGTCGTCGGGCAGCAACAACGGCCACTCGAACTTCAGCATCAGCGCACAGCTCGGCGTCAGCGCCACGACGTCGCGGCCCTCGTCGAGCGCCGGTGCCAAGGCCTGGGCCACCCGGCGCGCCTGGGCCGCCACCGCCTCCAGGTCGCCGTGCTCGAACTGGGGCATACCGCAGCAGCCTGGGTGCGCGACCTGGGCATCGACGCCGTTATGGGCCAGCACGAGGCGCGCCGCCTGGCCGCTGGCGGTGTTGTTGTAATTGACGAAGCAGGTGGCGAAGAGCACCGCCTGGCGGCCCATGGCCGGCGCCTGGCGGTTGATCTCGAGCGGCTGGCCTGCCGCCTCGGCGACCAGCGTGCGGGCACAAAAGCGCGGCACCTCGGCCTCGCGGTGGATACCGACGACACCCTCCATGAGCGGCCGCGTCAGGCCGTTGCCAGAGGTCGAGGCCCAGTTGACCAGCGGCGCCAGAGCTCCGGCCAGGCGGCCGTTGCGGTCGGTCCGACCCAGCTGACGCTGCCACAAGCCGACACGGCCGGCGGCGAATTCAGCGGCCCGGGCGCGCAGCATGAGGTGGGGGAAATCGAGGTCGAACTCGTGCGGCGGCACGTAGGGACACTTGGTCATGAAACAGAGATCGCAAAGCGTGCAGGCCGCCACCACCGGGGCATAGTCGGCCGGCGACACGGAATCGAGCTCGCCCGTCCTGGATTCGTCGATGAGGTCGAAGAGGCGGGGAAAACTGTCGCAAAGATTGAAACAACGCCGGCAGCCGTGGCAGATGTCGAAGACCCGTGTAAGCTCGGCCTCGATCTTGTCGGCGGCGAGAAAATCCGCCTCCCTCCAGGCCAGGGGATGGCGGATGGGGGCTTGGGTGCTGCCTTCTTTCATACCGCCAAAGATGCGCGGAACGGCACTGCGAGGCAACGAAAAAGGGGAGCGTTTCCGCTCCCCTGTTTGCTGTTCGCAGACTGCGCTGCTTTAGCCCAATTCGTCGAGCGCGCGTTGGAAACGCCCGGCGTGCGACTTTTCCGCCTTGGCCAGGGTCTCGAACCATTCGGCGATCTCGTCGAAGCCCTCGTCACGGGCCGCCCGCGCCATGCCCGGGTACATATCGGTGTATTCGTGGGTTTCGCCGGCCACCGCGGCAACCAGGTTGTCGCTGGTGGCACCGATGGGCTTGCCGGTGGCCGGATCGCCGGTCTCTTCGAGATACTCCAGGTGGCCGTGGGCGTGGCCGGTTTCGCCTTCGGCGGTGGAACGGAACACCGTGGCGACATCGGGATAGCCCTCGACGTCGGCTTTCTGGGCGAAATAGAGATAGCGGCGGTTGGCCTGGGACTCGCCGGCGAAGGCGTCCTTCAGGTTCTGTTCGGTCTTGCTTCCAGCTAGAGACGGCATCGGATTCTCCCTCATGGGCGTCATCGGAATGAGCGGTCGCGGCCGCACCGGCGGGGTTATCACGCGCCTCGGCGGTTCAACCTGGCCGCTACCTTACAAGGTATGTGGATGGGTATCGAGAAAAATCTAGAATGATTCCAAAAAAGAATGCAACTCGATACCTTTCAAACCAAATTAGATGCCTACTCCTCCGCCTCCCGCAAGCGGACGACGACGGCGACGCTGTCGATCAGGGTCCCCGGCGGCGGCGGCGGCAAATCGTCGATGGAATAGGAAAGGCCCGGGATATCTTCCAGCCGGCCACTCTTTTCAAAGAAGAAATGGTGGTGCGGCGTGGTGTTGGTGTCGAAATACGAACGTCCCGAATCAACCACCACTTCGCGCAGCAGGCCCGCTTTGGTGAACTGGTGCAGCGTGTTGTAGACGGTTGCCAGGGACACCCTGACATTGGAGGCCAAGGCCTCGCTGTGCAGCACTTCGGCGGTTATGTGCCGGTCGCCGTCATCGAAAAGCAGCCTTGAAAGCGCCAGCCGCTGGCGGGTGGGACGGAGGTTGGCGGCCCTGAGCCGCGTCAAAGCCTCGAAATAGGGTCGTTGTTGTTCCACGGTGGCCTCAACGGTTCTGATAGACGACGATAGGTTCCGCCCCTTGGCGCCCCTACCCCTTAGATAGAACGCCTGACAAAAAAGCAAAGGGCTGAAGCCCAGCCCCGCGGGTTATTTTGAACTAATTCAATAAACAGTGCAACGCATTGATGTTGGCTAGTCGCCTGTCATCAAGCGTTCAACGAGCTGGCGCACCGTGGGGATGAAACCGTTGGAATAGAAGGGATCGCTGGCGAAGCGATAGGCCCCGTGCCCGGCGAACATGAGGTTGTTCTCGGTATTGTCGGTATGAATCACGTCTTGCAGGGTTTTCTGGATGCAGAAGCTGCGGGGGTCCGACTTCTTGCCGGTGGTGCCTTCCTCGTTCTCGGCCCAGTTGGAGAACTGGCAATGGCTCAGACAGCCCATGCAATCGACCTGGTCGGTACGGATTTCGGCGGCCCGCTCGGGGCTGACGAAGATCAAGGTCTGCGACGGTGTGCGCAGCGCCACGCTGTTGCCGTCGGCGATCCATTCCTCGGCCCGCTTGCGGTCGCTCTCGCTCAGATAGACCAGGCGGTTGCGCGGGCCGATGCCAAGCTCGGCCGCATGATCGCCGTCGGCGGCGCTGGCATAGCTGACCTGGCGGGCATTGCGCTGCTCGAGCTCACGCAGGAAGTCGTTGTGCACGGCCGAGGAATAGAACCCGGTGGGACTGAAACGGTTGAGCAGGATATCGCCTTCGTGCAGCGTCATCAGGCGCTGTTTCCAGGCCTCGGGAATGGGGATTTCCTGAGTCAAAAGGCCGCGGCTGCCGAACTGGAAGACGATCGGGCCGAGCTCGGGATTATCGATCCAATCCTGCCACTCACGCAGATACCAGACGCCGCCGGCCATGACGATCGGCGTCTGATCAAGCCCGAAGGCGCGCATTTCCTGGCGTAGCGCCAGCACCCGGGGATAGGGCGCCTCGGGCTTTAGCGGATCCTCCGAGTTGGTCAGCCCGTTGTGGCCGCCGGCCAGCCAGGGGTCCTCGTAAACGACGCCGCCCATGAGCTCGGCGAACTTGTTATAGGAGCGTTTCCAGAGCGCCCTGAAGGCCCGCGCCGAAGACACGATGGGATAATAGTAAACGCCGTAATTGGCGGCGATTTCGGCGATCTTATAGGGCATGCCGGCGCCGCAGGTGACGCCATGGACGAGGCCCTTGGCGCCCTCCAGGATGCCTTCGACGACGTGCTGCGCGCCGCCCATCTCCCACAGGATGTTGACGTGGATGCGGCCCTCGCCGGCGGCCGTCTCGTGACAGATTTGGGCCTGGGTGATGCCGCCGCGGATGGCGTAGGCGATCAGCTCCTCGTGACGCTCGCGGCGCGTCTTGGCGTGATAGATTTGCCGGATGACGACGCCGAATTCGTCGTAGCTGTCGGCGTTGACGCCCGAGAACGTCCCTACCCCGCCGGCCGCCGCCCAGGCCCCCGAACATTCGCCGTTGGTCACCGCCACACCTTTGCCGCCCTCGACCAAGGGCAACACTTCCCGTCCGGAGACAAGCACGGGGTTCAACGCTTTCACGGTCTTTGCTTTGCGTCGTCGGCGCGGCGGCGCGGCGGCGGGGAAGAGGGCGGGCCGGCGGCCTGCGACCGGCCTGTCGCCGCCTCGCCGTCCCCCTTCTGGTCGCTGATTTCCTGGCCCGACTGCTGATCGACGGAGCGCATGCTGAGCCGCACCTTGCCGCGATCGTCCATGGCCAGCATCTTGACGTAGACCTCGTCGCCTTCGTTGACCACGTCGGTCACCTTGCCGACCCGCCTGGGTGCCAGCTCGCTGATGTGCACCAAGCCGTCGCGGTTGCCGATGAAATTCACGAAGGCGCCGAAATCGACCACCTTGACCACCTTGCCCGTATAGATCACGCCGACCTCGGGCTCGGCCACGATTTCCTTGATCCAATTGATGGCCGCCTCGGCCACCTCGGTGGTGGCGGCGGCAACCCGGATGGTGCCGTCGTCTTCGATATCGATCTTGGCGCCGGTCTCCTCGGTGATCTCGCGGATCACCTTGCCGCCGGTGCCGATGACCTCGCGGATCTTGTCCTTGGGGATCTCGATGGTGGTGATGCGCGGCGCGTACTGGCCGACCTCGTCGCGCGGCCGGGCCAGGGCCGCCGTCATCTCGCCCAGGATGTGCAGACGCCCCTCGCGGGCCTGGGCCAGCGCCAGCGCCATGATGTCACTGGTGATGCCGGCCACCTTGATGTCCATCTGCAACGAAGTGACGCCTTCCTCGGTGCCGGCCACCTTGAAGTCCATGTCGCCCAGGTGGTCCTCGTCGCCCAGGATGTCCGAGAGCACGGCGTGGCTGTCTTCCTCGAGGATCAGGCCCATGGCGATACCGGCCACCGGACGCTTGAGCGGTACGCCGGCGTCCATCAGCGAGAGCGAGGTGCCGCAGACCGTGGCCATCGACGAGGAGCCGTTGGATTCGGTGATCTCCGAGACCACGCGGATGGTGTAGGGGAAGTCGTCCCAGTTCGGCATGAGCGGCCGCAGCGCCCGCCAGGCCAGCTTGCCGTGACCGATTTCCCGCCGCCCGGGGCTGCGCAGGAACGAGGCCTCGCCCACGGAATAGGGCGGGAAGTTGTAGTGCAGCATGAAGCGTTCGCGATATTCGCCTTGCAGGGCGTCGATGATCTGCTCGTCACGCCCGGTGCCCAGCGTCGCCACGGCCAAGGCTTGGGTCTCGCCGCGGGTAAAGAGTGCCGAGCCGTGCGCTCTCGGCAGCAGATTCACGTCGCACGAGATGGGCCGCACGGTCTTGGTGTCGCGGCCGTCGATACGCACGCCGCTGTCGATGATCTGGCGCCGCACGATGCTCTTCTCGAGATCCTTGAAGGCTCCGGAAGCCGCCTTTTTGTCCGCCTCATCGCCATCCTCGAAGCCGGCCGACACCTTGTCGCGCAGCGCATCGATCTTGCCCTGCCGGGTCTGCTTGACCACTTCGGCGTAGGCGCCGCGAAGCTCGGCCTCGGCCTCGGCCTTGACCTTTTGCGCCACGGCGCTGTTGTCGGACGGCTCGGGCAGATTCCAGGGATCCTTGGCCGCCTTCTCGGCCAGTTCGATGATGGCCTCGATGACCGGGCGAAACTGCTCGTGGCCGAAGTTGACGGCCCCCAGCATTTCCTCCTCGCTGAGCTCATGAGCCTCGGATTCGACCATCATGACGTGATCGGCGGTACCGGCGACAATCAGATCGAGGCGGCTTTGCTCCAAGTCCTCGACCAAGGGATTGAGCACGAATTGGCCGTCGATGAAACCCACCCGGGCGGCCGCGATGGGGCCCAGGAAGGGTATTCCCGAAAGCGTCAGCGCCGCTGCCGAACCGACCAGGGCAACGATATCGGGATCGTTTTCGAGATCGTGGCTGAGCACCGTGCAGATGACCTGGGTCTCGTTGCGGAAGCCCTTGGCAAACAACGGCCGGATGGGCCGGTCGATGAGCCGCGAGGTCAACGTCTCCTTCTCGGAGGGACGGCCTTCGCGCTTGAAAAAGCCACCGGGGATCTTGCCGGTGGCGAAGGTTTTTTCCTGGTAGTTGACGGTGAGGGGGAAGAAATCGATGCCCACCCGCGCCGACCTCTGGGCGACGGCGGTACACAGCACCACGGTTTCGCCATAGGTCACCAGCACGGCGCCATCGGCCTGGCGGGCCATGCGGCCGGTCTCCATGACCAGCTTGCGGCCTCCCCACATAAGTTCCTTGCGATGAATCTCAAACATGTTTTGGTTTCCTTCCAACCTGCCGCGCCGCCCTTGCGGCGCAGCCATCGTGGCAACCGGCCTTCCGGTTGCCGACAGTCAGCCGCCGGCTTGGCCGGCGGTTGCTGATTTTCCTTTGCCGCTCGCCTCGGCGACCCCCGGGTTCAGCACCGGGGCCGGCACCGGGGACGAGGCGGATCGGCATTCTACTTGCGCAGACCGAGTTCCTTGATCAGCACCTCGTAGCGCTGCTGGTTCTTGCCCTTGAGGTAATCCAGCAGGCTGCGCCGGCGGTTGACCATTCTTATCAGTCCGCGCCGGGAATGCAGATCCTTGTGGTGTGATTTGAAGTGCTCCGTCAGATTGACGATGCGTTCGGTGAGAACGGCGACCTGGACCTCGGGTGAACCTGTGTCGCCGTCCGCGGTCGCGAATTTTCCCACAAGCTCATGCTTGCGTTCGGCTGTTATCGACATCGTCTTCTCCTGGCGTTAACAATTGAAAACCCGCAGTGGCCGCACTTCGCCGTCATTTGCTTCGGCTAGGGCAACCAGGCGTCCATCCGTCATGGTGCGGCAGATGCCATCCGCGATATTCAGCACGCGAATCGCCTGGCCATGTCGCAGGCGTTCGGCTTGGGATCCGGTCAGGGCCAGCGCCGGGATGTCGGCCAGCGCGGTCTCGACCGGCAGGATCGCTGAATCGAGCGCCGAACTATGCCGTAACTCGTCCAGTTTAGCCAGCGAAATCGCTTGCCCTTCCGAGAAATCGCCAACCCGGGTGCGGCGTATTTCGACGACGTGGCCAAAGCTGCCCAAACGCCGGCCCAGGTCGCGGGCCAGCGCCCGCACGTAGGTGCCCTTGCCGCAGATCAGCTCGAAGCGGGCGTGGTCGGGGTCCGGACAGGCCACCAGCTTCAGGCTGTCCACGCGCACCCGGCGCGGCGCCAGTTGCACCTCCTGGCCGGCCCGGGCCAGGGCGTAGGCCCGGCGGCCGTCGATCTTGAGCGCCGAGTAGGCCGGCGGCAGCTGCTCGATGGTGCCGACAAAAGCCGGCAGGGCCGCCGCCACCGCCGCCGCCGAGGGGCGCGACTCGCTCCGCTCCGTTACCGCGCCTTGGCTGTCGTCGGTATCGCGGGCCTCGCCCCAGGCCACCATGAAGCTGTAGGCCTTGGTGCCGTCCATGACGTAGGAAACCGTCTTGGTGGCCTCGCCCAGCGCCAGCGGCAGGACGCCGGTGGCCAGCGGATCGAGGGTGCCGCCGTGCCCCACCTTGGCGGCACCGCTGGCCCGCCTGACCTTTGCCACCACCGCCGCCGAGGTCAGACCTTGGGGCTTGTCGATGACCAGCCAACCGTGGATCGCTAGGCCCTTGCGTCGCCGTGCCATGGTTCTTTTCTTAGCTCTGGTCGCTCGTTTCGGGCCCGTGCAACAGGCTGTCGAGACGGGCCACGGCATCGAACGAGCGATCGATCTCGAAGACCAGGCGGGGCGAGAACTTGAGGTGCACCTGCTTGGCCAGTTGCGTTCGCAGGTAGCCGGCCGAGCGCTCCAGGCCGCGGCGCAGCAGTTCCTGCCCTTCTTCACCGCCGCCCAGCGCCAGCACATAGGCCGTGGCTTGGCGCAGGTCGGGGCTGGCCCGCACCTCGGTTACGGTGATCGTCAGGTCGGCCAGATCAGGGTCGCGCAAGTCGTGCCGCGCGAACAATTCGGCCAGCGCGTGGCGTAGTTCCTCGCCCACCCGGAGCTGGCGCTGGCTGGGCGCCCGGCCATGTCTTGCCATGAGATTCCCCGGCTCACTAACGGCGCCTTTTTGTCATTCCCGCGCACGCGGGAACCCAGGTTTTGCGCCGTTTTTTGCTGGCGTTCTTTGGCTGCTACCTTGACAAACCCAAACAAACCTGGGTTCCCGCTTGCGCGGGAATGACGGATGGGATCCTTGGGCGTAACGGTGCAACCGCGAAAGGCTCTAAAGCGTGCGCGCCACTTCCTCGAGCTCGAAGGCCTCGACCACGTCACCGTCCTGGACGTCCTGGTAGTTCTCGAACTGGATGCCGCATTCGAGCCCGGCCCGGACCTCGGCGACATCGTCCTTGAAGCGCTTTAGCTGCGAGAGCGAACCTTCGTGGATCACCACGTTGTCGCGCAGCAGGCGCACGCCGGCCCCCTTCTTGACCGTTCCCTCGGTCACCAGGCAGCCGGCGACACGGCCGACCTTGGTGATGCCGAAGGTCTGCAGCACCTCGGCGTTGCCCAGGAAATTCTCCTTGATGGCCGGCGCCAGCATGCCCGACAGCACCGCTTTGACGTCGTTGGTGACGTCGTAGATGACCGAGTAATAGCGGATTTCCACAGCCTCGCGCCGCGCCAACTCGCGGGCCTGGGCATTGGCGCGGACGTTGAAGCCGATGACCAGGGCGCCGGAGGCCTGGGCCAGGGTGACGTCCGATTCGTTGATGCCGCCGACGCCGCCATGCAGGATGCGCGCCTTGACCTCGTCGGTCGACATCTTCTCGAGGCCGCCCACGATGGCCTCCAGCGAGCCCTGAACGTCGGCCTTGATGACCAAGGGAAACTCCTTGGTCTCGCCGCTCGAGATGCGCTCGAACATCTCCTCCAGGGTACCGAGCTCGGGCTTGGCCACCTTCATCGCCCGTGACCGGCGCTGCCGGAACTCGGCCACCTCGCGGGCGCGTTGCTCGCTGTCGACGACGGAAAACTCGTCGCCCGCCTCGGGCGCGCCGGTCAACCCCAGCACCTCGACCGGCACCGATGGGCCGGCCGTCTCGACGTTTGTGCCATGGTCGTCGACCAGGGCACGCACCCGGCCCCACTCGCCACCGGCCACGAAGACATCGCCCACGGCCAAGGTGCCGCGCTGCACCAGGATGGTGGCAACCGGGCCGCGGCCGCGATCGATCTTGGCCTCGATGATCACGCCCTCGGCGGCGCGGTCCGGGTTGGCCCTGAGCTCGAGCACCTCGGACTGCAGCAATATGGCTTCCTCGAGCTTGTCGAGGTTGGTGCGCTCCTTAGCCGAGAGCTCGATGCACAGGATGTCGCCGCCCAATTCCTCGACCACCAGTTCGTGGTTCAGGAGCTCCTGGCGCACGCGGCCCGGGTCGGCCTCGGGCTTATCCATCTTGTTGATGGCGACGATGATCGGCGAGCCCGCTTCCTTGGCGTGATTAATGGCCTCGACGGTCTGCGGCATGATGCCGTCGTCGGCCGCCACCACCAGGACCACGGTGTCGGTGACCGTGGCACCGCGGGCGCGCATGGCGCTGAAGGCCTCGTGACCCGGGGTATCGAGGAAAGTAATTTTGTCGCCGCCGCTGAGTTCAACCTGGTAGGCGCCGATGTGCTGGGTGATGCCGCCGGCTTCGCCACCGGCCACGTCGGTCTCGCGCAAGGCATCCAAGAGCGAGGTCTTGCCATGGTCGACGTGGCCCATGACCGTGACGACGGGCGCCCGCAACTGCAGCACGCCAGCTTCGTCGGCATCGCCCTTGAGGCCGAATTCGATGTCGGATTCCGAGACCCGGCGCACCTTGTGGCCGAACTCGGTGGTCACCAGCTCGGCGGTATCACCGTCGATGGTCTGGTTGACGTTGGCCATGACGCCGAGCTTCATCAGGGTGCGGATGACGTCAACACCGCGCTCGGCCATGCGGTTGGCCAGCTCCTGCACGACGATGGTCTCGGGGATGATGACGTCGCGGATGATCTTTTGCGTTTCCAGCCCGCCGCCGCCGCGGGCCGCCTTTCTTTCGCGTTCGCGGGCCCGGCGCACGGACGCCAGGCTGCGCATGCGCTCGTCGCGATCGGAGAGCGCGTCGCTGACCGTCATCTTGCCGCCGCGACGCCGCTGCGGGCCACGCCGGCCGGGCTGGCGTTTGGTGTCGGGGCGGGGCCGCCGCAGCCCGTCGCGTTCGCCCTCCCGCGCTTCCGTCTCGACCGTCTTGCCAGGCTCGCTGCCGGCCGCCTCGGGATCGGGCGCGTCCAGCTTCTGGCGCGCCGTCTCCTCGGCCTTGCGCCGGGCGTCGGCTTCGAGGCGCTTGCGCTCCTCCTCCTCGGCCGCGCGCTGATCCGCGGCCTCGTGCTCCTGGGCCCGGCGGACGTCCTCTTCGGCCTGTACCCGGGCTTCGTCCTCGGCCCGCGCCCGGGCCGCCTCGTCGGCCGCCTTGGCCCCTTCGAGAGCTTTCGCCCGGGCCGCCTTTTCATCCTCGGTGAGCGACTTCAACACCACCCGGCCGCGGCCCGAGCCGGACTCGTCCAGAAACTCTTCGCGGACTTCCGCAACCACCTCCAGCGGGGCCGGCTTGATCTCGACCGGCGGCGCCTCGACCAGCGCCGGGGAAGCAACCGGAGCCTCGCGTCCGACGCTGCGCTTTTTGCGTACCTCGACAGCCACGGCCTTGGTGCGGCCGCGCGAGAAGCTCTGCCTTACCTGCCCGTACTCGACCTTCTTCTTGAGCTCGAGGCGGCCGGGCCGGGCCAGGCTCAGCGACTTCCTCTCGTCGGACTGTTCGGTCTCTTTCGACTCACTCATCTTCACTGCCTGCGTTGCGGACGCCCGGGCCACAGCGGCCTAGGACGCCCCCGAATGTGCCTCGACGTTGTCAAGCTGCCGCCACGGGGACGACGTGGGCGGCGGCCGGAAACCGGCCAGTCGCTCGACATCGAGCGCCAAGCGGTCAGCCAATCCCCCCGGTAACAGCGCAGCATGTACCACATTTTCCCTGCCCAATGCCAAACTCAATTCGGCCCGCGAAAAGAGCGCCACTTGCCTGCAGTCCCCGGCCAGGGCCGCCAGTTTGCGCCGGCCGTCGTCGGCGGCGTCGCTGGCGGCCAGCAAAAGGGCCACCTCGGAAGTCCGCAAAGCCGCCCTCACACGCTCAAAACCGGTGACCACTTGGCCCGCCCGGCGGGCCAGGCCAAGGCCTTCCAGACAGCGCCCGGCGAGCAACCCTTCGACGCGCTCGGCAAGATCGGGCTCGACCCGTACCCGGCGTTTGGCGGCACGGGCGAAGCTCTGCTTCTCGAGCGCCAGCTCAAGCGCTTGCCGGCGCGCCTCCAGCCACATGCCGCGGCCCGGCAGGCGGCCGCCAACGTCGGCCAGCACGGCGCCGTCGGGGGCCACCACGAAGCGCACCAGCCGGGCCGGATCGAGCCGCCGGCCGCTGGCGATGCAGCGTCGTTGCCGCGGCCCAGAGGCTGGAGCCGGGCCCTTCCGGGCTTTGCTGGCTGGTGCTGGCATGGCTGCTTGGCATCCCCGGCCGCCTGGCTCAGGCGCCGACTTCGCCGTCTTCGCCGCTGGCCGGCAGCGGCTCGTCCTGGACCGGCTCTGCCGGCTCTTCGTCGGCGGCCGGCAACTCCTCGTCGGCGAACCAATGCGCCCGGGCGGCCATGATGATGGCGTCGGCCTCGGCCGGCTCCAGCGAGCTGTTACCAAGCAGATCCAAAAGTTCGTCACTGGCCAAATCACCGACATCGTCGAGGCTTTTGACGCCGTTCTCGCCAAAGGCCACGGCCATGCGTAAGCTCACGTCTTCGAGCTCCACCACTTCGTCGGCCACCCCAAGCTCGATGCGGCGCTGGTTCAACTGGGCGGCCTCGACGGCCAGGTATTTTTCCGCCCGCTGGTGCAACTCGGCGCCCAGGTCGGCGTCGAAACCCTCGATCTCCGACAATTCCGCGGCCTCGACGTAGGCCACCTCCTCGACCGTCGAGAAGCCCTCGATGACCAGCAACTGGGCGATCACCTCGTCGACGTCGAGGGCGGCGATGAACATTTCGCTCTGACGCCGGAATTCCTCCTGGCGGCGCTCCGATTCCTCGGCCTCGGTCATGATGTCGATGTCCCAGCCGGTGAGCTGCGAAGCCAGGCGAACGTTCTGGCCGCGCCGGCCGATAGCCAGGCTGAGCTGCTCGTCCGGCACCACCACCTCGATGCGACGGCTCTCTTCGTCGAGCACCACCTTGGTGACCTCGGCCGGAGCCAAGGCGTTGACGTTGAAGGTGGCGGGATCGGGCGACCAGGGAATGATGTCGATTTTCTCGCCCTGCAATTCGTTGACCACGGCTTGCACGCGGCTGCCGCGCATACCGACGCAGGCGCCCACCGGGTCGATGCTGGCATCGTTGGACATGACGCCGATCTTGGCCCGGCTGCCGGGATCGCGCGCCACCGCCTTGATCTCGATGATGCTGTCGTAGATTTCCGGCACTTCCTGGGCGAACAGCTTGGCCATCAACTGGGGGTGGGTGCGCGACAGGAAGATCTGCGGCCCCCGGGGCTCGCGGCGCACATCGTAGATATAGGCCCGGATGCGGTCGCCCTGGTGGAAGGTTTCGCGGGGCAACAGCTCGTCGCGCCGCACCACGGCCTCGGCGCGGCCGAGATCGACGGTGACGTTGCCGTATTCGACCCTTTTCACCAGGCCGTTGATGATCTCGCCGATGCGGTCCTTGTATTCCTCGTATTGGCGTTCGCGTTCGGCCTCGCGCACCTTTTGCACGATCACCTGCTTGGCCGTCTGGGCGGCGATGCGGCCGAAGTCGATGGGCGGCAAGGGCTCGGCGATGTAGTCGCCGATCTGGGCATCGGGGTTATGCTCGCGGGCCCGAACCAGGGAAATCTGGGTGTAATCGTTGTCCACCTCGTCGGCCACCTCGAGGGCCCGGAAGATGCGGATTTCACCGGTCTTGGCATCGATTTCCGCGCGGATCTCGTTCTCGTGGCCGTATTTGGAGCGCGCCGCCTTCTCGATCGCCTCTTCCATGGCCTGAATAACCGTCTGGGGCTCAATACTCTTCTCGCGCGCCACGGTGTCCGCGATCTGCAAAAGCTCGACGCGGTTCCAGCTCGAAACTGTTGATTCCATTTTCTCTTTCCGCCTCTTTTGCGGCCTCTTAGTGGCGCTGCCGGGATTGCAGCGCCGCGCTGATGACATCGTCGCCCGGCGTCAGCTTGGCGGTAACGATGTCGACATAGGGAAGCTTGAATACCCGTTCCTCACCCTCATCCGGCACGATGATGCGCACCGTGCCGGCCTCGGCCCCCAGCAGACGGCCGCGAAAGCGTTTGCGGCCTTCACGCAAGACGCCAAGCTCGAGCTTGGCCTGATAGCCGGCAAAACGCTCGAAATCCTCGATTTTGACCAGCGGACGATCGAGCCCCGGCGAGCTCACTTCGAGCACGTAAGAGCCGGTGATGGGATCCTCGACGTCCAAGAGCGCCGATACGGCCCGGCTGATGTCGGCGCAATCATCCACCGTCATCTGTCGCTCGGCCAAAGGCTCGGCCATGATCTGCAGCGTGCCCCCATCGGCCCCCATCATGCGCACGCGCACGATACCGAAACCCATCGCCTCCAGCGCTGGTGCGATCAATCCCTCGATGCGGGTCGTCTCTGTCATCGCGTCCTCGGTCGAAGCGGTAAAGATGCCAGACCACCGCACCGCGCCCAGCGCCACCGGGGCGACACAAAAAAAGTGGGCCTCTGGCCCACCCGGCGTCAGTGCTTATTATGTTAGGCCAAAACCGTTACCGCTCGGGATATTAGTCGAAAGCAGCGGCGCTTCAAGAAGAAACTTGCACTCACTGGCGTCTGAGGAAGCGGAAATAGAGCGGCTGGCGTCCGGCCGCCAGGGCCTTGGCCTCGTAGCGCGTGGCGGGCCAATCGGCCGGGCGGCGGTTCCAGTCGGCGACGCTCCGGGCCGGCCAGGCGAAGGCGCCGTGGCGCAGTACCCGGGCCAGCGTCCAGCGCACGTACTCGCCATGGTCGCTGGCGAAGCGGAAATCGCCGCCCGCCACCAGCACCCGGGCGATGGCGTCGAGGTTTTCGCGGCAGACGAAGCGGCGCTTGTGGTGGCGCTTTTTGGGCCAGGGATCGGCAAAGAGGAAAATCACGCGGCTCAGGCAGGCTTCGGGCAGCGCCGCCAGCAACGGCCGGGCGTCGCCATGGACGAGAAGGATGTTCTCGAGGCCCTGTTCGTTGACCTGGGCGAGCAGGCTGGCAACGCCGTTGAGGAAGGGCTCACAACCGATGAAGCGAACCTCGGGATGGCGCCCCGCCAAGCTGGCGAGGTGTTCGCCGGCGCCGAAGCCGATCTCCAGCCAGAGCTCGCGGGCGCCGTCCTTGAGGCGTTCGGCGTCGAGCACTCCGGTGGCCGGAAGTCCAACGCTCAAACGCGGCAGCAGTTTGTCGACCAGGGCCTGGCGGGCAGGCCTCAGGCGGTGTCCGCGGCGCCGGCCATAGGTGCGGTTGTCGAGCGGCGATCCGCTCATGACCGCCCCCGGGATACTTGTGGCGGCCTCAGCCCAAAGCCGACTTGAGGTCGTCGACCAGATCCAGGCGCTCCCACGAGAAACCACCGTCGGGATCGGGGGCCCGGCCGAAATGGCCGTAGGCGGCGGTGCGGGCGTAGATCGGCCGGCTCAGCTTGAGGTGCTCGCGGATGCCGCGGGGGCTCAGGTCCATGACCTCTTGCAGCGCCGCCGACAGGCTCTTTTCGTCAGCCTGGCCGCTGCCATGTAGATCGACGTAAACCGACAACGGCTTGGAGACGCCGATGGCATAGGCCAGTTGGATGGTGCAGCGCTCGGCCAAACCGGCACCGACCACGTTCTTGGCCAGGTAGCGCGCCGCATAGGCGGCCGAGCGGTCGACCTTGGTCGGGTCCTTGCCCGAAAAGGCACCACCGCCATGGGGTGCCGAGCCGCCATAGGTGTCGACGATGATCTTGCGGCCCGTGAGGCCGGCATCGCCGTCGGGGCCGCCGGTGACGAAACGGCCGGTAGGATTGACGTAGAAATCCTCTTCGGCGCACATCCAGCCTTCGGGCAGAACGTTGACCACGTGGGGCCGCACGATTTCGCGCACCTGGTCCTGTGTGAGATCGGCGCTGTGCTGGGTCGAGACCACCACCGAGGTGGCGCAGACGGGTTGGCCAGCGACATATCCCAGGGTGACCTGGCTTTTGGAATCGGGGCCCAGTCCCGGTTCGGCGCCGGAATGCCGAACCTCGGCCAGCGCCCGCAGGATGGCGTGGGAATAGTAAATCGGGGCCGGCATCAGGGGCTCCGTTTCGCGACAGGCATAGCCGAACATGATGCCCTGGTCGCCCGCGCCTTCGTCCTTGTCGGCGCCGGCATCGACGCCCTGGGCGATGTCGCCGGATTGGGAATGCACGTGGATCTCGACGGCCGCCTTTTGCCAATGGAAGCCGTCCTGCTCGTAACCGATCTCGCGCACGCAGGCCCGGGCCGTGGCCTCAATGCGTTCGGCGGTCATGCTGTCGGGGCCCCGCACCTCGCCGGCCAACACGATGCGGTTGGTCGTGGTCAGGGTCTCGACGGCCACCCGGCTATGGGCGTCGGCCTCGAGAAAGGCGTCCACCACGGCGTCGGAAATGCGGTCGCATACCTTGTCGGGATGACCTTCGGAAACAGATTCACTGGTGAACAAATAATCGATGTCGGCCACGGCCATTCCTCCGCCCAATTACCCCGGCCCGCCTTCGGCTGCCAGCGGGCGTGCTCTTGTGGCAAGCTTTGCTGCCGAGGTCAAGGGCCAGAGCAGCGGGCTGGCGCCAAGCCTTCGAGCGCCGCCGCGGCAAGCACCGAAACATCATCTTTTGGGGCCTGAAAAAAGGTACCCAGCGAGCCGCGCCGGCAGCTATTTGCCGGCCGCGGCCTTGCCGCCGCCGGCGATGCCGGCTATCGCCTTGGTCAGCTCGAACACCCGCTTGCGCACCATGGGGTCCTTGATCTTGTAGTAGGCGCGCACCAGCTCGAGGGTTTCGCGGCGCACGAACTGTTCCTGCTCGAACTTTTCCGGGCTGTCCTCGCTGAGGCCCGGCCCGCGCCCCGTGACGTTGGCCGGCATATCATCGAAAAAGAAGCTCACCGGCACATCCAGCACCTGGGCGAATTGGTAGAGCCGGCTGGAGCCGATGCGGTTGGCGCCACGCTCGTATTTCTGGATCTGCTGAAAGGTGAGGTTGACGGCTTGGCCCAATTTTTCCTGGCTCATGCCCAGCAGCGTCCGGCGCAGGCGCACCCGGCCGCCGACGTGAACGTCAATGGGATTGGGAATCTTGGCCAAATGTTCGACCTCCGCCCCGAAGGGGCCGACCGGGACACCGAGAAAAAACCCCCCGCAACTACTCATAGTATTTATAAGATAACAAGGTATGCGCGGTCAATAAGAATATTGCTGCCCAACCTTGGCTCATGGGTCCACATAACCGGACTATTTCGCGGCCGTGACGGGGTGGGGCGCGGCGGCCCCGAACAAGCTATGATTGGTCTCTAGGCGCCGCCCGGCGGCGGCGTCTTTCGAGCCAACCCAGGCAAAGCATCACCAGGGCCAGCAATAGCCCCAGCCCGACATCCCCGAAGCGGGCGTAGGGCGGCGCTGCCAGTGCCTGGGGCAAGGGCGAGTCGATGACCCCCGCCTGGCCCAGGCCGAGACGCCGCAGCACCCGGCCATAGCCGTCGACGACACCGGAAATGCCGGTATTGGCCACCCGCACCAGAGGCAGGCCTTCCTCGACGGCACGCACCCGGGCCATGGCGAAATGCTGGTAGGGACCGGCGCTGCGGCCGTACCAGGCATCGTTGGTGAGATTGAGCAGCCAACTCGGGCGAGCGCCTGATTTCACCACCTCAGAGGGAAAAATCACCTCGTAGCAGATCAAAGGACTGAACGGCGGCAGGCCCCCGACGGTGAGGCTCTGCCGGCCTGTTCCGGCGGCGAATCCGGCCGCCCCAGGGGCCAGCTTGCTAAAGCCCAGGCGGGCCAGAACCGGGGCCAAGGGCAGGTACTCGCCGAAGGGCACCAGATGGGCCTTGTCGTAGGTGGCGACGACGCTGCCGCTGGCATCCAGGGCCAGCAGGCTGTTCCAGATTCGCCGCTCGCCGGCGGCATCCGGGGCCGCTCTCAAGCCGCCGCTCAGCACCAGCCCCGACGGGCCCACCAGGCCCCCCACCAAAGCTGCCGCCGCCTTGTCGCGCTGGAGAAAATAGGGCACCGCGGTTTCCGGCCAAATAATGTGGCTGACGGCCTCGCTACCCGGTCCCGAGCTGAGCTGCAGATGGCGGCCCAGGTTGGCCTCGCGCAGATCGGCCCGCCATTTGTCTGCCTGGCTCAGGTTGGCCTGCACCAGGCGCAGCCGCACTTCGGGCACGCTTGCCGATTTGTCTCCCGGGCCCGGCAGCCGCGCCGCGCCGCCCAGCCACATCAGCAGCAGCAGCGCCACGGCGGCCAGCGGCAGGGCCCAGCCCCGGCGCCCGATCCTGGCGCCGGCCGGCGCCACCAGCGTCGCCGCCGCCCCGCCACAGGCGATGGTGACGAAACTAAGCCCATAGATGCCAAACAGCGCGGCAAACTGCAGCATCTCGTCGGAGGCCGTCCAGACGTAGCCCATCAGGTTCCAGGGAAAGCCGGTAAAGAGATGCCCGCGCAGCCATTCGGCGGCTGTCCAGGCCAGCGCCAGGGCCAGCACCCGGGCGCCGCCGCGCAGCTCCAACCGATAGACCGCCAAGGTGGCCAAGCCATGAAACAGCGCCAACAGCAGCGGCAGGCCGAGCACCGCCAGCGGCAACAACCAGGCGTGACGCGCGGCATCGACCAGCAGGGCAAAGCCGATCCAATAGAGGCCGCAGAGGAAAAAGCCAAAGGCGAAGCAAAAGCCCACGAAATAGGCGGCGCGGCGGCGCCGGCTGCCATCGTTGAGCCAGACCAGGGCAACGAAAGCGGGGATCAGCAGCGGCAGCAGGTACAAGTGCGGCACGCCGACGCTAGCGAGGGCGCCGGGCGGCAACGCGGTGCTGGCCAGGGCGCCGGCCGCCAGGGCTACGCCGTAGCGCCGCCAACCGGTCAGGGCCGCAAGCCGCGAGGCCAGCCCGCTCATGGTCCTCGGGCGCTCAGTTCTGGTCCCCGGACGACCCAGAGGTCTCGGGGCGGTCGGTGCCTTCTGGCGGCGCATTTTCGGCCTTGGCCGGCAAGCCGCGCACCCGGATGCGTTTGATGCGGCGCGGGTCGGCGTCGAGCACGACGAACTCGAGGCCGGCGGCATGGGCCACCACCTCGCCGCGCTGCGGCACCCGACCGACCAACGAAAAGACCAGGCCGCCCAGCGTGTCGACTTCTTCATCGCGCTCGTCGGGCAACAGGTCGCAGCCCACCCGGCTCTCGAGCTCGGCGATGGCGGCGCGGGCGTCAGCCACCAGGCTGCCGTCGGGACGCTCGACGATCAGCGGCCCTTCGACCTGGTCGTGCTCGTCCTCGATCTCGCCGACGATCTCCTCGACCAGATCCTCGATGGTCACCAGGCCGTCGGTACCGCCGTACTCGTCGACCACCACCGCCATATGGATGCGCGCCGCCCGCATCTTGAGCATCAGATCCAGCACCAGCATGCTGGGCGGCACGAACAACACCTCGTGCACGGCGCGGCGCAGGTGGAAGGGCCGCCGATCCCAGTAGCGCATCAGGTCCTTGATGTGGACCATGCCCAGGACATCGTCGAGATTGCCGCGGTAGACCGGCATGCGGGAATGGAAGGCCTGGCCCACCAGCTTGACGATGTCGTTGAGCGAGGTGCCGACCTCGACGGCCACGATGTCGGCCCTGGGCACCATGACGTCGTCGACCCTGAGCTCACCGAGCTTGAGGATGTTCATCAACATCAGCCGCTCTTCGGGATTGATCGGCTGCTCCGCCTCGTGGTGCTCGCCGATCAGTTCCTCGAGGCTCTCGCGCAGGCTGGCATCACCGTTGCGGTTGCGGGCCAGTCCTTTGACCCAGTTCACCAGACTGCCGCCCAGGGTGGCTTCGTCGTCGAGCGGCTCCGGCATCGGCGCCGGTGCCGCGCCGGGAGCCTTGGGGTTCGTGTCGTTGGAGTCAGAGTCGGTCATCGGCGGCGTAGGGATCGTTGATACCAAGGGTTGCCAGGAGCCGGCGTTCGAGGTCCTCCATGGCCGCCGCGGCGGCCTCGTCCTGATGCTCGAAGCCCCTGAGGTGAAGCACCCCGTGAACCAACAGGTGGGTCAGGTGATCGGCCACTGTCTTGCCCTGATCGCGGGCCTCGCCGGCCACCGTTTCAAAGGCCAGGACTACATCGCCGAGCAACCCGGGCAATTCTGTCGCGACCTCGGCCGCGGCCAGATCGGCGGGAAAGGCGAGCACGTTGGTGGCCCGGTCGCGGCCCCGGTGGCGGGCATTGAGCGCCCGCACCTGGGCATCGTCGCTGAGCAGCACGGAGATCTCGAGGTCGGCCTCGGGGGGCCGGGCGGTGGCCGCCACGGCAGCCCGCACGGCGCGCTCGACCAGGGTCTCTAGGGCCCCCGGTCCCTCGCCTATGTGCCGCCAGGAGGGCACGGCGACGTCGAGCGCCACCTCGATGCGGTCCGGCCCAGCGGCAGGCGCCGGCTCAATCATGGTTGCCACCATCGTCAGCGCTCGAGGCGCTTTCGCCAAACTGGCGGTCGCGTTCGTCGTAGGCCCGCACGATGCGTGTCACCAGGGGGTGGCGGACCACGTCATCGGAGGTGAATCGCACGAAACTGACGCCTTCTGTGCCGCGTAACAGTTCGGCGGCGTCGGCCAGTCCCGAACGAGTGCCCCGCGGCAGATCGATCTGCGACAGATCGCCGGTCACCACCATGCGCGAATCCTCGCCCATCCGGGTCAACAGCATCTTCATCTGCACCATGGACGTGTTCTGTGCCTCGTCGACGATGACGAAGGCCCGGGTCAGCGTGCGCCCGCGCATGAAAGCCACCGGCGCCACCTCGATCTCGCCGTTTTCGATGCGCCTCATGACCTGGTCGGTGGGCAGCATGTCGTTGAGGGCGTCAAACAGCGGCCTGAGGTAGGGATCAACCTTGTCCCTGAGGTCGCCGGGCAAAAAGCCCAGGTTCTCGCCCGCCTCGACCGCCGGGCGCGATAGGATGACACGCTCGACCAGGCCGTCGAGCAGCAATGATACGCCGACCGCCACGGCCAGATAGGTTTTGCCGGTGCCGGCCGGCCCCAGGGCGAACACCAGCTCGCCCGAGCGCAGCCGGCGCACATAGTCGGCCTGCAAGGGCGAGCGCGGCGTGATCACCCGGCGGCGCGTGCGGATGACGACGTCCTCGTCCAGGGCCGCGCTCTGGGCGCCGCGGCCCACCGTGGCCTCGGCCATACGGATGGCGCCGTCGACCTCGCCGCTGCCGGTCTCCAGGCCCCGCTGCAGGCGGGCATAGAGATCCGCCAGCACGGTCTGGGCCACCTGCTGAGACCAGGCGCTGCCCTCGATCGAGAGCCGGTTGCCGCGTGGCGTGATGGCAACCTCGAGGCGCTTCTCGATGAGGGCCAGATTGCGGTCGTGCTCGCCAAACAGCGGCGTCAACAGACCGTTGTCGTCGAAATCCATGAATAGCGGCGCCGGGCCGCCATCGGTATCCCTGTCGCGATCGCTCTTCAAGGTCGCTCGGTCCTCACGCCGCATCGGCCCCCAGCTCGTCCGGCTCTTCAGTCAGGCGGGCCGCCAGGCTGTTGGCCAGGCCGCGCTCGATGGTGACATTGACGACTTGGCCCGTCAGCTCGGGGGGCGCCTGCAAGTGCACGGCTTGCATATAGGGGCTGCGCCCCACGAGCTGGCCGGGCTGGCGCCCCGGACGCTCCAGCAGCACCTCAAGCCGGCGCCCCTCGCAGGCACGATTGAAGGCCAGTTGCTGGGCCTCAAGCAGGCTTTGCAGCTCGGCCAGGCGGGCCGCCTTGAGGGCCTCGGGCAACTGTCCCGGCAGCTCTGCCGCCGGGGTGCCCGGCCGAGCGCTGTATTTGAAGGAATAGGCGCTGGCGTAGCCCACTTCGCGGACCAGGGCCAAGGTGGCGGCGAAATCGGCGTCACTTTCGCCGGGAAAGCCGACGATGAAGTCGCCGGAAAGCGCCAGATCGGGACGCGCCGCGCGCAGCCGTTCGACCAGGCGCAGGTAGTCTCCGGCCCGGTGCTTGCGGCCCATGGCGGCCAGCACGGCGTCGGAGCCCGACTGCACCGGCAGATGGAGGTATGGCGCGAGAGCCGGCACTTCGGCATGGGCGGCGATCAGCTCGGCGTCCATGTCGAGCGGGTGCGAGGTGGTGTAGCGCAGCCGCGTCAGGCCCTCGAGGTCGGCCAGCCCGCGGATCAGGCGGGCCAGACCCCAGGGCCGCCCAGCCGGGCCGCTACCGTGGTAGGCGTTGACGTTCTGGCCCAAGAGCGTGATCTCGCGGCTGCCGCCGGCCAGCAGGCGCGCGGCCTCGGTTGTCACCTCGGCCACCGGGCGCGAATATTCGGCGCCTCGGGTGTAGGGCACGACGCAGAAAGTGCAGAACTTGTCGCAGCCCTCTTGCACCGTGAGGAAGGCGCTGGGACCGCGGCCCGTGGCTTCCGCGGGCAGGTGGTCGAACTTGGCAGCCCCCGGGAAGTCGGTGGCTATGGCGCTGGCGCCGCCGCTGGCCGCTCCGGCCACCAACTCGGGCAGGCGGTGGAAGGCCTGCGGACCGACCACCAGATCGACCCAGGGGGCGCGCCGGCGCACTTCCTCGCCCTCGGCCTGGGCCACGCAACCGGCCACGGCAATGACCAGATCGCCCCCCCGGGCCCGCCGGGTTCGCTTGAGGGCACGCAGCCGGCCCAGTTCCGAATAAACCTTTTCCGCCGCCTTCTCGCGGATGTGGCAAGTGTTGAGGATGACCATGTCGGCCTCTTCGGCCGCGGCCGCCAGAGTATAACCCTGGGGCGCCATGAGATCCGCCATGCGCGCGGAATCATAGGCGTTCATCTGACAGCCGTAGGTTTTGACGAACAGCTTCTTGGCCAAAGGCGCTCTCAGCCCTTGCCTGGGCGCGGGCCGCCATCCGGCGCGCCGCCGTCGCAAGGCTCGGATCTATTTGAAAACACTAGCACTTGCCGGATGTCTGTCAAGTTGAAGGCAGCCGATGGGCTCTCAATCCTTGTCGCCATTGTCGTCCCGCTGGTGGTTGCCGCCGCCGTCTTCGTCTTCGAGGGGCACGCCATAGAGCTCCATCCGGTGGCCCATCAGCCGGAACCCAAGACGTCGGGCGATGCCTTGCTGCAGGGCCTCGATATCGGGGTCATGAAACTCCACCACGCGACCGCTACGTATGTCGATGAGATGATCGTGGTGCTCGTCCGGCAGGCGCTCATATCGCGCCCGGCCGTCGCCGAAATCGTGGCGCTCGAGGATGTTGGCCTCCTCGAAGAGGCGCACCGTGCGGTAGACCGTGGCGATGCTGATTTTGGGGTCGATCCGGCTGGCCCGGCCGTAGAGCTCCTCGACGTCGGGGTGGTCGTAGGAATCCGACAGCACCCGGGCTATCAGACGCCGCTGCCCGGTCATTTTCAGGCCTTTGGCGACGCATAGGCGCTCCAGTCTGGAGGGTGTGGTCTCTTTCGTCACCATGGTTCAGCTCGCCGCCCGGTAAGGTGGATTCCGACGCTGGAGGCTCTGCTACCCCTAGCTTTTCTTGCGCCGTTTGGTGCCGAGGCCGATCTTCTTGGCCAGGGCACTGCGCTGGGCGGCATAGTTGGGCGCCACCATGGGATAGTCGGCCGCCAGTGCCCAACGTTCGCGGTATTCGTCGGGTGTCATGCCGTAGCGCGTCTGGAGATGGCGCTTGAGCATCTTCAACTTGACTCCGTCCTCCAGGCAGACGATGTAATCGGGCATCACCGAGCGCTTGATGTTGACGGCTGGTTTGGGCTTGGCGGCCGGCGCCTGGGAGGGATTGCCGAGCTCCGAAAGCGCCCCGAAGACCTGCTGAATGAGCCCGGGCAGGTCGGCCACGTTGACCGAGTTGTTGGCAACGTGGGAGGCCACGATATCGGTCGTTAGCGCAAGCAGTTCAGCGGTATCTGTTTCCTGGGACATAGAAATCACAACCTCGCGACAATTGATATGTTGTGTATATTGGTTGCGTCTTCGAGGATCAACATAAAATAGCCCGTTGCGGACTCCTTGAGGACTATTGGCGGTGAATTATTGGCGGGGGACTATTGGCGATGACAGTAGCAGCGGCAACGAGTGACATAATGGCCGATCACTATCTCGACATTACCGCCGACGTTTGTCCCATTACATTCGTCAAGACCAAGTTGCTGATCGAGCGCATGCGACCGGGCGAAATCGCCGAGGTGCGGCTGCCCCAAGGCGAGCCGCTCAAGAACGTGCCGCGCTCGGTAGCCGAGGAAGGCCACACCGTGCTCAGTCTGGAAGCCTCGGAAGACGCCGCCGTCCACATCCTGCGCCTCAGGAAGGCCGAGGGTTAGAGCGCAAGACCAAGGCCGCCCGGGCCCCGCCGGCACCTTGGTAATAGCCTTGCCGCCGCCCCACCTGAACGAATCCAGCGCCAGCATAGAGGGCGAGGGCGGCGCCATTGTCTTCCGCCACTTCGAGAAACAGCTCGCCGGCACCAAGGTCCTGGGCCTGGCCGGCAAAGGCCTCTTCGTCGGCGCCGTCGGTCATGATCAGGGCAAAAGCGCCAGGCGTGGCCAGCAGGCCGGCGATGGCATCTTGGTCCCAGGACTCATCGAAATAGACGCCGTGCAGCGCCGCCAGCAGGCCCAGGTGGGCGGCACTAGCGAGACTCGCCTTCACGGCAGGCGGGCGTCGGGTCGGCGCAGGTAGAGCGGCGCCGGCGGCCGCTGGGGGAGCTCTCCGGCAGCCGCCAGGGCGGCGGCCCGGGCGGCCATGACGGCGGCGTCGGGCTGCTCGTTGCCGGGACTGAAACGCAGGCCTGGCGGCAGCTCCGCCAGGCACTCACGGATCAGCGCCGCGCCCGAGCCCAGCACCAGTACCGGGCCTTCGGGCAGGACCTCGGCCGCGGCCGCGGGGGACCTCGCGAAAGGCTGGCAAAGCGGCATAAGTTGGGCATCGAAGGCCTGGCCGTAGACCTCGCCGCGACGGGCATCGATGGCTACTAAAAGGCTTTGCCCGTTGGCCGCCGGTTGGGCCCCGGCCGCCAAGGCCTCGAGGCTGGTCAGGCCGAGCACCGGCCGGCCGCTGGCCAGGCCCAGTCCGCGCGCCGCCGCCAGGCCGATGCGCAAGCCCGTGAAGGTGCCGGGACCCCGCGTCACGGCGATCAGGTCGAGCTCGCCATAGTCGAGCCCGGCCTTTTTCCTCACCCTCTCCAGCATCGGCAGCAAGGCCTCGGCGTGGCCCCGCACGATGTGCCGGTGCTCCGCGGCCAGCACCCGGCCGGCCTGCCACAGCGCCGCCGAGCAGGCCTCCAGCGTGGTGTCGAAGGCCAGCACCTTCATGCCGTTAGCCCGCATTTCTCACCAGGTCACGGACAGCAAAGCTCCCAGGTGATGTGATCCGGAAGGAAAAGGTCGATGAGCGTAGTGGTACTACGCTCTTCGAGCTTTTCCGTAGCGGGCGCGCAGCTGGGGGCGACCCTTCGGGCGGCGCTGTCGCGCCGACAGAGTGTGTCACGCTGCTTGCCCGATGTCCCACATCGCGCTGCGCAGCGTTCCTACCCTGTCGGCGCGACAGCGCCGCGCAGGCCATGACCCGGTGAGAAATGCGGGCTAGCCGCCGCTCGTGGTAGACTGGTCCGGCCTGCCATTGCCAGGGATAAATGCCATGTTGCTGACGCAGATCGACGACGCCTGGGACGTCGTCGTCGACCTGGCCTATGCCGGTGCCGACAACTTCACCGGCCAGACCATTTACCGCCATGATGGTTGTTTCCTGCATGCCGCCGCGGCCGCCAAGCTGGCCCGCGCCGCCGCCCTGGCCGGCCGGCTCGGCTACCGGCTCAAGATCTTCGATGCCTTCCGCCCGGCCGAGGCCCAGTGGCGGCTCTGGCGGCACACGCCGGACGCCGATTTTCTCGCGCCCCCTTGGCGCGGCTCGCCCCATTCGCGCGGCGTGGCGGTGGACCTGACGCTGATCGACGGGGCCGGCCGGGAGCTCGACATGGGCACGCCTTTCGATGCGCTCTCGCCGCTGGCCCATCACGATGCCGCCGGTCTCACGCCGCCGGTGCAACACAACCGCCACCTGCTGCTGGGGCTGATGTCGGCCGCGGGCTGGGACTTCTACCTCAAGGAATGGTGGCACTATCAGCTCTTCGAGCCCCGGCACTACCCGTTGCTCAGCGACCGCGCCGCCGGCACGGCATTGATGGCGGCGGCCCCTGGAATACCCTAGACTGCCAGGCATCGACCGGGACCCGTGAGGAATGAAGAGGGTAGAGGTCATGGTCCGGTTCCAATGGCCGGCCGGGTCGCCGTGACGGGCGGTGCCGGCAGGATCAGGTCTGCGGTAGCGCTGGCGGCCATGCTCGGCAGCGTGCTGTTGCCGGCCGTGGCGGCCGCCGGCTCCTCTGCGGCCGTGGTGCTGATGTACCATCGATTCGGCGAGACCGACTACCCCTCGACCAACATTCGCATCGCACAGTTCGAGGCCCATCTCGCGGAACTGGCCAGCGGCAACTACCAGATGTCGGGGCTGGGCGAGATCGCCGCCGCGCTGACGTCGGGCCGCGGCCTGGCCGAGCGCAGCCTGGCGGTAACCGTCGACGACGCCTACCTCTCGGTCTACACCGAGGCTTGGCCCCGCTTCCGCGCCGCCGGCATTCCCTTCACGCTGTTCGTGCCCAGCGACGCCGTCGATGGTGGCCAGGCCAATTACATGAACTGGGACCAGATCCGCGAAATGGCCGCCGCCGGTGTCACCATCGGCCACCATTCGGCGGCCCATGGCCACATGGCGACCTGGAGCCGGGCCCGCCTCGAGGCCGACATCGAGCGGGCCAGCCGGCGCTTCCGGGAAGAGCTCGGATTCGTGCCCAAGGTTTTCGCCCACCCCTACGGCGAGGCCAGCCTGACCAGCCTGGCGGTGGTCGCCGAGGCCGGCTTCGTAGCCGCCTTCGGCCAGCATTCCGGGGTTGCCCAGGCCAGTCTCCGGGCCACCTACCTGCCGCGCTTCGCGCTCAACGAAACCTACGGCGGCCTGGCGCGTCTCAAGCTCATCGCCAATGCCCTGCCCTTGCCGGTGAGCGAGGTGACGCCGGCCGATCCGCTGCTCGGCGAAAATCCGCCGGCCTTCGGCTTCACCCTGACGACGCCGCTCGCGGGCCTCTCCCGCCTGCGCTGCTTTCCCTCTCACGAAGGCGGGCCGGCGCATCTCGAAATCCTCGGCGGGCGCCGCGTCGAAGTCCGCCCGGCGACACCCTTCCCGCCCGGCCGCGGCCGCATCAACTGCACCATGCCGGGAGAGGGCGGACGCTGGCACTGGTTCGGAATGCAGTTTTTCGCGCCGCGGAATTAGCCGCAAACCGACCTGCCAGCTTGTGCGAGGAGTCGAACGCGGTCCCGGATTGTCCTGCACGGAAACACTGCGTTGACGTCGTATGGGTCGCTGGCTCTGTCCCGGCCAGGCCCACCATATGGCCCTCCACTTGCTGGCGGAGGGGAATGGCATTGCGCTAGGGGCAGGACCGTCTCCAGGAGTCGAGCTCGCGGGTTTTCAGAATGGCGCTGATGCCGAAGGCTTTGGCCTTGGCGCAGAATTTGGCGGTGGTCATGTCCATATCTGTGTATTCGGCGGCAAACACGGTCTTGCCCAGTTTGATGAACGGCAACATCTGCTCGCACCATTCCTCGGCGAAGCAGTCCTCGGTCAAGGCCCAGTCGAAATCGCCAACAAGCTCTGCAGCCTGATCGGGATCATTCTTGAGGCCGATGGACAGGCCTCTCTTATGTGCTTCCGAGGCGAGCCAGCGGTTGAAGCGAAGCTGGTCTTCGGCGCCAAGGGGGAAACCCGTGTCATTGGAGTAGCCGTCGATGTTGTCCGGCTCCACGGCGTCGAACCCCTTGATCCTGCAAAGCTCCAAACGTTGCCCGATCAGCGGCGCCAACAGATCGATGCGGCGGATATCGAGCCAGCGCTCTCCGGGCCACCCTTCATAGGGATCGCCGATCACTTCGGGCGGGAACAGCGCGGCGTCCTCGCGCCAATCCTCCCATGATCCGGCGCTTAGGTAACAGACGGTGCGCACACCCCGGGACTTGAGCCGAGCGACAACGTGGGCTTTGGTGTCGAAAAGATCGAGATCGAACATGGCGACGTCACGGTCAAGGTTGATGGGCTCCGTCAATTGCCAGTCCCATGATATCCGTCCCTCCGGACGCCACCACTCGGAAGCCCCGGCGGCAGAGGGGACAATGAGGAGAATCAGCCATCCCGATATGGCAAGGACCGCAAGGCGGAGCATCATCGTTCGTCACCGGCGCTTCATCAAAAACACTTAGCTTCACGAAACTGGTTGATCTCAAAATCGTGTGTTCGAAGGCCGCTTCTCATTCCTGGCCCAATGGCGACGGATGACATCGATCAACGCGCTGGAGGTCACGTCGGCACGTCTCTCGGGGTCAGGGCCAAAACGGAAGTTGAAGGCCGTTACTTCCTCGGCGAACTCCTGGTAAGAGACCCCCCAGTCCCAGAGCATGTTGTTGAGGCCACGCCGTTCAAGCATGTCCAGCTGGTCGGCCAGGAAACGGCTGGCTCCGGGTGCCCAGCGGTGGACACCAAATTCCGTAACGGCAAGGCGAGCGGACCGTTCGTCACGGAAATCATCCAACGTCGAGAAGAGGTCCTCCATGGCACTGTGGTCGAAAGGCTCGGCGGCACCGTCGCCGTCGATGTCGAGCTGTCCCGGGTACGAAATGGCTTCTTCGGGATCCTGGTGCGTGAAGTCGAATGGGACGTACTGGTGAACCGTGTACACGGTTCGCGGATCGCCGTTCGACTTGACGAAGGGCAACCATTCGATAGCGCTGTATCCGTTGCCGCCAACAAGAATCGGTGTATCAGCGTCTACCCGGCGTATGGCTCTCGTGATCTTCGGATGCAGGAGATTCCAATCATACGCGCTACCACCATAACGGCGCTCGAACTCTTCCGGGTCCCAGATGTCGAGACGGCCGTTCAACACGTCGCTACCGTGTTCGTTGGAGTTGGGCTCGATCATCAGGTAGTAGCCGACGACAATCGAGTTGTTTCCGTAGAGTCGAGCCGCCGTTCGCCACATCTCGGCCCAGGCGTCCTGGGCAGCCGTTTCGGCCCAAATCGAGTCGTTGAGGTAGTTGGGATCGGCCCAATCTCCGAGTCCTTCAGCTATCGTGAACTCAGCCCGACCGGGGCCCGAGCGAAAGGCGATGACAGCAAACATGTCCGCCTTTTCGATCATGGCCAGCAAGCGATCAAGGTTGTCCATGATCCCCGCGTCAAGCCGGTGGGGCGGCGTTTCCGTGAAAATCCCGGGATGCGAAATCAGCACAACGTTCGCCCCCATGGCGGAAAGGCGATCGAGGTCGGTCTGGACGACCGGTGGACCGACCGGGCCGGGGCCTAGGAACGTGGAGCCATCCATCTTCGGATAGACCCGTCTCTGGAAGATATTGGCACCGCGAAGCTGCGCTCCGGCCGCATTGTCCCACAGAGAGAACTTGGAGAACTTGGAGAACTTGGAGAACTTGGAGAACTTGGAGAACTTGTCGGTTGCCAGCGCTCCCGGTCCAGCGAGACCGACCAGTGCCGCCACCAACATTGCGAGAACTGCCAAGCGAAGCATAGTGCCCCTCTTCGTTGTGCTCCAGAGCGGCTATTCAAACCACGCCATGGTGTTTGTCCGCCAATGTCGGCACCGGGTCAACCGCGTCGATTCGGCGTCGCTGCCGGCATGCTCGCGGTACCCCCAGCAACGGACTTCCAGGCGGTGAAGTCCGATCTTGAAGCCGGGAGGTCAGCGATCAGGGGCAAAGCGGGTGCGCCTGGCAGGGGGCCAAGCCATCGCGAGTACCGAGTAGGCCCGGGGAATTTCACCCCGAGCCCCTCACAGAACCGGACGTGATACTCTCGCATCATCCGGCTCATGCCATCGCACGAAGGCTGCCGCCTTCCGCCGAACAATAGGGCTCCTCCCGGCAAACCGGTTGGCCCAAGTTCGACGGCGATGACCTGCCCCCTTCGCTCCAGCCCCATTACCGAGCCTTCATCACTACCACGAGGCAATCCGCCCCTCTCCGGCGCATCGCTCCTTCCGGCCTCGCGGTGGTACCCGGTTCAGGTATCCGTAGATGTAGAGCTTTAGAAGAACCGACGGATGATACGACGGTCGTCCCGTCGGACGTGGATCAACACGCTCGAAACCAAGATCGCGTAGATCAAGCTCATCGACGAACACGTCGACCACACGAACCGGATTATCACTGTGGACAAAATCATCCAGGCTCTCTGGCAGGAAAGTCGCCTGGCCCCGCTCAACACCCTCAACGAAACGCTTCATAACATCCCCCGGCCAATTGCCACCGGAATCATAACAGCGAAGGCGTTTTTACACAGCCAGGGTCAGGAACGGCCGATTGGGCGGTGTCGGCCTGGGGCGTCCTTTGTTCTATATGTAGTGGGTGTCTGCCCTAACCCGGATAGGCAGGGATTATTCATAGGTCCCTCACCGGGCGTGCGCATCGCCGCACTTGGCCGCCGCCGCAATGGCGGCCTGATAGCGCCGCCGAATTGATCGTTCGGATTCGCTATCCCGGTCTTCAGATACCCAGCCGGTCGGCGCCCTCGAGCCGGGCCCGGTCGTAGGCCGCGAAGCCGTTGACCCGCATGATGGTGCGGATGGTCTTGATATAGGCCTTGCCGCGTTCGGAATAGCGCTCCAGCGAAGGCGTCAGGTCATAGCCCGAAAGCCAGCCCTGGCGCGCCCGCAAGTCGGCCCGGAGCTTACGGAAACCGTCGTAGGCCCAGTGGATGTTGAGGTTCCGCAAATAGGCCAGAACCGAGGCCCGCAGCCCGCCGAAGGCGCGGATTTTGTGGCGCTTGCCGTCGTCGCGGCGGCTGGGCACGACGCCGATATCCGATCGGAACGTCCATTGGCCGAAGACGGCGTTGGCTTCCTGGGCGAAACGCGAAGTGCCCCAGCCCGATTCCTCGGCCGCCTGGGCCAAAGCCAGCGAGGGCGGCACGATGTCGACGCGGCGCAAGAGCTCGGCCCTATCGTCGGATTTGACGTCGTAGCGTAGCGCCAACTCAGTCAGCCAGGCGCGGTCGTCGGCATCGGGGCTCTTTTGGGCCAGCACCGCAACCAGCCGCCGGCGCTCGGCCATCACCGTCTCGTTGGCCTGCAGGATGAGCGGCAGGATGGCGCGCACGAAGAGGTTCTTGCGCGAGCGCACCGACTGCAATTGGCGCAGATCGCGCGGCAGCGCGGCAATGGTCAGGCGCGGCACCTGGGCCGCGCCACGGCGCACGTCGCTCAGGCGGTAGTCGAGATCCGACATCTTTTTCGTCAGGTCCTCGACGGAGGATACGTGGATCACCCCGGCCACCGCCTTGGCCCGACGGGCCAGGGTTTCCGGCGCCGGCGTCGCGTCCGGCTTGCCGAACAAGTAATGCCGCCGCGGCGTTGCCTGGCGGCTGGCGCGGGCCGGCCGGACGGCCGGCGCGACCGGCGCGACCGGCGCGGCGCTCGGGGCTTTGGCGGGCTTGGTTCTTTTTGCCAACGGGGCCGGCTGGGCTGGCAGGGCAATGGCGATTTCGACGCGGGGCATTGCGACGGCGGGCCGCGGCTCGGGCCACAGCGCCACGAACGAGACCGACAGGTAAAGCGTCGCAGCCCCAAAGGCGAGCGCCGCGATCATCGATCTTTCAAAAGTCTGGAGTACGTGCCAAGGAAACATGGTGGTCCGTGGATCCCCGTATCGTCGCGTACGTTGAGGTCCCACTCCGGATGTTATCTACCGGCCCCCGTTGCTAGCGACTTGTACCTGGAAGCGGACTCGGGCGCAAGTCGAAGTGTGCAGCGCCCGCGAGGTCAAATATGATCCCAGCCACCCGCTCCCCCTGCCATCAACTCAGCTCGTCGACCTGATCGTCGCTGAGCTCGCCCGGCACCACGGTGATGGGCACCCGCATGGAACCCGACATCTGGCCGGCCAGCGAGCTGACCAGCGGCCCCGGCCCCTCCTTGTCCGGCGAGGCCCCCAACACCAAAATACGAATGCCGGGATCGTCCTCGATCTGGGCCAGGATCTCGTCGCGCTTGTTGCCCTCGCGGATGAGGAATTCGGGCATCACGCCGGCCCACTCGTTGACCTCGGCCGCCAGTGCCTGCAGCAGGTGCTCGGCCTCCTCCCGGGCTTCCTGGCGCATGCGCTCCTCGACCGTCAGCCAATGCTGGAAGTCGGCCGGCTCGATCACCCGCAACAACACCATGCCGCCGCTGGTGCGTTGGGCCCGGCGACAGGCGAAGCGCAACGCCACCCGGCACTCCGGGGTGTCGTCGACGACCACGAGAAACTTGCGCCGCCCGACTTCGGCGGCAGTGGATGCGCTCACGCCGCAACCTCTCTGTAGTTATTTGTTATCGGCATTTGTTTGTAACGGCGCCCCGCCATCCTGCCATCGGCAGGCAGGGGCCGCAAGCCGCGGCTGGCCGGACCTACTTAAGCAGAATGTTGGTGATTTCGCGCAACTGGGTGCGGGCGCGCAGCAGAAAGAAGCCCTGGCCGGCCAGGTGGCTGGGCATCACCTGGGCGTCGGGCCGGCCGTTGACCACGACCCAGGGATCGAGCTCGGCGACGTGCTTCATGCTGCCCAGCATCTGGCGCCAGGCCGCCGCCAGTTCGCGTTCCTTGATGATGTTGGCGAAGTCGTTTTCGAATTCGCGCAGCAGGTAATAGTAGGCGCAGAGCTGGCCCTTGACGGAATAGAAGATGTCGTCGGCCTGCAAGTCGATGAAATCGCCGGCGTGTTCGGCGATATGGCGGTCGATGACGGCCGAGGAGGAGCCGAGATCGAGGGCGAAGCGATCCAGCGTCGCCATCAGGTTGTCGGCCCGGCGTTCGAACACGGCCTGGCCCTCGGCCAGGCGGCCGTTGTAGGAAATCAACGAGCGCCGCGCCTTGCGGTACTGGGCCTCCGAGGTCGCCGTAGGGGCCAGCGAGGTGGAGAAGTCGAAGACCCATTTGGTGCCGGAATACTGCAGCAACCCGGCCGCCTCCTGGAGATCGGGATCGGTCTGGCTGGAGCCTCGGGTGCGGCCGATTTGGTCGGTCAATTCGAAAGCGAAACGAGCCAGCGCCGCCACCACGCCCTGCTGGAAGTTGGGCATGTTGTCGAGCGCCGCACCAGGCATGAAGAAAGGATCGTTGGCCACCCAGCGGTGGTTGTCGACCTCGCGCCCGATCAGGGCCGCGGCCAGGGCCACGGACCGGCTGGCGCCCGGGGCCAGGCCCTGGCTTTCGAGGCCGAAGGCCAGGTCGTCGTCGATCTTGTGCACGATCGCCATGCCGATGGGGTAGTAAAGCACCGCCACGGCCAGGACGGCGGCAGCCAGGCCGGCCAGCGTGCCGCCGCCGATCCGACCGATGGCCGGCAGGCGTTCGCGAATAGCCAGGCGCCCGAGGAAGGGCAAGCGTTTCAACCCCGAAGGCTCGTCCGGCAGCGGTTGATCATTTCCCAACATGGCACCTGACAGATAGGGACGGCCGGCACGGGCTTAAAGGGGGCGGCCGGCCCGGATCAGTCCTGACGCGCTCCAGGGCGCAAGAATCCGACGATGTCCTGAACCTCGCGGATGATCGGCTCGGCCAGCGCCGCGGCCCGTTCGGCGCCGTCGCGCAACACTTCGTCGACGAAGCCGGGATCGGCCCGCAGGCGGTTCATCTCGCCTGTGACGGGGGCCAGCTTGGCCACCGCCAGTTCGGTCAGCGCCTCTTTGAAGGCCGAAAACTGGGCCCCCGCGAAGTGCCGGCAGGTGTCGGCCAGCGAGGCGTCGTCGAGGCTGGCGTAGATGCCCAGCAGATTGTACGCCTCGGGCCGCCCGGCCAGGCCCTCGACCTCGCCGGGCAGGGGCTCGGTATCGGTGCGCGCCTTGCGGATCTTTTTGGCGATGGTGTCGGCATCGTCGGTCAGGTTGATGCGGCTCATTTCGGATTTTTCCGACTTCGACATTTTGCTGGCGCCGTCGCGCAAGCTCATCACCCGGGTGGCTTCGCCGAAGATCAGCGGCTCGACCAGGGGAAAACACTCGACGCCGAACTGGCTGTTGAAGGACTGGGCGACGTCGCGGGTGAACTCGAGGTGCTGTTTCTGGTCCTCGCCCACGGGCACGTGGGTGGCCTTGTAGACCATGATGTCGGCGGCCATCAGGGCGGGATAGGTGTAGAGCCCGGCGCTGGCGTTGTCGCGGTTCTTGCCCGCCTTCTCCTTGAACTGGGTCATGCGGTTGAGCCAGCCCAGGCGGGCGACGCAGTTGAAGACCCAGGCCAACTCGGCATGGGCCGGTACCTGGCTTTGGTTGAAGACGATGCTTTGGCCGGCATCGATGCCGGCGGCCAGCAGGCTGGCCGCCACCTCGCGCGTCGAGGCGCGCAGCTCGGCCGGATCCTGGGGCATGGTGATGGCATGCAGATCGACCATGCAGTAGATGCATTCGTATTCGCCCTGCAGCCGGGCCCAGTTGCGGATGGCACCGAGGTAGTTGCCCAGATGCAGGTTGCCGGTGGGTTGGACGCCGGAAAAGATGCGCTGGTCGGGAATCGCTACGGTCATTCCTCTTGCCACCTGTTATCTCCGTGCTCCTGGAAGCCGCGGAGTTATGGCCCGGCTCCGGCCGCCGGTCAACCGTCCCGGCCCAGGAAGCGCCTGATTTCGCCGATGCGGGCGGCGCCGAAGAGCTGGGCCGCGGCGCCGTAGCCCACCAGCCCGGCCAGCACCAGAAGCGCCAGCGCCGGAATACGCTGCCATGGCCCGCCGGCCAGCGGCCCGGCCAGGGCCAGGGCCAGCAGAGCCAACAGGATCGCCATCAGGGCGCTGGCGAAAATCATGCGCCCGAGGCGTCGGCGCAAAGCGGCATCGGGCAGGAAATGGCCCCGGCGATTGAGCACCCGGGCCAAAAGATAAACATTGAGCCAGGCCGATAGCGCCGTCGCCAGGGCCAGGCCGGCGTGCTTCATGGGCCCCATGAGCAAGAGGTTGAGAACCAGATTGACGGCCACGCAAAGCGTCGCGATGAGCACCGGGGTTCGGGTATCGAGGCGGGCGAAGAAGCCCGGCGTCAGCACCTTGACCAGGACGTAGGCCGGCAACCCTATGGCATAGGCCATCAGGGCCAGCGCCGTGGCCTGGGTCTCGGCCGGGCCGAAGGCACCGCGCTCGAACAGGACGCTGAGCGTCGGCTTGGCGATCACCAGCAGCGCTGCCGCCGCAGGCAACGACAGCAAAAGCGCGAATTCGACGGCCCGGTTCTGGCTCTCGCCGGCGGCTTGGTCGTCGCCGGCCGTGATCTGGCGCGACAACAGCGGCAGCAGCGCCGTCCCCACCGCCACCCCGACGACGCCGATGGGCAACTGGTTGAGACGATCGGCGTAGAAAAGAAAACTGACCGAGCCCGAGGGCAGCAGCGAGGCCAGCACGATGTCGATGACCAGGTTGATCTGCACCACACCAGCGCCCACGGCGGCCGGCGCCATCAAGCGCAGCAGCTCGCGCACCCGGGGCGTGAGGCGCGGCCGGGGCAGGCAGAGCCGCCAGCCCTCGCGCCTGAGCGCCGCCAGCAGCCAGAGCAACTGCACCATGCCGGCCAGGGCCACCGCCCAGGCCAGGGCGTGGCCCGCCGTCGGCAGGTGCGGCGCCAGCCACAGCACGGCGCCGATGAGGCAGAGGTTGAGCAGCACCGGCGTGGCGGCGGCGGCGGCGAAACGGCCCAGGCTGTTGAGCACGCCGGCCAGCAGCGAGACCAGGCTGATGAACAGGAGATAGGGAAAGGTCAGCCTGGTGAGCTCGACCGTCAGTTCGAACTTGGCCGGCTCGTCGACGAAGCCCGGCGCCAGGCCCAACATGACCCAGGGCATCAGGACCTGCATCAGCGAGACGAAGACGAGCAGCGTGAGCAGCAGCACGGCCAGGGCCTCCTGGGCGAAGGCCCGCGCCCGGTCCCGCCCCTCGCTTTCCAAGATGCCCGAAAAAAGCGGCACGAAGCCGGCGTTGAAGGCGCCTTCGGCAAACAGCCGGCGAAAGAAATTGGGCAGCTTGAAGGCCACGAAAAAGGCGTCCGCCACCGGCCCGGCGCCCAGGATCGCGGCAATAAGAATGTCGCGCACCAAGCCCAGCACCCGGCTCAGCATGGTGTAGCCACCGACCGTGGCGATGGCGCGCAAAAGGACGACGGGCCGGGCCATGCCGCGATATAGCGGAAAAAAGCCGCGGAAAAAAGGCAGGCGCTGGCGCCATACTTGCGCCGCATTGCTGGTTATGCTGGGCCGCGGCGCAAAACCGAGGGAGTCGGAAGCTATGAGAATCCTGACACTGGCGGCCTGTGCCCTGGTCTTGCAGGCCTTGCCGGCCCTGGCCGCCTCGCCCTACGCCGGGCAGCAAGGACGCCAGATCAAGGCGCTGTCGGCGGCCGAGATCGGCGATTTATTGGCCGGCCGCGGCATGGGCCTGGCCAAGGCGGCCGAGCTCAACCACTACCCGGGCCCCAGGCACGCCCTCGACCTCGAGTCGGAACTGGGGCTCAGCGCGGCCCAGGCCGAAGCGACCCGGCGCATCTTCACCGCCATGCAGGCCAGGGCCCAGGATCTCGGCCGGCGGATCGTTGCCGCCGAAGGCGAGCTCGACGGCGCCTTTGCCGGCGGCCGGCTTGATGACGCCGAACTGCGCCAGGCCACGGCCGCCATCGCCGCCCTCGAGGGCGAGCTGCGGTTCGTCCATTTGCGCGCCCATCTCGAGCTCAAGAAGGTGCTGACGCCAGACCAGGTACGGCGATACGACCGGCTGCGGGGGTATACAGGTGGGGCCGGCCACGGTGGCCACGGCGGGCACCAGAGCCACAAGGGCGGTTGAAAGCGACGGGCTCTCCAGGGAGAGCTCGCGGACGACCGGGTAGTGGGCCGTTTGGAGGCACGCACCTTAGCGCCCAAGTAAAGGGCGCTAAGGTACATGTCCCTACCCTACCCCCCCGCCGCCGCCTTCCGCTTGGCCTGGGCGGCGGCTTCGGCGCGCAGCGCCGGGGGCTCCTCGACGGCCTCCAGGAGACGCTTGCGGATCTTTTCCAGCTTGGCCTTTTGCGTCACCTTGAGGCCGAAGACGTCCTTGACGTAGAAGACGTCGACGGCGCGTTCGCCGTAGGTGGCGACGCGGGCCGAGGCGATGGTGAGGCCGAGATCGCTGAGCCCCCGGGTGACATCGTGCAGCAGGCCACGGCGGTCGCGGGCGCGGATTTCGACCACGGTGTGGACGTTGCTCGCCTTGTTGTCGACCACCACCCGGGGTGCCACCTCGAAAACCTCGGTGCGCGAGGGCAGCGAGCCTCGATCGGCCAGTGCCTGGTGCAGACGGATCTCGCCCGTGAGGGTCTTTTCGATGGTGCGCTTGAGGCGGTCCTGCCGGGTCACCGGGCCGCCATCGGGGTCCTGCACCCAGAAGGTGTCGAGCGCCATGCCATCGGCCGTGGTGCTGATGGCGGCGCGCACGATGTTGGCGCCGCAGACCGCCATGGCGCCGGCCACGCGGGCGAACAGGCCGGGGTGGTCGGCGGCGAACACGGTGACCTCGGTGACGTCCTGGAACTCGTCGACGCGGCTGGCGATGCTGAGCTCGGCGCCGCTCTCGCCGGCCGCCCGCATGAGCCGGGCGTGGCGGGCCTGGGTCTCGGCGTCGGCGGTCAGCCAGTAGGAATCGTAGGTGCGGGCGAAATGGGCCTCGGCCGCGGCATCGTCCCAGTCGGCCAGCTCGTCACGCAAGGCCGCCTTGGCCGCCGCCACCCGGGCCACCGCCTGGTCGGCCGCCATGCCGCCCGAGAGCGCCTCCTCGGCCCGGAAGTAAAGCTCACGCAGCAACTGGCCCTTCCAGCCGTTCCAGCGGCCGGGCCCGACGGCCCGGATGTCGGCCACCGTCAGCACCACCAGCAGCCTCAGCCTTTCCGGGCTCTCGACGACGGCAACGAAATCCTCGACCGTCTTGGGGTCGAGGATGTCGCGGCGCAGGGCGGTGTTGCTCATGACCAGGTGGTGGCGCACCAGCCAGGCCACGGTCTCGGTGTCGTCGGCGCTGAGGCCGAAGCGGGGCACCAGCTTGAGCACGATCTCGGCGCCCAGTTCGGAATGATTGCCGCCCCGGCCCTTGGCGATGTCGTGCAGCAGCACCGCCAGATAGAGCACCTCGCGCGACATCACCTTGTGGATGATGTCGTGGCTTAGGGGGTGCTCTTCGGCCAGCTCGCCGGCCTCGATGCGGGCCAGCATGCCGATGGCCCGGATGCTGTGCTCGTCGACCGTGTAGACGTGGTACATGTCGTGCTGCATCTGGGCCACCACGCGGCCGAAATCGGGCACGAAGCGGCCCAGGATGCCGGCCTCGTTGAGGCGCCGAAGCGCGATCTCGGGATCGTGGCGCGAGCAGAGGATTTCCAGGAACAGCCGGTTGGCCTCGGGGTCGTGGCGCAGCGCGTTGTCGATCAGCGAAAGATTGCGCGTGATCAGCTTCAGCGCCCGCGGATGGATGTCGACTTGGCGCTGCTGGACCAGGTGGAAGAGGCGCAAAAGCCGCACCGGATCCTCGGCGAAGACCTTGGCGTGCTCGACGTCGATGCGGCCGCCGCCGATGACGAAACCGTCCTCGAGTCGGCGGCGCTGGCCCAGCCGGGGCAGGCGGAAGAACTTCTTGCGCTTGTGCTGCTCCTCAAGCTGGGCGCAGAAGATGCGGGTCAGGTCGCCGACCTCCTTGGCCACCAGGTAGTAGCGTTTCATGAAGCGCTCGACGCCACGGGCGCCAGCCCGGTCGGCGAAGCGCAACACCCGGCCCAGGTCGGGCTGGGCATCGAAGGTCAGGCGCTCCTCGGCGCGGGCGGCCCGGTAGTGCAGGTGGCAGCGCACCGTCCAGAGGAATTCCTCGGCCTTGGCGAAGCGCTTGAGTTCGGCCGCCGTCAAGAGTCCGGCGGCCACCAGATCGTCGACGCGGTCGACGCGGTAGACGTACTTGGCGATCCAGTAGAGCGAATGCAAGTCCCTGAGCCCGCCCTTGCCGTCCTTGATGTTGGGCTCGACCAAATAGCGCGAATCGCCGAGGCGGCGGTGACGGTCCTTGCGTTCGGCCAGCTTGGCTTCGGTGAAGTCGGGGCCGGTGTCAGCCACCACCTCGCTCTGGTAGCGCCGGCGAAACTCGCCATAAAGCGGCTTGTCGCCGAACAGCAAACGGGCTTCCAGGAGCGCCGTGCGGATGGTTATGTCGGCGTGCGAAAGCCGCACGCAGTCGTCCACCGAACGCGTCGCGTGGCCCACCTTGAGGCCCAGGTCCCAGAGCATGTAAAGGAGGTACTCCACCATCTGCTCGCCCCAGGGCGTCTGCTTGTAGGGCAGCAGGAACAACAGGTCGACGTCCGAATGGGGCGCCATCTCGCCGCGCCCGTAGCCGCCCACAGCCGCCACCGCCAAGTGCTCGCCGGCCGTCGGATTGCTCAGCGGATAGACGTGGGCCAGGGTGAAGTCGTAGAGCGCGCGCAATATCTGGTCGACCAGGTAGGAGATCGAGCGCGCCGTCTCGAGGCCCGCCCCGCCGGCCTCGAAGCGGCGGCGGATCTCGGCCCGGCCGGCCTCCAGATGATCGCGCAACAGCGCCAGCACCTGGCCCCGCACCTCCGGCGAGCGCGGGTCGCCGTCCCAGACCAATTCTTCCAGGGCGCCGCCGAGCTGGCGCCGCTCGATGATGGCGCGGCGGTTGGGAATGCTCTCCATGCCTCGTTACCTGCCTGTTTGCCGGGCGAATATCAAGTCGCGGGTGGCCCGGCCCGGAGAGTTTGACCTCACCACGGCCGCTTGGCTACCGTGGGCTAGTCGCTGTTCCCCAAGGGAGAAAATACCATGGACGTGCGCGCCGCCGTGGCCCACCAGGCGGGCCAGCCGCTGAGCATCGAAACCGTCAGCCTGGAAGGCCCCCGGGCCGGCGAGTGCCTGGTCGAGATCAAGGCCACCGGCATCTGCCACACCGACGCATTTACGCTTTCGGGCGCCGATCCCGAAGGCATTTTCCCGGCCATCCTGGGCCACGAGGGCGCCGGCGTGGTGGTCGAGACGGGGCCGGGTGTCACAGGCCTCAAGCCGGGCGACCACGTGATTCCGCTCTACACCCCGGAATGCCGCCAGTGCGAATACTGCACCAGCGGCAAGACCAACCTCTGCCAGGCCATCCGCGAGACCCAGGGCCAGGGCCTGATGCCCGACGGCTCCAGCCGCTTCAGCCTGGGCGGCCAGACGATCTACCACTACATGGGCACCTCGACGTTCGCCAACTTCACCGTGGTGCCGGAGATTGCCCTGGCCCGCATCCGCGACGACGCGCCCTTCGACAAGGTCTGCTACATCGGCTGCGGCGTCACCACCGGCATCGGCGCCGTCATCAACACGGCCCAGGTCGAGCCCGGCGCCAACGTCGTGGTCTTCGGATTGGGCGGCATCGGCCTCAACGTCGTGCAGGGCTGCCGCCTGGTGGGTGCCGACATCATCGTCGGCGTCGATACCAACCCGGCGCGGCGCGAACTGGCCGAACGCTTCGGCATGACCCATTTCGTAGATCCGGCCGAACTCGGCGACGACTTGGTGGCCCATCTGGTCGAGCTGACCGGGGGCGGCGCCGATTATTCCTTCGAATGCATCGGCAACACGGATGTCATGCGCCAGGCGCTGGAATGCTGCCACAAGGGCTGGGGCGAAAGCGTCATCATCGGCGTCGCCGGGGCCGGCCAGGAGATCGCCACCCGGCCCTTCCAGCTGGTCACCGGCCGGGTCTGGCGCGGCACCGCCTTCGGCGGCGCCAAGGGCCGCACCGAGGTGCCGCGCATTGTCGACTGGTACATGGAGGGCAAGATCAACATCGACGACCTGATCACCCACACCATGGGGCTCGACGACATCAACACGGCCTTCGATTTGATGCACGAGGGCCAATCGATCCGCTCCGTGGTGACGTTCGATTGAGGTGCGCCGCGGGATCGCCGAGGAAGGGCGCTTGCTGCTTGGCAGACCGGAAGCAGGGCTTCCGGTCGCTTGTTAGCGTGGGGAACCGCCGCCGCCTCAAGTAGCCACTCGCTACGCTCGTTGGGCCACTTGACCCGGTCGTCTGCGCACCACTCTCGGAGAGGTCTGGCTAGTTGTGCGAAGGCGCAAAAAGTGGTCCCTGTCCCCACTTATTTCGCTATTTATTTCTAAAAATCAATGAGTTAGCGATAGGATCCGGCTGATAAAAGTGGTCCCTGTCACCACTTTTGCACTTTTGGTCCTCCCAGCGGCGAGCGCCTTTCTCAATCCCCGGCCAGCAGGCTCCTCAGCTTGTAGATCAGCTCCAGCGCCTCGCGCGGGCTGAGCTCGTCGGGGTGGACCTCGGCCAGGGCCGCCTCGATGGCCGAAGGCTCGGCCGGGATCTGCGCCGCGGCCGGCTGTTCCAGCAGCGCCGAGAAAAGCGGCAAATCCTCGGCCAGGCGGCTGACGGCACCGGCCTCATCGCCCTGTTCCAGGGTCTCGAGGATATGCGAAGCCCTGGTCACGACATCACCGGGCAGGCCCGCCAACTTGGCCACCTGGATGCCGTAGCTGCGATCCGTGACGCCGGCCGCCACCTCGTGCAAAAAGACCACCTCGCCCTGCCATTCCTTGACCCGCATGGTGTGGTTGGAAAGCCCAGCCAGGCGCCCCGCCAGTGCCGTCAGTTCGTGGTAGTGGGTGGCGAAAAGGGCCCGGCAGCGGTTGACCTCGTGCAGGTGCTCGATCACCGCCCAGGCGATGGAGAGGCCGTCGAAGGTGGCCGTGCCGCGGCCGATCTCGTCGAGGATGACCAGCGAGCGTTCGCCGGCCTGGTTGAGGATGGCCGCCGTCTCGACCATCTCGACCATGAAGGTGGAGCGCCCCCGAGCCAGGTCGTCGGCGGCGCCGACGCGGCTGAAGAGGCGGTCGACGACGCCCATGCGCACGGCCCGGGCGGGCACGAAGGAGCCCATCTGGGCGAGCACGGCGATGAGCGCGTTCTGGCGCAAGAAAGTGCTCTTGCCGGCCATGTTGGGGCCGGTCAGCAGCCACAGGCGCTGGGCCTCGGCGAGGTCGCAGTCGTTGGCCACGAAGGCCGCGTCCTGGTGCTCCAGCGCCGCCGCCACCACGGCATGGAAGCCGCCCTCGATGGCGAAGCCGGAGCCAAGGTCGACCTGGGGCCGGCAGTAGCGGCGCTCGACGGCGAGCTCGCCCAGGCCGGCCGCCACGTCGATGCGCGCCAGGGCGTCGGCCGCCAAGGCCACCTCGGCGGAGCGTGCCGAGACTTCCCTTAGCAGCGCCTCGAAGATCTCGAGCTCCAGCGCCAGAGCCCGCTCGGCGGCGCTGTTGATGCGGCTTTCGAGATCACCGAGCTCGGTGGTGCTGAAACGCACGGCGTTGGCCATGGTCTGGCGGTGGATGAAGGTTCCTCCCTCGTCCGCCATCAGGCGGTCGGCGTTGCGCGCCGTCACTTCGACGAAATAGCCGAGCACGTTGTTGTGGCGGATCTTGAGGCCGTCGACGCCGGTTTCCTGGGCATAGCGGGCCTGCAGGTTGGCGACGTGGCGCCGGCTTTCGTCGCGTAAGCCCACCAGTTCGTCGAGCGCTTCGTTGTAGCCCGGGGCCACGAATCCGCCGTCCCGGGCCTGGGCCGGCAGCTCCGGCTTCAAGGCGCGCTCCAGCAGATCGACCAGCACCTGGTGCTGGCCGAGATCGCGCCTGCAGTCCGCCAGGCCCCGGGGCAGGCTGCCCAGGCGGGCGCCCTCGAGGGCTTGGCCGAGCGCCGCGGTGGCGGCCAGACCCTGGGCGATGGCCGCCAGGTCGCGGGGCCCGCCCTGGCCCAGCGTAAGCCGATTCAGCGCCCGGCCGATGTCGGGGCAGCGGCGCAAGATGCCGCGCACATCCTCGCGCAGGCGTTCGTCGTCGACGATGGTCTGGACCATGTCGAGGCGCCGGTCTATGGCCTCGGGATCGGTCAGCGGCGCCGCCAGGCGGGCCGCCAAAAGCCGCGCCCCGGCGCCCGTCAGGGTGCGGTCGACGACCGCCAGCAGGCTGCCCTCACGCCGGCCCGAAAGGGTGCGCACGAGTTCGAGATTTCGCCGCGTGGCGGCGTCGATGGCCATCACCGCCCGGGCTTCGATGCGGGCCGGCCGTTTGAGGTTGGGCAGGCGCCCGCGCTGGGTGTCGTCGATGTAGTCGACCAGGGCGCCGAGCGCCGCCAGGTCGGCCCGGGAAAGCGTGCCGAAACCGTCGAGCTCGGCCACGCCATAGAGCGCCTTGAGGCGGCGCTCGCCGCCCTGGCTGTCGAAGCGGGAGCCCGGCAGCACGTTGAGTTGAGCCGCCCGCTCGGCCCAGAGGTCGAAAAATTCGGGCGCCTGGCCAAGCGCCTCGGGCAGCAGGATCTCGCCCGGGTCCAGGCGTTCGAGCTCGGCCGAGAGCGTCTCCGCGGCCAGGGCCATGAACCAGACCTCGCCGGTCGAGATATCGAGCCAAGCCAGCGCTAACTCGCTGCCGGCCCGGGCGATGGCGGCGAGATAGTTGTGCTGGCGGGCATCCAGCAGATCGTCCTCGATGATGGTGCCGGCGGTGATGACGCGCACGGTGCGGCGCTCGACCACCGCCTTGGGCCCGCGCTTCTTGGCCTCGGCCGGGTCCTCGACCTGCTCGCAGACGGCGACGCGAAAGCCCGCCCGGATGAGTTTCCGCAGGTAGTTCTGGTAGGCGTGCACCGGCACGCCGCACATGGGGATGTCGTGGCCCAGGTGTTTGCCGCGTTTGGTCAGCACGATGCCCAGCGCCTGGCTGGCCTGGGCCGCATCGTCGAAGAAGAGTTCGTAGAAATCGCCCATGCGGTAGAACAGCAGACTGTCCGGGTGCTCGGCCTTGAGCGCCAGGTACTGCGCCATCATCGGCGTCACGCCGGTCTTGCCGCGGCCGCCGTCGCGGCCCTTTTTCGCCGCCACCGGCTCAGCCGCCCCCTCCCGCCCTGCTTCTGCCTGCGACATGGCGCGACGGTAGCACAGGGACGGATCAGATGTAGCGTTGCCGTGTACAGGCCAAGGGAAAATGCTTTAGTCTGACGGCTCATAGGGTTATTTGCGCGCCACGCCGAAGGGGGCGGCGCCGCGCCAGTCGAAAAGAACAAAAAGATGGACGAATCCAGCCACGTTTCCGATCAGGAAGCCCTGCTCTTTCACGCCCAGGGCAAACCCGGCAAGATCGAGATCAATCCGACCAAGCCGCTGACCACCCAACGCGACTTGTCGCTGGCCTATTCGCCCGGTGTCGCCGTGCCCTGCCTGGCCATTGCCGAGGATCCCGACCGGGCCTACGATTTCACGGCCAAGGGCAATCTGGTGGCGGTGATCTCCAACGGCAGCGCCGTCCTGGGGCTGGGCGATCTTGGCGCCGTGGCCTCGAAGCCGGTGATGGAAGGCAAGGCGGTGCTCTTTAAGCGCTTCGCCGACGTCGACGCCATCGATCTCGAGATCGACAGCTCGGACGTCGACGAGATCGTCAACTGCGTGCGTTTTTTGGGCGCCAGCTTCGGCGGCATCAACCTGGAAGACATCAAGGCGCCCGAGTGCTTCATCATCGAGCAGCGCCTGCGCGAGGCCATGTCGATCCCGGTTTTCCACGACGACCAGCACGGCACCGCCATCATCGCCATGGCCGGCCTGATCAACGCCCTCGAGCTGACGGGCCGCGACCTGGGCTCGATCCGCATGGTGGTCAACGGCGCCGGCGCCGCCGGCATCGCCTGCATCGAGCTGGTCAAGGCGCTGGGCCTGCCGCACGACAGCGTGGTGGTTTGCGATTCCCGCGGCGTCATCTACCAGGGCCGCGAAGACGGCATGAACCAGTGGAAATCGGCCCACGCCGCGACCACCGAGGCGCGTACGCTGGCCGAGGTCATGAAGGGTGCCGACGTCTTCTTCGGGCTCTCCATGAAGGGCGCGCTGACGCCGGAAATGGTGACTGACATGGCGGCCAAGCCGATCATCTTCGCCATGGCCAATCCCGATCCCGAGATCACGCCGGAAGAGGTGGCGGCGGTGCGTGACGACGCCATCATGGCCACCGGCCGGTCCGACTACCCCAATCAGGTCAACAACGTGCTGGGCTTTCCCTACATCTTCCGCGGCGCCCTCGACGTCCGCGCCACCACCATCAACGACGACATGAAGATCGCCGCCGCCGAGGCCCTGGCGGCCCTGGCCCGCGAGGACGTGCCCGACGAAGTGGCGGCGGCCTATCCCGGCGAGCGCCAGCACTACGGCCCCGACTACATCATCCCGGCACCCTTCGATCCCCGGCTGATCTCCGACATTCCGCCGGCGGTGGCCCAGGCGGCCATGGATTCAGGCGTAGCGCGCCGCCCCATCTTCGACATGGAGGGCTACCGCAACCAGTTGCGTGCCCGCCTCGATCCCATCGCCGGACCCTTGCAGATCATCTTCGACCGGGTTCGCGCCGAGCCCCGCCGCGTGGTCTTCGCCGAGGGCGAGGAGGAACGAGTCATCCGGGCCGCCGTGGCCTTCGGCCAGGCCGGCTATGGCCAGCCCATCCTGGTCGGCCGCTCGGAAATCATTCACGCCGCCATGGATCGGCTGGGCCTGGGCCAGCCGGCGGGCATCGAGATCGTCGACCCGGCCGACAGCAGTCGGGGCGAAGTCTACACCGATTTTCTCTACCGCCGGCTGCAGCGCCGCGGCGTCCTGCAGCGCGACTGCCGGCGCATGGTCAGCGTCTTCCGCACCGTTTTCGCGGCCTGCATGGTGGCCCAGAACGACGCCCACGCCATGATCGCCGGGCTGACGCGCTCCTACACCGAGGTCTACGAGGATATCCGCCGCGTGCTCGACCCCAAGCCCGGCTATCGGCCTTTCGGTTTGGCCGTGCTGGTAGCCCACGGCCGCACCGTCTTCATCTCCGACGCCACGGTGCACGAGTTGCCCTCGGCCGAGGAGATCGCCGGCATCGCCGTGCAGAGCGCCGAGGCGGCGCGGCGCTTCGGGCATGAGCCCCGGGTGGCGCTGCTGTCGTTCTCCAACTTCGGCAATCCGCAGCATGAACGCGGCGACCGGGTGCGGGGCGCTGTGGAGATCCTCGACGGTCGCGATGTCGACTTCGAGTATGACGGCGAAATGTCGGCCGACGTGGCGCTGAATGTGGAGCGCCTGGCCCACTATCCCTTCTGCCGCCTGACGGGCCCGGCCAACGTGCTGGTGATGCCCGGGCTGCACGCCGCCAACATCGCCTCGAAACTACTGCAGGAGCTGGGCGGCGGCACCCTGCTGGGGCCGCTGATGATGGGCCTCGACAAGTCGGCCCAAATCGTCCAGATGGGCGCCACGGTGACCGATCTGGTCAACATGGGGGCGCTGGCGGCCCACGAGACGATTGCCTGAACCGGATCTCGGTAAACGAGATCCGGTTCAGGTTTTCTTTGACCCTCGCCGGGCGGGCGCATCCGCGCCCCTGGCCTCCGCCCCCATCCCGGGGGCGGCTTAGCGCTGCCGCCAAATGTGTTTGTTGCTGCTTGGTCTTGGTGCAACGGGAGCAACGCGACCCGCCGCCACTGCGACGCGCCCGCGCAGGCTGGGGACCGAAGGTCCGCCGCCGTGAGCGACAAGAACCTGATCGGAGGCCATGCAATGGCCTCCGATCAGGCGGCTTTGTCCTCCACTACCAGAGTCCGCCCCAGAACCTTGAGGGCTTTTTCCACCTGCCCGATGTGAGGGCGACGGTCCGGGTTCAACAGCTTCCGCACCGCGCTTTCGCTAGAGCATTTCAAGTTTTGTTGGCATCGCCCGGCCACCCGCTCCTGCGGGTTTTCGACGCGATTTCGGTGCGCTTTGCCAAACTTCCGCCAGGCCAAAGGTTTCAGAGCCAGCTCACGGCCTGGTCGAAGGGATGGCGCTTGCCGCCGTGTTCCGGTACCTGGCAATCTTCTGCCGGGTAGCCGCAGACCAAAAGGATGTAGGGCTTCTCATTGTCGGGGCGGCCGCAGATTTCATTCAGGAATGCCATCGGGCTCGGCGTGTGGGTCAGGGTGGCCAAGCCGGCGGTATGTAGGGCGGCAATCAGGAATCCAGATGCGATACCTACCGATTCCGGGACGTAATAGTGTTTGACCTTGCGGCCATCCGAAAGGACGCCGTGACGTTGGGCAAAAATGGCGATCAGGGTGGCGTGCTCGAGGAAAGGTTTGTGTTCGTCGGTGCCAAGCGGCGACAGGGCGTCGAGCCATTCCTCCGGCGCCCGGCCGCCATAGAACTCCCGCTCCTCTTCTTCCGCCGCCAGGCGGATCTCACGTTTCTTGTCCGGATTCGTGATGACGACAAAATGCCAGGGCTGCAGATTGGCGCCCGACGGTGCGCTGATCGCCGTTGCCAGAGCATCCGCGATAACCTCTTTGGGCACCGGCCTTTCGGCATACTGCCGCACGCTGCGGCGGCGCTTCATCAAGGCCAGGAACTCGGCCGAGCGGCGTTTCATTTCGTCGGCTGGAAATTCCTCGTAGCCCTGCAGGGGCTGCCATACCGGTTGCTCCGCGGTCATTGCGCCTCGCCTACTTGGAATAATCAGGTGGGGTTGTATAGCCGCCTGCGGCAAACTTTACAAATACACAACTATCACTTGCGGGCTCGCCCGGCCCCCGGCAGCGCCGGATTTCCTCCGGCAACGAACCAAAAGGCGGTGAAAGCGGAAATGCCGGCGGGGAGGTCAGCTTGCAGGGGCAAAGCGGGCGTGGCGGACGCCGCTCCGATCCGTCGTTCATAGCCATGAGCAGACCTTAGATGCCTCTGTCAATCTCCTTGTTGGCGACGCTTTGCTGCGCCGAATAGCGCTGTCGTCGCGGATCGCCTAGTATTCCCTTCGTAGCGCTGGGGAGGCGCGAGTTCCATGAGCGATAGGGGCTACCAGAAACGGCTTTCCGCGATCATCGCAGCGGATGTGGCCGGGTATGACCATGATGGCTGAGCCGGCGATCCCCGAGGGCGCAGCCGGGCAGCCTGCCATCCTCGGTCTCGATCTGGGCTCGACCGGCGCCAAAGCCGTGTTGACCTCGATCGAAACAGGCGAAGTGGTGCTCGACGTCTACGACA
>PVBE010182306.1_pt1 | contig 70394 bp, 80 predicted proteins | sample 1631181 | NCBI WGS metagenome assembly PVBE01 (sample SAMN08397723, study PRJNA350692) | Marine metagenome, whole genome shotgun sequencing project. | isolation source: water | place: Pacific Ocean | collected 2012-04
CCATCGCCATTACCATCGTCATGGCCTTGTTGATCGACAAGTCGGTCTTCAAGTTCTATCGAAAGAAGCGTAGCGCGCCGGCCTTGTTCGTCATCGCTTCGATCGGCGTCATGTTCGTGCTGAACGGCATTGTCCGTTTTATCATCGGCCCCAATGACCAACGTTTTTCCGATGGCGAACGTTTCATCATCAAGGCCCGCGCCTTCAAGCAGATGACCGGCCTCAATGAGGGGCTAGCAATCAAAGTCAGCCAGGGTCTGACCATCTCCATCGCTTTCCTTCTGGTGGTTGCCTTGTTCTGGTTCCTGCAGCGTACCCGCACCGGTAAGGCCATGCGCGCCTACTCGGACAACGAGGACCTAGCGCTTCTTTCCGGCATCGATCCGGAACGGGTGGTTATGGTGACCTGGATCATCACGGCAACGCTGGCGACCATTGCCGGGACCCTGTATGGCCTGGACAAAAGCTTCAAGCCGTTTACCTATTTCCAACTTTTGCTGCCGTTGTTTGCCGCCGCCATTGTCGGCGGTATCGGCAATCCGCTGGGCGCCATCCTTGGCGGCTATGTCGTCGCTTTTTCGGAAGTCAGCATCACTTACGCCTACAAGAAGTTCCTCAAGTATCTGGTTCCGGAAAACTGGGAGCCGGACGGATTGGTTCAGTTCCTATCGACCGACTACAAGTTCGCCGTATCCTTTATCATCCTGGTTCTGGTGCTGCTGATCCTCCCGACCGGCATTCTGAGGGGGCGGGTGATATGAACAACGCCCAGCGCTCGGCCTTGTCTTTCACCGTCATGGCGGCTTTGCTGATGGTCGTCGGGTTCTCTCAATCGTGGCCGTTGATGCTGACGATCCTCAATCTCTGCCTGATTTCGGCGGTGATGGCGCTCGGCGTCAATATTCAATGGGGCTATGCCGGCCTGTTCAATGTCGGCACCATGGGATTCGCGGCCCTGGGTGGCGTCGCCGCGGTGCTGGTTTCGAAAGCACCGGTGCCGGAAGCCTGGGCGGCGGGCGGATCGAACCTGTTTGTGGGGGCGCTGCTTTTCGCGATTACCGTTGCCGCCACCGTTATCGCCTATCGGCGAACCCCCAAAGGCCCCCTCAAGGTCCTTGCCCTGTCGGGGATCATCATCATCGGCATCATCGCGACCCGTTATTTCTTCGATCCGGCCATCGCCGATATTGAGGCCGTCAACCCGGCGGTGACCGGATACCTGGGCGGCCTCGGACTGCCGATCCTGTTTTCGTGGGCCGCCGGCGGCTTGTTTGCCGCCGGCGCCGCCTGGATCATCGGCAAGATCACCCTCGGGTTGCGCTCCGATTATCTAGCCATCGCCACTTTGGGAATTTCGGAAATCATCATCGCGCTTCTGAAAAACGAAGACTGGCTGACCCGCGGTGTCAAGAACGTTGCTGGATTGTCCCGCCCCGTCCCTTACGAGGTGGACCTGCAGAAAAGCGATTGGTTCATCGGCTGGACGGAATGGCTGAATTCCAGTGCCCTGGAAGGAGTGGCGGTCAGCGATCGAACCGATCTTTTGTCCAACCTGGTCATCCAGCACTCCGGCGTTTTCGTCAAGCTCGGCTACGCCGGTCTTTTCACCGTGGTACTGGTGGTCGTCCTGAGCATGAGCGTGATGGCCCTGAATTCGCCGTGGGGTCGCATGATGCGCGCCATTCGTGACAACGAAGTCTCCGCCGCCGCCATGGGTAAGGACGTGACCGGTCGGCGTCTGCGGGTCTTCATCATTGGTTCCGCTGTGGTCGGCATCGCCGGCGCTATGTTGACGACGCTCGACGGCCAACTGACGCCCGGTTCCTACAATCCGTTGCGTTTCACGTTCCTGATCTGGGTGATGGTGATCGTCGGCGGATCCGGCAACAACCTTGGATCGGTTCTGGGCGGCTTTCTTATCTGGTTCATCTGGATCGAGGCCGAACCCGTCGGCGTGTGGTTGATCAATTTCGCGACCGGCTGGATGGACGATATAAGTCCCCTCCGTCTTCATCTGTTGGACTCCGCACAGCATATGCGCCTGTTCATGATGGGACTAGTCCTGTTGCTGGTCATGCGCTTCAATCCCGGCGGGATATTGCCGGAGGTGACCAAAGCCCGGGTACAATAAAAATAGATCAAGATTGAAAGAACAGTCTATGGTGGACGCAACTTTTCGCAATCCGTGACACCTAAAGTCTTTCGATCGGTAACCAAGTAGAACAAGGAGGAAACCATGAAAAAACTTCTTTTACCCTTAACCCTGCTCACCGCCGTGACGGGCTCGGCGATGGCTGCCGAGAATGACGTTAAAGTCGGCGTGCTTTTGGGCTTTACCGGCCCCATTGAATCCCTGACCCCGGACATGGCGAATTCGGCCGAACTGGCTTTCAAGGAAGCTTCCGATTCCGGTCTGTTGCTGGGGGGAAAGAAGATTGTTCCGGTGCGTGCCGATTCAACGTGCGTCGATTCGGCGGCAGCGACCGCCGCCGCCGAGCGGCTGATTTCGTCCGAAGGTGTCGCCGCTATTTATGGCGCCGATTGCTCCGGCGTCACCGGTGCGGTCGCCAACAATGTGGCCGTGCCCAATGGCGTTGTTATGATTTCGCCATCGGCGACGTCACCCGGTCTTTCGACCATCAAGGATAATGGCTTCTTTTTCCGCACTTCGCCGTCCGACGCCCGTCAGGGTCAGGTTCTGGCTGCCGTGCTAAAAAGTCGCGGCATCAAAGAGGTCGCCGTCACGTACACCAACAATGATTACGGCAAGGGCCTAGCCGATTCCTTCGACAACGCTTTCAAGGCGGTCGGCGGCAAGGTCTCCATCACCGCCGCCCATGAAGACGGAAAGGCCGATTATTCGGCCGAAGTCGGAGCTTTGTCGGCGGCCGGTTCGATGCATCTCGCCGTGTTCGGTTATCTGGATCAGGGCGGCAAGGGCATCATCCAGGCTTCGCTTGACAGCGGCGCCTTTGAAAACTTCGTGCTCGCCGATGGCATGATCGGCGACAGCCTGATCAAGGCCATCGGCAAGGACCTGACAGGCACCGTTGGCACCGTTCCCGGCGGCGCATCGAAGGGCGCGGCCACCTATTCGGACATGGCCGGCAAGGCGGGCATCAAGAAAGACGGCCCCTACGTCGGCGAGTCCTACGACGCTGGCGCCTTGATCATCCTTGCCATGCAGGCGGCCGGTTCCGCCGACCGGGCGGCCATCCAGTCGAAGATAATGATGGTCGCCAACGCGCCCGGCGAGAAAATCATGCCTGGTGAAATCGCCAAGGGCCTGAAGATTCTCGGCAGCGGCGGCGATATCGACTATGTCGGCGCCACCAACGTCGAATTCAACGAAGTCGGCGAAGTGCTTGGATCCTTCAAGGAAGTGGAAGTGAAAGGCGGAAAATTCGCGACCATCAAGATCCACTAATCCTAAACTCTCTTCATCCTTTAAAGACCGGGCAACCTGGGGGTTGCCCGGTCTTATTTTACTGGGGTGGGTTTTCCCGGTTCCTAGCGTTTCCGCCTAACGGCATTTTGGTCGCTGAGGACGCGGGCCGTCTTGGCGCCGCGCGGTGGCGCCGGCACGTAGGCCTTGCGCGCGATGGTGTAGATCTGGACCGTGCGTTCGCCGTTCGCATGGATGCGTTCGAGGCTCACCTTGCGGCACACTTCGCAGCCGTTGACCAGCACGGTCTTTCTCGCCTTGTTCTTGCGCAGGGCGACACACTGGCGATCGTTGGCCTTGGCGGGCGGCGCGTCCTAACCCTTGCACGGCTGATCGCCGAGAAGTCGCGTCCGGCCGGGGCCAGGGAAGGGTAGGGGCTTGGTCGAGTTGCGGGCCATGGTGTAGGTGTGCGAGTTGACCGGGTTCGAGCCCGACCGTTTGCGCGACACCGTGACGATGCGGCAGGCGTCGTAGGTGTTGACGACGATCTCGCGGTCCGATCTTTTAGCGAGGCGCACGCAGCGCAAGGCCTTGCCGCGCTCGAGCAAAGGGTTGAGCCAGTCGTCCGAGGCCTGCTTGCCGGCGCCGCCGCAGCCCAGGCAGGAGAGATGCGTTTCCTCTCCCCACGCCGATGCCGTCTCTTCTCCCCAGGCTGATGCCGTCCAGGCCGAACCCAGAATCATGGCGAGCAGCAGCCCGAGGAGCACGCTGCGTCCGCGACCGGGCGCGCGGCGCACTTTGCGGTGGGGTGTGCACACCTGGATGGCGCCGGCCCAGGCGAGGCGGACGGCCAGCGGGCTCCGTTCAAGGTTTAGCTGATCATCCAGTCGCAAGCCGCGCCCCGCGTACCTGTCTAACATGCTGAACATGTCGCCATTGTAGGCGCGCAAAGATTGATAAATGGAAACGGGGGTCCGGAGAGCTATCCGCCTTCTTGGTGGTAGGGCGATTCCTTGGCCATCTCCGCCATCTCGCAGGTGATGGCTTCGCGCTCCAAGGCCAGATGGTGCTCCAGGAGCTTGCGGAAGGCGTCGTCCTTGATCCAGTGGGCGCTGTAGGTGGGGCGCGGCAAATAGCCGCGTTGAATCTTGTGCGGCCCCTGGGCGCCGGCCTCCACCCACCTGAGGCGGTGCTCGATGGCGAAGTCGATGGCTTGGTAATAGCACACCTCGAAATGCAGGAACTTGTGGGCCTCCGCGCAGCCCCAATAACGGCCATACAGGGTGTCGCCGCCCAACAGGTTGAGCGCGCCACCGACGGGATGGCCTTGCCGATGCGCCAAGACCAGCACCACCCGCTCGCCCATCGCAGCGTGCAGGCGCTCGAAGAAGTCGCGGTTGAGATAAGCCGAACCCCACTTGCGGTTCGAGGTGTCGCGGTAGAACCGGAAGAAGGCGTCCCAGTGGCGCGCCTCGATGTCGGCGCCCGACAGCGCACGGATGTCGATGCCGTCAGCCATCGCGGCGCGGCGTTCCTTGCGCACCGCCTTGCGCTTGCGGGAGTTGAGGGTGGCGAGGAAGTCCTCGAAGGACCCGTAACCCCTGTTCTCCCAGTGGAACTGTTGGCCGAGGCGGGGGATGAGCCCGGCGCGTGCGAGTCGCCGCCACTCCGCCTCGGTGGGAAAGTTGACGTGCAGCGAGGAAACTCCGGAGCGCTCGGCCAGTTGAACCATGGCGCCGATGAGAACGTTGGCCAGTTCCTCAGGGGCGTCCGGGCGCACCAGGAGACGCCGCCCGGTGACCGGCGTGAACGGCACTGCCGACAGGAGCTTCGGGTAATAGCGTCCGCCGGCTCGCTGGTAGGCGTCGGCCCAACCCCAGTCGAACACGTACTCGCCATAGGAGTGCCCCTTGGCATAAAGCGGCGCGCAGGCAAGCATTTCGCCCGCCTCGTCCTTGATGACTAGGTGATGGGGCTGCCAGCCGGTTCCGGACGAGACCGAGCCGCTGTCCTCCAGCGCCTTTAGGAAGGCGTGGCTGATGCAGGGATCGCCGGGGCCGGCACAGGCGTCCCACTGGGCCGCCGGCACTTCGGAGATGGCGGAGAGAACCTTGACGCTGGTTGGTTCGCGGCCGTCCGGCATCAGCGGTCCTTGCCGCGGCCGATGAAGCGCTCCTTCAGCTTGACGGCGAACTTCCCGGGTTCGATGCGGGGGTCGGCCTCGAGCACGATATCCTCGAGATCGGCCTTGACCGTTTCCAGCTTCGGCTTGGCGTGCCGCCAGGCCGCCTCGGCGCGCGGCTTGATCTCCGTCTCGATTATCTCGACGGCCTTGGCCTGGACACGCGGGTCGGCGGCGATGTGGCGGGCGGCGTGCAGCAACAATCGGCGAAGCGACATGACAGGCGAGCCTCCGGCGTGTGATTCGGATACATTATGACAGGGGCCCAGCGTCCCCGGCCAAAGTTCTTCAGGACGCTCCAAAGCGGCGGCGCGGTGTCTAAGGCAATGCCGCGCTGAAGGGCGAAGGTCGCCGCCTGCGTGCGGTTGGAGACGCCGAGCTTGCGGAGTACCTTCTGCAGGTGGACCTTGAGGTTGATTTCCTTGAGGTTCAGCGCCCAGGCAATCTGCTTGTTTTGATGTCCCTCGACAACGAGGGCGAGGACCTGGCTCTCGCGAGGCGTGAGCTTGCTGACCGGGTTCGCCGCGGCGCCTTCCGGAGAGGTGGCCGGCGGAGAGGCGGAGCCGCTTTTCAGCGTCACCGGCGGAATATAGATATTTCCGGACAATACCCTTTGGAGAGTGCTGATCAGGTCCTTGCTGCCGATGGTTTTGGGGATGAGGCCGCGGGCGCCCATGCTCATGACGTTTGTCACGTTATCCCGCCCGTCCGCCCCGGAAAGGACGACAACGGGCACGTCGGGATAGGCATCCACCATATGACGGACGCCGGAAAGGCCGTCCATTCCCAGCATCACCAAGTCGAGGACGATCAGATTGAGGCCGGGCTCCCGGGCCGCGATTGCGTCGGCTTCCTTGAGCCCCGGAGCTTCGAGGACCTCGACCTCCGAGTCCAGGATTTTCAGAAGCGCGCTCAGGGTCTCGCGGATCAGCGTGTGGCCGTCGGCTAGAAGAATCCGCATGATTCGCAGCCTGCTATTCCCCAATTCCGATTTCGTGCAGTTCCCCCCCGCGAACGGGTCAAAGCGTTTTTTCGCCATTATAGTAACGCGCCGCCATCCTGACGGGTCCTCACGGGAATTTGATGGGCGATGGCGCACAGAGCGCCGTGCGGGCGTGGCGCCCGGCGTCGCCAAAAAACCTAGATGAAAAACGCCGAGGCCCCCTCGATCACCTTGGGCTGGTCGGCGAAGTCGGGGTTTCAGTTGACGAAGCCGCCGAGCCTGATTACCTAGCTCACCCGGTCCAGGTCGCCGCCGCAGGCGTTCTTGAGATGCGCGATAAGGTTGAGGGCGCAAAGGCGCGCCGCCTCCTGCCCCTGCTCGATGGTGACGTCGACGCCCACCTTGCCGGAGGGCCCAAACTCGCCGTTTCAGATATTGATCTGACCCGACAGGAAGACCAGCTTGCCGCTCACGGTGTAAGGCACGTAGGAGGCTACCGGCGCCGGAGCCTCCGGCAGCTCGATACCCAACTCGGCAAGGCGCGCGTCGATTTCTCCGGCCATGACTTCTCTCTCCTGAAATTGCTTGGGATGGTGGATTTCGGCGGGCCGATAGATTAACTGCCTGGGGCGGTCAAATCCAACCCCATAAGCGGCCACGGCGATCGCAAGCACCAGAGATCAGGACGCCGCTGCCATAGCCGAGCTCGCCGGTGCCGCTAGGGCGGGCGCCCCGCCGACGGCCGGACCGAAGATGCGTCGCCACTCGGCCAGCGCCTCGCCCTCTCGGTTGTCGCGCTCGAGGCGTGAGGCGCGTTCGGCGCCCCGGTAGGCGCGTTCCGCTGCCGTCTGCCAGGAACTGTCCAGATAAAGGAAATGCAGGGTCCCCGGGATGGCTAGTTGGCGCTCGCCCTGATAGCGCAGCCAGAAGAAGAAATCCCGCATCATCCAGTCGTAGAAAAGCAGGCTGCGGCGGTAATAGTTCCAAACCGAAATGAACTCGGTCACCAATAGCTCGAGCGCGAAGGCACCGATGGGAAGGGTGTGGGTGCGCCGCCACGCCTTGAGCATGAGGATCAGGTGGGTCGCCTTGTTGCCGCTGAGTTCGTCGGCTTTGGCCAGGCGGGCCGCCTCCACCTCGGGGTTGATGTAACGCCACGCGCCGAGGTCGCCGGGAGTGGCCTTGGCCTGATTCTCGATCAGGAAACCGCCGTCGCGGCATGGCGAGGTGGGCAAGAGCCTGACCGTGAAAGGGGTTCCCGGCGTCACCGAAATCCATCCCTCGTCGGCCCAATCGACGCCGGAAAACTGATCAGCCAAGGCGGAAGCGAGTTCGCGTGTCAGGGCCCGACCGCCGCCGATCCACGCCCGTGTCCCGGGGCTTGCGGTGTAAAGCACGTCGACGACACGGCCGTGACGGATGGCCGTGCCCTTGCCGTAACTGCCCACCACCATGTGGTCTTCAGCATCTTCCGCCGGCGGCTCTAAAATAGGCAGGAAATCGGCGCGCCGGAAATGGGCCCTGAGGTTGGCGATGACCAAGGCCACGGACTCTTGGGCATCCCAGAGTTCGTCGGACGTGGAACGCAGGCCGGAAACGAACCCGAGAAAGCGTTCTACCACATGGTGCCACTCGGCGGCCGAATCCGTCACAGGCGGGGACCCGACCAGTGGACCCGGATCCCTCACCGCGCGTGCCGCGCCATCTGCCATTCCGTCCGTCGTGCCGTCCCTGTGAAAAAAAGCGGGGCGCGGGCGGGAAGGGCTCCCGGGCCGCGCCCCAAGTTTAGCAGGGAGGATCGCCTGGAGAATTCCATCTTCATGAACACCCGCTGGTCCCACCGCAGGTGACGCACTTCATGCAGGTGCCATTGCGCACCAGGGTGAAGTGGCCGCATTCGTAACAGGGATCGCCCTCGTATCCCTTGAGCTTGGCTTCGCGCATCAGGAGGATGTGCTTGTCGAGGGGCTGAAGACCGTCGTCGGCGATGTGGACCGCCGCCTCCACGGCGTGGTCTTCGGCCAGCGCCGTCGCCGCCGCGCTGACGCTTTTCGCGGCGTTTCCACCTTCCAACACTAGGAACCGATTGCGCACGTAGCCGCTGCTGGTCAGCGACTTCACGGTCTCGAGGACGCTGGTCCGGACGACGTCGGGGCCGAGCTTGGCCTCGTCGCGCCCGCGCCCGACGCTGTCGGGCTTGAGGTCGCTGGGCTCGACATGGGCGAGGTCGGTACGCCCGAGATAGGACACCGCCACCTCGCGGAAGAGGTAGTCGAGGATGGAGGTGGCCATCTTCACCGAGTCGTTGCCCTCGACCATGCCCGAGGGCTCGAAGCGGGTGAAGGTGAAGGCGTCCACGAACTCCTCGAGGGGCACGCCGTACTGCAGGCCGATGGAGATGGCGATGGCGAAGTTGTTCATCAGGCTGCGGAAGGCGGCGCCCTCCTTGTGCATGTCGATGAATATCTCGCCGAGGCTACCGTCCTCGTATTCGCCGGTGCGCAAATAAACCTTGTGGCCGCCGACGATGGCCTTCTGGGTGTAACCCTTGCGCCTTGCCGGCAGACGCTTGCGCTCTCCGGAGATGCGCTCGACGACGCGTTCGACCACGCGCTCGACGCGCGCCGCGGCCGGAGCCGGGTCGATGCGCCCGGCCACGGCTTCCGCAGTGTCCTCGTCATCGATGTCGCTGAGCACGGCCGCCGAGAGCGGCTGCGAAAGCTTCGAGCCGCTCCTATAGAGAGCACTGGCCTTCAGCCCGAGACGCCAAGACAGCATGTAGGCGTCCATGCAGTCCTTGATCGTGCTCTCCTTCGGCATGTTGATGGTCTTGGAGATGGCCCCCGAAATGAAGGGCTGCGCCGCGGCCATCATCATGATGTGGCTGTTCACGGACAAGAAGCGCTTGCCGTTGCGGCCACAGGGGTTGGCGCAATCGAACACGGGCAGGTGTTCGTCCATCAGGTGGGGGGCGCCCTCCAGGGTCATGGTGCCGCAGACATGAGTGTTGGCGACCTCGATCTCGCTGTTGGTGAAACCGAGCGCGCCGAGCAGGTCGAAGGAGGGGTCGTCGAGCAGCTTCCCGGGCAGGCCGAGGGTTTCGGTGCAGAACTCCTTGCCCAGGGTCCAGCGGTTGAAAGCGAACTTTATGTCGAAGGCTTCCTTGAGGGATTTCTCGACAACCTCGATGGCGGCGGCCGTGAACCCCTTGTCCCTCAGCGCCGCGTGATCGATGGCGGGGGAGCCTTCCAAGGTCCCGACGCCGACCGCGTAGCGCACCATCGCATCGATTTTGTCTTCGGCGTATCCGAGGCGCGTCAGTGCCGCCGGGACGACGCGGTTGATGATCTTGAAATAGCCGCCGCCGGCTAGCTTCTTGAATTTGGCGAGGGCGAAGTCTGGTTCGATGCCGGTGGTGTCGCAGTCCATGACCAGCCCGATGGTGCCGGTCGGCGCGATGACACTGACCTGGGCGTTGCGGTAGCCATGGGCCTCGCCCAGCAACTGCGCCTTGTCCCAGGCCTCGGCGGCGGCCCGTGCCAGCGGCGCGTCGGGAGCCGTTTCCGCGTCGAGGACCACGGGCAGCATCGAAAGCTCCTCGTAACCGTCGAGCGTTCCTTGCGCGGCGCGGCGGTGATTGCGGATGACGCGCAGCATGGCGTCGCGGTTGCGGGCAAAATCCGGAAAGGCGCCGAGCTCGCCTGCCATCTCCGCCGATGTCGCGTAGGAGACGCCGGTCAAAAGGGCGGAGATGGCCCCGCAGACGGCGTGCCCCGACTCCGAATCGTAAGGAATGCCCGACGCCATCAGGTAGCCGCCGATGTTAGCAAAACCGAGCCCCAGGGTGCGGTATTCGTAGGAAAGCTGGGCGATGCGCGCCGAGGGGAATTGCGCCATGAGCACTGAAATCTCGAGGGTGATGGTCCACAGCCGCACGGCGTGTGTGAAGGCGGCGACGCCGAAGGCGCCGTCGTCCTCGAGAAAGGCTATGAGGTTGAGCGAAGCCAGGTTGCACGCCGTGTCGTCCAGGAACATGTACTCGGAGCACGGGTTCGAGGCATTGATGCGGCCCGCCTCGGGGCAGGTGTGCCATTCGTTGATGGTGGTGTCGAACTGGGTGCCGGGATCGGCGCAGGCCCACGCCGCGTGGCCGATGCTTTCCCATAGCTCGCGGGCCGGCACGCGCTTCGCCACGACGCCATCGGTGCGCCGGATCAGCTCCCAATCGCCATCGTCCAGCACCGCCTCCAGGAAGGCGTTGGACATGCGCACGGTGTTGTTGGAGTTCTGGCCGGAAACCGTCCTGTAGGCGTCCGATTCCCAGTCCGTGTCGTATTCCGGAAAGTTGATCTCCGTGTATCCCTGGCGCGCGAACTGCATGACGCGCTGGATGTAGTTCTCCGGGATCATCGACTTGCGCGCCGCGATGATGGCCTTCTTCAGGGCTCTGTTTAACTTAGGATCGAAGGGGTCGCCGATTTCCTCGTCGGCTTCCGGGGCGGTGGCGTGGCACGCCGCCATGATGGCGTTGAGGTGACGGTTAGCCAAGCGCGATCCGGTGACAAGCGCCGCCACCTTTTGTTCCTCGCGCACCTTCCAGTCGATGAACTCCTCGATATCCGGGTGGTCGATATCGACGACCACCATCTTGGCGGCGCGCCGCGTGGTGCCGCCCGACTTGATAGCGCCGGCGGCGCGGTCGCCGATCTTGAGGAAGCTCATCAGGCCCGAGGATTTCCCGCCTCCCGACAGGGGCTCGTCCTCGCCGCGCAGGTTCGAGAAGTTGGAGCCCGTCCCCGAGCCGTATTTGAACACCCGGGCCTCGCGCACCCACAGGCCCATGATGCCGTCATCGTTGACCAGATCGTCCTTGATGCCCTGGATGAAGCAAGCGTGGGGCTGGGGGTGCTCGTAGGCGCTATCGGAACGGGTCAGCTCGCCGGTTCGGAAATCCACGAAATAATGGCCCTGGGCCGGTCCGTCGATGCCGTAGGCCCAGTGCAGGCCGGTGTTGAACCACTGGGGCGAGTTGGGCGCGCCCATCTGGGCGGCCAGCATGTGACGCGTCTCGTCGTGGTAGGCGTGTGCGTCTTCCTCGCTGTCGAAGTAACCACCTTTCCATCCCCAATAGGTCCACGTCCCGGCGAGACGGTTGAATACCTGCTTGGCGCTGTCCTCGCCGGCGAAGCGCTCGTCCTCGGGCACACCGGCCAGCGCCTTCTCGTCGGCGAAATGGCGCCACAGCCACGACGGGACATCGTTTTCCTCGACCGCCTTCAGGCAGGCCGGCACCCCCGCCTTGCGGAAATATTTCTGGGCCAGCACGTCACGGGCGACTTGCGACCAGTGGCTGGGCGCCTCGAGGTTGTCGAGTTGAAACACCACGAAGCCGTCCGGGTTGCGGATCTCGCTCGATGTGGTGGCGAACTCGACGGTGTCGTAGGGTGATCGGCCTTGTTTGGTAAAATGACGACGGATTCGCATGTTTCCCCCAATTTGGCTCGGGCCCTTCCTTCGTTGGGCCTTTTGCGAGCCCCCAGGCTCCCTGAGTCGTCGCTCCACTAGATATTGTGATTAATACAACATCTCATGGTGGAGAGCAGCAAAACAACTATATATAGTAAGCGATGAGCGGTGTGCAAGAACATTTCGCTGGCGCCGCAAATTTTCGAACAATCTGTCGCGAACCACCCGTTTCGGGGAGTGCCGGCCGTCGGCTCCTGTGTGCTTCCGTAGGCTTCCGAGCGTTTCTGTGCGCTTCTGTGGGCTGGACGGGGGTTGACCCTGGTGCCATAGTTGGGCCGGCCGCTGCGGCGCGGGCCGTATTCAAGGATTAATAGGTAACGCAAAGGGCGCCATGAACACCGGGACCGTGATTTACACGTGGCTCATGGGTGCCCAGGTCGGCACCGACGAGTTCGGCAACCGCTACTACCGGGGCAAGGGCCGCCGCTTGCAAGGGCGGGAGCGCCGCTGGGTTCTCTACAAGGGCAGCGCGGAGGCCTCGAAGATTCCACCTGAGTGGCATGCCTGGCTGCACCACACCTGCGAGGAGCCGCTCAGCGATAGCGCCGCCCAGCCGCGGCCCTGGCAGAAGGAGCACGTGCCCAACCTCACCGGTACGGCGGCGGCCTACCGACCGCGCGGCCACGACTACCGCGGCGGCCGCCGCGCCCCCGCCACCGGCGACTATCAGGCGTGGCGGCCGGAATGAGCGCCGAGCCCGGTCCCGCGGGCCCGGCCACGGCGCTTCCAACCGCCGCCCGGTGGACCGCCCGCGAGGCGCGGGAAATCGTCTGCGGAGGGGCGGTCATCGTCGTGCTCGCCTTGGTCCTCGCCTACTCCTATGGCGGCGGCCGGGTCTCCTCGGCGGTCGGCGCCTACACGCTCACCGCCAACTTCAACCGGGTCGACGGCCTCGCCGAGGGCGCCGATGTGTTCCTCGCCGGCATCAAGGTGGGCACCGTCATCGACCTCAGCATCGATGCCGGGACCTATGACGCCGTCGTCTCCATGTCCGTCGCCGACGGCATCAAGCTCCCCGTGGACACGGTGGCCGGCATCGCCAGCGAAGGCGTCCTCGGCGGCAAGTACGTGCGCCTCGAGCCGGGCACCGAGAAGACCTACCTCGAACCCGGAGAGGCCATCGCCAAAACCAAGGACTTCCCCCCCCTGGAGGACCAGGTGGGCGAGATCATATTCCTGGCGACCAGCAAGCCGGAGTCCAATGCGGGGAGGGAATGACTATCTCCGATCGCAGTCCTGGAATCCGGAGCGGTACGCCAAGAACGCCGCCTTCGTGCCAGAATTCGGCCGGCCGGTCGTCGAGCTTTTGGCGTTGCGCCCGGGCGAACGCATCCTCGATCTTGGGTGCGGCGACGGCGTCCTGACACAGCGCCTGGCCGCCGCCGGGGCCTCGGTGGTCGGCGTCGACGCCAGCCCCGAACAGGTCGCTGCGGCTCGCCAACTGGGACTAGACGCGCGCGTTATGGACGGCGCCGAGCTCGAATTCGAGAGCGAGTTCGATGCCGTGTTCAGCAACGCTGCCCTGCACTGGATGCACCGCCCGCGAACGGTCATCGCCAACGTCTGGCGCGCCCTCAAGGTCGGCGGACGCTTCGTCGGAGAGATGGGAGGCGAGGGCAACGTAGAGGCCATCCGGAGCACCCTCGCCGACGCGCTGGCGCGCCGCGGCATCGATGGCGACGCTCTGTGCCCGTGGTATTTTCCGGCTCCCGCCGAGTACCGGCAAAGCCTCGAGGAGGGCGGCTTCGACGTTTGCACCATGCGTCTCGTGGCGCGGCCGACGGCGTTGCCGACCGGCATCGACGGCTGGCTCGAAACCTTCGCCGAGAGCTTCCTCTCGGCCCTGCCCGAGGGCGGGCGCCCGGCCTTCCTGGATGAGGTGAGGGCCCGGCTGAAGCCCCGCCTCAAGGACGCCGATGGCGGCTGGACCGCCGACTACGTACGCCTGCGTTTCGCCGCCCGCAAGGTGGGGGAGGGGTGATGTCCCCATGGATGTCCGGCTGCCGCTTGGCCGCCGCCCTGGTGGCAATTTTTCTGGTGCTGGTCACGGCGCCCGGGCGCGCCGAGCCCTACGAAATGGCGCTCCTGCAAGGCCTTGACAAGGTGACGGCGCGGGTCTCTACCATCGAGGCGCCGGTGGGGCGCACCGTGCGCTTCGGGACTTTGCAGATCATCGCCCGCACCTGCGATAAGCGGCCCCCCGAGGAAACCCCGGAAAGCGCCGCCTTCCTCGATATTTGGGAGGTGCGCCCGGGGGAGGCGGCGATCAGCGTCTTCCGCGGCTGGATGTTCGCTTCGAGCCCGGCGCTCTCCGCCGTGCACCACCCGGTCTACGATGTCTGGGTGTTGGATTGTATCGACGAATAACGCCTGTGTCGCTTTTGGGCCGCCTCAAAAGGCGCCGTAGGCCAGCCCCGCCGCCGTCTCCCCCGGCGACGCCTACCACTAACTCGGCGGGCACTTAGACCAGCATGAGGCTTTCCAGCACGAAGGCCAGGACCAGCCACTTGCCAAGGAACAGCAGGGTGTTGCGCGCGCCAGCCATGAAGGCGGCGCGGCGCGCCGGCTGGTGCCAGAAGCGCCCTGCTACCTTTTGCGGGGCGCGCCCATGGCGGCGGCGAACCCGATCATCGGCAGGATGCGCCTTTGGAAGGCGCGGCCGCTCAGGTTGTCGGCGCCGCTCGCCTTGGCATAGGCGGCGATGGCTAAGGAAAGCAACAAGAACGGCAGCACGCCGAGCACGGCCCCTACTGTGAAGGTGGCGGAAGGCCGCATTTGCGCTGGCTCGAGCACGGCGATGGCCGTAATCACGGCGCCGACGGCCAGCTAGGCGCGGTGGAACTCCATGGCCTTTCTCGGCCATGTCGCGGCGGCGTATAGGGCGTTCATGCGACCATATCCCTGGAGAAAATCATGCCGCATCCGCCTCCGCCTCCGCTTCCAGGTGCACGCCTGCGCGGCATTGTTCCGTCAGGTAGGCCCTCAGCCCGTTCATGGCCACGAAATCGGCTGTGCACACCACCTCGCGCCCGCGCCGTTCCTGGACCACCACGCCGGCCTGGGCGAGGGTAGAAAGATGATGCGCTAGCGTCGATTCCGGAATGCCTAGGTGTTGCTGCGCTTGGCCGACGGTAAGGCCGTCCCGGCCAGCCCGGGTCAACAGGCGGAACAGGCGCAGCCGGATTCTCTTGCCTAGCGCGGCAAGCGTGCGCGCCACCAATTTCTCCAACGATCGCCGTGACTTTGCCACAAAAAACTTAGAACTAGTTTTATGGTTTTGTCGACCGATCCGACGACGCAGCGGCGCGACCCCCCAGCACCGCCTCCAGGGCCGCCTTTTCCTCGGCGGGCGGCAGATCGCGAGAGAAGACGGCGCGTACCTCGAGGGCTTCGCCCAGGTGCATCAGGTAGCGGCGGGCCGGGATTTCGACGACGCCGAAGCGGCGCAGGTGGTCGGTCACGAACTGCACGTCGAGGAGGGTGAAGCCGCCGAGGGCCAAGCGTGCCACCAGATGCACCAGCGCCACCTTGCTGGCGTCGGTGCGGCGCGAGAACATGCTCTCGCCGCAGAAGGCGCCGCCCAGCGCCACCCCGTAAAGGCCGCCGACCAACTCGGTCCCGAGCCAGCATTCGACGCTGTGGGCGTGGCCGAGTTCGTGCAGGGCGGAATAGGCGGCGATGATCTCGTCGTTGATCCAACTGTCGCGGCGCTTCGGGGTGACCTCGGCGCAGGCCCGAATGACGTCGGCGAAGGCGGTGTCGCAGCGCACCTCGAAGAGGCCGCGGCGCACCGTCTTGCGCAGGCTGCGGGGGACGCGGAACTCCTCGAACGGCAGGATGGCGCGCACTTCCGGGTCGACCCAGAAGATGTTCGGGGCGTGGCGTGATTCGGCCATCGGGAAGATGCCGGCAGCGTAGGCGCGCAGCAACAGCTCGGGCGTCAACTGGCCGCGCTCGGACAGCAAGCTCATGCCCCGCCTCCGACGAATTTCTCCAGCCAGTGGATGTCGTAATCACCGTTGACGAAGGCAGGCTCGGCGATGATGCGCCGCTGCAGCGCGATGGTGGTATCGAGACCGCCGATCACGTATTCGCCGAGCGCCCGGCGCAAGCGCATGATACACTCGTTGCGATTGTTGCCGTGCACGACCAGCTTGGCGATCAGGCTGTCGTAGTGGGGGGGCACCGTGTAGCCGGAATAGAGCGCGCTGTCGACGCGCACCCCGAGGCCACCGGGTGCGTGGTAATCGGTGATGCGCCCGGGCGAGGGCTGGAAGGTGTCCGGGTTCTCGGCGTTGATGCGGCACTCGATGGCGTGTCCGGCGAAGCGAACGTTTTCCTGGGCAAAGGCGAGAGCCGCGCCCGAGGCGATGCGCACCATCTCGCGCACTAGGTCGAGGCGGCATACCATCTCGGTCACCGGGTGCTCCACCTGCAGGCGGGTGTTCATCTCGATGAAATAGAATTCACCGTTCTCATAGAGGAATTCAAGGGTGCCGACGTTGCGGTAGCCGAGGCGCCTTACGGCATCGACGGCGATGCGGCCGATGCGCTGGCGGGCATCGTCGTTCAAGGCCGGGGAGGGCGCCTCCTCGACCGCCTTCTGGTGGCGGCGCTGCAGGGAGCAGTCGCGCTCGCCCAAGTGAACAACGTTTCCATGGTGGTCGGCGACGATCTGAATTTCGATGTGACGTGGGTGCGTCAGGTATTTTTCCAGGTAGACGACGCCCGAACCGAAGGCCGCCTCGGCCTCGCCCCGCGCCAGGCCGAAGGCGGACTTCAGGTCATCCTCCGCATGGGCCACGCTCATGCCCCGACCGCCGCCGCCGGCCGCTGCCTTGACGAGTACCGGGTAGCCGATGGCGCGCGCCGCTTCGAGGGCGGCCGCCGCGTTCTCGACCGGGCCGTCGGAGCCGGGGACGACGGGGATGCCGGCGTCCGTCACTGCCCTTTTGGCGGCGATCTTGTCGCCCATCAGGCGGATGTGGTCGGGCGACGGGCCGATGAAGACGATGTCGTGCGCCTCGACCATCTCGGCAAAATCGGCGTTTTCGGCAAGGAAGCCGTATCCCGGGTGGATGGCGTCGGCGCCCGAGATGGTGGCCGCCGACATGATGGCTGCCCCGTTCAGGTAGCTGCCGGCGGCGGCCGGAGGTCCGATGCACACGGACTCGTCGGCTAGCCGAACGTGCATGGCGTCGTAATCGGCGGTCGAGTGCACGGCCACGGTGGCGATGCCCATTTCCTGGCAGGCTCGGTGGATGCGCAAGGCGATCTCTCCGCGATTGGCGATGAGGACCTTTTCGAACATCGGATCGGTCCCGCCTTTCCCCTATTCGACGACGATCAGGGGTTCGCCGAATTCAACCGGCACGCCACTGCCGACCAGGATGCGGGCCACTTTGCCGGGGCGCGGAGCGACGATCGGGTTGAATACCTTCATGGCCTCGATCAGCAACAGGGTCTGGCCCACCGTCACCGTGTCGCCGACCTTGACGAAGGGCGGCGCGTCGGGGCTCTCCGAGGTATAGACGACGCCGACCATGGGCGACGTGATGACGCCGGGATGCCCCGCGAAGTCCTCGCCCGCCTGGTCCGCCGCCGCCTCGGTAGGCGCCGCCTCCGGCAACTGGATCGCGAGAGCGGAGGCCGGGACAGCGGTTGCGGCAGGCGGCGCCTTGGCGACGCGTACCCGCCATTCGCCCCTCGAGTACTCGATCTCGGAGAGGCCGGTCTCGTCGAGCAGGCGGGCCAGCTCGCGCACCAGATCGGCGTCCACGGAACCCGCGGTTTCGGCCTCTGGCGCCGGTTCTCCCGCCGCCGGCAGGAAGTCGTTGGGCTTCACGGCCCCTTCCGTGGCGTCGTCGATGCGGGCCATGGTCGACCAGTCCGGTTTGCTTTCGCCGTTAACGATGCGTGTCACTGTCGAAACCGAGCGGTTGATCTCCCTGGCCAGGTCAGATGCGGTAATTGCCCTATCGGAAAGGTATTCGGAGAGCTTCATGGTCACCATCCTGCCAGGGAAGGCGGCGTCTATCAAGAGGAATTTGCGTTTTACGCAATTATAATTTGCGGAGAACGCAAATTATAATTGTCTGGCGGCGTGCTGCCAGCGGCGTGGTTTCAGCTATCCTCGAGCAGCCGCGCCAGGGCGTCGAGAGCGAACTCGTAGCCGTGGCCGCCGAGGCCGCAGATGGAGCCCAGCGCCGCCTTGGAGACGAACGAGTGTTGGCGGAACTCATCGCGTCGGTAGATGTTGGAAAGGTGCACCTCGATGATCGGCATCTCGCAGGCGAGGAGGGCGTCGAGGACAGCCACCGAGGTATGAGTGTAGGCCCCGGCGTTGACGACGAGCCCGGCGTGGGTGGCGCCTGCTTCTTGGATGGCGTCGACCATCTCGCCTTCCGAGTTGGTCTGGCGGAAATCCACGTCGAGCTCGAGTGCTATGCCCCGCCCGACGCATGCCGCCTCGATGTCGGCAAGGGTTTCCTCGCCGTACACGTCGGGCTGTCGCGTGCCCAGCAGGTTGAGGTTGGGTCCGTTGAGGACCATGATCTTTTTGGACATCGTCTTGAGGATTTCCCGGCCGCGTCGACGGTTTATACCATGGCCCCCCGTGGCGCGAACATATACAATTCCCGTCCCCGGCGGGGTTCTCGAATGAGCTCTGCCGCCGGTTGAATGGGCCGCAAGCTGGGCCCATACTTATCGTCTGTCGATGCTTCGAGTCCAGTGAACCCCATGCGCCTGACCATCAACGGCGAGGAACGCACTTTCGAGGAAGCGCTGAGCGTCGAGCAGCTCCTCGGCCGTATCGGCATCGACCCGCGCAAGGTGGCGGTCGAGCGCAACCTAGAGATAGTCTCCAGGTCCACCTACCCGCAAACCGCGCTGGCCGACGGCGACAGGCTGGAAATCGTCCATTTCATCGGCGGCGGTGCCGCCGGCGCCGGCGACGACCTTCTTGAGGTGGCTGGGCGGCGCTTCCGCTCGCGGCTCATCATCGGCACCGGCAAATACCGCGATTACGAGCAAAGCCGCCGCGCTCTCGAGGCGTCGGGGGCGGAGATGATCACCGTCGCCATGCGCCGGGTCAACGTGTCCGACCCGGACCAGCCCATGCTGGTCGATTACATCGACCCCGGGAAGTACACCTATCTGCCCAATACCGCCGGCTGCTTTACTGCCGCCGAAGCGCTGCGCACGCTCCGCCTGGCGCGCGAGGCGGGGGGCTGGGACCTGGTCAAGCTGGAGATCCTGGGCGACGAGAAGACCCTTTATCCCCGCATGGTGGAGACCCTGGCCGCCACCGAGACCCTGGTCGGGGAGGACTTCCAGGTCATGGTCTATTGCTCCGACGACCCCATCATGTGCAAGAGCCTGGAGGACGCCGGTGCCGCCGCCATCATGCCGCTCGGCGCCCCCATCGGCTCCGGCCTCGGCATTCAGAATGCCGTCAACATCCGCCTCATCGTCGAACAGTCGAGGGTGCCGGTCATCGTCGACGCCGGCGTCGGCACGGCGTCGGACGCCACCGTGGCCATGGAATTGGGGTGCGACGGGGTGTTGATGAACACCGCTATCGCCGAGGCCGGGGACCCGATCCGTATGGCCGCCGCCATGAAGCACGCGGTGGCCGCCGGGCGCCACGCCTATCTGGCCGGGCGCATGGCCAAGAAACGCTACGCCGATCCGTCCTCGCCGCTCGGCGGGCTGATCTAGGGCATTGCCCGTTTAGTCGGGGTCGTGTCGTTGCCACTCCCATCCAGCCGCTTGGGCCGGGGTGGGGAGTATCGGACTGGCGCCACCTTCCCGCCGCTGGCGGCCGATGGTATCCGAGGCTTCGTTATTTCTGAATTGTATTAATTAATATTCGCATATTATAATGGAGCGCGTCGCCCGACGCCTTCTTCGCCGCGGCCCCGGCTCGGCAAAACAAAGCAACGCGGCAAACAAACCAACGAATATTGGCGACAAATTCAGGACCGCGCTGGCTTGCACCGGCGTCGCGGGGATGGAGCGAAGGGGATGATCGGCAGGCCGGGCGCGGCGCGCTCCTAGCCGGAAACCTCGCAACGCCGTCACAAGGGATCAATAATCAGGACCGTTGGTATTAACTGAAGGCCTTGAAGGTAATGATGGTGAAGGTGTCCTTGACCTCGGGAAGGGTCTGGATGTGCTCGGTCACGAAGTGGCCGAGGTCGGTACCGTCATCGAGGTGGCACTAGACCAGCAGGTCGTAGTTGCCCGACGTGGAGTGCACCTCCGAGACCTGTGACACCTGTTCCACCGCCTTGTCGGCGACATCGTAGGCCTTGCCTAGTTCGCATTTCACTTGGATGAAAATGGTCTGCATCGGCTCAGCACTCCGTCGGTGGCTTGACCGGTCGCTGCATGAAGGCGGGTACATGGTTCCCCATGCCGACCACCGGCTTGTCGGAGCTCTCCGCCGGTTTCGTTTCGGCTGGTCTTTCGTGGGACCGTGGGTCGGGTTGGGGATCGGCCTTCTTATCGCCCGCCGCTTTGCGCCCGCGTCCTCCCGACCGGCGGCGGCGGCGCGCCGGGGCATGTTCACGTTCTTCCTCGCCCCTAATCTTGCTCTCATCCTCGCCCGTGCTCTCCGGGGCAGTTTCGCCGTCCAGGGTAATGTGCGGGATTTCCTTGCCGATGAGATGGGCGATCGCTTGAATGTACTTGGCGTCTTCCGGAAGGGCCAACGTGTAGGCGCGCCCGGTTCGTCCGGCCCGCCCCGTGCGCCCGATACGGTGCACGTAGTCCTCGGGAGTGGTCGGCACGTCGAAGTTGAAGACGTGGCTCATGTCCTGGATATCGAGGCCGCGCGCGGCGACGTCGCTGCACACCAGGAATTTCATCTCACCGCGCTTGAAGGCGACCAGGGTCTCCATACGCACCGACTGCACCATGTCGCCGTGCAACTGGGCGGCGTTGAAGCCGTGACGGTTGAGGGAGCGGTGGAGCACGCCGACGTCGCGTTTGCGGTTGCAGAAGACCAAGGCGTTTTTGACGTTCTCGTGGCTGATCAACTGGCGCAGGACGCGGCGCTTCTCCTTCTGGCCGCCGCCCGGCCGGGGGCCGTCATTGTGCCTGATCGTGATCACCCCCTGGATGACGTTAACCGCCGTGGTCGCCGGCGGCGACACGTGAATTTCCCTGGGGTTCATGAGGAAGGATTCGCCAAGACGTCTGATCTCGGGCGGCATGGTGGCCGAAAAAAACAAGGTCTGGCGCATCTTGGGCGTCAGCGAGACGATGCGCTCGACATCGGGGATGAAACCCATGTCCAGCATGCGGTCGGTTTCGTCGATGACCAAGATCTTGACGTCGTTCAACAGGAGACGCCCGCGCTCGAACAGGTCGAGAAGGCGCCCCGGCGTGGCGATCAGAACGTCGACGCCGCGGTCCAGCACCTTTATCTGGTCGTCCATGGAAACGCCCCCGATGAGCAGCGCCTTGGTCAGCTTGTGATACTTGCCGTAGGTGTCGAAGTTATCGGCAACCTGTGCTGCCAGCTCGCGTGTCGGCTCGAGGATGATGGAGCGCGGCATGCGCGCCTTGGCGCGCCCCGCCGCCAGGATGTCGATCATGGGCAAGGTGAAGGACGCCGTCTTTCCGGTCCCCGTCTGCGCGCAGGCGAGCACGTCGCGGCCCATGAAGACGTAGGGGATGACCCGCTCTTGTACCGGCGTGGGCTCGGTGTAGCCCGCCTCGGTCACGGCGCGCAGGACATCTTCGCTAAGTTCGAGTTCGGAAAACTTCATTCAAACCGGGTCTGAGCGGTGAGGAGCCGCCGATGGAAACAGTTGGCGCCAAGTCTGGTGCGCGAGTTTAGGCTTTCCCACACCCCTGTCAATCGCCCCTGTATGCCGAGGCGCCGGGGCGTCGGAAGTACCCTTGGCGGGGCTTCTTGCTTCCGCTAACGTGGGGTCCCGATTCCGCCGTTCGTTTGGGGAATGACGCCGATGCTGATCAAGGCCGAGCGCTCGGCGCTGCTGGTCGTGCACGTTCAGGGCCGGTTGGCGCCGGCCGTCCACTGCGCCGCCTGCGCCATCGCCAATTCCCGCGTGCTGATGACGGCGGCGCGGCGCCTCGGGGTTCCCGTCCTGGTGCCCGAGCTGAGCCCCGGCGGCCTCGGCCATACGGTGCCGGAAATCGCCGAGATGGCCCCCCAAGGCGCCATCGTCGAGGAGGTGCACTTCTCGTGCCTCGCCGGCGACGCTTTCGCGGAACGTTTCCGCGGGCTCGGCCGCGGCCAGGCGGTGGTCGTCGGCATGGAGGCCCATGTCTGCGTCCTGCAAGGCGCCATGGATTTGTTAGACAAGGACTACGAGGTCTTCGTGGTGGCCGACGCGGTTGCTTCGCGCACGCCGGAGAACGCCACCGCCGGCGTGGAGCGCCTGCGCGCCGCCGGAGCCGCCATCGTTACCACCGAGATGGTCGTCTTCGAATGGATGGAGCGCGCCGACCATCCCCACTTCAGGGAACTTCTGGAGTTGATCAAATGACGAAAACTCGAATGACGGTGCCGCGATGATGGCGTCCACGACCCCGCTCGTGCTTCTGCCCGACCTGCTTTGCGACTGGGCGCTGTGGCGCCACCAGACGGAGACCCTGGGCGACGCCGCGTCCTTCACCATCGGCGATTTCACCGACGACGACAGCTTCGAGGCGATGGCGTGCTCCGTGCTCATCGAGGCACCGGAGAACTTCGCCCTGGCCGGGTTTTCGATGGGCAGCTGCGTGGCTTTCGAGATCATGCGCCAGGCGCCCGGGCGGGTGACGCGCCTAGCCCTCCTCGCCACTTCGGCGCGTGCCGATACGCCGGAGAAGACGGCAAACCACGGCGGCCTCATCGAACTCGCCTGGAAAGGCCGGTTCAAGGGCGTTACGTCGCGCCTTCTGCCCCTTTTGTTACATCCCGACCGGTTCGACGACGAGGAGCAGACGGGGTGTGTCATGGCCATGATGGAGCACACCGGGAAGGGCGCCTTCCTGCGCCAGAAGAGCGCCACCCTGAAGCGTATCGACAGCCGGCCGCACCTATCGGTAATCCACTGCCCGACGCTGGTCCTGTGCGGGTGCCAGGACGTGATCACGCCCCTTGAGGTGCACCAGGAGATGGCTGACGCCATGCCCCGGGCAAGGCTCGTCGTCATCGAGGACTGCAGCCACCTGGCCACCCTAGAGCAACCCCAAGCCGTCAGCGCCGCCCTGCGCGACTTGCTTCAGATACCTTGAAAGGATGAGGGACGGAACGATGAGTGGTCTTATTGTTCCCTATGGGGATGCCCGGCCTCGCGCCGACGCCAGCGTTTACTTGGCACCCGGCTCCGCCGTCGTCGGCGACGTCGAGATCGATGCCGAGAGCAGTCTCTGGCCCGGCGCCGTCCTGCGCGGCGACGAGGCGGGGGTCCGCGTCGGAGAGCGCTCCAACATCCAGGACCGTTGCGTCGTTCACGTGGAATTCGGCACGCCGACGATCATCGGCTGCGGCGTCTCGGTCGGCCACGCCGCCGTCCTCCACGGCTGCGTCCTCGAGGATGGTTGCCTGATCGGTGTCAGCGCCACAGTTCTCGACGGCGCTGTGATCGGCAAGGAGGCGTTCATCGCCGCTGGCGCCGTGGTGTTACCGGGTGTCCGGGTCGGGCCGCGCGAGTTGTGGGGCGGCGTCCCTGCAAGGCGCCTGCGCGACCTCAACGACGACGACCTGGCGCTCATGACCCGGGTCGCCGACAACTACGTCAAGCGGGCGCGCCAATTCAAGGAGGCTGGAGAAACTGACGGTTAGCTAGCGCGCTGCCCCGACGCGATCAGGGCGCGGTTCTCGACCACCACGCGGCCGTCGGGACCGGCGTAGGCGGCGGCCTCCTTGGCAACCGCCGCCCATGTCTCGGCCACCTTCTCCGGCGGGTGGTTCTGGCGTAGCGCCAAGTCCTGGGTGCTGACCTCCTGGCGGTAGCTGATAAAATCGGCGACCCCCGGAAACTCGACGGTGACGGTGATCGGCTCGCTCTTGATGTCGTCGAGCCCGGCGGCGGCGAGCAGGCCTTCCAGGGTGCCCGCCTCGGCGAAGCGGAAGGGGCCAATGTCGGGGTCCAGGGGCGGTGGTAGGAGCGAGCTGAAAATCGTCCTGCCAACGCTGATCATGGGGACCTCCTCGGGCGCCCCCCAGGCCGAAACGGCGAGACGCCCGCCTGGTCTGAGGTGGGCGTGGGCACGCTCCAACGCGGCCACCGGCTTGGGCATGAACATCAGGCCCCAGCGGCACAATGCGGCGTTGAAGGTTGCTCCGGGTAACGAGAGAGTTTCCGCACCGGCCTCGCGGAACTCGATGTTGTCGAGGCCGTCGGCGGCGGCGCGCTCGGCGGCCAGCCGCATCATGGCGCTGGACAGGTCGGTGGCGACGACGCTTCCCGCCGGTCCGACCTGGCGTGCCGCGGTGAGGGCGGGCTCGCCGGCGCCAGTGGCGATGTCGAGGACGGCGTCGCCGGGACCCACGCCGGCCATTTCGACGAGGCGGTCGCTGACCGGCTGGCTCCAGCCCTCGATGACCTCCCACCACGTCTTCCAGCCGGCGGCGACGAAATTCCAGCGGTCCTTTTCCTGGGCGCGGATGGCGGCAGGGTCCATGGTCTCTCAGTCCGTCTCGCCGGTTTTCTTCAGCCACCGGGCGGCGGCCGGTCCCGATATCGCGAGGCCGTCGGCGAGCCCGCCCAGGCATCCCGCTGCGAAGGCGGCACCGGCCCTGCCGGGAAGAATTGGCGGCGTCAAGGCGAGGGCCCCTATTCGTCTTTGTCGAGCTTGAGGGAGAGGGAATTGATGCAATAGCGCTGTCCCGTCGGCGGCGGGCCGTCCGGGAAGAGGTGGCCGAGGTGGGCGTCGCAGTGCGCGCACGTCGCCTCGGCGCGGATCATGCCGAAGCCGTGGTCCTCTTCCGTGGCCAGTGCGTCGTCTGCGGCTGGTGCCCAGAAGCTGGGCCAGCCGGTTCCCGAATCGAACTTGGTCTTGGAACTGAACAGCGCGGCGCCGCAGCATACGCAGCGATACGTTCCCGCCACCTTGCTGTCGTGGTAGGCGCCGCTGAAGGCCCTTTCCGTGCCCTTCCCCCGGGTCACCGCGAATTGTTCGGGGGTGAGCTGGGCGCGCCATTCGGCGTCTAATTTTGTTATCTTTTCCGCCATTTCCTGTCGCCGCCTTTCCCATGGGGGCCCTGTGGGGAAAGGACGTCCACTCGTTTACGATACACCGTGCTTGCGCTCAAGCTCGATCACGGCGCCGCGGCCAAGCTTCATGAGCTTGCTCACCCGCACGGCCGCCGCGTCACCAGTGTCCCTGGCCGCCGCCGCGAACGCCGCAGCTTCCGCGGCTTCCGCGTCACTCGGCTCTTCCGCCTGTTCCTCGACCGCGTCGTCTTCTTCGGCCATGTCCGTGTCCTCGGCTCGAATCAACAATAATTCCGATTCCGCGCACCGTCCATCGGCGTGTAAGGCGGCAACGTAGGGTTAGCCCACCAATCGCTACAGCGCTCCAACTCGCGCTTGTAGTTGCGGGTGGTGTAGAGCTTGGCGTTGGCCCGGTTCAGGATCCGGTTCGTGTCGTTGAACAAGGGCTCGATCTCATGGCGCAAGCGCTCCTTCAGGCGCTCGGCACCGTCGTCGGGCGAGATGGCGCGGATCGGCGCCATACGCCCGGTGGCCTGACTCAGATGGGCCCGCAGGCGCGGCGCGAAGCGTCCCAGCGTGGTCCGGAAGATGTCCACGTGGGCGTTCTCATGGGGTATGATCGAGCGTTAAGCGCAGCTCCTTCGCGGGTACTTGGGGTTGATGTAGACGTTGGGGGTGCCGTAGCCGAGCGTGGCGTCCACCGTGGTCAGGCTGACGCAATAGAGGCGCGTGGAGAGAGGTGCTGCGCTCACCGTGACGCGCATGCGGTATTCCACTTCGGTGCGGATGAAGCCGACGGCATGCCAGCCGAGCTTCCTGACGGCGCCGCGCACCCGCTCCCGCAGGCGCCACAACTGCCCCAGGCTGGCCGATTGGTACTTTATCTGGCCGAGAACCGAACGCATATCGACGACCACGCCGCGCCCGTCGGCGACGCACTGCGCCGCCGCGCTTGAGGTAGCGAACCCGAGCACGGCGGCCGCCAAAAGTACCGCGAGCCCGCGCCACCTGCCGGCGCCGGGAGATTTGTTTGCCATTGATGGATTATAGGTAGGGTGCCAGTCCCAGCCAGCCGCCACTCGTGGCCTTGGTTGGTGGCGGGCGCCTTCAGGCGACGTGGTCGGAGTAACCGTAAGGGGTGAAATCCCTCGCCGTGCGTGGGACGCCTTTGTTGGTGGCGGTTTGCTTCCTCGATCCTGGCCATGTGGTCGGAGACCTTGCGGATGACCAGGGCGATGGTCAGGGCCGCGGCCAGGCGCTCCACGCCGTGAGGAATATGGTGAACTCCTCCGAGTCGAAGAGGGAGGCGAAATACGACTAGAATTGTTCCATGGCTGACCTCCGGTGCCCACGTGCCAGTTTTCCGGCCGCGGATCTTAGCCGCCATTCGTCAAGATTTGGTAAACGGGAGCGATTTGGTGGGTGGCGTCCCCGCCGCTTACGACGAGTAGTACATCTGCCACTCCACCGGGTGCGGCGTGTGCTCGAAGTTGTAAACCTCCTCCCACTTGAGCCCCATGTAGCCGTCGATGACGTCGTCGGAGAACACGTCGCCGGCTTTCAGGAAATCGCGGTCGGCGTCGAGTTCCTCCAAGGCCTGGCGCAGGCTGCCGCACACCACGGGCACGCCCTCGAGTTCCTCGGACGGCAGGTCGTAGAGGTTCTTGTCCATGGGGTCGCCCGGGTTGATCTTGTTCTGGATGCCGTCGAGCCCGGCCATGAGCATGGCGGAAAACGCCAGGTAGGGGTTGGTGGTGGCGTCGGGATAGCGCACCTCGACGCGCTTGCCGCCGGGCGCCGTGGTGAACGGAATGCGGCACGAGGCCGAGCGGTTGCGCGCCGAATAGGCGAGCAGCACCGGCGCCTCGAACCCGGGGATGAGGCGCTTGTAGCTGTTCGTGGTGGGGTTGGTGAAGGCGTTGAGTGCCTTGGCGTGCTTGATGATGCCGCCGATGTAGTGGAGCGCCGTGTCCGAAAGATCGGCATAGCCCGAACCGGCGAACGTCGGCTTGCCGTCCTTCCAGATGGATTGGTGGACGTGCATGCCCGAGCCGTTGTCGTCGATCACCGGCTTGGGCATGAAGGTGGCCGATTTGCCGTAGGTGTGGGCCACCATTTGCACGCAGTATTTGTAGATCTGCAGGTTGTCAGCGGTGCGCAGCAAGGTGTCGAAGACCATGCCGAGTTCGTTCTGGCTGGGCGCCACCTCGTGGTGGTGCTTTTCCATGTCGAGGCCCATCTCGCGCATCACCGTGACCATTTCGGCGCGCAGGTCGGATAGGGAATCGACCGGCGGCACGGGGAAGTAGCCGCCCTTCGGCGGCGGCCGGTGCCCAGCGTTTCCCTCGGGCAGGATCTTACCGCTGGCATACGGTCCCTCGCCCGAATCGAACTCATAGAAGACCCGGTTCATGGAGACGTCGAAGCGCACGTCGTCGAACACGAAAAACTCGGCCTCGGGCCCGAAATACGCCGTGTCGCCTACGCCCGTGGCGCCGAGATAGGCCTCGGCGCGGCGCGCCAGCGAGCGCGGGTCACGCCCGTAGGGCTGGCCCGTCGAGGGCTCGAGCACGTCGCAGATCAGGATCAGCGAGTCTTGCGCCGAGAATGGGTCCATCACCGCCGTGGTGGGATCGGGGATAAGCGCCATGTCGGATTCGCTGATGTCCTTCCACCCGGCGATGGACGAGCCGTCGAACATGACGCCGTCGGCAAAGGAATCCTGGCTTAGATGGGGGGCCGTGATGGCCAGGTGCTGCCACTTGCCGCGGGGATCGGTGAACCTTAGGTCGACGAATTCGACGCCGTCGTCCTTGAGGGCCTTGACGACGTCGGCGGGGGATTTGCAATTCACTGTCATGGTCGGGGCTCCTCTCAGATGGCCTCGGGGCCGGATTCGCCGGTGCGGATGCGGATGGCGTTCTCCACCGGGGTCACGAAAATCTTGCCGTCGCCGATGCGGCCCGTCTGCGCGGCCTGGCGAATGGCTTCGATGGCCCTTTCCACTAGGCCGTCGTTGAGGACTAGTTCGATCTTCACCTTGGGCAGAAAATCGACCACGTACTCGGCGCCGCGGTAGAGTTCCGTGTGGCCCTTCTGGCGGCCGAAGCCCTTGGCTTCGATGACAGTCATACCCTGCAATCCGATGTCGTGGAGGGCGTCCTTGACCTCGTCGAGCTTAAAAGGCTTGATGATCGCCTCGATCTTTTTCATGGTAGCCGCGCCTCTCGTGGTTTGCATCGCTGCGCCAGTATAATCCAAAACCGCAAGAGGCGTGCCAACGCTTTCCTCGCCGACCAATCCGCGAAAATCGGCGCAATTCCGCCAAGCGCGCACCGCCGCCGCCCTTTCTTGGCCAATCCCTCGTGCCCAGAATTGCGGCGCTTGCCCAAAAAACGGGCACTTCCCCCTTTGGCCGGATAAACAGCGGCCCCTTCGGGTATTCGCTGATTTGGCGGGAGAGGCCAAGTCAGGATGTGCGGCGTGGAGATGTTTCTTGCCATAGTCCTGCACAGCGGACCTTGGGTGTTGGTGGTCATGGGGGCCGCCGTGGCGCTCAAACCGCCGCCGCCCACGGATAGGTTCGTGTTGCGGCTGTGGATCGCGGCATTTTCCGTTGTCGTCTTGATCATTTCCGCCGCCGGTGGAGCTGCCTGGTATCTCGATCGCCAGGAACAGATCAAGGCGGATGCGGAATTTAAGAAATTCAAGGAAGAACTGACCGGCGGCGACAATTCTGCCTTTGTCCGTGCCCGCCAGGAAAGCAAAGAGGATGGAAAAAACTGGATTGTGATAGAAACCACGGGGGCTTTGCCAAGCCTGCTTGTCGGTTTCCATCCATTGTCACCGGATGGAACGCCTGTTGGCGAAAAAAATGGGTGCACTTCAGTGATTTGCCGAAAACCACGTTTAACACCAGCGTGGTGCTGGCCCCGAACCGCTACCGAATCGAGTTCAAGATGGGGGACAAAAGCTGGAGCGAACACCTTGATTTCAAACGTTAGGAAGAGGGTATAGATCAGGTGTTGTGGGTCGAACGGAACGGTAAAGTGATCCACAGAGAGCCGTAACAGGCACGTCACGCGGCGAGAACGCGTACCCCGAAGGTGGCGAAGCTGTGGCCTCCGCGACGTGGCGCTCTAGGGCGTGTTCTACTTCTTACTCATGCGGCGCAGTTGCTCTGCGTATTTCTCGCACGGATCGGTGTTATCGACACGCGGCGAAAACCATATGAAGGTGTATGGCAGGGCGCCGCCCCCAACCCTGGCCGCGTAGGCGGACGGGTAGTCTTCCCCGGCCTCGACCTCGAGCAGGCCGATCACCGCCACGGCCTTGCCCGGAGCCATGCGCCGCAAGTGCCAGGGGACCCCGAGATCGGCGCGGACATGTCCGTTGCCGGCGATGAGGACGGCGCCGTCCAGCCCCGCCGCTTGCCCGCCGCGCACCAGGGTGGCGGCCATGAAGGCGTCTTTCACCGTTTGCACGGTGAGCATGGGATCGATCATCGACGCCGGCAGCATGTTGCAGTGGCCCTCGACGATCTGCTTCTTCATGGGCGCGGCGAGATGCATCGGCAGCGCGCGATAGGGCCCGACCAAGCCCTTTTTCCCGTCGTCCAGCGCCTCGATCCCCTTGTCGGCAATCGCCCGCAGCGTCTTGCGTGCCAGGCCGGCCGCCACGATCGCGGCACCCCCGTCGAGCGCCGCCTGGGCGATGGGCCGATAGGTGGCCCAGTCCGGCCAGCCGCTCTTGCCCCAGGCGACGGCGTCGCCGAGGCCGGCGGCCTGCCGGGGATGGGCGGCGAGGTAGTCGGCGAGGCGAACCTCCTGGTCCGTGGTCAGCATCTCGAAGGCGACGGCGGGGCGCCGCCCACCGACCATGAGCCGGGCCAGCAGCCAAGCCTGGATGGCGTGGTGATCGACGTTGTCGTGCTTTTCGCCGATGAGCACGAAGGGCGCCTTGTCGAGCGCCTCCAGCACCGCTTGGCGGTCGACGAAGGCATTCTCCGAGGGGCGCCAGATGCGCCCGGCCAGCGGGTGGTGGCGCCCGACGGCCGAAACCCATGGCGGCCCCGGCTCTGTGGCGACTTTCACGGTCTTGGGCATGGGCCGGCGTCCCTCCTCGGAGCAAGCACCGAGGCCGGCCGCCGCCAGGACCACGAAAACGGCGAGCAAGCGTGACATAAAGTTCCCTGGATCAAGCCGGGATTCCCCGGATGGTTCCCCCCGGTTGCTGGCAAGGATAGCACATGGGACAGGGGCCCCGCACTTGCCCAGGAAACGTCCAGGGTACAGGGCCCTTACAGAAATTCCCGGATGCGGCGCACGGCCTGGCGGATGTTTTCCGTGCTGTTGGCATACGAGATGCGCAGATATCCTTCCCCAAAGGCCCCGAAGCTGGTGCCGGCGACGGTGGCCACTCCGGCTTCGGCGAGCAGCCCGTCCTGGAGTTCGGCGGCGCTGGCGCCTGTGTCCGTGATGTTGGGGAAGGCATAGAAGGCGCCGCCCGGTTCGGTACAACGGAAGCCGGGAAGGGCGTTGAGTTCCTCGACCACCACCTTGCGCCGCGCATCGAAGGCGGCGACCATTTGCTCAGCTTCGTCCTGGGGGCCGGTCAGGGCCTCGATGCCGGCCCACTGGGCCGGCGCGTTGACGCAACTGTGGCAGTTGATGGCGAGCCGCGTCGCCGCCTCGATGAGCGACGCCGGCCAAATGCCGTAGCCTATGCGCCAGCCGGTCATAGCGTAGGTCTTGGACCAACCGTCGAGCACGATGAGACGGTCGCGGATGGCCGGGAATTCGAGCAAGCTGACGTGCCGGCGCCCGTCATACAGCATGCGGCCATAAATCTCGTCGCTGAGCACGGCGACTCGCGGCCAGGCCTCCAGCCCTTCCACCAGTCGCTCGATTTCGGTGCGCGGCACGACGCCGCCCGTCGGGTTGGCCGGGCTGTTGAGGATGATCAGCCGGGTCGCTGGGCTTAGGCGCTCCAGGACCTCGCCGGCGTGGAACGAGAAGCCGTTCTCCTCGTGCAGCGTGATGGGCACCGCCGTGGCGCCACTGAACTCTATGGCGGACTGGTAGATGGGAAATCCGGGGTTGGGGTAGAGGATCTCGGCCCCCGCCTCGCCGAACATGAGGATGGCGAAGAACATGGTGACCTTGCCGCCGGGTACGGCGAGAACGTTGCCAGGGTCAACAGCAACGCCGCGCCGCGCCTCGACGTCGGCGGCCACCGCCTCGCGTAGTTCCTTGATGCCGCCGGCCGGGGTGTAGCCGTGATGGCCGTCACGCAGCACCCTGACCGCCGCCTCCACGATGTTGTCGGGGGTCGGGAAGTCGGGCTGCCCGATGCCTAGGTTGATGATGTCGCGGCCCTCGTCCTCCAGCGCCTTGGCGCGCGCCAGGACGTCGAAGGCGGTCTCAGTTCCCAGCCGTGACATTCCGGCGGCCAGCGTCAGCACGAGATCCATAGCTCCCGGCAATTGATGTCCAGGGCACGGTTATGGCCGACAGCCGGCGAAAGGGCAACGCCGGACGAAGCCTTGACCGCCCCCTGCAAGTCCCCGGCGGTTTGAACGCCAGGAGCGATTCGTGGCACCCTGCTTGGCTGATCGGGCGCACGAAAGGCGTTCAGGGACCTTGGCGGAAATCACCGATATTCTCTCTCAGCTCGTGCGCGCCGAAATCGCCCGCGAGCAGCAGCACGACAGCAGCGCACGGCAAACCAACTGGGCCCGTGGAGGACCGGGACGCCACCGCCGGCGCCATACGGGAAAGGGACGACGCCCGCCGGACCGACGAGGTCCGGGCGCGGCACGAAGATGACGTCCGTGATGCCGAACTGGCAGACAATGTCCAGCGCAACATCGATCTCTCGACCGACGCCGTCTTCGATCCCGACCTGCCACGGGGCTCGATCATCGACATCGTGATCTAGGGGATCCACGAGCCCCGGGCGCCCCTTGCACCATTGTTGACGGGCCGCACCCCCGAGGTTAGTTAGGGGGCGCTCCCATGGTGGCTGTAGCTCAGTTGGTCAGAGCGCTTGGTTGTGGTCCAAGAGGTCGTGGGTTCAATTCCCATCAGCCACCCCAATTTCTTGCGCCAGCCTGACGCCGCGCGCGGTATCGGCGATTCAGCTGTTGCGCCGCTACGCCCCTTCCTTGAAGGCCCGGAGTCGCTTGCCGATCTCCATGTCGGCGCGCGCCAACTCCGTCCACACCCACGTACAGACTTTGGAGAGGTTGCCCGATGAGACCGTTCCCTCCGGCGCTTCCTCCCATTTGGAGAACTCGTGTTCGAAGGTGTAGAGGACGTCGAGGTGTCCGTCGATGTGGTTTCGCAGGTCGTCCTCGGGAATCTCCATCTTCGAAAGGTAGCGTTGTTCCGTCTTGAAGTGCTCTTCCAGGATGTCATGCAGTTCGCGGAAAATCGCCTTGACGTTCGGGTTGGCCGGCCCTTTGCCTGCCGCGTCCAGGAAGCGCTCCATGATGTCGCAGATGGCAATATGGTCCTCGTCCAGCGCGTCGATGCCGAGCCGATAGCCTTCCTTCCAGAACCGCCGTTTCATCATCGGAGCCGCTCCGGCTTATTTCACGGTGTCAGACAGGCCGCGCCGCGCGCATCAACAGCTTACCGGCGCTTCGTCCTTGACGTCGGTCAAGCCGCCTTTGGCCGGCTACTTCTCGCCGCGCAGGTAGGGGATCATTTCCCTGTCGCTCTTCAAGATGTGGCGGATGTGGCCGGTGATCCAATTCTTCAGCGTATTGAGGAGACTGTCGGTATTCAGGCGATCCGGGCTGTCGTCGAACTGTTGTTTGAAGCGGCGCACCGTCTGGGCGAACCTCTCGTGTTCGGAGACGTGGTGCCTCAGGTCCGTGAACTTAACGACAAACGCCGGAAGTTTGGTCCAGGCCTCGACGCCCGGCACATTGACGACGGCCGGATGGGGACGGTGCGCGTAGAAGGTCTGAAAGCGTTCCAGGTAGTCCGGCATGCGGGCCAGCATGTCGTCGCGATCTTCCATGTAGGTCATGATGGTGGGCCGAGTCACCCACAGCAAGCCGCGGGTGCCAAGCTCGATCAGCTCGACCAGGTCGGGCGGTCCCGAGGCGTGGCCGAAGTTGGCCAGGATGCCGCGCGGGCGCAGGCACTCGAGGGAGCGCTGAAAGGTGTCCTTGCCGACTGATTCGTAGACCACCGGCAGACCGGCGCCGCCAGTGACCTCGCGCAGGGTCTCGCGGAAGTCCCGGCGCTCGTACAGCACCGGGTGATGGCAGCCATGGGCGGCGGCTTATTCCGCCTTTTCCTCGGTGCTCACCGTGCCGATGACGGTGGCGCCCAGGTGATTGGCTCACTGGCAAAGGATGAGCCCTATGCCGCCGGCCGCCGCCGTCACCACGATGGTGTCGCCGGGCCGCACCCGGTAGGTACTGCGCAGCAGGTATTGGGCGGTCATGCCCTTGAGCATCATGCCGGCGGCCTGAACGTCGCCGATTCCCTCGAGCACCTTGATGAAGCGGTGGGCGGTCATGTTGCGGACCCCGGCCCGGTGATAGGTGCCTACGAAATTGATCCCGATGGCGGTCTGTTTGAGGCGGGCCTCGCCAGGTCCAGGGTCGGGCACCTCGACGTCCTCCCACACCAGGGCTTCGGGCGGGCCTTTCTCGTGGATGACGGCTACTTTGGGTATGGCCGGACTCTCAGTCGGACTGGGGGGAACTTGACCCTGCTGGTCACGGCGACGACGTTGTCGATGTCCTTGACAACGGCGATCGCCTTCGTGAGCTCTTCCTTCGACAGCGCGCGCCCGAACAGGAACACCGTGCCGCCCACCGAGCGTCAGCGGAAGTTGGTGACGTTAACGCCCGAGGCGTCGAGCAGGAGGGCGTTGATCTTGCCCTCGATGACGGTGTCGTCGACGAAATTCTCGACGGCGCCTTTTTCCTTGTCCAGGGGTTTTTCACGACGATTTCGTTCTAGATTTTTTCACCCCCTTGATGGCCTAGGTCAGCTTTTCGGTCTGTTTTTCTGCCCTTCCTTCTCGACGCTGCCGGCCAGCATGACGTCTTGTTTGTAGACGTCGGTTCCCATCTCGCCGATGACATCGGCGGTGATCGCCGCCTTGATCCTTAGGTCCTCAGCGATGTCCGCCGAGCTGCGATCCTCGACGGCGGCCTCCACGGCGCTCTTGATCGCCGAAAAGGGATTGATGAGTTCGATGGTCGCCGCCGGCCCGGTACCACTGTCCCAGGCGAAGAGCAGGATGGTAAAAAGCATGATCGAAAGCTTGTTGGTTACACTGTTTCGCAAGACACGTTGCCCCCACAGATCAAGGAATTAGTGGATCGAGGGCTTTCCCTTGGGCGGCGTGTCGCCACCGGCCGCCGGTTTTTTGTCCGGGCTTGGTTGGCGCCATCCCGTAGGCCAGGCTGAGGTCCCAATCGGCGTTCGTCGCCAGGGACCGTAAAAGTTCGCATATCACCTGCAGGCGCTCCACCGTGATCGGCAGGTTGAGGGACGTCTTGCCGTCCGAGAAATGCAGAATTTTGCGGCCCGAAGGGTGGTCCTGCAACTGTATCTTCTTGACCAGGTAGCGGGTGCGCTGCTGTACTTCCGGCAGCTTCTGGTTGGTCGAGACGGCACCCGTCTGCTTGGCGCTCTGCATGGCGCCCTCCTGCTCGAACTCCAGCACTTTCTTGCGGACATCCGTCGGTGCTTTCTTAACGGCCTCGCTGGAGGCGCTTACTCTGGACGCGAGCTGCGGCCACAGCGCCTTGATCACCCGGCGCGTCAGTTCGAAGACGTGTTCCTTTCCACCCTCTCTGCGGACGAACGCCATGATGCGGTCATCTTCCGGGGAATAGCGGAAATGGAGTTGTTGGGACCCCAGGTTCATGCCTCCATCATAACTTACATCCGGCCTCCGCGCACTCGGAGCGGAGGCGTCCGGGCTCTTAGGGCCGCAGAACGACGCGGCCCGTGACGTGGCCGGCCTTGAGGTCGACGAGCGCTTGGCTGGCTTCCGAGAGTGGCCGCGTCTCGTACGGTATGGGGGGCACGCCGCGCTCCTTGACCAGCGCCATGAGGGCGCGCAGGTCGGGCAGGGAGCCCACGAACGAGCCCATGATACGCAGGCTGCGGAAGGGGAGCAGGACGAGGGACAGGGGCAATTGGCCCCCATACAAGCCGACGATCACCAGGGTTCCGCCGTTGCGCAGCACATCGAGGCCGAATTGGGCGGTGGCGGGGCTGCCCACGAAGTCGATGACGGCGCTGGCGCCGCCCTTGGTCAGCTCCGTGCGTAGCGTCTTGACGGCGTCCTCGGCGGTGCTGTCGATGGCGTGCCAGGCACCCGCCGCCAGCGCCGCCTGGCGCTTCGCCGCATCGGTGTCGGCGACGATGACGCCGGCTTCGATCACCGACGGCGCCAGGTGCACGGCGCTGAGGCCGACGCCGCCGGCGCCGATCATCACTACGTTGTCGTCGGCGCCGAGCGAGGCCACCTTCTTGAGCGACGCATACGCGGTCAGGCCCGAGCACGCGTAGGTGCCGGCGATGTCGTCGTCGACGCCTTCGTAGTCGACCAGGTAGCGCGGGTGCGGCGCCAGCACGTGGTCGCTGTATCCGCCGTCGACGCGGGTGCCGAGAAATCGCTGGGTGACGCACAGGTTATCGTTGCCGCGCGTGCAGATCGCACACTCGCCGCAGCCCACCCAGGGATAGACGATGCGCTTGTCGCCGACGGTGGCGCCCTCGGCCTCTGGCCCCAGCGCCACCACTTCGCCGACGATTTCGTGGCCCAGTGTAAAGGGTATCTTCATGCCGCGGTCGATGACCATGACCTTGTTGCCGCCGCCGAGATCGAAATAGCCGTCCCAGATATGTAGATCCGAATGGCAGACGCCGCAGCCGTGCACGCGCATCAGGACCTCGGTGCCGGTGGGCTCTGGCGTGGGGTAGTCGTGGGCCACGAGCGGCCCGCCGAATTCGACGATTTGTTGGCTGTGCATGTTTTTGTTTCCTGATCAAGGCGCCGCGTCGCGGACGGTTGTTTGCGGGCGCGACATTAGCACGAAGCGCCGCCACCCGGCCATGGCCAGGCCGCCGCCTGGGCTCGAGCCCCCTAATCCACCCCCGTGGCGAGGGTGGGCGCCGCCGGGTTGTTCCGGGGATAGCGCGGCAAGTCATCGTCGACATGCAGCTAGGAAAGCTGGCTGCGCGTCCACACGTGGTCGTCGGGGGTGACGTCCCCGGGCCGGTCGAGGCTGCCCAGCGACACCTGGACGCGGTCGCCGAGGACCGTTTCCTTCAGCGATACCCTGCCGCCGCAAATGGGACAGAAGCCGCGTTCGGCCTCTGCCGAGGAGCGGTAACTAGGATGGCTCGCGCTCGGTCCACTTGAAGCCGTCGAGGGGAAAGCGGACGAACGAAAGCAGCGGCGCCTCGGAGACCTTGCGGCACATCTCGCAGTGGTAGATGACGGCGCGCACCGGGCCTTTCGTGCCCGGTAGCGCACCGCCCCGCACAGGCACCCGCCTGTCCACTCTTCGCTTTCCGATGCGCTCATGGCGTCTCCCCCGCCGCCTCGCCGCCTTTCAACCCTCGATCTCCTGCAACAGGTCGCGGCGCTGGCGCGCGTCGAGCGCCAATACCATGAGCGCCACCTGCGCCCGTTCCATGTTCGACCATCCGGCGGTGACGGTGCCGTCCTTCCACAGGACGGAAACGGCGACCGCTTCGATATCGCCGATGTTTTCCAGCCCGCTTTCGAAAATCTCGGCTGGGGTTGTGCCGTACAGGCTTTCGACCTTTCCCATGATCCACCTCCATTCTTGGCCGTGGTTCCGTGGCGCGCCTCAGCATCGTCAAGCCTTGGCGGCGATGCCTTCGATCTCGACCAGAAAATCCGGGTTGGCGAGTTGGGAGATGACTGCCAGGGTCGCCGCCGGCGGTTTTTTTAGATCGCCCAGGTACTTGTCGCGGAGGGTGCGCGAGGCGGGGATGTCGGCGGTATCGGTCAGGTAGATGTTGACCTTGACCAAATGCTCAAATCCCATGCCGGCATCCTCGAGTATCGCCCCGATGTTGGTCCAGACGATGTCGCTCTGGGCCTCGAACCCCTCGGCGAGCTTGCCGTCCGCTCCGATCCCTACCTGCCCGGCGAGGTAAAGCCACTCGGCGTTCGGCGGCACCTTGATGGCATGGCTGTAATGGCTGAGCGGGGCGACGATGGATGACGGGTTGTGAACAGTGAACATGATGTGGTTCCTTACCTATGGGTTATTTGTCGGGCACCCCGTATAGCCGATTTGCGGGCGCCGCGAGAAGCGTTAAACCGGCGGTGCCGCGCCGCCGATGCCCTGTTGATTGGTTCCGCCAATGTGGTATTGAAGACGCGGTGGACGGTTGTTCGCTGCAGGCGCTTGGCTCCACCGGTTTCCGGGGTGTCGCTTGGCAAGAATAAGGGTCTGGGCGATTCCAGCTAATCCCTTGAAACTGCGCAAGATAAATCGATCTCCTGGGGTTCGGAGTGCCGCCGCGCCGTGTGCTGTCGGCGGCACCGGCACTGGTTACCATCGACTGGGAGAAACCCGCGAATGACCGCCACCCGCCAAAAGCCCCGCGCCGAGACCACTTCCGCGCCCAGCGTCGCCCACGAAGACATGGCCAACGCCATCCGCTTCCTGGCGGCGGACGCCGTGGAAATGGCCAACTCGGGCCATCCGGGAATGCCCATGGGCATGGCTGACGCCGCCACCGTCCTTTTCGCGCGTTTCCTGAAGTTTGATCCATCGGCGCCTGAGTGGCCGGACCGCGACCGTTTCGTACTTTCGGCGGGCCACGGCTCGATGCTTCTCTATTCCCTCCTTTATCTCACCGGGTACGAGGACATGACCCTGACGGAGCTGGAGAATTTCCGCCAGCTCGGGGCACGCACGGCGGGCCATCCCGAGTATGGCCACGCGCCGGGCATCGAGACGACGACGGGGCCTCTCGGACAGGGGTTGGCCAACGCCGTCGGCATGGCCTTGGCCGAGCGCCTATTGAACGCCCGCTTCGGAGGCGGCGTTGTCGATCACTACACTTACGCCGTGGCCGGCGACGGCTGCCTGATGGAAGGCATCAGCCACGAGGCGATCTCCCTGGCTGGCCATCTCGGGCTGGCCAGGCTCATCGTGTTATTCGACGACAACCTCATATCCATCGATGGGGCCACTGAGCTCACCGTCTCCGATGATCAGCCGGCGCGCTTTCGCGCCTCGGGCTGGGACGTCCAATCGGTGGACGGCCACGACGCCGTCGCCGTCGCCGCCGCCATCGAGGAGGCGCGGACCTCGAACAAGCCGTCCTTGATTGCCTGCCGCACAACCATCGGCTACGGTGCGCCGACCAAGGAGGGGACGTCGGCCACCCACGGCGCGCCTCTCGGTGCCGAGGAAATTGCTGGCGCCCGCCAAAAACTGGATTGGGCGCACGACCCCTTAGTCGTTCCCGACGCCGTGATCGCCGCCTGGCGCGCGGCAGGCGCGCGCGGGAGCGGCCAGCGCGGTGACTGGGAGGCGCGCCGCGCCGCCCTCGATGCGGACACCAGGGCGCGCTTTGATAGCGCCCTGGCCGGCGATCTGCCCGATGGCTGGGAAGCGGCGCTCGATGCCCACAAGCGCGTCCTGACCGCCGACAAGCCGGCCTGGGCGACGCGCAAAGCCTCGCAGGCCGTCCTCGACGTGCTGACTGCCCAGGTGCCCCAGATGATTGGCGGCTCGGCCGACCTCACGGGATCCAACAACACGCGCACCGAAAGCACGCCGGTGATTACGGCGGACGATTTCGCCGGGCGCTACCTCCACTACGGGGTTCGCGAGCACGCCATGGCCGCCACCATGAATGGCATGGCTCTGCACGGCGGGCTCATCCCCTATAGCGGCACCTTCCTCATCTTCGCCGATTACATGCGCCCGGCCATGCGCCTCTCGGCCCTCATGGGCCAGCGCGTCATCTACGTGCTGACCCACGATTCCATCGGCCTCGGCGAGGACGGCCCGACCCACCAGCCGGTGGAGACCCTGGCGAGCTTGCGCGCCGTTCCCAACATGGCCGTGCTGCGCCCGGCCGATGCGGTGGAGACGTTGGAGTGCTGGGCCGTCGCGCTCACCCGCGCCTCCGGACCCTCGGCCTTGGCCCTGACCCGCCAGGGAGTGCCGGCCCTGCGCACTGAACATATCAGCGAGAACCTGTGCGCGCGCGGCGCCTACGTGCTGGCCGAGGCTGACGGCGAACGGCGGGCGACGGTGCTGGCCACCGGCTCGGAAGTCGCCCTCGCCATGGAAGCGCGCCACGCATTGCAGGTCGACGGCGTGCCCACCGCCGTGGTCTCCATGCCGTGCTGGGAGCTCTTCGACGAGCAGGACGCCGCCTACCGCGATGCCGTGCTCGGCCCGGCTAAGGCGCGCGTCGCCGTCGAGGCCGCCATCGGCCAGGGCTGGGAAAGGTATCTCGGCGAGGCCGGCGGTTTCGTCGGCATGGAGTCTTTCGGTGCCTCGGCGCCGGCCGGGCAGCTTTACACCCATTTCGGAATCACCCCTGAGAACGTTGTCGCCGCCGTCAAGGCGCGGCTGTAAGATGAAAGACGCCTGTAAAATGAACGGAAAATCTGGAGGAGGGCGATGATGGCGCAGCAATTCGAATCCGTGGCCCAGGACATCGTAGCCGACGCCCGGGGCATCCTGGCGGCGGATGAAAGCACGCCGACCATCGGCAAGCGCTTCGAGACCATCGGCGTCGCCTCGACCGAGGACAGCCGCCGCGCCTACCGCGCGCTGCTGTTCACCACCGCCGGCCTCGGCAAATTCGTCAGCGGCGCAATCCTCTACGACGAGACCATCCGCCAATCGAGTCCCGAAGGCGTCCCCATCGTCGAGATCCTGCGAGGCCAGGGTATCCATCCCGGCATCAAGGTAGACACCGGCGCCAAGGCGCTGGCCGGCGCGGCGGGCGAAAAGGTGACGGAGGGCCTCGACGGCCTGCGCGAGCGCATCGCTGAATATCGCGAGTTGGGCGCCACCTTCGCCAAGTGGCGGGCCGTCATCACCATCGGCGACGCCATCCCAAGCCGCTATTGCATCGAGGCCAACGCCCACGCCCTGGCCCGCTACGCGCGCCTTTGTCAGGAAGGCGGACTGGTGCCCATCGTCGAGCCCGAGGTGCTGATGGACGGCGCCCATGATATCGAGCGCTGCGATGACGTCACCACCGACACCCTGACCGCCGTCTTCCACGCCCTGCACGAGCACGGCGTCAGCCTGGAGGGTATGCTCCTCAAGCCGAACATGGTGATCTCGGGCACCGGGTGCGCCGCCCAGGCCGGCATCGAGGAGGTGGCGGCGCGCACTGTCGGCTGTCTGGCCCGCACCGTGCCCGCCGCGGTGCCGGGCATCGTGTTCTTGTCGGGCGGGCAAAGCGACGAGATGGCGACCCAACACCTCAACGCCATGAACGCGCTCACGGGGTCGCATCCGTGGGAGCTCAGCTTCTCCTATGGCCGCGCCCTGCAGGCTTTGCCCCTGAAACGGTGGGGCGGCTCGCCCGACAACGTGGCGGCCGCCCAGCAGGCCCTTTACCACCGCGCTAAGTTCAACAGCACGGCCTGCCGCGGCGACTATACCGCGGACATGGAAGGCCAGCTGGAGGCGGCGTAGCGGCCACATGACACCTCTATGACTCTTGTATGACCGACGCCATCAAGATCGCGCCCTCGATCCTGTCCGCTGATTTCGCGCGGCTCGGAGAGGAGGTGCGCGCCATCGACGCCGCTGGCTGCGACTACGTCCACGTCGACGTCATGGACGGCCATTTCGTACCCAACATCACCATCGGCCCGGACGCCGTGCGGGCGCTGCGCCCGCACACCGAGAAGCCCCTCGACGTGCACCTCATGATCAGCCCCGCCGACCCCTACCTGGAGGCCTTCGCCGAAGCCGGCGCCGACATCATCACGGTCCACGTCGAGGCTGGCCCGCATCTCAACCGCTCGCTCCAGGTCATCCGGGGCTTGGGCCGGAAGGCCGGCGTGTCGCTCAACCCGGCGACGCCAGCGGCGGCCGTTGAGCACGTCCTGGACGCCGTCGACTTGGTGCTGGTGATGACCGTCAACCCCGGCTTCGGGGGCCAGAGCTTCATCGTCGATCAGGTCGAAAAAATCCGCCGCGTGCGCCACATGATCGGCGACCGCCGCATCGAACTGGAGGTCGATGGCGGCATCAACGCCGACACCGCCAAGGCCGCCATCGAGGCCGGCGCCAATGTACTGGTGGCGGGCAGTGCCCTGTTCGGGGGAGGCGGCGACTACGGGGCCACCATCGAGGCCCTACGCGCCGCCGGAAGCTAGGCCGATGCCGCCTTGGCGCCCCGGAACGGGCGACAGGGCGGTTCAGGAGATCGCGGCCAAGCACAAGGAGCATCCTAACCAGGTGAGCACGCGGAAGCGCCAGGCTATCGACGGTCTGGGCGAGGTGTTTTCGAACGACGTGGACCGCGCCCGCCGAGATCATGAATCCGATATCCGCGACCTTCACGCCAAGACAGGATTTTGGCGGCATGATCAGCAGGCGGAATACACCTTTAACCCAGAAAACCCCGAAACTGATTGACGATCTAAGACGAAGACATGTTCCGGCGTAAGCCGATGAATTCCACTGCGAGGTCAAAAGTGCGGGAGAGGTACGCCTGGAGGGTGGAAAATAAGCTCAAATGGGATTCCGAATACGGCCAATCCGCCAAAATCACGCCTACCGTTGATTGCTGGACAATATGGCTACCCCCGGGGGTGCCATGATGGTACGATTTCCATGGATTTGGAGGCTGTCTGGGGAATGTCGGCTAATGAACTTCGCACAGGGGTCTCGGCATATGCTCACCTAATCTGGCGAGAAACGATCCCCATATCAGTTGAGCAGAGCGGCCAATTTAATTTTTGCAGCCCCCTAAATTTAACCTCAGTTTTGGAGCAAATCAGGCTGAGGTAGTTCATAACGGACCGGATCAAGTCTTTTTGTTATTCGTCCTTGTTCGAGCGCCTTTGTGATAGCCGGTTTAACGATTTCACCAGGCAGTTTGAGTTCTGTTATCAATTGTTTTTCAGTTAAAGATTTAATTGATTTAGAGCTAGAGAAATAGGGGGCCCAAGCTAAAAAAAGAGAGAATATAGAATTATTCAGGTTCTGACATACGTGTCCGTTGGGCCCAAATCCATGCTCAACTTTTCATATCCGTCACTGGTGATTATGTAGGTGTCTTCGGGCATATTGGCAAAAGCACGCTGGTGATAGGAAGGCACTTCCACCGCAACCACCATCCCCTCCTTCAGGACGGCATCCGAACCCTCGACGAAGTAAGGCGGCTCGTGAATGTTAAGGCCCATTCCGTGGCCAACCCAGCCGACCATTCTCCGTGATCGGGCGGTTCTCCAGATATCGGGGACCTTGCTGGCGATCGTCGCATAGCTGGTTTCCCAGATTTGTCCCGCCGTCACGTCCGGTTTCAATATTTCCTCGACCGCCCACATGGCCTCGCTGGCTAGACGTGCGGCCTTTTCAAAATCGGGGCTGACCTTGCCGATCTTGATGAATCGCTGAATGTCGGAGCAATAGCCTTTGTAGGTCGGGCCGCCATCCAACATGATCCAGTCACCCGGGTTGAGCGTGCGGTCGCGAAACGGCTGGATCGCATTCATGCAGCTGAGCGTGTAGTTGGTGGAATCGACGATGCCTTCATCTATCCAGAATTTTAGCGCATCGTAAAAAAGCTGCCGTTCATTGACGCCCGGGGCGGCGTCGTTGAGAACCCGGGCATAGCCCTTCGCCGTGACACGATGAAGGTGCCGCATTACCTCCATCTCCCATGGTGACTTGATCATTCGCAGATCCCAGATCAGGTCGGTCGCATCGACGAATGTCGTGGTCAGCAAGTCCTTCTTGAGCCGCTCCCATTCATTCATGGTAAATCCGTCCCACCACATGAACCGCCCGAATTCCATACCGATGGTTTTGCCCGCGAGATCCATCTCGCACATGAGTTCGGATATCAATTTTACGGGTTCCGATGCAGTCGGCGTGGGAGCCTGCGTATCCCCCCGAAAGCCAACATTCAATTCCGCGTAGCCCTGGGTTTCCAGCACCAAGGAATCGGCTGACTCCATTACCGCCGCCGTCGGGCCCAGCCGTGGGACAATGCCGACGGCGGGATACACGTTCTTATACGTTTTGGTGGAACCAAAAAAATACTGGTGGTTCTGGCTGTTGACGAGCATCAGGGCGTCGAGCCCTTTTTCCTTCATCAGCGCGCGGGCCCGGGTAATTCGGTCCTGCCATTCCTCTCTTGGCATGTACGGGTATTGGGGTGTCAGGGTTTCCCGACGTATGGCCTTGTCGAGCTCGCTTGGCATTGCAAAATGCTCCTCGGTGCAAATGATTGAATGGTTCGCCCCGCTACGCCGGTGGCAGTTATTCGGCGGCGCGCGAAGCCTGTTCCACCGCCGTCTCGATCGATGGCGAAAGATAGGCCCCCTGGCGCAGCAGTTGGCGCTGGACAAGAAGCGGGTCGAGGTCGCGCGGGCGTACCCCTATGTCCGCCGAAAGCGCCGCCGCGATCCCGGCGGCGTGGCCCGTCATCCAGCATTGTGGCACCTCGCGCAGGAAGGAATGAGAGTTGGCGTCGCAGGCAACGTGCCGGCCGGCGCCGAGCACGCCGTCGATGCCGGCTGGCACCAGTGCTCCGTAAGGTATCGAGATGTTCGGGGTCTTGGGTGACAGCGAGGTCGAGACGCCGATCTCGTCGTCCCACACCTTGCCCTCATCCCACTGCGCTCGCGTTACTTTATTGGCGCCGATAAGGCGGCGGCTGTGGCGCACGCCGATCTGCGACGCGCCGAGCATGAGGAAGGCGTTCTCGAAGCCCGGCGCGTGCTCGCGGTAAATCTCGACATGCTCGACGGTGAACTGGCGCGAGCGGATCTCGACCTCGCTCAGGTCCTCGACGTCGATGGCGTTGTAGCCGGACAACCGCGGCCCCATGAACAACGCCACGTCATTGCGCCACGAGACGAAGGGTTTTTCGAAGGATTTCAGCTGCTCGCGCCCGCGCGCCAAGAAATCCTTGAAGCCTTGCGCATCGTCGGCGCGAAAGGCCAGCCAGCGCGACATGTCGACGCCGCCCAGCAAAAAGGCGGTGTTGACGCAATGGTGGATGTCGCTCTCATCAATGTCGTTCTCGAACGAGAGGCCGGCGCGGGCCAGGAGGTCGGCGTCGCCCGTCGTATCGACGACGACCTTGGCCAACACTGCGCTGCGGCCCTCCTTGCTCTCGAATATGGCGCCACGCATGGCGCCGTCCTCGATGATCGGTTCCACCGCCCAGGCATGGAAGGTAAGCCGTACCTTCTGCTCCAGCGTCATCCGCATGGAAAGCGTCTTCAGTGCCTCCGGATCGATGGTCGGCGACCAGGTGACGATGCCGTGATAGGCGGCCGTGCGCTGCGACCAGTAGGCGGCGGTGGCGGCATCCCTGGAGCCCCATTCGGCGCGCTCCGGACCCAGCACCGCGTCCTTGGGCAGGCGCTCGAGGATATCGTGGGCGATGCCGGAGATGACCTGGCGGCCGCTCCAGTCTGTCATGCGATCGATCCAGATGACCAGGCCGCCGGTCGACAGGCCGCCAAGGTGATTGTATCGCTCGATCAGCATGACCTCGGCGCCGAGGCGCCCCGCCGCCACCGCCGCCGCCGTGCCGGACGGCCCGCCGCCGACGACCAGCACGTCGGTCTCGGCGAAGACCGGGGTCTCGCGCGCCGCCTCCTTGATGGTCAATGGCGGGCGCAGACGCTTAGGGCTGCGACCCTCGCCAGCAAAAATCTCGATGCCCTGCGCGGCACCGATGCTGTTGGTCAGGTTGTCGCCGCTCATTTCGCCCTCGCTTGCTTTTCCCCCGGTGCTCCTTCGCATTCAAAGAAATACGGGGATATCATCAAATATGGGGACATCATGTTTACGTTCAAATAGCCCGGATGACACTTCCCGGTTGCCGACGATGGTAGCACACGGAGCACCTCGGCGCGAATTCGACGATAGACCGACATTTCCCGGAGTTCCGCAATTCACTGCCGTCCCGTCGGACATAAAAAATTGATTTACTTGACATATCGGGCAAGTGAGTCCATCTAACGGTTGCACATTGTCTCGCGATTGCGCGAAGCGCCGCCGAGTGGCGGCAATATTTCCCGAGAACAATAATCAAAAATGTACCGGCTCCGGCCGCGCCCGGGGCAAGGTAATACGCTGGGGTTCGGCCGCGTTAATGGCGCCGTTCGGACCGCCTGGCGCATAAGGATACCTACGTGACCAATCGTAATTTTTCGGAACTCGGCCTGGCCGAGCCGATACAGCTTGCCTTGAGATCCAGAAACCATGTCATCCCGACGCTGATCCAGGAGCGGGCCATCCCCCAACTTCTGGCCGGCAAGGACCTCCTGGGCATTGCCCAGACCGGCACCGGCAAGACGGCGGCCTTCGCGCTGCCCATTCTCCACCAACTTTCCCAAAGGAACCGCCACCACGGACCGTGCCGCCCGCGCGCCCTGATCCTGGCACCAACCCGCGAACTGGCCATCCAGATCGGTGACGAGTTCGGCGCCTACGCCAAGCATCTGCAAGTGCGGCACACCGTGATCTTCGGCGGGGTCGACCAGAAGCCACAGGTCAACGCCCTGGCCCGCGGCGTCGACATCGTCGTCGCCACGCCGGGCCGCCTGCTCGACCTCATGGGCCAGCGGCGAATCGGGCTGGACGCGGTCGAGTTCCTGGTCCTCGACGAGGCCGACCGAATGCTCGACATGGGCTTCGTACGCGACGTCCGGAGGATCATCGCGGCCTTGCCCGCGAAACGCCAGTCGCTGATGTTTTCGGCCACCATGCCGGGCGAGATCGCGCACCTGGCGGGCGACATCCTGGCTCATCCGGTGCGCCTCGAAGTGACGCCCCAGGCGACGCCGATCGAGCGCATCGAGCAGAACATCTACCACGTCGAGGCCGCCGGCAAGAGGGACCTGTTGGTCGGCATCCTGGGCGATCCGGCGCTGTCGCGGGTGCTCGTGTTCGCACGCACCAAGCACCGCACTAATCGCGTTGCCGAGCACCTTGGCAAACGCGGCATTTCCGCCGAGGCCATCCACGGCAACAAATCCCAGGGCGCCCGCCAACGTGCCCTCAAACGGTTCCGCGCTGGCGAGGTGCGGGTCCTGGTGGCGACCGACATCGCGGCCCGGGGCATCGACGTCGACGGCGTCACCCATGTCATCAACTACGAGCTTCCCAACGAGCCGGAAAGCTACGTCCATCGTATCGGGCGGACGGCGCGGGCCGGCGCCGGCGGGATGGCGGTGTCGTTGTGCGACCCGGCCGAGCGCAGCTACCTGCGCGACATCGAGCGCCTGATCCGCCGCCGGCTGACGGTGATCGGAGCAGAGCCCGCCGCTGCCGCGCCCGACGGCCGGGGCACGGCCGAAAAGCCCCGTCGCGAGCCTTGGCGCAAGCGTCGCCAGCCCGGCAACGGCCGCCATCACAAGCCACCCTCCAACCGTGGTGCGGCGCGCCGGCGGGCGGCTTGATCAAGGCACTCCGGCATCGCGGATAAACGGTGAGACGGTGGCCTAACAGGCCACCGTCTCCGCATCCTGCCCGAATGTCCGCCAAGCATCATAGGCAAAAGCCCCGATTCCCTGGCGCCGATGTCCGCCGTTGGGCGACAGCAGACATGAACGGCTAATAAGCGGGCGTTCAAGGGGGGGGGAGCGTCCCCAGGAATGTGCTCTCATTTTCTCACCCCCGTCGCGCGCCAGGCTGGTAACGTGCCGGGGTTGGCGCCCATCAAGGGGAGAGAAAATGACAACCTCGAACGGCCCCTACCCAAGAGACATGGTCGGGTATGGCGCCAACCCGCCCGATCCGAAGTGGCTCGGCGGTGCCAACATCTGTCTCACCGTGGCGCTGAACTACGAGTCTGGCGGAGAAATGAACATTCTGCATGGCGACACCCGTTCGGAGAGCATGCTCACCGACACCGGCTTCCCGGCTTATGACGATGCTCGCAACGTGATCACTGAAACCGCCTTCGAGTACGGCAGCCGGCGCGGCATTTGGCGTATCCCCCGCATCCTTAACGAACGCGGCATCATTCCTCGGGAGGCAGGATTTCTTGCACGCAGACTTGGTCGACCAAGTGTTGTCGGTTGAGGTCCGCCAGGTGCGCCCGTTTCTGTTCGTTTAGCAAATTGGCGCCTATCCCGTTGGTCATGGCCAGAACCAGCGAACGGTCGCTCATATCCAGCCAATAGCCCCGGCGGACCAGCTTGCCGTCGCCATCCCTGGCGAATGGATCGCCCGGATTCCGTCCGAGGTCAGGTTTGTAGAATTGTCCCATGGATTAATTGTCTCCCACTTGGTTGGCTTCATTGCTCGCTGTGTGCGCCGTCCTGGACATCCTCAGTAAGCCGCATCGTCTCCCGCGAGCTAACTTCTTGATGCAAATCATTTCGGCTTCACCGTTCGGCGGTTATGGTTTGCGAAGCCAGGAGAATCACACCGAAACCATCGGCGAGGGAAGCTAAAAATAACAGTTGACACCCTTGCCGACGGTATCCTTGCCAAGGCCTCGGTGCGGGCCGTGTCGGGGCTCTCGGAGGCCGAAGGGCCGCAGGTGCCCGACTATCTCCGCGACGTCTATTACTGGGCCCACCTAAACCCCCGCAACGTCAAGCTGCTGGACCGCGAACTGGTGGTCAAGGTGATCCTGTGGGGCCAGCACGAGCGCCTGCCGCGCCGGGCCTTCGCCGAACTGGCGCCCGGGCAAAGGGTCCTGCAGCCGGCTTGCTTCTACGGTGAGTTCTCGCCCGCCCTGGCCCGCCACCTTGGACTGCGGGAGGCCTGGAGGTCATCAACGTGGCTGCTATTCAGGTGACGGGCTGCTGGCGGGAATTGTGGGGCTTTCCGTGGGCCGGTGTTCGCCGTGCCGATGCCACGCGGCCCGGCGGCGGACCCTACGATGCGGTGTGCTGCTGTTTTCTGATGCACGAACTGCCCGACGGCTACAGCGCGCCTTCGCCGACGCCCTGCTCGACGTCGTTGTCCCCGGCGGCAAGGTGGTTTTCGTCGACTACCACAGGCCGCACCGGGCGCATCCCCTGAAGGGGATCACGAGTTTGGTGTTCGATATCCTGGAGCGTTTCCCCAAGTCCCTGTAGCGCCACGAGATCGCCGATTTCGCCAGCCACGCCGAACACTACGATTGGCGCAAGGGGACCTATTTCGGTGGTCTCTTCCAGAAGGTCGTGGCGCGCCGCCCCACCCGGACCGACGCCGCGCATGGTTGATTCGCCGGACTGCCGAGTGGGATACTCGCCCTGGCCCCGGGTGTCCGGTGGCATCGATGAGGAGAAGGGATAAGCCATGGCACGGGTGCGCGACGTCGAGGTTGACGAAGTTCCGGAAAAGGTGCGGCCGATCTACGCCCGCTTTACCAAGGAATATGGGCCCTTCCTCAATCAGGCGCGGGTGTTCGCCCACCGGCCGGTGGCGCTCGAGCACCTCATGGGGATGCTATTGGATTTCGCCGACGAGGCCTTGCTATCGAAGCGCTATCTGGAGATCGCGTTGGTCGTCGTCTCCAAGCTCAACGAGTGTGAATATTGCGTCGCCCACCACAACCCCAGGCTCGTGCGTCTCGGCTTGGCACCGGAGACCGTGGCCGGCATCCTGGAGCCCGATTGCCCCGGATTAGACGAGGTCGAACGCTTGGTGCGCGACTACGCCATGCAGGTGACGAACCGCCCCCAAGCTATCGACGAGGCGTTGTTCGCGGAGCTGAAAAAGCACTTCAACGAGGCGGAGATCGTCGAACTCACCCTGCGCACGACGCTGTGCGGCTTCTTCAACGCCTTCAACGACGCCCTGGAAATCGAGATGGAAGAGGGCGTTCTCGAGGACCTGCTGGCCAGCGGCAGCGTCCCCGGGGAATTGGCCGAAGCCGGGCCGCCGCCGGCGGCCGCCGAATAGGGCGCCCTTAGGCCGCCTTTGGCGTGATGCAGAAGTTGGCGTTGCTGCTGCCCGAGCTTTAGCCGTAGGGACCGTACTGGCGTCCTTCCAGGGGGCCCGATGCCTTGTCCATGGCGCCCATGCGCGATCATGCCGCAGATCGTGCGCCCCCCCCATCTCGGCGACCGCCGCGGCGCTTTATTCGGCGGCCCAGGCGACCAGTTCGCTAGCCTTGCCGGCGCGCATGAGATCGACGGGGCGGTGGTCCAGGGCCTGCATTTTCTCGGACGGCCACAACTCTGGCCCGCGCACCACCTTGTGCGACAGGGTGCAGTTCGAGATTAACACACAGCGGCGCCCGGTGGCCACGGCGGCGTCCCCGACGAGGCACCCGACCTCGATGTTTTTGTCCAGCTCGGCGCAGGTGACGGTGGGCAGGGTGATGACGGGAAGCGTGGCCTCGGGATCGATGTAGAGGAGCGGCACCAGCGATGCATAGTCCCAGTGGTATTGCGGTGATTGGTAGTTGCCGCAGGGCAGGCTGGCGTCTTTGAGGGCGTTGGCTAGGGCCCCGGCGAACTCGGGGTCGCTCGGGCGGCGGTAGGGGATGCCAGGGATGAGGTCGGGCGCCTCTTCGGCCATGCACACACCCTCGTGGACGGCGTGCGCCGTGACGTACTAGTTGAAGATGGAGACCCAGTGCGCCGAATGCAGCACGACGACGTCGGGGTCGCGTCCGCGCATCGTCTCGCCCATCTCCCGCGTTCGGCGATCAGGCCGCGCACGAAATCGGGTGCCGTCTCCTCGATGGCCATGTGCGGCGAGTGGGTGGCGACGGTGCTGGCGATCAATCCTCCCGTCACGGGTTATTCCTCCCTGGTTGTTGCCGGCGGTGTCTCAGGTTATGGCGTCAATCTCTTCGTCGGTGAGGCCGCCGGGCACGATGGTGATCGGGATGTGAAGGCTCCCCGCCATCTTGTTGATGAGGTGCGAGACCAGCGGTCCGGGGCCTTCCGCGTCGGTGGCAGCGCCCAGAACCAGCACCGAGATTTCCGGCGTCTCGTCGAGCAGCTCGATCAGCTGCTCGGTCAGCTTGCCCTCGCGGATGTAGATGGTGGGCGTGGTGTCCGTCGACTTCTGGACTACCGACGCCACCACCTTGAGCATTTCCTCGGCCTCCTGGCGGCGTTCTTCCTGCATCAGGTCCTTGACGGCCATCCAATGCTCGAACTCGGCCGGCTCGATGACGTAGAGTAAAGCAATGCGGCCGTTGACGTGCGTCACTCGGCGGCAGGCGAAGCGCAAGGCCTGGCTCAGCTCCGGGCTATCGTCGACGACGCAAAGGAAGGTCCGCGTGTGGTCGTCGTCCGGCCGCTTGCTGTCTTCTTCCGACATGTCCGATCACTTGTTGCGGAATATGATACCGGCCAACCATCCTGCCACTACCGCGATGAGAACAGCAAGAACGCCGTAGGCCAGGGCATGGCGATGGGCGAAGTCGAAAACGCCGGCCTCGAAGCCAATGCGGCTGACGGTGAGCGGCGTCATCGAGGCGCTGGCCACTTCGCCGCCTCGGAACAGCAGGACCTGCACCTCGTAGGTGCCGACCGGCGCGTTGGCCGGGAAGTACAGGTCCGTGCGGAACAGGCGGTTGCCCAGGAAGACTATGGTGCCGGGCGCCTTGCCGTAAAGTTCGTTTCTTTGCTTGTTGCGGACGAGGGCATCGCGGAAGGCACGGGTCTCGTCGGCGTCGGCGCCCTCCGGGGCGGCGAGACGCACGTTCTTGATGCCGATCTGGTGGCGCGCCGCGACTGCTGGCGGGACGAGGTCGGCGAGTGGCCGGCTGCTGGCCACCCTGTAAAAGGCGGGCACGCCCTGGAAGGTCATCTCGGCGTTGTTGATCCAGATGCCGGCGATGCGATCCTTTCGCCGCACCAGTTGCCGGTTTCGCGGGCCGCGCACCAGCACGACCACGTCGCCCGCTCCCCGGGTGGCTCCGAAGAGCAGCACCTTGGTGCCGGTAAAGCCGGTGGTGATGGCTACCAGATGGTTGGAAAGGTCGGCCACCAGATCGCTGGCGGCGGCGGCCGGATGAGCCGCCACCAGCATCGATCCCAGAAACGCCATGCGCCCGAGCGCGCGCATCAGTGTCCCCCCATCACGCCGCCCAGTGAGAACAGGTCGAGGGGCGTCGCCACCAGGTCGTAGGTCAGCAAGCCGCAAACCCCGATCACCATGATCGCCAGCAACCCACGAAGCTGCTCGCCGCGCAGCCGCGCCCCGGCTCTGGCGCCGATCTGGGCGCCGATGACGGCGCCAGCCAACAGCATGAGGGCCAGCACCACGTCGACGGTCTGATTGCTTACCGCCTGCAGCACCGTGACGTTGGCGGTGACGAAGATGATCTGGAAGAGCGACGTGCCCACCACCACCGAGGTCGGCATGCCGAGGAGATAGATCATCGCCGGCACCATGACGAAGCCGCCGCCGACCCCCATGATGGCCGACAGGATGCCGACGAAGAAGCCGATGGTGACGGGCGGCAGCGCACTGATGTAAAGGCGCGAGCGATGGAAGCGCATCTTGAGAGGGAGGCCGTGTATCCAATAGTGCTGGTGCCGCTTGGCTGGCCGCTTGGCGCGCAGCATGGCGCGCATGCTTTCGACCAACATGAGGGTACCGATGATGCCCAGGAAAACTACGTAGGAGAGCTTGATGACCACGTCGATCTGCCCGATTCCGCGCAGCACCGTGAACAGCCATACGCCGATCGAAGAGCCGAGAACGCCGCCGGCGAGCAGGGTGAACCCCATCTTGATGTCGACGTTGCGCCGCCGCCAGTGGGCGAGCACCCCGGACACCGACGAGGCGACGATCTGGTTGGCCTCGGTGGCCACCGCCACGGCAGGCGGAATCCCGATAAAAATCAGCAGCGGTGTCATCAGGAACCCGCCGCCGACTCCGAATAGCCCGGACAGAAACCCCACCGCGCCCCCCATGCCGAAGATCATGAAGACGTTGACCGACAACTCGGCGATGGGAAGGTAGATCTGCATCTTTGCCGGCGCGCCGCGCTAGACCGCCCGGGCGGAATAAGGAGAAAGCGGCACGGCGTCTGGCGGCGCGCCGCGTCGAAAGAGATTCCCAACGGCTAGGCCATATTGTAAATTGTGAACAGTCGATGTAAGCCGCATTTTTCTTATTGCCGTGTGCCAGCGATGGCCTTGACGCATTTTTCCAGATGATGAAAAGAGACAAATGCCATGGGGATGACGCTCGATACCAAGGGAATGAATTGTCCGTTGCCCATCCTGAAGGCGAAGAAGGCTCTCAAGGAAGTTCCCGTCGGCGAGGTTCTTACCGTCCTGGCCACCGATCCCGGGTCGGTACAGGACTTCCAGGCATTTTGCCGTTCCACTGGTCAGGACCTGGAGGATCATTCCGAAGACGAGGGCGTCTTTACCTTTCACATCAAAAAGACCGCCTGAGCCAGATGACCGCGTTCGCCGGGGCCAGCGGCCGCATGTCAAGCGAGCGAGGCGGCGCTCGCGAAGGCCCGAACGCGGTTTCGTATTCGCCGTTCGACCGTTCCCGTGCGCCGCTTCCCTCGGACTCTCAGGCCTAATCGGACTGCGACTGCGTGGCCGAGCGCTGGTGAAGTTTGGCGCCAAAATCGAGTAGGAACTGAAGAGAGCGCTGCGTCTCGGGCTTGCTCAGCATGGAGAGCGTCGAGAAGAAGCCGCCCGAGTGGGTCTTCTTGGCCGCATCGTCGGCCGCTTCCTCCAAGGCCGTTTGGGCGTTGTTGCACAGCGTCGCGAAATCCTCGCTTCCGATGTTGCTGACCATGTGCTCGACGAAGGTCGACAAGCGCTCGACCATGCTGTCCGTCGAGGCGCTGCGCGTCGCGTGAACCAGCGCAACCACGTCGAAAAGGGTTTGCAACGATCCGACGCGGTTCATTTCGGTCACGTTGTCAAGCACCGTATGGAGGGCGTCCCGTGTTTCATCGTCGTTGAGCCGGTCGAGCACCTCAAGCGCGTTGGCTCCCGCCGTGGACAGGCGCTCCACCATGGAATCGGTGAGGGCGTCGCGCATCGCCTGCACCAGGCGCTCGGTCTCGCTCTCGGGCTCGTTGCGCAGGGCGACTGCATCCGCTGACATCTTGCGTCTCCCTCTTACAGTAAGCCACGCGCCGACAACCAGTAGAGCCGGTTGTAGGCGAGCTTGAACCAGTGGATCATCTGCGATGGTGCGCCGGGGTTGGGCGGCGTGGTGTAGTTGAACCACACGTAAGTACCCGAATCCAGGCCCGTTTCGATAAAGCAGAACACCTTGCCGTCGTAGTCCCGGGCGCGACGGCCTTCGGTGACTAGCGAGGCGATGTTGTCGATGGTGGCGTCGGCCTCGAAGTGCGCCGTGGACCCGGCCTTGGAAATGGGGATGTTGGTGGTGTCGCCGACCACAAACACGTTGTCCGAGCCCTCGCGGTTGAGGGTCAGTTTGTCGGTCGGCACCCAACCGCCCTTGCCGAGGTCCGAATCCTCGATGACCTGCGCCCCATTGTGCGGCGGGATGGTGACCAGGAAATCGTAATTCAGCGTGACGTCCTCTTCCGAGGTGATGGTCTTGGCGGCAGGGTCCACCGACTTGGTGTTGAAGAAGGTTTCCGACTTGATGCCGTATTTGTCGAATTCCTTGGTCGCCCACTCGGCGACCGGCTCCAGGGCGTGCAGGCGACCGATGGGGTAGGTGTAGGTGATTTCCGATTTGTCCTCGATCCCCTTGGACTTCAGGTGTTCTTGCAGCATGAAGGTAATCTCGAGGGGTGCCACGGGGCACTTGTGCGGGGCGTTGACGTTGACCACGATCTTTCCGCCCTCGAACTCGTCCAGGGCATCGCGCATCTTGCGGGCGCCGTCGAGGTCGTAAAACCAGTGGGCGCCTTCGGCCATTCCCGGGATGGTATCGGGGCGGATGCGCGAGCCGGTGGCGATCACCAGGTAGTCGTACTTGAAGGTCTTGCCCGATTCCATGGTGACCTCGTTGGCGTCGCAATTGATCTTGGTGGCCGGATCGATGAAGTAAGGCACGCGGCGGTCCAACACCTTGCGCTGGTTCCGGAATAGCTGCGATTCGCGAATCTTGCCGAAGGGAACGTACAACAACCCCGGCTGGTACAAGTGCTGGTCCGAAGTGCCCAGCATGGTGATGTTGACGCTGCCCGAGCGCAGCTCCGTTGAGAGCTGGCGGCACAGGCCGTTGGCGACGATGGTTCCGGCGAGCCCGCCGCCAACGACAAGGATTTTCGTGTTCATGTCTTTAGCCTCCCAAATTTTTCAGCTTTGTCACCCGAAATTCGGCAATTTTCGCCGTGCGGTGACTACTTGGCCCGTCGCACCACGACACTCCAATATCCCTCGCATTCCTCGTTTTCGACGAGTTCGTGTCCGACCTTGGCGATCCACTCCGGGATGTCTTTGGCGGAGCCCTTGTCGGAAGACCAGACCTCGATTTCGTCGCCCACCTCGACGAGCTTTAGGCCAGCGATCAGTTCCATCAAGGGGCCCGGACAAAAGGCACCGCGGGCATCAATTTTTTCGCGATGGGTCATCGGGGTGGTCCCTCCCGGTGGACTCACATGGTTACCAAGTCGCCCGCTTCCGCGTCCGACAAGAATCTGGTCAGTCCCAATTCGCCGTCGAACAAATCGTCAGCCAAGTTATCCAGCGTCCAACCGTGGATGTCCAGGGCCATGGAGCAGACGTGAATTCGTAGGTCGCCCAGAGCCTTTCCCTGGCCCAACAGACCGAAGGCATCGGGCGCCTCCTTGTCGATCATAAGTTTGGAGAAATTTCCGCCCTTGTAGCGCCGAGACCGATCGAGGCCCTTTTCGAAGGCGGCGAGGGCGTTCATGGTCACCAAAATCGTTACCGAACGCTCGGAGACCGCGGCGACGGAGGCTATCATGGCCGTCATCTGAATTTTCTCATGCTCGCCCGAGCACAGAAGGATGAACAGCGGCTTGGCACCCATGACGAGACGGTCCGAGGGAAATTCTTGAGTAACCGTTTACGTGTAAGGCTTACGTATAAGGTATGTCAGGGGTTGGGTAAAAGAATTTCGGGCGCTACGGATATGAAAAAACCAATATTCAATCACCAATTGGCAATTGCACCGATTTGTTGGTCGTCTAGGTACGTTTGGGAAGTTTGTGTATTCACTTCATGCTGTGAAGTATTCGTGCGGGGGAGGAGAGCCCGCTTTGGACGATCGCTGCAATAAAAAACAAAACGGGATTGAAGCCCGCCCGCGGCGCCAAGCCACCGGTCGATCCCACCCGGGATTGGGCCCAGCGGCTCATCGGCGCCCTGCCGGATCTGATCTGTCTGTGCCGCGCTGGGCGCATCGAATTCGCCAACTCCGCCGTCGGTTGGCTGCTCGGCGGACGCTCGCCGAAAAGCGTTATCGGCAGACAATTCGGAGATTTCGTGCACACCGACAGCCGCAAGACGGCGCGGGCGCTGTTGTGCGGTCTGGCCGCGCAGAAAGAAGCCGCGCAGAAAGAATCGGTGCACCTCAGGATACTGGGGATGCGGCGCCGGGTCATCGACGCGGCAGTCAAGACGGTCGCCGCTACCGCCGACGCCGGCGAGCGTCTTGGCGCTACTCACGTGGCGGCCTGCGCCTCATCGACGTCCGTGAGGCTAGTCCCGCCTTTCGAAGCCCAGTTGGATCATCCGTTCCGTTTCCGACCACAACCCCAGGCCGGGGACGGCAGCCCGCGCGAACCAAGCCACCTCCTCGGCGTCGGTTGCGGCCCGCGCCTCGCCGGAAATCCATACGGCGAGCACATCGACCAGCGTGAAGTGGAAACGGATGCGCTTCATATCGTCAGGCTGGATGGAATCAACCACATCCAACAGGCCGCGCACCTCGACGGTGACGCCCGTCTCCTCGCAGACCTCGCGCCGACCGGCCTCGAAGACCGTCTCGCCGATCTTCTGGGCGCCGCCGGGGAGGCTCCACGAGCCCTGGCGCGGCGGCTTGGCGCGGCGCACCAGCAGCACCTTGTCGCCGCGCAGGACGACGACACCTACTCCGACGATGGGGCGCTTGGGGTAAAGCCGCGACATGGCTGTCGTCTCCTCCATCGGCGACAGGGCGGTAAGCCGCACCAGACCGTGGCGGCCGACCTTGGCGCCCTTACCTAAGACATTTTCTCCGCCGGCGGTAGGGGCCAGCCCGTCGGCGGTTCAAATCAGCTTGATCAGCGATGTTAAATTCGGTGGATTGTAGGTATCATCGGGATTCGAAAGCGGCGAGATCCACGGCATAAGCGCCGGGCACGGGGGAGGGGTTGATCGATGGCCGATTCGGTACTGGAACGGACGACCTGTGCGGTCGGCACGAAAACCTTCAAGGAAGGCGACATGGGTGACCGCGCTTACATCATCTAGGAGGGGTTGGTCGAAATCGTGAAGTCGACGGACAGGGGGGGGGACATCGTCCTCGGAACGGTAAGCAAGGGCGCCATATTTGGGAAAATGGCCTTGATCGACGACAATCCACGCATGGCGACGGCGCGTGCCGCCAAGGTATGCACTCTTATCGTGGTCACGCGCCCGGCGTTTGAGGCCAAGGCGAGCAAGAGCGATCCGTTCATCAGAGACCTGCTCAAAATCCCTGGTCGAGAACGTGCGCACGATTAGTAGCACCGCCGCCGAGGACGAGCTAAAGGCCGGCGCTGCCGACGCCACCGACGAGAACGATGAGGGAGAAGAGGGAGACGATTAAGTCTCCTGTCCGATATCCCGAGAAGGGGTTTGCGTTTCAACCGCTTGAGCGTTGCACGCCTAACGGGACCGCGCGGGACATTCACGAAACTCGAAACCCGGGTACCAGGGGCGCCACCATGTTCGAGGGCTTTACCGCTGCCGACATCGAAACCGATGGGGCCGTTATCCACACCGTGCACGGCGGTTCCGGGCCGCCGCTCCTGCTTTTGCACGGCTATCCCCAGACCCACGTCATGTGGCACAAGATCGCCCCCCGGTTGGCCGAGCGCTTCACGGTGGTGGTCCCCGACCTGCGTGGCTACGGCGACAGCGCCAAGCCGCCCGGCGACGATACCCACACCGCTTATTCGAAGCGCGCCATGGCCAAGGACCAAGTCGACGTTATGGCGGCCCTGGGTTTCGAATCGTTTTTCGTGGCCGGCCACGACCGGGGCGGCCGCGTCAGCCACCGCATGGTCCTCGACCACCCAGGGCGGGTGCGCAAGCTTTCGGTTCTCGATATCGTGCCCACCCACAGGGTCTTTTCCACCATCGACCAGACCGTGGCGACCAGCTATTACCACTGGTTCTTCCTGATCCAGCCCTTCGACCTTCCGGAGACCCTGATCGGCTCGAACCCGGAATATTACCTCCGGAAGAAGCTCGGGTCGTGGGGGGCGGACGTGGATAGCTTCAGCGCCGAAGCCATGGCCGAATACGTGCGCTGTTTCACCAACCCCGACACCATCCACGCAACCTGTGAGGACTACCGTGCCGCCGCCTCCATCGACCTCGAGCACGACGAGGCCGACATGGAGACGAAAATTAGCTGCCCCGTGCTAGTCCTGTGGGGCGCCAAAGGGCTGATGGAACGCCGCTTCGACGTGCTCGCCACGTGGCGCGAGCGAGCCGCCGATGTCGCTGGCCGAGCCTTGCTCTGCGGTCATTTCTTGCCGGAGGAGGCGCCCGAAGAGACCTACGCGGAGCTGGCGCGGTTTTTCGGATAAGGAACGATTGCCTTGTCGCCTAGGGTCTTATCGTCCTGGATCGAAACGATCCAGGATGTGAATAAGCCCCTAATGATATAAATAGAGGGAGATTCACGTTTTAAATTGATTCAATTTAAAACGATCGCGTTCGGTTGTACCATGCTGCGCGCGCCAGGATTTCGCAGAGGCAGTGCATTCCATGACCACCGGCAAGTCTAAGCAGCCCGAGCCGCAAGAAGAGCCGGCGCCGACTATCACCCTGGTGCAGCCGGCCCAGAAGCCGCGCCTGATGGCGCGGATTCGCGCCTATTTCCTGGCCGGCGTCTTGGTCACTGCGCCCATCGCCATCACCGTTTACCTGGCCTGGATTTTCATTGACTTCGTCGATCGCCAAGTGACGCCGATGATTCCGGGCCCCTACAACCCGGAAAGTTATCTGCCGTTCAGTATCCCGGGCCTCGGCCTGATCATCGCCATCGTCATTCTGACCCTGATCGGGGCGCTCACCGCCGGCTTCGTTGGGCGCTTGTTCCAGCGCACCAGCGAGCGCATCCTGGCCCGCGTGCCGGTGGTCCGCGGCATCTACAGCGCCACCAAGCAGATATTCGAAACCGTGCTCGCCCGCCAGTCTACCGCCTTCCGCGAGGCGGTGCTCGTTGAATACCCGCGCCGCGGCATCTGGGCCATCGCCTTCATCACCGGGCGCACCAAGGGCGAGGTGCAGAACATCACCGAGGAGGAGGTCATCAACATCTTCCTGCCGACGACGCCCAACCCGACCTCGGGCTTCCTGCTGTTCGTGCCGAAGAAGGAATTGGTGCTACTCTCGATGTCGGTCGAGGAAGCTATCAAGATGGTCATCTCGGGTGGCATCGTGACGCCCCCCGACTTCCGCCCCAAGGAGGAACGGGACGTCCCCCAGGTTTCCGCCGCCACCTACGAGGACATGGACGTGCTCCGCGAGAAGGAGAGAATCCCCATCCTCGTCAGCAGGGAGAAATAAGACGACGTCTCACCCGGACTGCAGGTACTTGACCGCGGCGTCGCGTTTGAACAGGTAGAGAAGGGTGCGCAGAGCCCGGCCGCGCGTCGTCTCGAGGTCGGGGTCGCGCTCGAGGATGAGGCGCGCGTCGTCGCGGGCGGCGGCCAGTAGCTCACCGTGGACGGTGAGGTCGGCCAGGTGGAACTCGGGCAGGCCGCTCTGGCGTGTGCCGAGCAGCTCGCCGGCGCCCCTCAGCCTCAGGTCCTCCTCGGCGATGCGGAAGCCGTCGTCGGTCTCGCGCAGGATGTCGAGGCGCGCCCGCGCCATCGCCGTCAACGGCGGCGCGTACAAGAGAAGGCAGGTGGAGGGCTTGTCGCCGCGCCCGATGCGCCCACGCAACTGGTGCAATTGCGCCAGGCCGAAGCGCTCGGCGTGCTCGATGACCATGACCGTGGCGTCGGGGACGTCGACGCCGACCTCGATGACCGTGGTGGCAACCAGGATCTTCACCGCACCCGCCGCGAAATCGGCCATTACACGGTCCTTGTCGGCGCCCTTCATGCGCCCGTGCACGAGCCCGACGCTCCCCCCAAGGGTGTCGGAGAGGTGGGCGTGGCGTTCCTCGGCGGCCGCCGCATCTAGGGTTTCCGACTCCTTGAGCAGGGGGCATACCCAGTAGACGCCGTTATCCGCCGCCACGGCGCGCCTGACGGCGGCCACCACCTCGCCGAGGCGCGGCAGGGGCAGCACGCGGGTATCCACGGGGTGTCGCCCGGGCGGCTTTTCTGTGATCCGCGAGACGTCCATGTCGCCATAGGCGGTCAGCATCAGGGTGCGTGGGATGGGCGTCGCCGTCATCACCAGGACGTCCACGGCGCGGCCCTTACCGGCCAGGACTAGGCGCTGGTGCACCCCGAAGCGGTGCTGCTCGTCGACCACGGCGAGGGCCAGGTCAACGAAGGTGACGTCGTCCTGGAACAGGGCGTGGGTGCCGACGGCCAGCGAGATGGCGCCCGAGGCTAGGCCTTCCAGCGCCGTCTGGCGGCCCTTGCCCTTGTCGCGCCCGGTCAGCAGGACCACGGAAACACCGGCCGCCGCCGCCAGGGGCTCGATGGTGGCCATGTGCTGGCGCGCCAGGATATCGGTGGGCGCCATAAGCGCCGCCTGGTGCCCGGCCTCGACGGCGTTGAGCATGGCGAGGAGGGCGACCACCGTCTTTCCGCTGCCGACATCGCCCTGCACCAGCCTAAGCATGCGCGAGGTGTCCTTCATGTCGGCGACGATCTCGACGAGCGCCCCCTCCTGGGAAGCGGTGAGGGCGAAGAGCAGGGCAGCCCGTACCTTATCGCCGAGCGTGCCGTCGCCCTCGATGGCGCGGCCGGCCAGCCGGCGCATGTTGAGGCGCACCAGGGATAACGCTAACTGGTTGGCGAGCAACTCGTCGCAGGCTAGGCGCTGACGCGCCGGGGCCATGGGCTCCAAGGCATCCTCGGATTGCGGCGCGTGGGCCTCGGCAAGCGCCTCGTGCCACGGTTTCCAGGCTTGCCCGGACAGGTACGCCGGATCCAACCACTCGGCAAACTCGGGCGCCGCCTTGAGGGCACCGCGGATGGCCTTGCCCAGCACCTTCAGGCTGAGGCCCGCGGTCAGGGGGTAGACGGGCTCCACCGCCTGCAGGCGCGAGATTTTCTCGGGCGTGCCGATGTGGTCGGGGTGGGTGATCTGGGTTTCCTTGCCGAAGCGCTCGAGGGTGCCGCTCACCACCCGGGTCTCGCCCTCGGGCAGTTTGCGCTTCAGGTAGTTGGGCCGCGCATGGAAAAAGACCAACGCCAGGGTGCCGGTATCGTCCGAGCAATAAACCTTGTAAGGTTGGCGCGGGTTGTGGGGGGGCTGGTGCGAGTCGACGTGTACCGTGATGGTGGCCACCACGCCGGGCCGCGCCTCGGCCACCTTGGGCGCGTAACGGCGATCGATGAGGCCGCTCGGTAAATGCCACAAGAGATTGACCACGCGCTCGCCCGCCAAGCTCTCGATGGACTTGGCGATGCGCGGTCCCACGCCGGTGAGCGCGTCGACCGGTCGGAACAAGGAATTGAGGACTTCGGGGCGCATGGCGATGCGTGCTGACAGAACCTTTCCAAGACCCTATATCCTACAGAGTACAGGCATCCTACAGACTACAGGCCGCAAATCCATGGGAACGAGACCGCTGGCGGCAAAAATCGGGACCATGAGAACCGAAAACATCGACGCCCGCCGCAAGCGGGCGCTGTTCCGCAGTTCGCATCGTGGCATGCAGGAGACCGATCTCTTGCTCGGCGCATTCGCGCGGCGCCACCTGGAAGAGCTGAGCGAGGAGCAAGTGCAGCGTTTCGAGGTTCTGCTCGAGGAAATCGACAACGATCTGTTCGATTGGATCACCGGCAAGAAGACGGTGCCGGCGGCTCTCGATCACGATGTCATGAAGTTATTGCAAGACTTTAAAAACCACTATTAAACAATTGATATTACTAAAACAAATTTGGTTGAATCAAAATCGATCCTTGGTCTCCGGGGCCCCCGGCGGCTATGATGCCATGGTGCTCGCCGACGTGGCGCGCGGCGCTCCTGGCGGCGGCCCCGCCGATGCCGTGTTCGTGGCCCGCGACGACGTGCGCGCGGCGCGCGCCGCCGAGGTCCTAGCCTTTTTCGCACCCGACGTCGAGGTCTTGCTCTTTCCCGCCTGGGACTGTCTGCCTTACGACAGGGTGTCGCCCCACGCTGACATCGTCGGGCGGCGCGTCGACACCCTGACGCGTCTCTTGGACGACACCCCGGCGCGCCCGCGTCGCGTCGTGCTGACTACGGTCTCGGCGCTCTTGCAGCGCGTCCCGCCGCGCGCCGTCTTCGCCGGTTCCCAGCGTGCCGCCGCCACCGGCCAGCGCCTCGACCCCGACGACCTGTTGGGCTTCCTGCTGGCCAACGGATACGGGCGTACCGGGACGGTGCGCGAGGCCGGCGAGTTTGCCGTGCGCGGCGGCATCGTCGATGTCTTTCCGCCGGGCCAGGCGAAGCCCTTGCGCCTCGATTTCTTCGGCGACGAACTGGATGGCATCCGCCGCTTCGATCCGACCACCCAACTCTCGTCCGAGCGCCTTGAGGACTTCATCCTGAAGCCGGTCGGCGAGCTCTTCCTGGACGCCGCCTCGGTGCAACGCTTCCGCTCGGGCTACCGTACCCTGTTTGGCACGGCGGGCGACGACGATCCGCTCTACGAGGCGGTCTCGGCGAGTCGCCGGCACATGGGTATGGAGCACTGGCTGCCGCTTTTTCACGAGCCCCTGGAAACCCTGCTCGATTACGTGCCGGCCGCTGCCGTGGTGCTCGACCATCAGGCGGAGGAAGCGCGCGATACCCGCCTGGCGCTGATTGAGGAATACTACGAGGCACGCCAGGGCCTCGCCGACGGCGGGCTGGCGACGGCGGGAACGGTCTATCACCCGCTGCCGCCGGATCGCTTGTTCCTCGACGCGGAGGGTTGGGAGGGGGTGTTGGCGGGGCATCCGGCCGGCCAGTTCTCACCTTTCGCCGCGCCCAATGGCGGGATCGACGCCGGGGGACGGCCGGGCCGCGATTTCGCCGACGTGCGCGTGCTCCCCGGCGCCAACGTCTTCGATGCCGTGCGCGATCACATAGCGGAAGAGCTGAAAGCCGGGCGCCGCGTCGTCGTCGCCGCCTATACCCGGGGTTCGCGCGACCGGCTGGCCTCCGTCCTCAGGGAGCACGGGGTGGAGGACTTGGCGCCGGTCGACGACTGGGCGGTGGCGCGGGCGCGGGGGTCGGGCGTGGTGGCGCTGGCGGTTCTTGCCGTCGAGCGCGGGTTTACGACGCCCGAGCTGACGCTGATCGGTGAGCAGGACATCCTCGGCGACCGCCTGGCCCGCGCGGTGCGGCCCCGCGCGCGTCCCGAGAACTTCATCGCAGAGGCCTCGAGCCTGGAGGTCGGCGATCTGGTGGTCCACGTCGATCACGGCGTCGGCCGTTACGACGGGCTCGCCGCCCTCAAGGTGGCGGGCGTCCCCCACGACTGCCTTCGCGTCTTCTATGAGGGCGGCGACAAGCTCTTCTTGCCGGTAGAGAACATCGAATTGATCTCGCGCTATGGCTCGGAGCAGGCGGGGGCGCAACTCGACCGTCTGGGCGGTGCCGCGTGGCAAGCCCGCAAGGCGCGCCTCAAGAAACGCATCCGTGACATGGCCGAGCGTCTGATCGCCGTGGCGGCGGCGCGGGCGCTGCGCTCCGGGGAGCCCTTGTTACCTTCCGACGGCCTCTTCGACGAGTTCTGTGCCCGCTTCGCGTTCGCCGAGACCGACGACCAGCGCCGCGCCATCGACGACACGCTGGCCGATCTCGCCGGCGGCCAGCCCATGGATCGCCTGATCTGCGGCGACGTCGGATTCGGCAAGACCGAGGTGGCGTTGCGCGCCGCCTTCGTCGTCGTGATGGCGGGCAAGCAGGTGGCCGTCGTGGTGCCGACGACGTTGCTGGCGCGCCAGCACTTCCACACTTTCGGCGAACGCTTCGCCGGCTACCCGGTACGCATCGAGCAGATGTCGCGCATGGTCCCCGCCAAGCGTACCCGCGAGGTCAAGGAGGGCCTCGCCGACGGCACCGTCGACGTGGTAATCGGCACCCACGCGCTGCTCGCCAAGAGCATCCGTTTCCGCGACCTCGGCCTGCTGGTGGTGGATGAGGAACAGCATTTCGGCGTCGCCCACAAGGAGCGCCTGAAACGCCTCAGCGCCGACGTACACGTGCTGATCCTCACCGCGACGCCCATCCCGAGGACGCTGCAACTGGCGCTCACCGGGGTGCGCGGCATGAGCCTCATGGCCACTCCGCCGGTCGACCGCCTGGCCGTGCGCACCTTCGTGCTGCCCTACGATACGGTCATCGTCCGCAAGGCCATCCTGAGCGAGCACCATCGGGGTGGCCAGACCTTCTACGTGTGCCCGCGCATCGAAGATCTGGAGGGCATGGCGGCGCAACTCGCCAAGCTGGTGCCCGAGGTCAAGCTGGTCACCGTGCACGGACGCATGGCGGTGCGCGACATGGAGGCCGCCATGAGCGCCTTTTACGACGGCGCCTACGACGTGCTTCTCTCCACCAACATCATTGAATCGGGGCTCGATCTGCCCGCCGTCAACACCATCGTCATCCACCGCGCCGACATGTTCGGGTTGGCCCAGCTCTATCAACTGCGCGGGCGGGTCGGGCGCTCCAAGGTGCGCGCCTACGCCTATCTCATCCTGCCGCCGCGCAAGAAGCTAACGGCCGCCGCCGAGAAGCGCCTCGAGGTCATGCAGACCCTGGATTCGCTGGGCGCCGGGTTCTCCCTGGCCAGCCACGACCTCGATATCCGGGGGGCCGGTAACCTCTTGGGCGAGGAGCAGTCGGGCCACATCCGCGAGGTCGGCATCGAGCTCTACCAGCGGATGCTCGAGGAAGCCGTGGCCGAGGCGCGCGGCAGCCCGGTGCTGGGCGCCGACGACGAATGGAGCCCGCAGATCGGCGTCGGTACGCCGGTCCTCATCCCCGAGGCCTACATCGCCGACCTGGGCGTGCGCATGAGCCTCTATCGGCGCATCGCCAGGCTCTCCGAACGGGCCGAGATCGACGGCCTCGCCGCCGAGATGATCGACCGCTTCGGCCCCTTGCCCGACGAGGTGGAGAACCTGCTGCGCGTCGTCGCCGTCAAGCAATCATGCCGCGCCGCCGGAGTCGAGAAGGTGGAGGCCGGACCCAAGGGCGCCATCGTCGCCTTCCGCAAGGACCGCTTTGCCAACCCGGCGGGGATGGTCGACTTCATCACCGAACAAGCGGATACGGCGAAGCTGCGCCCCGACCACACCCTGGTCTACCGGCGCACCTGGGAGACGCCGCCCGAGCGCCTGGCCGGGGTCGAGGCCCTGATGAGCAAGCTCGCCGAAATCGCCGCGACGGGGGAGAGGACAGAGGTTTAGGCGGCGTCCGCCGCCGCCTCCGCGGCGTCGATCATGCGGGCCAGAACCTGTGGTTCCTGGGCGCCGGAGACGACGAGGCTGCCGTCGAACACGAAGGACGGCACGCCGTTTATCCCTAAGCGATGGGCGCGGGCGTTCTCCTCGTAAACGAGGTCGAAGTCGGCGCCGCTTTCCAGGTAGGCGGCCGTTTGGTCCACCTCGAGGCCGAGGTTGGCGCCGATCTCCAGCAGAACGTTGGTCTCGCCGATGTCGTGGCCGTTGATGAAATAGGCCAGAAACAGGGCCTCCATGCAGGCGTCGGCCTTGCCGGCGTCCTCGGCGAAGCACACCAGGCGGTGGGAGTTCACGGTGCTTGGGGTGCGGCGGATGTGCTCGAAGGAGAAGTCAATCTCCACCGACTGGCCGGCCTCGGCGATGGCGCCGAAGACGCGGCGCACGCGCGACTCGCTGCCGAATTTCTTGACCAGGTAGGCGGTGCGGTCGAGGCCGTCGCCGGGCATCTCGGGATTGAGCAGGAAAGGCCTCCAACGCGCCACGGCCGTGGTCTCCGGGCGCAGAGCCAGCGCCTTTTCCAGGCGCCTTTTGCCGATGTAGCACCAGGGGCAGACGGTATCGGCGATGACGTCGATCTGCATGGTGCCAGTATAGGGCATCGGCGCACCCTCGCGACAGGCGAATGGCTACGGTTCGCCGGGATGGCGGGTGCACCGATCCCCAGGCATCATTGTAGCTGGTCGTTCAGAAAGCGGCGTTGGTGATCAGTGTGTTGATGGTTGCGGCAAAGCTTTCGGACACGAAATAGCCGAACACCAAGGCCACCGCCCAGGACGTCGGCCACGTCCACCACATGGCGTTACCGAGGCGGCGGCGCCGCGACGGCTTGCATTGGATGAGCATGGGCCGGGGCTTGCCGTGGTCTCCGGCGCCTAAGTCGATGGGCTCGCGGACGACGGTGATGAAGTCGAGGGAGCTTTCGGTGATGGTATTCATGGCGTTCTGCCTCTTTCGGTGTTGTTGATTTTCAGGACGGGGCGCTTCGGCCGCATCGCGGTTCTCCTCGAAATCGAGTTCGCTTCAGTAGCTGGCGTTGACGAGGACCATGTACGGGGTGTCCTGCCAGACGTCGGTGGTGAAGCAGACGGTGCTGAGGATGGTCGCCCACGAGATCGGCCATACCCACCAAAGGGCGGAGCCCAGCCCGCCTCTTCGGGAGGGCCGGCGGCGGATGGCCATGCGGCGGCGGCGACCTTTATCCTCGGCACGCAACTGTCGCGCGTTGCGGGTCAGAGTCAGGGCGTTGAGAGAAGTCTCGGTTGCTGCGTTCATGGCGTTCTGTCTCTTTTTTGTTGTTGCTTTCGAAGGCGGCGCGGGACGCTTCGGCCCCCGAACGTTCTCACTTGGAATCGTCATTATGATAAAAAAGTTTCCGAAAGGTTAACCGGCGACCGCCAAACCGGCCTCGGAATCATTGTGAAGGACTGACGCACGAACAGGCTGCTGTATCGAAAAGCGCTGGAAGGCGTGCCCGTTTCCCTTGCCGCCGAGAAAGACGGATGCCAGGGGCTGGGAAGCCTCCCGCGGAAGCTGAAGCCCGACACCGTCGTCTTGAAGAATACCGGCGTGCCGGCTGGGAAGGGGGTTCTTTTGCGCACCCCTTGTCGGCATTATGCGGGTGGAAGGTGACAATTGCGCGAAACCCTGAGCAGCTTTCTCGAGGCGTTGACCGGGAGTGCCCCGTCGGCGCCCGCCATCCTCGGCGGCGGGCGCGCCGTCTCCTTCGCCGAGCTTGATGACCGCGGCCGCCGGGTGGCCCGGGGGCTTTCCGAGCTTGGCGTCGGCCGCGGCGACCGCGTCGCCATCTGGCTTCCCAACGTGCCGGCCTGGCTCGAGTTCTATTTCGCCTGCGCCCGCCTCGGCGCCGTCGCCGTCGCCCTTAACACCCGTTACCGCTCGAGCGAGGTGGAAGGTATCCTCGGTGCGTCCGGAGCCAAGGTCCTGGCCCTGTGGCCGGGTTTCCGCAAGATAGATTTCCTGGGCATCCTGGGGGACACTGGGCCGGCCGCCCTGGCGGCGCTCGACGCCGTCGTCCTCTACGGCGGGGGCGAGGACGGGGATATCCCCTCGAAGCTCTTCGGTGATCTCAAGGTGGTGCGTTACCGCGACTTGGTGGCGCGCCCGGCGTATGGGGCCGACGACGCCCGCGCCGACGGTGCCTGCACCATATTCACCACCTCGGGCACCACCCGCGCGCCCAAGCTGGTGCTTCACCACCAGCGCGCCATCACCCGCCATGCCGCCGCCGTGGCCCGGCACTTCGGCTACGCGGCGCCGGACGCGGTGATGCTGCAGGGGCTGCCGTTGTACGGGACCTTCGGCCTTGCCCAGGCCATGGCCAGCCTCGCCGGTGGGCGGCCCATGGTGCTGACGCCGGCCTTCGACGGGGAGGAGGCGGCGGCGCTCATCAAGGCGCACGCCGTCACCCATATGAACGGCAGTGACGAGATGTACCGCCGTATCCTCGACGTAGCAGTGGTCTCCGAGGCCGACGGTGAGCCGCCATTCCCGGCGCTCCGCCAGTGCGGATTCGCCGCCTTCACCGCCGACCCGGTCAAGCTGGTAGCGGAAGGGGACCGGCGCGCCATCCCCTTCGTCGGCCTCTATGGCATGAGCGAGGTGCAGGCGCTGTTCTCGGTGCGGTCCGTCGAGGCGGCGCCCGCCGTGCGCGCTCAGGCCGGCGGCACACCGGTGTCGCCCGAGGCGCGCGTCAGGGTGCGCGATCCGGACACCGGCACCCTGCTCGCCGACGGCGAGAACGGCGAGATGGAGATTTCGGGCCCCAGCATCATGGCCGGCTACGACGGCGACGCAGCGGCCACGGCGGAGACCTTGACTGAGGACGGCTTCGTCTGCACCGGCGACCTCGGCCACACCACCGGGGACGGTGCCTTCGTCTTCCTCGACCGCATGGGGGACGCCATGCGCCTCGGCGGCTTCCTGGTGGCGCCCGAGGAAATCTCGACTTTCGTGGAGACTCATCCAATGGTGCGCGGCTGTCAGGTGGTCGGCGTCGACGCCGAGGGTGGCCCTGGCGCCGTCGCCTTCGTCATCACCAACCCCGGCGCTGGCTTCTCGGAGGACGACTTGCGCGCCCATTGCCGGGCCGGCATGGCCGGTTACAAGGTGCCCAGGCGTTTCCTGGCCATCCAGGAATTTCCCACCACCGACGGCCCCAACGGCGTCAAGATCCAGCGCACCAAGCTGCGCCAGATGGCGGCGACGCCGGGATAGTCCGCGACGCGGCGCTTGAAGAATAATATGCTGTAGCCAGTCAGGCCCCCCGGGCCACGCCACAACAGCGGACGCAACCCATGGATTTCGAATATTCGGCGAAGGTGGAGGAACTGCGCGCCCGGCTCCTCGCCTTCATGGACGAGGTGGTCTACCCGAACGAGCGCGCTTTCTACGAGCAGCACAAGGCGGCCAAGGACCGCTGGCGGACCCCGCCTGTCATGGAGGAGATGAAGACCCGGGCGCTCGGCGCCGGGTTGTGGAACCTGTTCCTGCCGGAAAGCGATTACGGCGCCGGGCTCACCAACCTGGAATACGCGCCGCTCTGCGAAATCATGGGGCGATCGCCGATTGCGCCCGAGGTCTTCAACTGCTCAGCCCCCGACACTGGCAACATGGAGGTGCTGGCGCGTTACGGCGACGAGGCGCAGAGGAAGGAATGGCTGGAGCCGTTGCTGGAAGGGAAAATCCGCTCGGCCTTCGCCATGACTGAGCCCGGCGTGGCGTCGTCGGATGCCACCAACATCGAGGCCCGCATCGAGCGCGACGGCGGCGACTACGTCCTCAACGGCCACAAGTGGTGGGCATCGGGCGCCGGCGACCCGCGCTGCAAGATCATCATCTTCATGGGCAAGACTGACTCCGGGGCGGAGCGCCACAAGCAGCAGTCGATGATCCTGGTGCCCACCAGGACGCCGGGGGTCGGCATCGTCCGCCCGCTCATGGTTTTTGGCTTCGACCACGCGCCGCACGGCCATTGGGAGGTCACGTTTACCGACGTGCGCGTGCCGGCGTCCAACATGCTGCTTGGCGAGGGGCGCGGCTTCGAGATCGCCCAGGGGCGGCTCGGCCCCGGGCGCATCCACCATTGCATGCGTCTGATTGGCGTCGCCGAGCGCTCGCTGGAGGCCATGTGTGCGCGCGCCAAGTCGCGGGTCGCCTTCGACAAGACCCTGGCCGAGCAGGGCGTGGTCATGGAGGCCATCGCCAATTCGCGCCTGGAGATAGAACAGGCGCGGCTCCTCACCCTCAAGGCCGCCCACATGATGGACACCGTCGGTAACAAGGTGGCGCGCGCCGAGATCGCCATGATCAAGGTGGTGGCCCCCAACATGGCGCTTAGGGTCATCGACCGCGCCATCCAGGTGCATGGCGGCGCCGGGGTGTCGGAGGATTTCGGCCTCGCCCACGCCTGGGCCCATTCGCGCATCCTGCGCCTCGCCGACGGCCCCGACGAGGTGCACCGGGGGACGGTGGCCAGGCAGGAGCTGAAAAAACAATCTCCGGCTTGGCTATATGCTGGAAGCGAGGGCAACGCGGAAGGGTAGGTGACGAGGCCGAGGCAACCCCATCGGATGACGCGAACACTCTCTCCAGGGGCTCAGAACCTTGAGCCATTCCTTTCGCACCTGCTCGTTGTCGCGTAGCTCGTCGGGCGTGCCTTTGAATACGACGACGCCGCGCCCCATCACGTAGACCCGCGCCGAGATATTCAGGGCGATGGTGAGCTTTTGTTCGACGAGCAATATGGAAAGCCCGCGACGCGCCTGATCGTTGAGGAGGCCTTGGGGGGGAGAGCCGGGACGCGTTGGGACGGGAGTACTACGAGCACAGCACGACGCCGGGCCAGGGCTAGCGCAACGGCGTACGTACGGGCCGGCTGAAGACGGCGGAGGGGTTTATCGAATACGCGGCGCCTCAAGTATCGGGCCGCGACGCGCCGTTTCGCTCGGAGATTCGGGATCACTTGAAGGGACGGGCCCAGGCGCTCGAGGACTTGGCGGTCGATCTGCTGGCCCGCGCTCTTTCAGTGCGCGGCATCGAGGATGCCTTCAAGGACGAGATGGGGCGGCTTTTGCTCTCAAGGACGGCGGTGTCCGAGATCGGCGAGCGGCTGTGGGCGGACTACCAGGAGTTCGCGACCCGGGACTTGGCGAGTACGACATCGTCTATCTGTTCATCGACGGCATCGCCGAGCGTATCCGGCCGGGGCAGAAGCGCGAACCGGTGCTGGCCGCCTGGGGCTTCACCGCCACCGGCGCCAAGGAGGACGCCGAGA
>PVBE010432503.1_pt1 | contig 70316 bp, 68 predicted proteins | sample 1631181 | NCBI WGS metagenome assembly PVBE01 (sample SAMN08397723, study PRJNA350692) | Marine metagenome, whole genome shotgun sequencing project. | isolation source: water | place: Pacific Ocean | collected 2012-04
AATGAATATTTATTTAAATATTTTGTTGATAAATATAAATAAATTTTAAAAATTAGAAAAACTATACTCATACCTAATAGCAAAGTATCTCTAATTTGTGAGATATTCTTTTTGGTGCATTTTTAGCACCATAATGAATCATTGTGTCGGGGGTGAGTGTTGAAATACAGCAATTTAAGTGACTTCTTAGCTTATGTTGAAGCAAGAGATCCACATCAACCTGAGTTTCTACAAGCTGTTGAAGAAGTAATGACAAGCTTGTGGCCATTTATACAGAAAAATCCAAAATATGCTGAACATGGTCTTTTAGAACGACTGATTGAACCCGAACGAGTGATTCAGTTCCGCGTATCTTGGATGGATGATCGAGGGCAAGTGCATGTCAATCGTGGATTCCGCGTGCAATATAACTCAGCAATTGGCCCATATAAAGGTGGTATGCGTTTTCATCCATCTGTGAATTTATCAATTTTAAAATTTTTAGGTTTTGAACAAACCTTTAAAAATGCGTTAACTACTTTGCCTATGGGTGGTGGTAAAGGCGGTTCTGACTTTGATCCAAAGGGTAAGTCTGAAGCTGAGATCATGCGTTTTTGCCAAGCATTGATGTTCGAGTTATATCGTCATTTGGGTTCAAATACGGATATTCCAGCAGGAGATATTGGTGTTGGTGGACGCGAAGTCGGTTATATGACGGGCATGATGAAAAAACTAAGCAATGACACCTCATGCGTGTTTACTGGTAAAGGTATTTCATTTGGTGGTTCTCTTGCTCGTCCTGAAGCAACGGGTTATGGTACGGTTTATTTCGCTGAAGAAATGTTGAAAACGCGTGGTGATAATTTCGTAGGTAAAATAGTTTCAGTTTCTGGCTCAGGAAATGTGGCGCAGTTTGCAGCAGAAAAAGCGATGTTCCTTGGTGCAAAAGTAGTGACCCTCTCTGACTCAAATGGCACTGTGTATTTGAAAAATGGCTTTAGTAAAGAGCTTTTAGATGAAGTGATGGAGCTGAAAAATGTCAAACGTGGACGTATTTCAGAGTTTGCTTCGAAACACGGATTTGAATATTTCGAAGGACAAACACCGTGGCATATTCCTGTTGATATTGCTTTGCCATGTGCCACTCAGAATGAATTAAATGGTGAAGATGCAGCAGCATTACTTGCTAACGGTGTGATTTGTGTAGCTGAAGGGGCAAACATGCCATCTACACTTGAAGCCGTTGAAAAATTCGTTGAGGCGAAGATTTTATATGCACCAGGTAAAGCATCAAATGCAGGCGGTGTCGCGACATCTGGTTTAGAGATGTCTCAAAATGCGAATCGCTTAGGTTGGTCTTTCGAGCAGGTCGATGAGCGTTTGCATGCGATTATGAAAGAGATTCATCGAAACTGTGTCAAGTATGGTACGCAGGAAGATGGCACAATCAATTATGTTGATGGTGCGAACATTGCTGGTTTTGTGAAAGTTGCAGATGCGATATTGGGGCAGGGCATTTATTAAGAACCCCTCTAAAACCCTGTTTAATAAATAAGGCTTTCCATAAAAAATCCGATGCTAAAGCATCGGATTTTTTATTACTAGAATACGATTATGGTTTTTTCACAATTTCTTGTTCAACAACCATATCTAGTACATCTGCAATGCTAGATTGATCAGCAGCAGGATTCTTAATATCAAAACGTTTAACACGAACGATTACACGTTGGTTTGGATTATGTTCGAAACCTTCGATTTGGCCGTAATATAGTGACCAGTCTTTATCTGCATAAGTTTTGATGCCTTTTTCATCATATTTTACTTCACGTACTTGCATACAAGTTTGTGGAGCGACACCTACACACGATTTTGTTTCTGGTGCGATTTCCAAGAAAACAGTTTTACCTTCAGATTGGTATTTAGTTTCGGGGGTCATTTTACCAACAAAAGTATATTTTTGACCTTTTGCATCCGTCAGTGTCATGCTTGGTGCGTGTAAATCAGTTGTATTCACTTCAAAAGGAATCTTGCCTTTTGTTAATAATTGACCAGCAAATTGCTCTTGTTTCATTAATGCAGGATCACATGCCATTAATGTTGATGCGCCATCACCAGTAATGATTTGACCATTTTCAACTTTCCAAGAGGTATTAAGGCGGTTACAACCTGTATCTACAGAAAGACGGTCATTTTCCAAGAAATTCAATACGATTGGACGTTTTGTCTCAGCTGGCTGATACGACTAAGTGTAATTTGTTAATACATTATTACTTTCCACTTTAGTACCTGCAAATACGTATTTTTGACCTTTGCTATCAGTTACAGTCAAGATCGCTTCACCATTTAAAGTGCTGATTGCAAACGGTACTTTTTTCTCGCTGAAAATATCAGAAGATAAGCGTTCTTGTTGCATTAAGTCATCTGCACAAGCCATCATTGTCGATACAAGTGGCGAAACAACAATGCTGTTGCCTTCAACTTTCCACGTACCACCTTGATTATTACAGCCAGTTTGGATTGAAAGTTTTTGATCTTGGCTAAAAGATAACACTAAAGGTTTAGATGCTTTAGAACCTTGATATGTCCAATTATATTCAGTTAAGTTTTTCACAGCATTCGTGTTAATTTGATTAATTACGTTATCACTAACGTTTTGTACTGTTTGACAAGCCATTAATGAAAGCGGAAGCAAAGCGAGAACTAAATATTTAATTTTCATATTTAAAAAACAACAGTTAAAAATAAACAGTAATAAGCTTAAATCATTCTTAAAAAAAGAAAATGCAATCCATTTATGGATTAAGTGTGTTAAATGTATTTATTTGTAAGTTTAAGATAAATAAAGGAGATTTGTAGGTTTGCTCTATTTAAAGCAAACCTAGTTTAGATTGGTTGATAAAATACTCAATTTAATCGAAACGATAAATATCCATACCCAAAGAACCCATCGAAAAGCTGCTATGTACGATACTGAATCGAACACCTGTCCCCATAGCAAAGAACAATGGCGCAAAGTGTTCAAGCGTTGGATGATTGCGTTGAACATAGGGCAGCTCTGGCCAATTAAGTACTGCATCATAATCTTGATGGCTGAGTTTACTCACCACAGTATTACGGAAATTACTTGCCCAAAAAGGAACGTCTGCATCTGCATGCCATGAGAGTTCTGCTAAGTTGTGTGTGATACTGCCTGAACCAATTAATAGAATTTGTTGTTCTCTTAATGGTGATAATACTTGCCCAATTTTGTAAATCTCGTCTGCCGTCATTTTGATTGGAAGAGAGATTTCAATGACAGGAATATCTGCATCAGGGTACATATGCAGTAATGGCATCCATACACCATGATCGCGTGGTCGTGTGCTGTTAGCATGTGCAGCAATACCAGCATCAGCAAATAAACTCAGTATTTCTTCTGCCAAAGTCGGTGAACCAGCCGCAGGATAACGAATTTCATATAATTCAGGCGGGAAGCCACGGAAATCATGCCACGTTTGTGGTCTGGAAGAAGTACTGACTTCCAATGCCTGACTTTCCCAATGTGCTGACATCACAATAATGGCTTGGGGTTTTGGTAGGTTGATGCTTAATCGATATAAAGCAGGGCCTACTTGTTCTGGGTCAAGTGCAAGCATGGGTGAACCATGAGAAATAAATAATCCGGGTAAAGTCTGGAAATTCATAAATAAGCACCTGATTGGAATTACAGCACTATCGTGACAAAATCAGCGGGAGAATGACAGCCGTTAAACTTCAACAGATTGTTCTATAATCGGAACAATTTGGTTTAAGTTATGCACGGTGATAAGGGTGATTGTGGTTAATGCTCATTGCCCGATAAAGTTGCTCAATCAACAAAATACGCACCATTGGGTGAGGCATGGTTAGTTTTGATAAAGACCAATGCCAAGCCGCAGCTTTACGAACGGCATCTGAATGACCATCAGGTCCGCCGATTGCAAGCGCAACGTCATTGCCTTCAAGCATCCATTGTTTCATAGTGTCGGCGAGTTTTTCCGTACTCAGCTCGCGTCCACCGACTTCAAGTGCAATGAGTGTTTCATTAGGTTTCAGTGCATTTAAGATACTTTCACCTTCGATTTGGCAGTATTTTAAAATATCTGCTTCAGAATCATTTTTACCTCGTTTAGCCATCGGTAATTCAATGACCTGAGTTTGCACAAATGGTTGGATGCGTTTGAAGTAGTCTTCAAACCCAGTGAGTACCCATGCAGGCATTTTTTGACCAATGGTGAGAATTCGAATTTTCATAAAAAAAGTAATGTGGAAAATATAGAGACATTATAAACATTCAACTTGTTACATGGCGGTTTAATTGAATGTTTACTTGTCATAAAAACTTCAGAATGATGGTTTATGCTTCTACATAAAAAACGCAGCTCAAAATGTGTATGAGCTGCGATTAAAGTGTTATCCGTCTGGAGTTCAGATAACACTAAAATTAGTTTAAGAGTCAGAATTTAGCCTTTCTTTTTATTGACTCTATTTTATTATGCAATAAATTGATCATTTTTCAACCTGATTATGTAACAAAAAAAGAGAGCCTAAGCTCTCTTCTTTATATGGTACTTATTTTTAGTGACGTGCTGCTTTTGCATCCTCTACTGGTTTTACAATAGGTGTTTTTGGCAAAGGCTTTGGCGTGTCTGTTAATGCTAAAGGTAAGATTTCATCAATGCTTTTCACCGCTTTGATTTCTAAGCCTTCTTTGACATTGTCAGGAATTTCAGCCAAATCACGTACGTTATCTTGTGGGATAAATACGAGCTTAATACCACCACGGTGTGCTGCAAGAAGTTTCTCTTTTAAGCCACCGATGCGCATTGCACGACCACCAAGACTTGTTTCACCTGTCATTGCAATATCTGGACGAATTGGAATGCCAGTAAATGCTGATACAAGGGCAGTGGTCAGAGCTAAACCAGCAGATGGACCATCTTTTGGTGTCGCACCTTCAGGTAAATGCACATGTACATCGGTCTCATCAAAACGAGAAGCCTCGATGCCTAGATCATCAGCGCGGGTACGTACCACAGTCATTGCAGCAGTAATTGATTCTTTCATTACATCACCGAGAGAACCCGTCGTAATGAATTTACCTTTACCTTTTACCGCAGCAACTTCAATCGTAAGTAATTCACCACCGACCGAAGTCCAAGCTAAACCATTTACACGACCAACTTGTGCTTCATCTTCTGCCATACCAAAGTCAAACTTATGTGGACCTAGGTATTCAGGAAGATTTGCAGAAGTCACATCAACTTGTAAGTTTTTAGACTTCTTGCTCACCGCTTCTTTAACTACTTTACGTGCAATTTTCGATACTTCACGCTCTAGGCTACGAACACCTGCTTCGCGTGTATAACGTTGTACGATGTCACGAATTGCTTCTTCATGAACAGTCAATTCTTTGGCACGTAGACCATTATTCTTGATTGCTTTTGGAACAAGATAGCGCTCAGCAATATTTACTTTTTCATCTTCGGTATAACCTGGTAGACGAATCACTTCCATACGGTCCAATAAAGCTTCAGGAATATTCATACTGTTTGCAGTACAGATGAACATCACTTCTGACAAATCAAGATCAAGGTCTAAATAGTGATCATTGAATTTATTGTTCTGTGATGGATCGAGCACTTCAAGTAATGCAGAAGCAGGATCACCACGGTAGTCTTGCGCCATCTTGTCGATTTCGTCGAGTAAGAACAGTGGGTTCTTTACACCAACTTTTGTCAAAGATTGCACAATTTTACCCGGCATCGCACCGATATAGGTACGACGATGACCACGGATTTCAGCTTCATCACGGACACCACCGAGTGCCATTCGAACAAACTCACGACCTGTTGCTTTGGCAACTGACTCACCAAGCGATGTTTTACCCACACCTGGAGGACCAACTAAGCAAAGGATAGGGCCTTTCAGTTTCTTCACGCGAGACTGAACTGCAAGATATTCAACAATACGATCTTTAACGTCATCTAAGCCGTAATGATCCGTATCTAGAATTTCTTGAGCTTTCGCCAAGTTGATACTAACTTTGCTCGCCTTATTCCAAGGAGTATCTAGAATGACTTCTAAATAGTTACGAACAACAGCAGCCTCACTTGAAGCGGGTTGCATCGCTTTGAGCTTACGGAATTCAGCATCAGCTTTTTTGCGTACATGCTCAGGGAGATCAGCTTCTGCAAGACGTTTTTCAATCTCAGCTACATCATCCTCAGCACCGCCATTCATATCGGAAAGTTCACGTTGAATGACTTTCATTTTTTCATTTAGAAAGTATTCACGTTGGTTCTTTTCCATTTGACGTTTTACGCTGTCGTGTAACGTTTGTTCAATTTGCTGCTCAGCAGATTGATTCATCAAATAATTCATCAACTCTTGTAGATGAGCTTCAAATTCGTCGTGTTCTAAAAACTTTTGTTTCACTTCAATATTTAAAGGCACACGAGTCGCCACGAAGAACATAAGTTGTAATAAGTCTTCGATTTTATTTGCAGCTGCAACAAGTTCACGCGCATTACGTAATTTTGCTTCTGCATATTGAGCAAATAGAGTACGTAATTCATTTAAGCGAGTCTCTTGTGCTTCTTTATCCAATGGAACATTCATTGGGCTTAAATGATGCTCAGCTGTCAGATATTCTTCGCCATCGATAATGCGCTCTAATTTAGAACGGTGTAAGCCTTCGATCAGCACTTTAATACAGTTTTCATCATTTTCATGATTCACAACTTGTACGATTTTAGCCACGGTTCCATATTGATAGAGATTATCGTGATCAATTTCTTCTGTAAGCGAATCTTTTTGCGCAACTACAAATACTAAATTGTCACTGTTACGAGCCACATCCACTGCATTGATCGATTTTTCACGACCCACGAATAGCGCGATTTGCATGTGTGGATACACCACAACATCACGTAACGCTAATAGTGGTAATACACTTGGAACCTGCGGCTCTAAGCTTGTTTCATTATTCATAATATATTCAGACATGGGCACTCCTAATGAGTGACAACGGTGTTGCCATGTTTTTTATAGTGATGTGCATTTCAAAAATTACAAGGGTTTTACAAGAGAAATTATAAAAAAAAGACTAAATTGGTCGACTTTCGCCTACAAATTCATAGAAATTAGAGACTAAGATTTGAAGTAATAAATTTTTTCAGGTGTCAGTAAAGCATTTAATGGTTGATCCCATTTTTGCCTGAATAATGGTTCATTGAGATATTGAAATGAATGCGCGAGACCCAGTCGAAAAGGCTGATGTGGTGCTGTTGCCAAAGTACGATCATAAAAGCCACCTCCCATACCGACTCTTGTTCCGAAATAATCACATGCTAATAACGGCATCACCAGTAAATCTAATTTAGATACATGCTGTCCGCGCGTTGCCATAGGCTCTTTCATACCAAGAGGATGGTGAGAGAAACGCTTATTGAGATATTGATTTGCACTGATTTTTACCCAAACAAGGTTTTGGTTCATCGAGCAAATCATCGGTAAATATACTTGCTTCTTTTGTTTAAAGCAGAGCTCAATTATTTTTCGTGTATGTACTTCACCGAAAGCGTGTAAATACAATCCGATTTTTTTAGATGATTTAAATTGAGGACAGTATCTCAATTGATTTAATACTTGTTGTTCGATTTGTTTATGTTGAATAGGGCTAATTAGTTTTCTTTTTAATCGAAGTTGTTTTCTTAGTAATTTTAAACTGCTGTTCATACGGGTTCAAACATCATTTACTCCTCTAAATCATACTCGATTTGTTCCAAAATATTTAAAACAAAATGATGATTTTTATGTGTGGAATTAATCTTTTGGTTTGTGATGTTTTGTTAATTTATTTTACCATTTGGTTTATTTAATATTTTGTTTTATAAGTAAAAATTATTAATTTATTAGAGTTATTATTCTATTTGTTGTGTCATTCATGAAATAAAAACAAAAGAAAACAATTTGAAACATTTTGGTTTTTTATTAATTTAAATCAATGATTTATATTTTTATTTATTTTTAGAATATGAGAAATGTGTCTCACATTTAAATTATATACATTTGTATATTCTTTACCAGATTACTCGGTTTGATTAGCATCCGCCGCTCTTTTTTTAGCGGCGACACTAAAAATGCAGTTTCGCATTTTTAGACCATCAATAACTGTAGTAATTATCTGAGAATTTTTATGAATAAAGTATATAAAGTGGTTTGGAATGCTTCTCTTGGAGCGTGGGTTGCAACTTCTGAACTTGCAAAAAGTAAAACAAAAACCAAATCAAAAATTCTCAATTTATCAGCTGCGGTTTTGGTTGGTGCAATTAGTTTTTCTCCTACTGCATTTGCTGCTACAAATATTGGAGGCGGCTCAGGTTCAGGAACATCAATTTCTGGAGACAGATGTGGTGAGGGTACAGCGAATACTTCTGGTAGCAGAGATATTGCAATTGGTTGTGGGGCGCAGACTCAAGGAACTGGTATCTCAAATATCGCAAATCGTCAAAATCCATATAACAATTCAACTGGTGCATTTGCAGGCGCACAAAAACAAGGTGGTTCAATTAGTTTAGGCACTGGCGCGACCACTCAAAATAATTTTGGTACAGCGATTGGTTCTTATGCTACTACGACTGATATTGCAGGTGTAGCAATCGGTACGGCAGCTTTGTCAAAAGGAAATACGTCTCTTGCGATTGGTCGTCAGTCGGCAGCTACGGCTGATTTTGCTCAAGCGATTGGTAATGTAGCCGCTGCTACTGGTAAAGGTTCTTTGGCAATTGGTCACTCAGCAACGGCTGAAGGCTATCGTTCAATTGCAATCGGTTCTCCAGATATTGAAAATGCTGGTTCTGTTGCTGGACAAGCAGGTGCTTCATATCAACCTAACATGGCAACTAAAGCAACGGGTAAAGACTCGATTGCATTTGGTGGTGGTGCGGTTGCAACTCAAGAAAATTCATTAGCGATTGGGGCATTTTCAGCTTCTACGGGGAAAAAGTCAGTTGCGATTGGTACAGGTGCAAAAGCAAACAAAGACAATGCCGTTGTGATTGGTGATCAAGCTGAAGCAGCTCACGAAGGTGGTGTTGCAATTGGTAAGGGTGCGCGTTCAGATGCAGAGAATAGTATTGCACTCGGCAAAGACTCAAAAGCAACTCAAGCAACAGGTGAAAGTTTTTTAACAAAGCAAGCAGCGCCAACGGGTGTTTTATCAGTAGGTGGTGTTGGTGCGGAACGTCGTATCCAAAATGTTGCAGATGGTGCTGCTGATTCCGATGCTGCTACTGTGGGGCAATTAAAAGCCGCACGTTCTCATTATGTCAGTATCAATGATAGAGGGACTCAAGGCGGTAATTTTGAAAATGATGGTGCTACAGGGCGCAATGCGATTGCGGTTGGTGTAAATGCAACTTCGGCAGGGCGTGATGCAACAGCGATCGGAAGTGCTGCGAATGCGACGGACTGGAATTCGGTTGCGCTTGGGGCAAATGCTAAAGCAGCTGGAACTGGTGCTCTTTCAATGGGTGCAAGTTCAAATACTGTTGGTCAAGGTGATATTGCAATAGGTCGTAATGCTTCAACACAAGGTGCTTCAGGCTTGCGTCCCGGATATAGCAATCAATCAATTGCAATTGGCGATCAAACAAAAGCAATTGGTGATCAATCTATCGCAATTGGTGCTGATGTTATTGCACGTGGTAACTCTTCTGTTGCGATTGGTGGCGATGATGTTGATAAAATTGCACAAGATGCAGAACTCAGCAAAACCTATACTGATATTACAGGTGGCGTATTAAAAGCGGGTCGTTATCCAACAACTGAAGCAAATCATGGTTCAACTGCAGTCGGCACTCAGGCGGTAGCTACTGGTGGATTCTCATCTGCATTTGGTATGACTTCAAAAGCAACAGGTGATGCATCATCAGCTTTCGGCGTAATGTCTAATGCATCTGGTAAAGGCGCTGCTGCATTTGGTGCAGTTTCACAAGCAACGGGTGATGGTGCTGCTGCAATGGGGATTAACTCATTGGCATTAGGTACAAACTCCACTGCGATAGGTTCAGGTAATAAACCAGGTGAAGGTGCGAAAGCGACTGGAAATGGTGCAGCTGCGATTGGTAGTGGTGCTCAGGCAACTGGTGATAATGCGGCTGCAATTGGTAAAGATGCGGAAGCAAGTAATGAAAATGCAGCAGCCGTGGGCGGTGGTGCGAAAGCAACAGGTAAAAATTCAGCGGCGATTGGCGGGGGAGCAATTGCCGATCAAGAAAATGCGGTTGCTGTAGGTCAAGGTGCTCAATCACTGGTTGTAGGTGGTGTGGCTTTAGGTGCGCGTAGCCGTGTTGACGCAGAAAATAGTGTGGCATTAGGACAAGATGCTATCGCAACAGAAGCAACAGGAAGCTCTTTCCTAACCAATCGTGATGCTTCAATGTCAAATGGTGTTATCTCAATTGGTTCTGCTGGTAAAGAGCGCCGTATTACGAATGTTGAAGATGGTTCTGCTGATTCTGATGCGGTTACTGTACGTCAGCTTAAAAATGTTGATACGCGTGTCATTCAAAATGCGAAAAACATTATGAACTTGGATCAGAAAATTGATAGCACCAAAACAGATCTAGATAATCAAATTGTAGATACCAATAAAAAATTGGATGACACAAAGCAAGACTTGGGTAACCAAATTAAGGATACCAACAACAAGTTAAATGACACTAAAGATCAGTTAACCACTCAGATTACAGATACTAAGACTGAATTAAACAACACGATCAATAACACTAAAACTGAACTCAATACCAAGATTGATAGTACCAAGACCGAATTGGAAAACAAAGGTCTCAATTTTGCAGGCAATACGGGTGCAGATGTTCATCGTAAGTTGGGTGACAAGTTAAATATCGTGGGTGGAGCAGATGCAGCAACGCCTGCGGATAAAACCAGCGGTGAAAATGTCATTACGCGTACTACAAAAGATGGTATTCAAATCGAATTATTGAAAGATGCGAAATTTGATAGCATCACGACAGGCGACAGCGTATTAAACAATAATGGCTTAACCATCAAAGATGGTGCAAGCATTACCAAAGACGGTATCAATGCAGGTAATAAAGTCATTACTAATGTTGCGGATGGTGTGAATGGTAAAGATGCAGTGAATGTTGACCAACTGACCAAAGTTAAAGATGGTTTAGATGGCAAGATTACTGATACCAATAGCAAGTTAGACGATGCGAAAAAAGATCTAGATAATCAAATTGTAGATACCAATAAAAAATTGGATGACACAAAGCAAGACTTGGGTAGCCAAATTAAGGATACCAACAACAAGTTGAATGATACTAAAGATCAGTTAACCACTCAGATTGCAGATACAAAGACTGAGTTAAACAACACGATCAATAACACTAAAACTGAACTCAATACCAAGATTGATAGCACCAAGACAGAGTTAGAGAACAAAGGTCTCAATTTTGCAGGCAATACGGGTGCAGATGTTCATCGTAAGTTGGGTGACAAGTTAAATATCGTGGGTGGAGCAGAAGCTACAACCCCTACGGATAAAACCAGCGGTGAAAATGTCATTACCCGTACTACAAAAGATGGTATTCAAATCGAATTATTGAAAGATGCGAAATTTGACAGTATCACGACAGGCGAAAGCGTACTCAATAACAACGGTTTAACCATTAAAGATGGTGCAAGTATTACCAAAGACGGTATCAATGCAGGTAATAAAGTCATCAGCAATGTAGCGGATGGTGTAAATAGCAAAGATGCAGTAAATAAAGGTCAACTAGATCAGCTTGCTGCGAAGCAAAAAGATAGTGATGATTCAGCTGTAAAATACGACGATCCAAAATCTAAAGATAAAGTGACGTTGCAAGGTAGGAATGGCACGACTTTAGATAATGTTAAAGATGGTCACATCTCAGCGGGCTCAAAAGAAGCTGTAAATGGTGGTCAGATTCATAATATTGCTGACAGCATCAAGAACAGTATCGGTGGTAATACTACGGTTAATCCTGACGGTAGTATTACGACCAATAACATTGGTGGTACTGGTAAAAATAACATCAATGATGCGATTAAATCTGTGGATGATAAAGTAACTAATGGCGTCAATGATCTGACTAACAAAGGTTTAAACTTTGGTGCAAATGATCAAAAAGCGTCAGGTGGAAAATCAGTACATCGTAAGCTCGGCGATACATTGAATATCGTTGGTGGTGCAGATGCTGATACTGCTGAAGACCAAACTAGTGGTGAAAATATCATTACGCGTACCACTGAAGATGGCGTGAAAATTGAGCTATTAAAAGATGCTAAATTTGACAGCATTACAACAGGTAATACAGTACTCAACAATAATGGTTTAACCATTAAAGGTGGGCCAAGTATCACGATCAATGGTATCGATGCAGGTGCTAAGAAAATTACCAATGTTGCTGATGGCGTTGATGCGAAAGATGCAGTCAACAAAGGTCAGCTTGATAAGCAAATCAATGATGTTAAAGATCAAATTGGTAAACAGATCGGTGATTTATCTGACAATACTGTGAAGTATGACAAAGACAAAGATGGCAATATTGATAAAAACTCAGTCACTTTAGGTGGTGGTGATAAAGGTACAAACCTGAAAAATGTTGCTGACGGTAAGGTTGCTGAGGATTCTAAAGATGCGGTTAATGGCGGTCAATTGTGGAATGTGCAGAAGCAAGTTGACCAAAACTCAAATGATATTCAGAACATTCAGAACAACATTGAAAACATTAACAATGGTAAGTCTGGTCTGGTTCAGCAGCAAAAGCCAAATGGTGAAATCACAGTGGGTAAAGATACGGGCGGTACAAGTATCAATATGGCTGGAAAAGATGGTAACCGTGTCATTCAAGGCGTAAAAGACGGTGAAATCAAAGCAGGTTCTAACCATGCTGTGAATGGTGGTCAAATTCATAACATTTCAGAAAGCATCAAAAATAGTATTGGTGGTAATACATCAGTCAATGCTGATGGCTCAATCACGACTAAAGATATTGGTGGTACAGGTAAAAACAATATTAATGATGCCATCGGTACATTGAATCAGTCTAATCAAGATCTCGGGAACAAGATCAATAACCTTGGCGATCAATTACAGCAAGTTTTCTACGATACGAATAAACGTATTGATAATTTAGAAGACAAAATGTCTGCTGGTATTGCTGCAACAGCGGCATTGGAACAAGCTCCTTTTGTACCAGGCAAATTAACAATGGCTGTTGGTGCTGCTTACTATAATGATCAAAATGCTGTTGGTGTAACGTTCAGACGTACTGCTGACAATGGTCGTTGGTCACTTACAACTGGTGCTGCGTTAGGAAGTCAGGGAAGCCCATTAGTACGTATTGGTGTAAGTACAATTATTGACTAATTGCTTCAAATAAGGAGAGCTACCGGCTCTCCTTAGCTAACAGATATGATGAGTAATGAAATGAACAAAAATATTCAAATTTTGATGATGGCAACATTCGTTGGTTTAAGCGCAACAGTTGCAGTTGCACAAGAAGATGCCGTAAATCAGCAACAAGAAATTAAATTTCCTACAGTTGAAAAAAGTTACCTAAAACAAGTACAGCGTTATGAATATGACAATGTTGCACGCTTAGATACAGGTTTAACTAAAGACCAAATTCGATATATTTTGGGCAATCCTCAATTTAGCGAAGGGGTATTTTTTGTAAAAACGTGGAACTATGTGTTAGATATTCGCCAGCCAAATAGCCAAGATTATTTACGTTGCCAGTTACGCGTAGACTTTGATAAAAAAAATCTATCTGAGCGCTTATCCTGGAAAGGAGAGGCTTGTGAGGGTTTAATGGCTTGGGGTGCAAACAATCAAGTACCAAATGATGCAAATTTAACTGGAGCAAGATCAGGAAGCGTGTTCTTTGCATTTGATCGCTCAAATGTAAATGCAATCGAACAAGGTTCAAGTTCTGTGGCGGCAATTGCCGAGCGAATTAAGCAAAGCAATTCAACAGGTACGATTACAGTTGCAGGTTTTGCTGATCCATTGGGTAAATTTTCATATAACCATCAACTTTCAGCACAGCGAGCGAATACAGTAGCGAAGCTTTTGGTAAATGAAGGTATTGATGTAAATCGTATTCAAATCCAAGCCAATAGCCAAACTGATTTATACCAACAATGTGCGGGTAACAAAGCTAATAATCGTCTTGTTGGCTGTTTAGCTCCAAATCGACGTGTGAATGTCAGTTGGTAATTTACTTGTCTTGAAAAGGCTACCGTGAGGTAGCCTTTTTTATATCTAAATCTCATGGGGTTTGCTTTTGAGAACAATATTTTAAATTTAATTGCATTTTGTCCGCTAATTTAAAAAATATGTGAACTGTTAGACAATAACGATGTTTTTGATTAAAAATTAAACTAAAATACGCTTTTATGAAATAGCATGTTTCGATGTCAATTTCATGTATTTCAATAATTAAAGAAAGTATCTCATCAGTAGAGTGAATGAATCATTTCTCTCGACTCCAAAAGCTGATTAACGATGCTTCATTTTTATAGCGGCTTTCAAGGGGAAAGATATGTTGGACTCAAAAAACTTAGTTGTATTGGATCAAATGCTTGTCTTAACTAAAGAGGGTAAAAACGATTTGGTTTATGAAAATAATACTTTGCTCAAAGTAAAGATGTTTTCAAATCATCATATTGTTGTAGAGGATGATCAGCAGACGAGCTTTCTTTTAAAACGCCAAGATGAAAATATCATTTGGTCTTTTATTTAAATATATATCATATATCAAGAGCACCTTAATTCAAAAAAATTAGGTGCTCGTACTTGCTTGCTGCTTTAAATCCATCAGAATCGGGCAACATTCATTTTCAGTGGTTTTACACTCATCTAACCATGTTGAAAGACGTAGTTTGAGTCCTTGTAACTCTTGAATACGTTCATCAATTTTATTTAATCGCTGTTCGATGACATGACGTACTTCTACTCGATCTTCTAAATTTAAGGTTAATAACTCCTTAATTTCATTCAGTTGCAATCCAGCATCTTTGGCTTTTTGAATAAAGCTTAATGTTTCCAAATCTTGTTGATGATAATAGCGATAACTTAGGGTGCTTTCAGGAATTCGCATTAAGCCAATCCGCTGATAATAACGAATGGTTTCAACATTGATATTGCAGGATTTTGCCAATTTTCCAATAGTAAGATTCATGTGTTTGTGCCTCATCAATTGCCAAAATAATGCTTGACTCTGTACCTAGGTACAGACTTTATGCTAAACCTATCCAAAAAGAAAAGATAGGTGTTGTTGTGGAACATCAAAAAACGTCATCATGCTGCTCTGGCAAAAAAACAGCAATTGTGTATGAATATATTGATCCAGTATGTGGTATGCAAGTTGCTGAAACATCAGCGTATTATTTTGACTACCAAGATATCCGATATCTATTTTGCTCAGCAGGTTGTCAACAGAAATTTAGTGCGCAGCCTGATGCTTATTTGAAAGCAAATCAAACTGACAAAACGTCATCTTCTTGCTGTGCTGAGGAAAAACCACAGAAACAATCAAGTTGTTGCGGAACGTCAAAAGAACAGCCTGTTGTTGCACCTGTGGAAAAATCTTCTTGTTGTGAACCGAAGCCAAGTGAGAAAAAGAAAAGCTCATGTTGCGGAGGTGAAAAAAAGCCACAAATAGCGCAACCTGAAGTAAAAAAATCTAGCTGTTGTGGTGGTGGACATACACATCAAGTTGTTGATGGAGATACAGAGATTGATCCAGTTTGTGGGATGTCAGTTAAAACCACGACTGATCTAAAAACAACCTATCAGGATAAGACTTATTATTTCTGTAATCCATCTTGTTTGGATAAATTTAAGAATGATCCTGAGTTTTATCTTATTCCACCTGATCAGCGTCCTGTACCTGAAGGTGCAATGGATATGGATTATACCTGTCCAATGGACCCTGAAATTGTGCAGAAGGGACCTGGTACGTGCCCAATTTGTGGTATGGCGCTTGAGCCAATGCAACCTACTTTAGATGATGGGCCGAATCCTGAATTAGTTGATTTTAGTAAGCGCTTTTGGACGACATTGCCACTTAGTTTGTTGGTCATGATCTTGGCAATGGGTTCGCATATTCATGCTTTTATTTCTCCGCATATTCAACCGTGGATCGAATTGATTTTAAGTTTGCCTGTAGTGTTATGGGCAGGTTATCCAATTTTACAGCGCTGCTGGGTGTCTTATAAAACTGGACATCTCAATATGTGGAGTTTGATTGGTGTCGGTGTACTCGCTGCATTTATTTATAGTGTGGTTGCAACGATTTTCCCATCACTCATTCCAGTTGAAGCTAAAACTGGACATGGTGTCGCTGTTTATTATGAAGCAGCCTGTATGATCGTTTCATTGAGTTTACTCGGGCAAATTCTAGAGCTTAAAGCGCGTTCACAAACTGCAAACTCATTAAAAGCACTGTTACGCTTACAACCAGCCAAAGCCAAACTTGTTCAAAATGATCAAGTTAAAGAAGTCGATATTGCCATGATTAAACAAGGCGATATTTTACAGATTTCTTCTGGGGAGCAGATTCCATTGGATGGTCTTGTAGTTGATGGCAAAACCTATGTTGATGAATCGATGATGACAGGTGAACCTGTTCCAGTAAAAAAGGAAAAGGACGATCAAGTGATTGGCGGTACGATTAATCAACAAGGTTCGATTCATATTAAAACTACGGCAGTTGGTACCAATACAACACTCGCCAAAATGATTCAGACGGTAGCTGATGCGCAACGCTCCAAAGCGCCTTTACAGCGTATTGCCGATGTTGTGGCGAAGTATTTTGTGATTGCTGTATTAAGTATTAGTGTGTTGACTTTTATCGCTTGGATGGTTTTTGGTAAAGCCCAATTTGATTTGGCATTGATGTGTGCTGTTGCTGTACTGATTATTGCCTGTCCGTGTGCTTTGGGTTTGGCAACACCAATGTCTGTGATGGCGACAACGGGGCGTGCCGCACAGAAAGGGGTACTATTTAAAGATGCAGAAGCAATTGAATCTTTGAGCAAGGTGAATACCTTAATCATTGATAAAACAGGAACATTGACTGAGGGTAAGCCGAGCTTAAAAGAGATTCAACCGTTATCAAATGTGTATAGCCAAAGTCAGATCGAGTTGTGGATTGCATCAATCGAGCAATATTCGACTCATCCTATTGCCCAGACGCTCACTAAACTTGTTGATTCAGATCAATTGTTGAATGTTTCTGATTTTGAAGATGTTACGGGCTTTGGTGTAAAAGGCACGATAGAAGGTAAGGCACTCTATATAGGTAGCCAAAAATTAGTTGAACAGCTCGGTTTGACGTTTAGTAGCGAAAAGTTGATCCAAGAGCTAGACCAAAAACGATCTCAAGGTGATGTCATTAGTTTCCTAATGTCTGAACAAGAATTGATTGCTTATGTGTCGATTCATGATGCGATTAAGGAAAATGCCAAAGCCGTAATTGATCAACTTCATGCAGATGGGATTGACGTGATCATGGCGACAGGTGACCATGAAAAAAATGCACAGATGGTTGCAGCTGCACTGGGTATTCAACAGGTATTTGGCAATTGTGATCCGAAGCAGAAGCTTGAAATTGTGAAGCAAGCACAGTCACAAGGTAAAGTGGTTGCAATGGCAGGAGATGGTATCAATGATGCACCCGCACTTGCTCAAGCCAATGTCGGCATTGCAATGGGCACAGGAACAGATATTGCCAAACAAACTGCACAAGTGACGTTGGTGAAAGGCGATATACAAGGCGTAGCGCACGCTTTACATATGGCAAAACTTGGTGTGAAAAACATGAAGCAGAACCTTGCGTTCTCATTTGTTTATAATGGATTAGGTGTGCCAGTTGCCGCAGGTTTATTCTATCCACTCACGGGTTTATTACTTATGCCAATGTTTGCTGCGGTCGCAATGTCATTAAGTTCGTTATCTGTGGTAGTCAATGCACTGCGATTGAATAAATCATAATCCTTTTTGTTTTAGCTCTATTCTCATAAATTGAGAGTAGAGCCACGTTTATTTTGACTCAATTGACATCATCAAAATGAAACCAGTCAATTCTATTTTTATGCTTTATCCTTAACGTTAATAAAAACTATTGGGAAATAGCTAAGGATGGAATGGCAAATGAAAAATAATAAATTTACAAGGTTGGTTAAACCTTTAGTGACTTCTTGTGTGATTGCATCAAGTTTAATGGTAATAAATGTTGGGCATGCAGCACCCGCAGAAAAATTAGATTTAACTCTTTCTACCTATTCGCAGAATAAAATCAAAAAACTGCTTAATGATCCGAAGGTTTGGGATCAAATTCCCAAGCAAGTGACATTATGTGTGTATTCCCCAAGTGGCGAACATGGTGAGGCATTTGAGCAGGCGACTAGCTATTTAACAGAGATTCCTCGTATTGTGCGAATTGCAAAGCAGTATGGCGTGAATATGAATGTGACACGTCCATCTAATCTTCAAATGAATTTGAGTTTTGATTATCCGAAACTCAAAAAAACAGCGTCTACTTTGGTGACTTTAAAAGTTTATACCAATGAAAGTGTGTTAACTGAAGACTTCCGTAGCAAACGTTGTGATGGCGCAGGTATCAGTAATTTAAGAGCGAAACAGTTTAATAAGTTTGTTGGCAGTATCGATGCAATTGGTGCGGTGCAGACCTATAAACAATTAACTGCTGTGATTCAAACTTTAGCCAACCCAAAGTTTGATGAAAAAATGGTTAATAAGGATTTTGAGGTTGTCGGTGTAGTGCCATTAGGTGGTGCGTATATTATGGTGGGAGATCGTAATATCAATACACTGGCAAAGGCAGCAGGCAAGAAGATTGCGGTTTTACAATTCGATGAAACTCAAAAGAAACTGGTTCAAAATGTTGGTGCGCAGCCTGTTGCAGTCGACTTATTAACAGTCGGGCCAAAATTCAATAATAAAGAAGTTGATATTATGGCCGCGCCAGCAATCCTGTTTGAACCGATGGAACTGCATCGAGGTATGACTGACAAATCAGGTAAAGTTGTTGGTGGAATTATTAAGTTTCCAGTCATTCAGGTCACTGGAACCTTAATTATGCATCGCAATAAGTTTCCTGCTGGGATGGGATCAATCGCCCGTGAAATCATTTCAAAACAATTAACACCAGCATTTAACTTTGTAGATAAGCTTGAAGGCCGCATCCCTGATAAATATTGGATGACCTTAAATGAAAGCGATAAGCCGGGTTATGTGCGTTTAATGCGTGAGGCGCGTATTCAAATGACCAAAGAAGGTTATTATGATCCAGATATGATGAAGCTACTTAAACAGATTCGTTGTTCGCAAGATCCTACGAATTATGAGTGTGCTTTAAAAGATGAGTGAGTGATATAAATGCTTTAAAATATAATGAAAGATACCAGTATATTGATCTAGCAATATAAAGCACCTGATGGTGCTTTATTTTTTATTTGAGTTTGATGTTTTTCTCTAATGTTATTATTTCTCTTTTTTGGAGTAATACTGTTTCTTTAAGATCTTCAAGTTGAATTTGAAGTCGTGCTATATCTCTCTGTTTCTCTTGGAGTTTATTAATTTTCCCTTTTAGCTCTAAATGATTATTTTCTATAATAAAAACAAGTTTCTTCTTCTCTTGTTTTGTATGCCATAGTAGAAAAAAGAATACAAGTGAAATGGATAAAGCCAATATTACAACTCCCTATCAAACAGAAGAGAATAGCATAAGGTAAATTAATACCTGTTCGTTTCTAGCCGATATTTCTTCATTTTATCAATCATATATTGGTGGGGGAGTATGGCTAAGTTTTGATTTTTATGAAAAAATTTAAAATAGGTTTAAATTTAGGGCAGTTAAAAAGACATTTTTGAGGAAATTCAAACTTTATAGTTTTATAGGAGATTATTTTTATAATAAATAAATTGCTCCAGAGATGCCGCTGCATGGTCGTTACCCTGAACCCGATGAGTTCAAGGTGGAGGTGACGCATATTTAACGGGTTTCCTACTCAAGGTAGGCATACACTCAAAATATACAGAACACATCCATAAATTTAAGTATCGGCAGGGGACTAGACGTACTGGCGAACACCCTAGAGACAGTTTTAGTATAACTGATCTTTACACGATGGCAATGTTTGCAGGCCACATATCTGTAAAGATACTTACTAATTGATGGGGCTTTGTGCAATTTTACTCAACAGTTTGTTCAACATCTTCCAAAATGGTTTGAAGTAAGTGTTCGCAGTGTTCATATTCTTGCAAAGACTTATTCAAACTGAACACTTCTTGAGCCATTTGTAGAGCAACCATGATCACAAGTTTGTTGTGTTCAACACGCGGTGCATTACGACGCATATCATGAAACTTTTGATTTAGTAATTCTGCAGCACGCTCTAACTCTTCACGCTTGTCTTCAGTTGTATTGAGACGAAAAGTTTGTTCAATTAAACGTAGCTCAACAACGATCGCTTCACTCATGATCAAATCTCCTCTTGTGTTTCAGCATTCGGGTGAGCAAGTTGCTGAATTTCTTGTGCGTGTTGATCTTGAGCGGTGCCTAAAATGGCAAGACGTTGAATGATGGCTTCAACCTTAGATTTTGCCAATTCATTCTTTTGCAATAATCGATCACGATCCTGCTGTAAGTCTTGGATTTCTTGCTGACTGTGTCTTTGTTGTGCTTGTAATTTTTCTTTATTAACACGTAAATCATTACGCTCAGCCAAGATTTCTTGGAAACGATTTTTAAGATCAGTGGTACTTTTTTCTAAACGGCTGTAACGTTCAGCTAAAGTTGTCGCATCAGTATTCAGTTGTTTAAATTGATCTTGTAACTGAGTCAGTTGTTCAGTTAAGTTATCAACTTCTTCCTGCTTTTGCGTGATGATGCTATTTTTTTGCACGATTTGTGCATGATGATCAGTTTCAGCTAATTGTTTAGCCTCAGTGAGCGATGTATTTTCTCGCTCAAAATGGTGTAAGCGCGTTTTTAAAACACCAATATGCGCTTGTAGACGCTGTAATTGTTCTAACATAACGAAGGTCGCACAGAGTTGCAATCAAAGGTAATATATACAGCAGTATAGAGATTGGATAAACGAATGCAAGACGATATTTCAGGTTGGACGGAATGGAATGCCCATTTTGATGGGATTGAAGAAATTTCAAGTCCAAGTGAGTTACACGGTTTACTAACAGGTATAGTTTGTGTGACACAAGCACCGACCTCTGATGAATGGTCACAAATCTTAAACACCTTAAATGTGCCTGTTTTACAACCAGAAGCACTCGAAAGTTTAACTGACGAAGCTGAAGACGTGGCACATGCTCTGTCAGATGATGAACTTGATTATCTACCAATGCTTCCAGATGATAGCCATTTACTTGTAGATCGTGTTCAAGCATTAGCTGACTGGTGCGCAGGTGTTGTGCTTGGTTTCGGTTTGGCTTCTGGTCATATTCGAGGTGAAGAACAAGAACTGATTGAACATTTACAAGATGTTGCAGCGGTTGAGTTTGAAGACTCGGATAATGATGAAGAAGGTGAAGAAAGCTATCAGGAATTGTATGAGTTTGTACGTTTAATTCCTGTGAGCTTGTCAATTGGCCGTACCAAGATTCCTGTAAGTGAAAGTTCTTTGTTGAAAAATTTTCATGCAAAAAGCAGAAATCAAGATGCGCCTGTTGATCCCCAAACGGTCGTAGAAATGTTTACCCCACATCGTCCGAGTTAAGACGGTTTTAAATCTCCCTAAATCCCTCTTTATAAAAGAGGGACTTTCTAGCTGTAGGATAATATGAAACTAAGTCAAGCCGATTTCAAACAACGCCGTGATCTTCTCGCACAGAAAATAGGAAATAACAGTATCGCTATTATTGCGACTCGAGCAGAAATGTATCGTAATCGTGATGCTGATTATAAATATCGAGCGGACAGTAGTTTTTATTATCTAACTGGATTTGCAGAGCCAGAAGCGGTTGCGATCATTGAAACCTTTGACGAAGGAAAAGATTATAGCTATAGCTTATTCTGCCGTGAACGTAACCGTGAAATGGAAATCTGGAATGGCTATCGTGCTGGGATTGATGGTGCGATTGATATTTATGATGCTGATGAAGCTTATGCAATTGATTTGCTTGATGAAGAAATTATCGACAAGCTATTAAACAAACAACGCCTTTATTATCGTATCGGACAAACTTCAGAGTTTGATGCGCGAGTAAGCCAATGGATTCAAAAAGCGGATGCACAACAGCGCCGTGGTGGTGCAGCGCCCGCAGAAGTGGTTCAATTGGATCGTATTGTTGATGAGATGCGTTTGAAAAAATCGGCACAAGAAATTGAGTTGATGCAGATTGCATCGAATATCAGTGCTGAAGCGCATACCCGTGCAATGCAAAGTGTAAAACCAGAGATGATGGAATACGCGCTTGAAGCAGAACTGAATTATATCTTTGGTAAAAATGGTTGCGTGCCTGCTTATAATAGCATTGTAGGCGGTGGTGAAAATGCCTGTATTTTGCACTATGTTGAAAATAATAAGCTGTTAAAAAATGGCGATTTAGTTTTGATTGATGCGGCTTGTGAATATGAGTTCTATGCGTCAGATATTACCCGTACATTCCCAGTCAATGGTAAGTTTAGTCCTGAACAGAAGGCACTTTATAATATTGTTTTAGATGCACAAATTGCAGCGATTGATGCAACCCGTATCGGCAATCATTATAAATATCCACATGAAGTTGCAGTAAAGATATTAACTCAAGGTTTAGTTGATCTTGGTTTATTGAACGGTGAGGTGGATGAGTTGGTGGAAAGCGAAGCATTCCGTCAATTCTTTATGCATGGTACAGGGCATTGGCTCGGTATGGATGTACATGACGTCGGTGCTTATAAAACTGGCGAGGACTGGCGTGCTTATGAAGCAGGTATGGTGGTGACTGTTGAACCCGGTTTATATGTTGCACCTGATGATGAAACAGTAGATGCGAAATGGCGCGGTATCGGCATTCGTATCGAAGACGATATTGTTGTGACTGAAAATGGTCCATTGGTTCTAACCAAAAATGTGGTGAAAACTGTTGAAGAAATTGAAAGCTTGATGGCGAGTAATTAAAGTAAAATTGAGAAAAAGGCTTATCAATAGATAGGCCTTTTTATTTAGTTTGATAATCCAGACAACTTTTGAATATATTTTAAAAACATAGACCAAACAAAGTACAAATTCCCTTCCTGATTTGAGTTAGAGTAAGATAGGCTAGGGTCTATTGATAGTTCACCTTACGAGCTAAAGCTCTCATTGCGACAGTGGACATTTTTTAGGTGATACAAGGCATGGCTTATGCAATTTAGTCATTCTAAACAAATAAGCCATAACGCCGTAGCGACAAAAAATGTCCCTGTCCCGTAGGGTTATGGCAAAAACTTCCTTAAACTTTGTTATGAAACTTGACAAGGGGATGGTCATTGCCTACGTTTCATGCCTCGTTTAAGTTGTTTTAGCCTATAACGCAACGCATAGATGAATTATCAATAGACCCTTAACATCAAGTCATGAAAAACTGATAAGGAATAATATTATGCAGCAACAAGTCATCATTGTCGGTGGAGGTATGGTTGGACTCAGCCTTGCTCTAATGTTGGCAAAATCTAATATCGCAGTAAAGCTATTAGAAGCTGTGAAATATCCAAACTATGATGATGAAAATGTTGCCCCTTATCATTCCAGTTTTGATGCGCGTAACACCGCATTGTCACGCCGTAGCGTACAGACTTACCAAAAATTAGGTTTGTGGGAAGCCTTACAGCAACATGCCACCCCAATTCTACAAGTACATATCACAGAGCAGGGTAGCTTTGGTAAAGCACGACTTGTCGCAGAGCAAGAAAAAGTAGAAAGCTTTGGACAGGTGATTGAAAATGCTTGGCTTGGTCGTGTTTTGCTCACTCAAGTTCGCCAACAACCGCTGATTGAATTAATTGATGGCGTACAAGTCACCTCATTGACACAAGATGATGATGCGGTACACATTGAAGCCATGCGTAATGGCGAATATATTCATTCCCTAAAGTCTAAATTGGTCATTGCTGCCGATGGTCGTGATTCATTCTGTCGCCAAGCGATCGGTGTGGGTGTAGATGAGCATGACTATGACCAAGTCGCCATCGTGACCACAGTTCAAACTTCTAAGCCACATCAACAAGTCGGCTTTGAGCGCTTTAGTGCGTTGGGACCGTTAGCACTGTTGCCGTTGCCGGGTGAATACCGCCGTTCAGTGGTGTGGCCTGTGAAAAAAGGCACTGAGGCAGAATGGTTAGGTGAAGAAAATGATCAACATTTCCTTGATGCTTTACAGGAAACTTATGGTGATCGTGCAGGAAAGTTTGAAAAAACAGGCAAGCGCTTTAGCTATCCATTGTCTCAAGTCTTAGCTGATAAACAAGCAGTAGGGCGTGTGGTGCTGATGGGTAATGCGGCACATACCATTCACCCAGTTGCGGGGCAAGGCTTCAATTTATGCTTACGTGATGCAGATGTATTGGTGCGTTATTTGATGGAGCAATTGGCGAAATCAGATGATATTGGCAACCCAGATAATTTACTCGCTTATGAACAAGCACGTTTAACTGATCAACAACGTGTGATTAAGTTCTGTGATTCTGTGGTACGTGGTTTTAGTAATCAGAATCCAATTCTAAAATTATTACGAAATACTGGGTTGATTGCATTTGATGTGATCCCTGGAATTAAGCCTTTGGTTGCCAATTATGCGATGGGACTAAAAGCATGAGTGAAATGTTAGATGTTGTGATCGTTGGTGGTGGCTTGGTCGGTGGTCTAACGGCATTACTGCTTGCTCAGGGTGGCGTTCAAGCGACAGTATTGGATGCTGCGCCTGTGTTAGATCAAGAGAAAACTTTAGCTGTGATGAATCCGCGTGTATTGGCACTGAGTCAGGCAACCATTCATTTATTGAAAACAGTTGATGTCTGGAATGATTTAGCCCGCCAAATGCCCTATTCAGGTATGCAAGTCTGGAACAAGAATGGTTATGGTGAAATCAATTTTGGCCATGCCTCAGAACAGCAACCTCAATCAGATCAGGCTCTAGGTTCAATGGTCGAGCCAAGTGTTTTGAATGTAGCGATTCAGCAAAAAATGCTGCAACAACTTAAAGACTATCGCACCCAAGTCAAAGTCATTCGGATCGAACAGATTCCACAAGGTTGGTCGATTCAACTTGCTGATGGCACAATTATTAAAACCAAGTTATTGATCGGTGCGGATGGCGCCAACTCATTTGTACGTGAGCAGGCGTATATTGATCTCGATGTGTTGGATTATAAACAAGCCGCGATCAGTTGCGCGATCAAAACGTCGCAACCCAATCAATATGTCGCTCGTCAAATTTTCCTCCCTACAGGCCCATTGGCGTATTTACCAATGGCGAGTCTGGATGTACAGGAAAATGGTTATTGGCAGTCGATTGTCTGGACTTTACCTGATGATTATGCTGATGAGTATTCAGCACTAACTGATCAAGATTTTATGCGATTGCTCACTCAGGAAAGCTTACAAATGTTAGGTGAAGTTGTTGATGTTCGCTCTAGAGCGCAATTTCCACTTAAAGCACGCGCGGCGCAACGCTATATTAAATCAGGCTTGGCATTGATTGGTGATGCTGCACATGTGATTCATCCTTTAGCTGGACAAGGCGTGAATATTGGTTGTCTCGATGCTGCTGTGTTGTGTGATGTATTACTGCACGATTTACAACGTGGAGTGTGGGCTAACGAGCAAACTTTGTTGCGTTATGAGCATCAGCGTAAAGGTCAAAATGATGCGATGATGCACAGTATGTCGGCGATTGGCTGGTTGGAAAGCTCGGAATTATTTCCATTTGTATGGGCAAGAAATTTTGGCTTAAAACAGGTTGAACAGTTCGATTGGTTTAAGGATCGTTTTATGCAACAGGCCAATGGCTTAGGTGCATTGAAGCAGACACGTTACGCTTGCTAAAAAATAGTAGATATTTTTTAAACAATCATTTATAAATCAGAGTGAATTTGGTCGTAAAAAATACGATTTAACAAACATTATGCTTTGCGAAATGAGAAGAGCTTGCTAAATTTCACCAAGTTCTGATGACCAAATAGCGATGATGAGAATTTAGTCATTGTGGGGAGAGTAATATGACGGAAATGAATGATTACGACGAAAATACAGAAGATTCTGCTGTAGACGATGAAGAGGCGAAAGCAGCCGAAAGTGGTGCAGATAATGAAGAGTCTAGTGCGAATGACGCTGATCTTGCTGAAGCTGAGACATTAACCGTGACTGCAAAGCAGAAACAACGTCAAGCTTTAGAAGATGAAGTGGCTGCATTTCTTGCGCGCGGTGGACGCATTACCGAAGTGCCACCAGATGAACATCAAGATTAAGTCAAATGTCGAATAAAGACATCAAAAAAGCATCACGATTGTGGTGCTTTTTTTTGCTGATGTGATTCATGTTCACATTCATGTGGTTGATGTAATTCTTTGAGAATGCCACATTGCTCAATCGTTCTGTGTTGAGAACATTGCTGTTTAAGATGAGTTAGGTCTTGCTGTAGATGTTGAAGATTTTTAATTTTTTGAGCAACATCTTTGAGATATTGATCAACAAGTTGATCGACTTCAATACAGGTTTGACTTGGGTTTTCTGCTAAATCTTTGAGCTTTTGAATATCCTGTAAAGTAATGCCCAATTCACGACAATGTTTTAGAAATAATAATTCTGAAAGCATTTGCTCGGAATAATAACGATAATTTCCTTCTGTTCGCTTTGCCTTTTCTAATAATCCAATTTTTTCATAATATCGAATGGTATCAACAGAAACGCCTGATTTTTTAGCGAGTTGCCCAATTGTAAAATTAATCATACTTGACTCTGGAGTTACTCAAGGGTTTTTAATAACTATAAAAGATAATGTGAGAAAAGTCATGGCGGGATGCGGATGTAATACAACGACTGCACCAACACAAAAGATTAGTCCAAAATTTAGAAAGGCATTGTGGATCGCTTTGGTTCTTAATGCCGCAATGTTCTTCGTAGAAATGATCGGGGGATCACATGCACGTTCGGTATCTTTGTGGGCAGATGCACTCGATTTTGCTGGGGATGCAGCCAACTATGCTATTTCCTTGGCAGTGTTGTCGATGACGCTGTATTGGAGAGCAACAGCAGCTTTGCTAAAAGGAATTACCATGACCGCATTTGGTGTGTTTGTGATTGCAAAAGTGATCTGGTCATGGTGGTTAGGTTTAACACCTGAACCGATGTTGATGGGAGCTATTGGAGTTCTTGCATTGATTGTAAATGTCAGCGTGGCATTGTTGCTTTATGCTTTCCGTGATGGTGATTCAAACATGCGTTCGGTGTGGCTATGCAGTCGTAATGATGCGATTGCGAATATTGCAGTCATTATTGCTGCCGTTGGAGTGTTTGGTACTGGAACAATGTTCCCTGATTTATTGGTTGCTTTTATTATTGCTTATTTGGGTGTTTCTTCAGGTTTGAGTGTGATTAAACAGGCGAGAGCTGAAAGAAAAATTGATCAAAGTAAGCTTATGTCAAAAGCTTAGCAACGTTGAAAAAATTACTGGAGTCTCCGTGCGATATGATTTAGGTAGTATTCAATATCAATTTTTCTATAACCCAATAACTGACCGATTCTGCGTTCGATTGTGGGTTGAAAACCTTTTTGTAGTAAAGACTGCTCTAGTATCGATAGCAATCCATTAAGATGAGATTTTGGAGCATTCTTATAAATTAAACAAAACGTTATAGTTTTATTCGCATGTTGTGTTGGGAATGTCTTCATAATCTTTTTTAAATTGTCTGAATTTAAATGGGATAAGAACTCATCTGGAACTTCCTCATAAAAAAGGGCAATAAGCTTTTCACCCGAAAGTAGTAGCTCAAGTTCTCTACCTTCGTGTGGGCCTAAGGTTGGCGGAAGCTCTATTGCCATTTAAAGAGTCTCTTATGGTGTTTTAATTATCGTTTTGCGTTAATTCCAAAGCACGCTGATACGCCACTTTCTTTTTAATACCTGTCAAATCAGCAGCCAATTGCGACGCAGCTTTCACTGATAAATCTTGCAATAAGCGTTTTAATAATTCATCTAGTTTGTCTTGCTCCAAGTCTTTTTCAGCAGATGCACCACCAACCACAACTACAATTTCACCTTTTTCTTGATTGTGATCATTTTCAATAAAAGTTACTAACTCTTTTAGCGTCATCTTTTTGATGGTTTCAAAGGTCTTTGTGATTTCACGAGCAAAACCAACAGGACGGTCTTCGCCAAAGACTTGAACCATATCTTGAATACAAGCCAAGATACGATGTGGTGCTTCATAGAAAATCAATGTTTGTGTTTCATCTTTTAGTTTTTCGAGTTGGCCAATACGTTGAGATGCTTTAGATGGTAAGAAGCCTTCAAAGCTAAAACGATCACTTGGTAAACCAACTGCACTCAAAGCAGCGATTGCAGCACATGCGCCTGGTACAGGAATCACTCGAATTCCATGTTGTTGTGCTGCGCGAACTAACTTAAAACCGGGGTCGCTGATTAGCGGTGTACCCGCATCACTAATTAATGCAACATTTTCACCATTTAGCATTTTTTGGAGAAGTTGATCAATTTTGTTACTTTCGTTGTGATCATGACACGCTGTTAACGGAGTTGAGATATTATAGTGCTTAAATAACTGAGCAGACTGACGAGTGTCTTCTGCGGCAACTACCGAAACCGACTTTAAAATATCAATTGCACGAAAGGTCATGTCATCTAAGTGCCCAATCGGGGTTGCTACAACAAATAATTGAGCACTCATATAAGGTAACTCCATAATGTACTTGAAAAAATATTGGTTGCTACTGTGTTTAGCAGCATCTATCAGTCCAGCTTATGCGGACGTCTTGGTGATTCTACCCGAATCTGGTGCAATGGCGCGAGCTGGTGACAGCATCAAACGTGGTTTCTTGAGCGCTTATACAGCATCTGGTAGCAAAGAAAAGCTGATTTTTGTTGATTCCACAACCAATAGTATGGATAGCATTATCAAGAAAAAAACAAACAATAAGACAAAATTAATTGTTGGACCATTGGCTAGACCGCATATTGAACAAATGATGGAATTGAGTCCTAAAGTTCCTGTTTTGGCGCTCAATGATGTTAACAAAGAAGCTAATCATATGTGGCAATTTAGTTTAGCCAAACAGGATGATGCGGCTACGCTCAATCGATTGCTCAAGAAAGATAAAATTAAGAAATTATATGTTTTACGTCAGTCTGGTTTAGAGTCTGCAACTGAACTTTTTATGATGGCATTGATGACAGAGTTCGGTGATGGTATTGAGTTTATCAATGAACAACCTAAAAAGTTATCTAGAAAAGAAGGTTTGCTGCTATTAGGCAATCACAATTGGATAGAGCAGTTAGGGCAATTACCCGAGCGAAATATTTACGCGACCCCGATTAGCATTGAACAAGGACGGTCAATCCCGTTAGGTTTGAGTTTTTGCGATACGCCAGCGTTGTATAATGGACAATGGGCCGATTTGATCGAAGCATATAAAGAGCAACCAGAAAATATGGCATTTCAGCGCTTACTGGCATTTGGCGGAGATGCGTGGACGATTACGGAACAATTCCTTAAACATTCAGATGATGAGCATTTTTCATTTTCAGGTCGCACAGGGCTAATAGAAATCAACAATACTAAAATACGCCGTCAGCCAGCATGTTATCAACAGCAGAAAAATGGTATTCAGACTCTCAAACTAAGTTAAAGCATTATGCAGAAAAAGAAAAATGAGCTAGGGCAATGGGCGGAACAATGCGCCCTGACTTTTTTACAAACACATCAATGTGAATATATAAGCCGAAATTATCATTCCCGATATGGTGAAATTGACTTAATTGTAAAACGAAAAAATGAGCTGATCTTTGTTGAGGTAAAGGCAAGGTCCGCAGGAAGTTATGCAGCGGCGTGTGAGGTTATAACGTCTTCTCAGAGACGTAAAATCATAAAAACAGCACAACTCTTTTTACAAGAAAACCCTGATTATTATGATTATGATTGCCGTTTTGATGTGATTTGTTTTGATTTTCCACAGAAAATTGCAAAAACAGTACAACCAGACTTTTCAAAATTGAAGTATGATCAGCAATGGATTGAACATGCGTTTACTTTAGATGAAGTCAATATCTGAACTTTTTTAAGATAAATGCCCAAGATTGAACAAGTTTGTAGATAGGGAGTCTTGCCAAGTGTTGAAACGTTTAACGATTACGTTACTTTGCGCTGCAAGTTTATCGGGATGTGCGAGTTTTATTTCAGGTGGTACAGGGACTTCTCCTGTGGGAACCAACAGCGGAGAGCGTAGTCTAGGGCAGGTTTTTATTGACTCCTCGATTAAGCGTACTGCGAACATTAATTTGTATAAATTAGATCATCGTTTTAAACAATCTCGAATCAATATCGAAAGTTTTCATAGCAATGTGTTGCTGACAGGTCAGGTGCCTGATCCGTATTTAAAACAGTTGGCTGAAGATAATGTTCGTGCGATGAGTGATGTCAAAGCAGTCCATAACTACATTACAGTTGGCGACAAAGTTGGCTATAACACGATTATGCAAGATGCAACAGTGACTGCGAATACACGTGGTTTGTTGATGAAAGCGCCCGTTGTTTCTGATAGTAAAGTGCTTGTTCATACTGAAAATGGCGTGCTTTATGTGATGGGTCGTCTAAATACTGCTGAAATAAGAGATTTAGATGATGTCTTACAAAAAGTTGGTAATGTGAGTAAAATTGTTACACTGATTGATAACATTGATCAGTCTTCTGGAACTATGGCGAGTTCGACAGCTGCAACACCTATGGTGGGAACTGCATCGACACAACCTTTAGTTGAGACTCCAGTTGCGATTGATCCTGATCAGGCTGAACCTGCGACTATTACTCCGACCACACCTTAATTTATGAAGCAACTTATTCAACAAGTACAAGAAAATGTTATACGGGCGAAAAATTTCTATCAGGAATTTCGCCTGTATGATTTAGCAAGTTATTCAATCAATTATCTGACACCCAAAGATACTTATGAAAAGGAAGAGCATCTTGCATATGGATTAAAAGCAAGAAATCGTCTTGATCTTTATCGTACTAAGAACCCGAAGAAGCAAAGACCACTGATTATTTTTGTACATGGTGGTTCATGGCAACATGGCAATAAAAGAGACTATTTGTTTATTGGGGAGTCATTCGCTCGCGAAGGCTTTGATGTTGCCGTCATTAATTATCAACTTGCACCAGAAAATATTTTTCCTGCATTCATTGATGATTTATCCCAAGCGATACATTATTTAAATCAAAATCAGAAAAAGCTTAATATTTCGACTGAGAATATTATCTTGATGGGGCATTCGGCAGGTGCGTTTAATGTCATGTCTGTTGTTTACTCAGCACAATCTCAACAGTTTAAATACACAGAGAATATTAAGGCAATAGTTGGTTTAGCTGGGCCTTATCACTTTGACTATAAAGATGATCCATTGTCTGAACATGCATTTGATCAACACATTCCTTATCAGCAAGTGATGCCATATTATTTTGTAAATCCAAATAAGATTAAGCATTATTTATTGATGGCTGAAAACGATCAACTAGTGGGGAATCACAATAGTTTTGATCTTGATAAAGCATTAAGAGAAAAGGGCAACCATAGTCACGTTATGGTGATTCCAAAAACAGGACATATTACTATTGTTGCAACCCTAGCGAGCTTTGTAAGTCATTACTTTAAAACGAAGCGCACTATTTTGCATTTTTTAGAAGAAGCATTAGAAGATTAAATTAAAAAAAGCATCTTATTTAAGATGCTTTTTTACTTTCTACCATTTGCGTAATCATGGCATGTGCGATACTGCCTTTGAATGGAATTTCTGGAAGTTGATCGAATTTAAAAAATTGTGCATCGCTAATTTCTTCAAGTTGCAATTCAATATCTCCAGATTCATATTCAGCATGAAAGGCGATCATTAAATTGCTTGGAAAAGGCCAAGGTTGGCTTGATAGATAGCGAACATTTTTGAGTTTTAATCCAACCTCTTCGAATGCTTCGCGTTGTACAGCTTCTTCTAAAGTTTCACCTACTTCTACAAATCCAGCAATTAAGCCGTACATATTGCTTTTGTTGTGTGCAGACTTAGCCAGCAAGATTTCATCATCGCCTTTGGTAATGATCGTAATAATACAAGGCTGTACACGTGGATATTGATGATATGCACAAGCAGGGCAGATCATGGCATATTCACGCGGGTGGATTTCAGTAGCATGACCACAATGGCTACAGAATTTATGATTGCGACGCCATTCAAGCAATTGAATTGCTCGGCTCGCTTGTAAAAACTCTGTATTTGACCATGTTTGAATCAGTTCGCGGATGGGTACGAGTTGATACCCATCAGGAATGATTTCATCTTCTAGCAAATCACGAGCGATCACTTGATCGCTATGATGTATGGGAAGGTCACTTGCTATTTTTTCGACTTGTGGTAGTTGAAATTTTTCGTCTACTAACAGTTTTTGATGTTGAAAAATATAAGCAAGTGATAGTTGAGTCATTATGCCGCTACGCTTTGTAATTGTTGACTGTTTGATAATGCCACATCAAACATAGATTGCAATACTGGTTGCTTGTTCTTCAAGTTATCAACGAGTAAATCTAAGCCAGCAACAACATTTAGCATACAATTGATTTGCTCAGCATCGAATCCTTCATTTTGTGAAAGACGGTATTGAGCAAAATGTGCAGCACCTAATAATGCAGTCTGTTGGGCAGAACTACCTAAGAATAACGCAGCACCAGCCAATTGATTAAAATATTCTGGCAGTGCTTCTAAGCTATGCGCTGCTGGATCTTGAACGTATAAACTGAGTGTTTGGGTTAATGTTTCAATCAACGTCTTCGTTTCAGTTAATAGTGCTTTATGTGCTTCATCTAGTCGATCTAGAGAAATCTGCATATTATTTACACGTAGCTGTAAACGGCTAGAGGTGTAGTTGCGCTCTAAAATACCAATAGAGTTCATTGAAGCCAGAATACTATTCATCAATTGTTGAACAGAGGTTGCATCAGTAAGCGTATTTGGCTGACTTAACTTTTCTGCTTGTTGAGTCAATTCATTCGCTGCTTCATTCAGGTTGAGCACTTTGAACACATTTGAAAGCTGTTTGAGCTTTTCTTGTAATTCCTGTGTTTTCTCGGCTGACATGTTTTGGTGATTGTATTCAATTTCATTACGAATTTGAGCCATTTCATTGGTCATTAGCTGGCTAATTGTATGAATAGTTTCGTAATCAGGACCATATAGATGGCGACTCAAAACTTGTAGTTGCGTATCGCTCAATAGTTCATCGCCGATATTCAATTGTTCACGAATATGTTGTGATAAATCATCTTCTTGGCTGATACAAATACTTAGAATGTCTGCAAGATCAACAAGGTTACTTTGGAATGCCGTAGGCTGAGCCAAGAATTGACCAATATTAGTTTCAATTTTAATTAAAGTGCGCAGACGTGCTTCAGTAATTAATAAATCTTCAATATGACCTAGACCAACGCTGACAAGTTGCCAATATTGTTGGCTAGGTAAATCAGCCGCCAGACCTGCCATGTACACTGCAACCAGTTTAATACCTTGTAAATCTAAAGGTGATTCAGCTTGTTTGATCAACTTGTTCAAACATAGTTTATAGAGTTGGTGAATGTATTGTGATTGCTCAAGGCTTGGAGCTTGAGGCAGATTGAAGTTCGGTGTGATGCAGTCCAGTAATGGTTGGATGCTTTGACCTTCTTGTGTAATTGGTTTGCCTAAAGCTTTTTCTAAGCGGTTCAGCGTATCGAGTAAGAATTGTGGAACTTTAACTTCACGAAGACAAATAAACTCAATGTAACGCTTTAACATTGTTGTGCCTTCACTTAAAGCAACAACATCACCAGTATTGATTTGCTCTGGTTGAGCCATGATTTTTCTCATGAGCTCAGCTGAGTATTGGGTAATTTGCGAGAGATGTGGCATATCAATCAAGGCAAGAACTTGTGTACATTGCTCGAATTGATTGAGTGCATCATCAATACCAAAAGGGAGGGCTTGTTCTTCGGCAAGCGTATTAACTGCTGTCTCTACTAATTTAATCGAGTTGTCGATCTCATTTTTTATTATTAGTAATGCCGTGGGGTCGAAGTGAATCGAGGTTTGGTAAGACATGTGACCTACACCTTTCCTGAGTTGTTATATCCATGAGCCTCCTAATTAGAGGAGGCTTAAATCTTTAATAGTTAATATAACGTAAGTTTTAAAACTTGAGATACAAAAAAACACATGGATTGGGAAATTTATTTTGCAAAAAAGCAAGGCTTTCCATGTTTTTCTTCGAATTGTTTGACCCACGTCTCATGTTGGTTGATTTCATCGTCATTCGGATAAATCACTGGTAAATCGACTTCGATTCTTTGGCGTGAGGTTTTGTTTTGACCTTCCTCTGATTCAGACAGTGCGTCCATATCAAAAGAAACCTGCCCACCTGTCATTGCAAGGTAAACATCTGCCAAAATTTCAGCATCGAGTAACGCACCGTGAAAAGTACGATCTCGTGCAGGAATTTCATAACGACGCACCAGCGCATCTAATGAGTTTTTCTGTCCGGGGTGTTTGTTTTTTGCAAGGGCTAGGGTATCAGTAACGTCACATACATCTGAAAGTAAAGGCAGACCTACACGTTTAAACTCCATGTCTAAGAAGTTCATATCGAAGGTTGCATTGTGTGCAATGATTTCAGCGCCTTTTAAATATGCGAAAAGTGTATCTGCGATTTCAGCATATTTGGGTTTATCAACTAGAAATTCATCTGTAATACCGTGGACATCGACAGAATCGCCAACAGGTTTTTCTGGGTTGATATAGATATGGATCGAGCTACCTGTTAGTTTGCGATTGATCATTTCAATCGCGCCAACTTCAATGATTCGATCACTATCTTGATAATAAAAACCTGTCGTTTCGGTATCTAGAATTAGTTGGCGAGGACCCTGCAGATTAAGTTTTGCTTCGGTTATCACTACATGAGGATGTGAGTTGCTCACTGGTATTGCATTTTCAGTAATTACGTCTGAGACATCATCACTGGATTCTTCAGCAATAATTTCCTCTGGCTCTTCCTCGATTTCTTCAGACTCAGTTCCTATATCCAGACCAAAAGGATCATTAAGTAACCAGTCTGATTCAGGCTTTTTTGTATCAGCGTTAGCCTGTGTTGTCATTTTCATTTGTTGAGCCGTTTGTTCAGCACCTTGATTTGCCAGTTGGTCAGCCATTTCATTGCCCGCATGACCAGCGTGACCTTTTATCCAATTCCATTCAATATTTCGATTGGCACAAACTGCATCTAGTTTTTGCCATAAGTCTGGGTTTTTAACATCTTTCCAGTTTTTCTTTTTCCAGCCATGAATCCATTCAGTAATCCCTTGTTTCACATAGTTGGAGTCAGTCCAAATAATTAGATGAGCATCTGCTGGACAAAATGAAACACCCTCGATTGCCGCAGTGAGTTCCATCCGATTATTGGTTGTCTCAGGTTCACCACCACAAATTTTATGTTCACCTTGTTCGGTAATGATATACGCACCCCAACCACCTAATCCGGGATTGCCTTTACATGCGCCATCAACATAAAGTGTGATTGTTTGAGACATAAATGAACCTAAAAAATGAATTTGAACTGTGTTACAAGAATAAGGGCGATCGAATAAAAGCAAAGTTTTATTTGAGTGTACTCATTTAAAAGTGTAGCACTCCCTTATGACAACTTGTATTGTAAAGCTAAATTCGGTTTCTGAGCGTTACAAAACTCATATTTTTAAATTTCTTGTAACATTTCCATGCAAATCACGTTAAATTATTGCCTTGTCTAAGTGACATGCTTTACTACAATGGCAAATCGAAGAAATAAACTAGCGTGAGTTGACTGGAAGTTTTTATGTATAAATCGACCACATTGGTGTGGCAAGCATCGGCTACATCATTTTTTAAAATTACTGTACTTACTTCTGCTTTAGCTGCGCTAGGAATTACGACGGGCTGTTCATCGACGCCACAATCATCAAAGACCTCATCTTCAAAGCAAATGGGTTCTGGATTCTTAGATGCAAACAGTTTAGATTCGCTTGAAGATTTACTCTCTGCAACAGATATGCGTGCTGTAGAGGGAGATCGTTTATTAGTTCTTAAACATGGTGATGTGTGGAAACGTATGACCGTTGGATTCAAGATGGACTTGAATCATTGGGATTCTCGTATTGAAGCACAGCGTGGTTGGTTTATTTCTCGTCAACCGTATTTAGATCGTTTAAGTGCGCGTGCCAGTCGTTATTTATATCACACAGTAAAAGAAGCTGAACGCCGTGGTATGCCAACAGAGTTGGCATTGCTTCCAGTCATCGAAAGTTCTTATGACCCAGCGGCAACCAGCAGCGCTGCTGCAGCAGGTTTATGGCAGTTTATTCCAAGCACAGGTCGTATCTATGGTTTACAACAAACCAGTTTGTATGATGGTCGCCGTGATGTTGTAGAGTCAACTCGTGCCGCTTATGAATTCTTAGGTAGTCTATATAATCAATTTGGTTCGTGGGAGCTTGCACTTGCAGCATACAATGCAGGTCCGGGTCGTATCCAACAAGCGATTAACCGCAACAAAGCAGCAGGTCTGCCAACAGATTATTGGTCACTACGCTTACCACAAGAAACCATGAACTACGTGCCTCGCTTCTTGGCTGTAGCGCAAATTATCAAAAATCCAAGTGCTTATGGGGTAGCCTTACCGCCAATTGCGAATAGACCACACTTTCGTGAAATTAATCTGTCTGCGCCTTTATCGCTTAACCAAATTGCTTCTATAACAGGTTTGAGCCGTGCAGAGTTGTATGCATTGAACCCTGCTTATCGTGGTGAGATGGTTGATCCAACAAGCCCAATGCGTATCTTGATTCCAGCGGATTTAAGTCCATCAATTGACGCTAAGTTGCGTTCAGGAAAAGCTAGCTCTGGTAGTTTCTTAGCCAGCAACAATAACCCGCCAGCGATGAACAATAATGTCAGTACATCGACAACCATTCGAACAACGACAAGCTCTAGTTCAGGTCAAACAATTACGCCATCAACCAAGACTCCACCTAATTTAACAGCGAGTACATCTCGACCAACGACAACGACAACGACGTCAAATAGCCGAATTACAACACCAAAAGGTTCGGATGCCTTAGCTTCATTTGCAGCGGCGGCTAATGTACCAAGTGCACCGCGGATTCCTGTTGCGATTACTCCTGCGCCAAATGTACAACCTGTAAAGGTTGAACCACCGATTTCGAGTAAAGAGCGTGAGCAGATTATTGCAGCCGTAAAAGAAGAGGGTAAAAAGGAAACTGTTGCTCAAGTTTTAGAACCACAAGCAACTCAAGCTGAGAAAGACCAAGTTGTTGCTGAAATTAAAGCGATTGCGCCGAAAGGAACTGAAATTGTTGATCCATTTGATGGCAAAATTAAGTTAACAGCGATTCAAACAAGCCAATCTGTTGCTGATGAAAAAGGTCAAGAAGTTACCAAAGGCTTCGCTTATCCTAAGAACTTAGTAGAAGATACTACTACAGCAAACAGTGATGACGCTAAGCGAAATCAAGGCAAACCGTATATTAAAACGGATACCGATGTCGTTGTCGTTGCGCCGAAGGGTAAACGTTCAACGTATGTTGTTCTTCCAGGCGATACCTTAGCCGTTATTGCACAAAAAAATGGTGTGAACTGGCGTGACATTGCAAAGTGGAACCAAATTGATCCAACAGGCACTTTATTTGTTGGAACCAGCTTGTATCTTTACGATGCAAAACCTCAACCAGAGGCTGCTAAGGTTGCTGAAAAACCAGAGAGCTATGTGGTGCAGTCTGGTGATAGTTTGACTTCGTTAGCATCCCGTTTTGATTTAAGCCTAAAACAGCTAGCAGACTACAACAACCTCTCTGTTACAGATGGCTTATTTGTAGGTCAAAAGCTTACTTTGAAAGAGCCTAAAGGTAGTTCGCAACAATCTACACGCAATACTGACAATAAAGTGACGAATAAAGTTGCAACTAAAACGTATACGGTGAAGCGTGGAGAATACTTAAAACTAATTGCAGATCGATATGCATTGTCTAATCAAGAACTGGCTGATCTCACCCCTAATCTAAGTGCGACAAGCAGCCTATTAGTCGGGCAAAAAATTAATGTGCCTGTAAATGAAGTCAATCAAAGTGATGATGTTTCAGACACCAAAACCTCAGTAAAATATGACAACGTTACGGCTTCTACCAGCTATAAAACAGAGAGCTATACGGTACAACGTGGTGATACATTAACAAGTATTGCGGCACAGTCAAAAATTACTTTAGATGAGTTAGCAGATTTAAATAATATCAAGGTGAACAGTGGTTTGCGCTTTGGACAAAGCTTGAAAATCCCTGCAACAGTAAAAACACCTGAAACTTACGTCGTTCAATCAGGTGATAGCCTGATCGCGATTGCAAATAAATACGACCTACAGTTAAGTGATTTGGCCGATCTGAATGGTTTAGAACGAAATTCTGGTGTTCGTATTGGACAGCGTTTGAAATTGACAGGTGATGCGCCAGCAAAAACAGCATCAAATAGTAAATCAAATCAGAAAGAAGAAAGTGCCCCAGATATTTATACCGTAAAGTCTGGTGATACCTTGAGCAACATTGCAAGCCGTTATTATTTACAGTTGGATTATGTTGCTGCTTTAAATGGTTTATCTCGTAACAGTAGCATCCGTGTTGGGCAAAAGCTTAAGTTGTCAGGTGACGTACCAAGCAATGAGTCTGCCAAAGCTGATGATACGAGAAGTGTGTCGAAAACGGCTTTAAGCAAAAACACTGAGAAATACACAGTTAAGTCTGGTGAATCGCTCAATAGTATTGCGAGTCGTTTAGGTATGTCTGGTCGTGAGCTAGCAGATCTAAATGGTGTACGTCCAAACACGGGCTTACAACTGGGTCAAAGTATTGTGATTCCAAAATTAGTAACTGAATACAAAGTTAAGCGTGGTGACACCTTGATTGGTTTGGCAAGTAAATTTGGTTTAGATACGAGTGCACTTGCTGAATTGAATGACTTTAAACCAAGTACTCAGTTACGAATTGGTGATGTGATTAAAGTACCAAACTTATAATTGATCTATGATTCGATCTATTCTTTATAAAAAGCTTAGTCTATTTTATGGACTAAGCTTTTTTACTCAGATTGTGTGTGCAGCTGTACAAACAACACCATATCTCGCCATGCATGTGCAGCCCAAGTATGCAAAGCTACAGGTCATGCCATATGCCAATCCACAAGCACCTAAAGGTGGGGTATTGAGTCAGTCGAGCCTTGGTACTTTTGATAACTTGAATAGTATGAATGGCAAAGGCAGCTCGACAGAAGGGGTAAATTATCTATTTGATACTTTGATGGATCGCTCTTTGGATGAGCCGAGGGTAATGTATCCATTACTCGCAGAAAAAGTGAGTTATGACCCTGATCATTTGAAATATATTATTTTCTATTTGAATCCCAAGGCACGCTTTAATAATGGTCAACCACTCACGGCTGAAGACGTAAAATTTACATTTGATACTTATCAAACCAAGGCAAATCTCGGTTTGCAAATGTATTTGTCTGATTTGGCGACAACAAAAGTATTATCTAAGCATCAAGTCAAATTTATTTTTAAGTCCGACAACAATGTTGAAATGCCATTGATTGTGGCGAGCTTGCCGATCTATTCAAAACAAGATTGGATCAACAGAGATTTTAGTCGCGTGACTTTGCAGCCAATTGTGGGTTCAGGGCCTTATGTGATTGATCGAATTGATGCAGGACGAAGTATTAGTTATAAACGCAGTCCGCATTATTGGGCAAAAGATTTGGCTGTAAATAAAGGTCGCTATAATTTTGATCGACTCAAATATGTGTATTATCGAAATTTAGATGTCAGCTTTGAGGGTTTTAAGTCTCGACAATTTACCTTATACGAAGAGAAAAATATCCGTAATTGGATGACCGCTTATCATTTTCCTGCGGTGCAATCTGGTTCAATTAAAAAGTATAAAGCCCATCTTCATACGCCTTTAGATATTCAAAGTTTAGTCTTTAATACCAGACGTGCCCCCCTAAACGACATCCATTTACGTCAGGCATTAACTTATGCCTACGACTTTGAATGGCAAAACAAGGCACTATTTTTCAATCAAAATCGTCGCTTACAAAGCTATTTTGATAATACGGATTTAGCCGCAAAAGGTCGACCAAGTGCTGCTGAGTTGAGTGTGTTAAAGCCTTATATGGACCAACTCAATCCAATCATGCGGCAAGGTGTAGTACAGGATTGGCATTATCCTGTGTCTGATGCTAGTGGTTTTAATCGTCGAAACTTATTGACTGCACAAAAGCTTTTAAAAGATGCGGGCTATCAAATTCGAAAGAATAGGTTATATGATCGTCAAGGTAAGCTGGTTCAGATCGAGTTGTTGATGCAGCAAGAAAATCAGCCAAGAGAGTTGATGCCATTTGTTCGTAATTTGAATCGACTTGGTATCCAAGTCAATCTAAGACAGGTAGATGTACCGCAATATATGGAGCGGATTCGTCGACATGATTTTGATATGATGGTGTTTAATATGCCTCAAACGCTTACGCCAGGTAAGGAGCAAGCACAGTTTTGGGGAAGCGTCGCGGCAGATGAAGCCAATAACTATAATTATTCAGGGATTAAAAATCCTGTGATTGATCGCATGATCGAGAAAATTGTTGCTGCAAAAAGTCGTGAAGAAGTGGTTTTATATACGCGTGTGCTCGATCGTTTATTACGTGCCGGTTACTACCAAATTTTAACTTATGGCAAGCCTGAGCGTTGGTTTGCTTATTGGAATATTTACCAGCAGCCTGTGATTAAGCCGAAGCTATCTGTGGGGTGGGAATATTGGTGGATTAACGCTGAGAAAGCCAAGAAATTGAATCAGTCCGTTCAAAAGCATTGATTAGAATGATTATGAACAGTGTTCTAAAATTTTGATCAAATAACGTATTAAGGGATTCTCTTTAATGATGAACTATATTCTGAAAAGAATGTTATTGATGATCCCAACATTATTTTTCATTTTGTTGATCAACTTTATGATTGTTCAGGTTGCACCTGGTGGACCTGTCGAGCAAGCCATTCAGCAAATCCAAAATGTACAAGTTCTAGGCACAGTGGGAAATAATAGTTCTCATTTAAGTGATTTAGCGCAGTATCAAGGTGCGCGTGGACTCAGTCCTGAAATGCTTGAGAAAATTAAAGTGCAGTATGGATTTGATCGACCTGCACATGAACGTTTTTGGTTAATGCTTAAAGGTTATTTGAGTTTTGATTTTGGAACGAGCTTTTTTAAAGATAAGCCTGTGACGCAACTGCTCTATGAAAAACTCCCAGTTACGCTGTCTTTAGGACTATGGAGTACTTTTTTAATTTATTTGATTGCAATTCCACTTGGAATTAAAAAAGCCAAAAATAATGGTTTTCTGTTTGATCAATCGACGTCGTTGTTACTCGCAGTAAGTTATGCCATACCATCTTTTGTCTTTGCGATTTTACTGATTGTTTTCTTCGCAGGTGGGAGCTATTTACAGTGGTTTCCGTTACAAGGATTGGTTTCCGAAAATTTTGCTCAACTCAGTTTCTTTGCCAAAATTAAAGATTATTTATGGCATATGTGTTTGCCAATCTTAAGCATGGTTTTGGGAAGCTTTGCTGCGCGTGCTTATTTAATGAAGTATTCATTTGTTGAAGAATTAAAAAAACCTTATGTCCTGACTGCGCGATCAAAAGGCTTGAATGAACATCAAGTATTGTATGGGCATGTTTTCCGAAATGCGATTTTAATTGTGGTTGCAGCTTTGCCCGAAACTTTAGTGGGACTTTTCTTTGTCGGTAATCTGTTTATTGAAATCATTTTTAATTTAGATGGGATTGGTTTACTTGGTTTTGAGGCAATTACCCAACGGGATTATCCTGTGGTTTTTGGAACGTTGTTTATCTTTACCTTGTTTGGACTCATTTTAAGATTAATTGGAGATTTACTCTATCAATTGATTGATCCTCGGATTGATTTTGAGTCAAGAGGTGGAAAGTGATGTCACCATTGATGCGCGGACGACTACAACGTTTTAAACAGAACAAACTTGGTTTTGGCTGTTTTATTGTATTTATCGTGATTTTTGTCCTGTCACTTACCGCTGAGCTGATTGCAAATGACAAGCCATTACTGGTGCGCTATCAACAATCTTTTTATTTTCCAATTATTCAAGATTTTCCTGAAACGACCTTTGGTGGTGAGTTTGAAACAACGACAGACTATCAAGATCCTGTGGTTAAACAGCTTATCCAAGCGCAGGGGTGGATGATTTCTCCTCCAGTTGCATTTGCCTATCAGACACCAAATTTATCATTGGCAGTGCCTGTTCCATCACCGCCGACGGCACAAAATTGGTTGGGCACGGATGATCAAGGTCGTGATGTCTTTGCACGTATTTTGTATGGTTTACGAGTTTCTCTTTTATTTGGTTTGGCATTAACCTTGTGTTCTGCGGTATTCGGAATTATTGCAGGGGCAATTCAAGGTTATTACGGTGGTTGGATTGATTTGATCGGTCAACGTATTTTGGAGGTTTGGGGCGGTTTACCCATGCTTTTCATTGTGATGATTCTGGTCAGCTTCTTTAGTCCAAGTGTGTATTGGTTATTTGTGATTATGCTGCTGTTTGGCTGGACTGAGTTGGTTGGATTGGTTCGTGCTGAGTTTTTACGCGCACGCCATTTGGATTATGTGCGTGCTGCACAAGCTGTAGGTTTACGTGATTATCAAATTATTTTTAAACATATCTTACCGAATGCTGTAAGTTCCAGTTTATCGCAAATTCCTTTTATGTTGACGGCTAATATTGTGGCTTTGACTGCATTGGATTTTTTGGGTTATGGCTTACCACTAGATGCAGCGTCATTGGGTGAATTATTATTACAAGGCAAAAATAATTTAGATGCGCCGTGGTTGGTGCTATCAGGATTTTTTAGCTTAGCACTGGTACTTTCTTTATTAATTTATATTGGGGAGGCTGCACGTGATGCATTTGACCCAAGACAATAATCAGGCTGTATTGAAAGTAGAAAAACTCAGTATTTGTAATGAGCTAGGACAGCCACTCGTAAGCGATCTTAGCTTTGACCTGTTTCCTGCAGAGACACTTGCGCTTGTCGGTGAAAGTGGTTCAGGTAAATCCGTAAGCATGTTGGCTTTGTTGGGGTTATTACCTCAAACATTGAGCATCAGCGGTTCAGTGCAACTTGAGGGCGCTGATTTATATCAATTGAATAGCATGCAATTACAGCAGATACGTGGCAAAAAAATTGCGATGATTTTTCAAGAGCCGATGACAGCACTGAATCCATTACATCAAGTTGAAAAAATTGTGGGTGAAAGCTTGATCTTAGCGGGTCAATCTAAAGCTGAAGCTCGACAAAAAGTACTGTGTTTATTGCAAGATGTTGGGATAGAAAACGCAGAACAAATTTTAAAACGTTATCCACATGAGCTGTCAGGTGGGCAACGCCAGCGTGTGATGATTGCGATGGCATTAGCATTAGCACCTGATATTTTAATTGCTGATGAGCCGACAACTGCTTTGGATGTGATGTTGCAAGCTCAAATTCTTGATCTGTTAAAGCAAATCCAACAGCAACGTCAAATGTGCATGATTTTGATTAGCCATGATCTAAATTTGGTGAAACGATATGCCGATCATGTTCTGGTCTTAAATCAAGGTCATACAGCAGAGCAGGACACAGTTGAAGAAATTTTTACCCATCCTAAAACCGCGTATACCCGTCATTTACTGGATCATGATTTTGGTCAAGCTTTTAGTTTAGATGCAACTAAAATGTTATTGGCTTTAAACCATGTCTCAGTAAAGTACCCAATCAAACGTGGCTTGTTTAACCAAATTAAAAGTTTTCAGCTCGCTGTGGATTCTATCAACTTAGACCTTATGCAAGGAGAAGCACTCGGAATCGTAGGGGAAAGTGGATCAGGAAAATCGTCTTTGGCTTTAGCGATTGCACGATTAATCAAAAGTGAAGGTGAAATCCATTTTGAGAAGATTCAACTCAATCAATTAAACCAAAATCAATTACGTTCTATCCGAACTGACTTACAAATTGTATTTCAGGATCCTATGAGTAGTTTGAACCCAAGGATGAATGTTGAGCAGCTTATTGCGGAAGGATTAAATTTGCGTGCGATTGAGAAATCGCAGATCGCGTTAGAAATTGAACAAGTTTTAGAAAAAGTAGAATTGTCTGTTGAGGATAAACATAAATATCCACATGAACTTTCTGGTGGGCAACGACAGCGCGTTGCATTGGCTCGAGCTTTGGTTTTACAGCCTAAACTCATCATTTTAGATGAACCCACATCAGCACTTGATCGGTCGACGCAAAGGGCTATGATTCAACTGCTACGTCGGTTACAGCAACAAGATATAATTAGCTATTTGTTCATCAGTCATGACTTACAAGTCATTAAAGCGCTTTGTCAAAAAATAATGGTAATGCAGCATGGCAAAGTATTGGAATATCAAGACACCGTACGATTATTCTCATCTCCTCAAACTGAATATACGCGTCAGCTGATTTCTGCGAGCGAATATTAGCATTGTAATTAAATTGACATATGTTATTGTCAGTTTATCGGAAGATATCTTGACACCAACAATAATCAGATTAAATTAGAGTAAATACTCTAATTGTAGCAGAGGATGACCATGAGTCAGATTGCAGACAGTATCCAAATTCGCAATACCACATTTAAAAATCGCATTATCAAAGGGGCAATGAGTGAGGCGCTCGCCAATCACGAAGGGCAGCCAAATGAGTTGCATATTGGTTTGTATGAGGCTTGGGCGAAAGGTGGTTTAGGTTGTGCGATCACAGGCAATGTCATGGTGAATATTGCTGCTAAAAATGAACCGGGTGTGGTGGCGATTGAAACCGAACGTGATTTAGCTAAATTGCAACAATGGGCCGCAGTTGGTAAGAAATACGGTATGGTGCAACTTATTCAGTTGTCTCATCCAGGACGTCAATGTCCGAAAGGGTTAAACAAAGAAACAGTTGCACCATCTGCTGTCCCTTTTAGTCCAATGCTTGCAACCATGTTTGGCACACCGCGTGAACTAACACATGATGAAATCCTCGATATTATCCAACGTTTTGCAACAGCCGCAGCCGTTTGTGAAAAGGCAGGCTTTGAAGGTGTGCAGTTACATGGTGCACATGGCTACTTGATCAGCCAATTTTTGTCGCCATTGACCAATAAGCGTACTGATCAATGGGGTGGTTCAATTGAAAACCGTACGCGTTTCTTATTGGAAATTTATAAAGCAGTTCGTGCTGCGACCTCAGAAAACTTCATCATTTCAGTAAAATTAAACTCTGCTGATTTCCAACGTGGTGGAATCACTGAAGATGATGTGATTACCGTGTTTAAAAGCATTGATGAGGCGGGGATTGATATTATCGAAATCTCTGGTGGTACTTATGAAGCACCTGCAATGGCTGGAGCAAAGGCCGAGTCACGCAAGGCGAGTACGATTGCACGAGAAGCGTATTTCCTTGAGTTCGCTGAAAAGATTCGTCAGCATGTATCATGCAAATTGATGGTGACAGGTGGCTTCCGTACTGTTGCTGGTATGAATGCCGCGCTTGAAAGCGGTGCATGTGATTTCATTGGTATTGCTCGTCCACTTGCTGTGGAAACGGATTTAACTGATCGTTTAATTGCAGGCAATGACGTACGTTATGCAGTGAACCAGATTAAAACAGGAATTCCTTTTGTTGATAAAATGGCAATCATGGAAATCATTTGGTATGCGGCACAATTTAAGGCGATTGGTCAGGGTAAGAAACCAAATCCAAAATTATCACCTCTAATTGTGTTCTTAAATTATGCGAAAGGAAATATTAAAGCGGTTGTCAAAGGGCGTGTTAATTCTCGAAAGTCAGCATAATATTTTAAGGACGCTTCGGCGTCCTTTTTATTTCTAATAAAAATAAAAAATCACTCATACCCTATAGAATATGTTGCTGATAAAGTCGTTTGAGCTTAGAGTTTCAATAACTTCATTTACAATAATTTTTATAAGTAGGGGAAATAGATGACCATGATTATTATTTTGATTGCTGTTTTTGCAGTCATTTTATTCTTTTTAGCGAATGCGAATAAGGCTAAAGGTGGTAGAGGTGAGCGCAACCCAATCAAAGGTAAACGTATCATCACAATGAATGAACAACCAACTTTTTTAAGATTACGAGAAGCTTTGCCTGAGCATATTGTTTTAGCACAAGTTGCTTTTAGTGCATTTATGACAGCAAAAGGATATGCAACACGTAATTTATTTAATCGTAAAGTTGCTGATTTTGTTGTCTTAGATAAACAATTTAATGTAGTTGCGATTGTTGAACTCGATGATGCTTCACATAAAGATAAGGAAGAAAAAGATGCTGACCGAGATGCATTAATTGCTGAGGCTGGTTATCGTGTGATCCGTTATAAAAGAACGCCTGACCTAGAGCAAGTACAAAAAGATTTCGGAATTATTAAAGTTGCTGAACTCGTTGAAGAACCTTTAGCTGAACCAAAAACACATTTAGTATCAGATGCATTTATTATTGAAACAGATACCAATGAGCAAAAAATATCTTAAATTTTATTTTGATACTCACGATAAAAAAGCCACTGTCTGAAAGATGCAGTGGCTTTTTTGAATTTGGCGTCCCTACGGGGATTCGAACCCCGGTTACCGCCGTGAAAGGGCGATGTCCTAGGCCTCTAGACGATAGGGACTTCTTGAGGTGGGTGTATATTAGGGTTCTGTCACCAAAGTGTCAAGAAGGTGAGGAGACAGTTTGTTCAAAATATAGCAAAACAGTTCAGCTGTCTTCTGAGTATCATACAAAGCAGAGTGCGCTTCTTTACCGTCGAACTCAATACCAGCTTGAATACATGCGCGAGCTAAGACAGTTTGACCAAACATCACTGCACTCAGTGTCACTGTATCAAAGACTGAAAAGCTGTGAAATGGATTCTGATTTTTTGTACCAGAACGTGCAATCGCAGCTTGTAAGAAACCTAAGTCAAAGTGAGCATTGTGACCCACTAATACCGCATGCGTACAATGCTGGGCCTTACGAACTTCATTCAATGACTTAAATATACGGCGTAATGCTGTTCGCTCATCTTCAGCCATTGCGATTCGCATTGGGTTAGATGGATCGATACCAATAAAATCTAAAGAACGACGATCTAAATTTGCGCCTTCAAATGGATTGATATGTGCATGAAATGAAGGGCCTGGAACAAATTGTCCTTGTTCATCATAGACAATCGGAATACAAGCAATTTCGAGTAAAGCATCGGTTTGCGAATTGAAACCTGCTGTTTCAACATCGACAACAACAGGTAAAAATCCACGAAAACGCTGACCAATGACAGGAGCTTTGTTTTCTTCTTGGGTCACACTTTTCTCCATTGCAGTGTTTTACCTGCATGAAGTGGAATAATTTTTTGACCATCAAGATAGTCAAGCGATTCTGCTACTGTATTATCTTCTTTAACTAGAGTAATTGTAGACGTATTACGTGGTAAACCATAGAAGTCTGCACCAAACATGCTTGCAAAACCTTCTAAGCGTTCAATTTTACCCACTTGATCAAATGCTTGTGCATAAAGCTCAATTGCATTTGGTGCGCTATAACAGCCTGCACAACCACATGCATTTTCTTTGGCATTTTGCGAATGTGGCGCACTATCTGTACCCAAGAAGAATTTTGGATTACCACTTGTTGCAACTTCCAACAACGTTGTTTGATGCGTTTGACGTTTTAAAATTGGCAGGCAGTAGAAATGCGGTTTAACACCACCGACCAATAAATCATTACGATTGAAAAGTAAATGTTGCGGTGTGATTGTTGCAGCAACATTACGATCTTGTTCAAGAACAAAGTTAGCTGCATCACTGGTTGTAATATGTTCTAAAACAACTTTTAGTTTTGGAAATTGCTTTAACAGTGGAGATAAAATTTCATCAAGGAAGCGTTTTTCACGATCGAAAATATCGACATGATTATGAGTGACTTCACCATGCAAGAGTAATGGAACTTGATGTTCTTCTAATTGTTCGATGACGGCATATACTTTACGAATATCACTCACGCCATTATCCGAATTGGTTGTTGCGCCAGCAGGATAAAGTTTGATGGCATTAACAAATTCAGATTCTTTAATTTTACGAACTTCATCAGGTGAGGTGAAGTCAGTAAAGTAAAGTACCATGCGCGGATCGAAATGAAGACCTTCAGGTACGTGAGTTAGAATACGTTCACGGTAAGCTAAAGCTTCTTCTACCGTTTTTACAGGTGGAACTAGATTTGGCATACAGATTGCGCGTGCAAATTGTTTAGCTAAATCAGGTACAGTACGCTCTAAGGCTAAACCATCACGCAGGTGAGCGTGCCAATCATCTGGTTGTAAAAGGGTAATCGTGTTCAAGGTGCACTTCAAACTTAAAAATAATACAAATAATAATGCATAAAGTGTGAAAATGGTAACTACAATTACGGATAAGTGGTTAATCAAAGTGCACGACAAAATGACAAATTGTGTTATTTTTATGCGGCACAAGAATACAGCATTATAAGAAGAGTTAGAGGGATGGAAAATCAGTATGATCTTGAACAGTTAAGGCGGTCGAAAGAAGAGTTAGAGCAGCTTGTTTTTCAACATTTTAAAGGGAAGAAAACACAAAAGACTTTACCGTCTCAACTAGAAAATGAGTTCTGGCAATTTAATATTGATAGAACGCGGATTAATGCAATCCAATTTTTTGGTCAGGGTGTGATTACTTATACGATTTTTGTTCTCCTCATATTGCCTTCAAACTTTCTAGTTATCCGTTCTAGTCCCAATTTTATTGCCGATTTTGTTTATAGTATTTTGAGCCTACTCATAGTAGGCGGTGCATTATTTTTATTTTGGGTATTTGCTCGTTTTCGCAGGCTCAATAAACTATTTTATCCTGCTGTTTGTTGCATCGTATTTTCTACGATCGTTTTTCCATCGTTATTTATGATGAGTATCACCAATGTTGTCCTGCAAAATCAGGCAATGGTGATGATTGCCTTTTTATATATGTTGGGATTTATCCTAAGTGGCATTCGACCAACACATATGTTATGGCTAGGTTCAATTGCTGCGATTAGTATTTTAGTCTCTTTATATTTATTAGAAATACCATGCGATTTTTTAATGTTGGGGCGGACATTTATTGGCAGTTTACTTTTAGGTTTTTCTATTAGTGTGATGCTGACATCTAAAGAACGAAAGTTGTTTTTAAAAACCAAAATTTCAGAAATAGATGAAAGGATTTTGCGTTTACAGGCTTCTGAGTTACTTCATTTAAGCCAGCATGATGAATTAACCAAAGTGTCGAATCGACGTACTTTCGAAGAGATGTTTAGTTATTATTATGACTTGGCATGTCGTGAAACCAAGTCAATGTCTGTGCTTTTTATCGATATTGATTATTTTAAAAACTATAACGATTTCTATGGTCATCAGATGGGTGATCAAGTAATTTCAGCAATTGCGAAAACAATTAAAAGTTCCATTCGACATATGGACTTTATTGCACGCTATGGTGGAGAAGAGTTTGTTGTTTTATTACCCGAAACATCCGCACAAGGCGCTTATGCCGTTGCAACCAATATCTATAAAGCCATTGATCGGCTTATGATTCCACATGAAAAATCTTTAGTATCCAATCATGTGACTATTAGTCTAGGAATTACGGTATTTAATGGTAATTCCAAAATTAGCCAAGATGTGCTTATTCATACTGCCGACAAAGCGTTGTATCGCGCTAAACAATTGGGTCGGAATCAAATCTATTATCAACCCTTACCGATCGTGGAATAAAAAACCGAATATAAATTATATTCGGTTTTTATGTCGCTCGATTGTCAAAATCATTCTAAGAATTTAACTGTAACACCTGAACGGACTTTAGCACCTAAATCATTTGCATCCCAGTTGGTTAAACGGATACAACCATGTGATGCCGTCTTAGAAATTAAAGATGGGTTTGGTGTGCCATGAATACCAAATGATTTTTTACTTAAACCAATCCAGATATTGCCGACTGGAGCATTTGGACCTGGTGGTAATGAGAGGGGTTTAAGATTCTTGCCTTGTACAAAGTTAGAAGGTGAGTAGCTATACCAAGGGTTTTTAGCAACACCTGTTACTTTATAGGTTCCTGTTGGTGATGGTGTGTCTGTGCTGCCAATCGTTGCAGGAAATGAGGCAATCATTTGATTTTGGCTGTTGAACAAATAAAGCTGTCTAGCGCCTTTGTGTGCAACGATTAAGTGAATGTCTTCAGGTAAATCGTTGCGAACATTCGCAACAACGATTTTTTCACCCACTTTTTTAAAGTTCGCGCGAGGGTTAAGTTGTTTTAGGAAATTTTCATCCATATGGAATTTTTCGCCTAACATTTCTGTTACGCGAGTGTAATAAAGACCTTTCATTTTTGCTTGTAAAGCATAGTCAGAAGGAATTGAATCTGCATATGGCCCTTTTAGGTCATCTTCAGTAATGGTGTACTCAACATAAGCAGGTTTAGTCTGCTTTGCGACCAATGCATCCCATGTTTCTTTGGTTAATTCACCTGTTGGTGTAATGCCATTCATTTGTTGGAATGAAGCAATCGCTTTTAAGGTGTTTTTACCACTTGAACCATCAATCGCACCTGGTGAAGCGTGCGCATTATTTAGCATAACATGGGCGCGGGCATAGGCTGGATGCTTACCTCTTGGTAAACCTTCAGGCCATTCTGCATTATTAATCGCATCCATTTTCCATGACGTTGGAATTTCTGGTGGTAAAGCTGCTGCTGTAGTCTCTGGAGCTTTGTCTAGGTTCTGAGATACGACAGATGCAGTATTTACTTGTGGCTGTGAAGCTGGTTGAGCCACAACAGCAGAAGCTGGGCTTGTATTCATCACAGGTTGTGAAGCTGGTTGAGCTACAACACTTGATGCTGCACGATCAATTGCCAAAGGATCTATTGGATCTTGGACTGGTGCTGAGATTATTTTTGGATTTAAAGGTTGCTCAGTTGTTGGAGCAGCGAAAGCAACATTAGCAATAATACAACTTAAACTCATAGCGAGTAATGAGCGAACAAACATGTAATTCAACCTTAAGAATTATTCATATTGAGATATAAGATGTTGCAAGTATTACAGAAAATAAGCTGAGTTGCAGTAGCTGTTTTGTGTCAAAGCGAAATTTTTAGCCCAAGGCAGATTTTTTGTATGGAATTATAATTTCTAGGCTAACTTTGCTATCATGCGCGCTACATGAAAGAATTTAGAGATTGGTAATGACAACGTTGAAAAATGATCGTTTTTTACGAGCTTTATTACGTGAACCTGTTGATACAACACCCGTGTGGATGATGCGTCAGGCAGGTCGTTACTTACCAGAATATCGTGAAACTCGTGCTCAAGCAGGTGATTTCCTTTCTTTGTGTAAAAATACTGATTTTGCTTGCGAAGTGACTTTACAGCCATTACGCCGTTATGAACTTGATGCCGCAATTCTTTTTTCAGATATTTTAACAGTTCCTGATGCTTTAGGTTTAGGTTTATATTTTGAAACAGGCGAAGGGCCAAAGTTTCATAAAACAGTCCGTACTGGACAAGATGTTGCAAATTTGCCTAAGTTAAATGCGAAGTCGGATCTAGCATATGTCATGAATGCAGTTTCGACCATTCGATCTGCTTTAAATGGCCAAGTACCTTTAATTGGTTTTTCTGGTAGCCCTTGGACACTTGCAACATATATGGTTGAAGGTGGTTCAAGTAAAGAGTTCCGTTTTACTAAGCATATGATGTATGCACAGCCAGAAGTATTGCATGCATTATTAGATCATCTTGCAGATTCCGTGATTGATTATCTGAATGCACAAATTGATGCTGGAGCACAAGCAATCCAAATTTTTGATAGCTGGGGTGGTGCATTAGCACATCGAGAATATGTTGAATTCTCACTCAATTATATGAAGAAAATTATTGCAGGTCTTCAACGTGAAAAAGATGGTCGTCGTATTCCAATTATTGTCTTTACCAAAGGTGGTGGACAATGGCTAGAAGCGATGGTGGGTACTGGCGCCGATGCTTTTGGGGTGGATTGGACCACGCCATTATATACAGCGAGAGATGTGATTGCTGGTCGCGCAGCATTACAAGGTAATCTCGATCCAGCAGTACTGTATGGTTCAGCAGCATCCATTGAAAAATCAGTAAAAGCAATGCTCGATGATGCCTATGCGAATGGTGAAAAAACAGGTTATGTTGCTAACTTAGGGCATGGTATTACGCAATGGGTTGATCCTGCTCAGCCGAAAATCTTTGTCGATACTGTTCATGAATATAGTGCGAAATATTTAGGTTGATTTTAAATCTCTAATCAATATCTGATGTTAGGATCAATCTTGTGCAGTTGATTGTTTTACCGCTACATTTTATCGCTAAGGCAGCTTCGGCTGCCTTATTTGGATTATTACTTTTAATTGCTTTTGCATTAACAGCACCGATGGGAAGCAATGAGTATTTTGGTTTCTTCCGTTATGATTATCTGCTTTTTTATGCTTTGATCATTCAAGCTTGTCTGATCTATTTGAAGTTCGAGTCATGGGCAGAAGCAAAAGTTATTGCTTTATTTCATATCATGGCGATGGGGATGGAGATTTTTCTCACACATCCAGCAATTGCTTCTTGGCAGTATCCGCAACCTGCTGTATTTAAATTACTTACAGTGCCACTTTTTGCTGGGTTTATGTATTCGGCTGTAGGTAGCTTTTTTGCGCGGTCTCTTAGATTATACCAAGTTGCATTTGAGAACTTACCAAGATTCAGCAATATGCTGTGTCTCGCTGTTTTATCTTATTTAAATTTCATGACTAAGTTTTTTATTCCAGATATTCGTATTGCATTATTTATCTGGAGTATCATCATTTTTTGGAAAACAAAACTACATTTTCAGCTTCAGCAGAAGCATTTTAAAATTCCAATGTTACCTGTTTTGTTATTGTTGGCTTTCTTGATTTGGATCGCAGAAAATATTAGTACATTTTATAAAATATGGTTGTATCCAAGCCAAGTTGATGCATGGCATATGGTGGGGTGGGGCAAGTTAGGTTCATGGTATTTATTATTACTATTAAGTCTGGTATTGGTACTTAAAATTCTAGGTAATCGCAATGAAAGTGGAAAGTGGCAGTTAAAATAAACTGTATTTTTAGATGAATATGATGATTACGAAGCTCGGTTTATAAATATTTCAACTTTATTTCAAAATCTATTTGCTAAAAAGGAATAACCTCGTTATTTTAATTCTTGTGTAAAAATATTGCACATTAAAATAGTGATAAAGAATAGTTAAAATAATTGATACTGGAGATCTTTCCTATGTTAAAAAAAATTGCATTGGCCGCTTTATTGGCAGCTGGTTCAACTGTAGCAATGGCAGATAATGATGTTGGTTGTGGTGTTGGTACACAAGTTTGGGCAGGTAAAAAAGGTGTTGCACCTAAAATTCTTGCTGCAACAACTAACGGTATTTTTACAAACCAATTATTAGGGATCACTTTTGGTACTTTAGGATGCCGTCAAGGTGGTACAGTGACTGCTCAAGTGGTGACATTTACCAATGAAAATGCGGAAGCTCTAGCGCGTGATATGGCTGTTGGTCAAGGTGAAAGCTTGAACGTTCTTGCTGAGCTTATGCAGATTAAAGCTCAAGATAAAGCACGTTTCTTCGCAGTTTCAAAAGCAAATTTTGCTGAAATTTACTCAAGCAAAAATCAAAATACACTTCAAGTTTTAGACTCTTTACAAAGCGTTATGGCAAAAGATGCTGTATTGAAAGCTTATGTCTAATCTTTGATACTTTGAAACCCTGTCATTTGGCAGGGTTTTCTTATATTCAATAGACTACTTTTATCTTCTTTACTGGATTTGGATCAGAGATAGGTGAGAGCAGAGGTCTGTTGTTCGTTTTATAATTCTTAAAAATGTTTGTTGCTGAATGAAATTTGTTACTTGTATTGTCGCTTCTATATTCTGTCAAGCTGCTTATGCTCTAGCTCCATCTGATATTCAAAACTATATAAATCTCGCTGAACAAAAAAAATTGGATCAAGACATGACTTGGCAACGATTGATGTATGCTGATCAATCACAAACAAGTGAGGTAAATTATGACGGCTATTTTTATGCGATTGATGGTAAAACCGATATAAAAAATGAGCTTCATGCAGATATTCAAGCTTTGTTTCAACAAACCGAAAATAATCATTCTATTCGTTGTAAATTTCCTGCACGTAGCCGCTGGTTGATCGAGCAGTTGCAAATCCCAACTCAACAACTTCCCAATGTGAACTGCGATGAGTTTGATACGTGGATTAATCAGATCAAGCCATATAAAGCGACCTTGATTTATGCAACTGACTTTATGGGCAATCCAAGTTCGATGTTTGGGCATACACTTTTGCGATTAGACCCCAAAGATCAGAAACAGCTTAATTTAGTTTCTTATGCTGTGAATTATGCTGCTACTGTAAATGGTCAAGATAATTGGTCATATGCTTGGAAAGGGCTAACTGGACAGTATCCTGGTGAATATTCTTTGATGCCTTATTATCGAAAGGTCAAGGAATATGGTGATTTTGAAAGTCGTGATTTGTGGGAGTATGAACTCAACTTAACTTCTGAGGAAACACGCTTCTTGGTGGAACATATTTGGGAAATGCAGCGTGTGAGTTTTCCTTATTATTTTGTCAGTGATAACTGTGCTTATCGATTGTTAGGACTGATTGATTTGGTTCGACCACAGCTAAATTTAAAAAAACAGTTTCATTATGCTGCGATTCCAATTGAGACCTTAAAAGCAGTTGATGATCAGAACTTAGTGAAAGATATCGTTTATCGTCCAGCACTTGAAACTCAATTGCTTTCACAGGCGAAGCAACATGGGACACATTTGGCTAAAGTTGCGCACAAAGTTGCTTTGCTACCATCAGATCAAATTCAAGCTGTTCTAAGTACTTATAACATTCAAGATCAAGCTAAAATTTTAGAGATGGCATACGATGACTTATATTTGCAATTTGTCAGTCGCGTTGTTGAAACAGAAATTGCTCAACCGCGATTACGACAATTATTAGCATTGCGTAGTCAAATAGAAGTTGATAAACAACGTCAAGCACCGACTCGCCCAAAAATACAACCTGTTGAAGGACATCATGCGCGTAATATCTCAGTCAATGTAGGGGAGTCACAAGGCAAGGCATTTGTTGAGTTAGGACATCGCCAAGCCTACCATGATTTGATTGATCCTCAAGGTGGCTATCGCTTAGGTACGCAGCTTTTATTTTTAGATGGAAGTGTTCAATATCGAGATGATCAGCTCAAACTTGAGCATTTGGATTTACTTTCTGTGAATTCTTATAATCCGATTCAACCCTTTAAATCACCAATCAGCTGGGGCTTTAATTTTGGCTGGAAGCAAGAAGCAGTCTATGATGGACAATTTAGTGAAGATCAGCAGCATGGTGTAATGAACTTAAACATGCAGGCGGGTTATAGTTTGGCAGATTATGATCGCCGTCATCTATGTTACGTCCAGTTACAGAGTCATGTGCAAGGTGGAAAAAACTTAGATAAAGGTTGGCGTATTGGCGCAGGGCCAACAGTAGGTTGTATGAATCGATGGACAGGTCGAATCAATAGTGTCTTACAAGTTGAATTGCCGTATTGGCAAGATCAAAATCAGTGGAATCTGAAACTGGGTTCTCAATTTCAATATAGTTTTGACTCAAATAATGCCATGCGATTGAGTTGGGACTTTGAGCAACAAGATCATAAGGAGTGGAATAAAGTCGGTTTAGGTTATATTCTTTTTTTCTAGATATTAGACTTCTCTTAGAGAGTTCATCGTTTCTAATGGACTGTGTTCATAAGGGGTAATAAAGAAGCCTAATCATGTTCTATTTAAATAAAAGAGAATATCAAGCCTCAACCACGACATAATATTTCTTTACAGCCTCAACGACTTCAAATGTACCGACAAAAGCAGGTGGAATGATACCCGCTTGACCTGCTGATATTTCAACAAAAGACTTGTTGTCAGTATCATGCAAGCGAACAATTCCTTCGATGACTTGGAAAAACTCTTGTTTGTTGTCAGCAAATACAATATTCCACGCACCCACTTCGCATTGCCAAATGCCACAACTCATATTGGGATGTTCATAGAGGCTGTGTGTCAAACGTTGCGGGTTGCCTTGTACGAGTCGATCAGGTCGAGGATAGTCTATCGCTGCATTCGTCTGCTCTAAACTAGATGGATCGAGTAATAATGCTGTAGCTGTCATATTTCATGATGGGCGTGTTTAAATTAAGCTAATTATAAAGCATCTTTATACGTCTCAGTTAAGCTTACTAAAATGACAAAATGAATTTGATTAAGAAAAATTAGAAATAAAAAAAGCCTCAATTGAATTGAGGCTTTAAGTACCATATTGCTTAGTAGCTTTCTGGCACAGCACTTAAAAATTCACGACGGGCATCTTTATCAGTCTTAAAATCACCAACAAAAGAAACGGTACGAGTCGTAGATTCTTGTTTACCTACGCCACGCATCATCATGCACATATGCGCTGAGTCGATGACGACTGCAACGCCACGTGCTTTCGTTACATCAGCAACAGCTTCGGCAATTTGCTGGGTTAGATTTTCTTGAATCTGCAAGCGGCGAGCAAACATTTCTGTAATACGGGCAAATTTAGATAGGCCTAAAACTTGACCTTCTGGTAAATAAGCAATGTGTACACGACCATAAAAAGGGAGTAGGTGATGTTCACAAAGTGAATAAAATTCAATATTTTTAACCAATACCATTTCATGGTTATCGGATGGGAAAACCGCACTATTTGTAACTTCTTCAAGCGTTTTACTATAACCAGAAGTTAAAAAAGAAAAAGCTTTAGCCGCACGCATAGGTGTATCTTTGAGGCCTGGGCGATTCAAATCTTCACCAACGGCAGTTAAGATGTTTGCGTACGATTGCTGCATAGACATAACAATGTTCACTTAGGTGGGTTGAACAAAACGGGAATTGTATCAGAAAACGATTCAAAAACTTACTTTTGAGTCAAATGCCGATTATTGTTTGTACTTTGGATTCTTTTCTGCTCGTTTTAATAGGACTAAAACAGCACCAGTGCCGCCTTGATTTTCAGGCGCACTGACAAAAGCAAGAACATCGCGATGTTGTCTGAGCCAGCCATTTACATAGGTTTTTAAAATTGCTTCTGGGCCTTTACCATGAACAATTTTAATGACGTTTTGATTTTCATCTTTGGCCATTTGAATGATTTGTAAAACTGCAGCGCGCGCTTGTTCAACTGTACAACCATGCAAATCGACTGCTTCGAACCAACGAATTTTACCAGCTTTCAAATCTTCAAATACTTTGTGTTGTAGGGTCGCAATGCGATAGCTCAATGCTGCTTGACTGGCAACAGGATTTAAAATGGCTTGCGTATCTGAAATTTCAGTAAGTTCTTGCTCAGCACCACCTTCTGCCGCAGCACGCTTTGCTAAGGTTTGGGCATCGACTTTTTTGCTACGTTTGACTTTGGTATCGGCTATATTTTTATTGTCGATCGGTTTGACCCCAAGAAGGGCTTTTTTAAAAAGTTCTGTATCTTCCAATTCTTCAGCAGCAGCTTTAGTCTTTTCTGATTCGGCTTGCTTCGCAATCGCGCTGGATTGTGGATTAGAGATTTGCTTTTTAAAGGCTTTCAGTAAATTAAACTGATCTTTAGAAAGCGAAGAATCATGTTTACTCATAATGTTAGAAAAATAGGCAAGATACGAGAGAAGTGTAAAATTATAGTCTGAATCCGTGATGATTTGAACTGCCTTGCGTTCATACAATCTTTGCTAGGAGAGCTGAATAATTAGCGATAAATAACAATTCATTATCTAAAAGAAAAATCGTAGTTTATATTGATGGCTTATATAGTCTATATTTTATAAAACGTTCACCACTCAATATAACTTCACCCTCTAATTCAAATCCTAATAAATAAATTCCTTTTAAATTTTTTCTTGTTGGTGGGAGTAAAATAGTAACGGATTCGAAGCCCATTTCATTAAATGCTCTTTTTATAATTTCATTAAAAATTTGTTTTCCTAATCCCCAGTATTGAGGGTGTAATACTAGAGCTAAGTCGGCATCTCCATCTTCATATTGTAAGCCACCCCAACCTGCAAACTTATCATTGACTAAAAAGGCCCAAGGACCATAACCATGTTCTTGCCATTGTTTTTCTTTTCCCTTTACCCAAGCTATGCATTGTTGTTCATCAAACTGGGTGCCATCAGCTAAAGGCATTTGTTTGAGTACTCGATCATTTGTATTTAATGCGATAATGTCCGCAATCTTAATATGGCTTAGACGGCAAAATTGAATATTCAATATTTATTCCTAAAATATAAATGGGACTCATTATAAGTTGTCATTTATTGCTATACATCATTATTTTTCCAAGAAAATAAATTAGGCATAAAAAAGCCCAATGATAAAGAATTGGGCTTTTCATCTATTCTAAATTTAAACCTATTTTGGCTGACCAAACAATTCACCAAATGCCACATCAGGCCTAGGCTGTTTCATAAAGCTCTCGCCAACAAGGAACGTATGAATATCATTGGCTTGCATCATTGCAACATCGTCAGGTGTGGCAATACCACTTTCAGTGACTAACAAGCGAGATGCAGGGAGTAATTTCTTCAAACGAATGGATGTCTCTAAATCAACATCAAAGGTTTTAAGATTACGGTTGTTTACGCCTAAAATACATTGTTCAGAAAGTTTTAAAGCACGTTCTAATTCATATTCATCATGTACTTCAACCAATACATCTAATTGATGTTCAAATGCGGTTTTAGACATTTCTTCTAATTGTTGATCGGACAAGCAAGCCACGATTAATAAAATACAATCTGCTTGTAATGCACGTGCTTCGACAACATTGTAAGGATCAACTAAGAAATCTTTACGCAAAGCAGGTAAGGCACAATGTTGACGTGCAATCGCAATATTCTCATCTGCACCTTGGAAGAAATCTACATCTGTTAGGACAGAAAGACACGCTGCACCAGCTAGTTCGTACTGTTGAGCAATTTCAGCAGGATTAAAGTTTGCACGAATCACGCCTTTAGATGGAGAGGCTTTTTTAATCTCAGCAATCACAGCAGGGCGTTTATGTTGTAATGCATTGGCGAAACCACGAACAGGAGTCGCTGCTTTTGCCCATTCTTCAACATCATGCAGATTACGTTGTTTTAAACGTGCTGCAAGTTCCTCATGTTTACGGTCAACAATTTTACCTAAAATGGTATTTTGAATATTGATCATCAGAAGTCCTTAGTCTGCTTGATATTGTTTCAATGTTTTGGTGAATTCAGCCAAGATACTCATTTTTTCAGTGGCTTGACCGCCATAAAGAATATCTTGAGCAAGTTCAACAGCTTGTTTGTAGGTACTAGTAATGCCTGCAACATAAATGCCTGCACCTGCGTTCAGTGCAATCATATTGGCAGCTTTTTCGCCAATCTCTGATTTATCTCGACCGAGTGCATCTTTAATCAGTTTTAAGCTTTCTTCAGAACTATTGACTGTTAGGCCTGATAGAGTTTGAGATTGAATACCAACATCATCTGGACTTAGTGTCCATTCCGTAATTTCGCCATTCTTTAGTTCTGCGACAGCCGTCGGCGCAGCAAGACTAATTTCATCCAAACCATCTTTAGAATGCACAACCAGTACATGTTCTGCACCAAGTTGTTTTAGTACTTCTGCAATTGGGCGGCAAAGTTCATCTGAGAACACACCAATAACAAAACGGTTGACACCAGCAGGGTTGGTGAGTGGGCCGAGCAAATTGAAAATACTACGAATACCTAATTCACGACGTGGGGCAACTGCATATTTCATTGCCTTGTGGTGATTTGGTGCAAATAGAAAACCCACGCCGATTTCACGGATGCAACGTTCAGTTTGATACATATCGAGATCAAGTTGTATTCCCATTTGCTCAAGTACATCAGAAGAGCCAGATTTGCTTGAAACACCACGATTACCGTGTTTAGCAATTGTTGCACCAGCAGCGGCGATCACAAAACTTGAGGCGGTTGAAACATTAAATAAATTTTGTCCATCACCACCCGTTCCGACGATATCGACGAGGTGTGGAATGTCGCTAACATCAATCTTAATTGCAAATTCACGCATGATACGCGCAGCAGCAGTAATTTCATCAATGCTTTCACCTTTCATACGCAGACCCATCATCAGCGCACCGATTTGAGCATCTGTCGCTTCACCTTGCATAATACTGCGCATTACATCTTCCATTTGCGGTTGGGTAAGATGAATGTTTTTAGTAATGTGATTGAGAGCCTGTTGGATATTCATAGTCATGAGTTACAGCATTATGATTGATTAAAAAATTTCAGAATTAAATAGATTGATCGCAATTGGTTCGGTATGACTTGAGTGTGATACATGATCTAAAAGCTAGCCAGTTATGTTATCAGAAAATAATGTAGATTTTATACGCTTTAAATAAAAACTATCTTGTGCTTCAAAATTAGACATATTGCTATATTTTTCAACTATTATAATCAGTGAATAAATAATTTCATCAATACATAATTCTGTCTTTATGGAAACAAGAATATGCAGATCAGCCAGCTTTTTAATTATCCAGTGAAGTCCTGTAAAGGAAATAAACTTTCGACAATGGATATTGATGGTTTTGGTCCTAATTGGGATCGACGTTGGATGATTGTTGATCCTGATGGGCGGTTTATCACCCAAAGGCAAGTCGCAGAAATGGGACAAATTGGTGTTACGGTTTCATCTGATCGCGTATGTTTTGATTATCAGTCAGAGAAGATCGAGCTCAGTATGATCGAAGCGCAAGGTCAGAAGGATGAGCGCTTAGTGACAGTTTGGCAAGATAAACTTTCGGGGAATCGTATCCATCATCCTGTTAATGCTTGGTTGAGCCAGAAACTTGGACGAGAGGCACAGTTGATTTATATGCCGCAAGAGACTGTCCGCCAAGTAGATTTAGAGTACGCACAGTTAGGTGATCGCGTAGGATTTGCGGATGGCTTTCCATTCTTGATTATTAGTGAAGCATCTGTTGAGTTTCTAGCTGAGAAAGTAGGTTATCCGCTAGATGTACAGCGTTTTAGACCCAATATTGTGGTGTCGGGGTGTGATGCATTTGCTGAGGATCAATGGAGACAGATACAAATTGGAGATATTGTCTTTGATCTTGTTAAACAGTGTTCTCGATGTGTGATTCCAACAATTGATTTGAAAACGAGTCAAAAGCAACCAGAAATCATGCAAGCAATGCTCAAATATAGAAAACAGGGTACTAAAGTCATGATGGGGCAGAATGCATTACATCGTGGAGAAGGGCATATTACAATTGGGCAGGAAGTAAAAATTATTCGTTGAGTTTAATTCTTAGTTTTTATGAAAAGCCAATTCATTTCAATGAATTGGCTTTTATATATGGAAATTAGTTTGATTAAGCTATCTCATGGTCTGGATTTCTAACACCTAATAATTGACTTGTTGCTGTTCCTGCCGTCATTGAACCATTGACGTTAAGTGCAGTTCGTCCCATGTCAATTAAAGGTTCAATTGAAATGAGTAATGCCACTAAAGTGACAGGAAGTCCCATAGCCGGCAGTACGATGAGGGCTGCAAAGGTTGCACCGCCGCCAACACCGGCAACACCAATAGAACTGAGCGTTACAATTACAACCAGTTGCGCAATCCAAAGGGGATCTAAAGGATTGATTCCAACCGTAGGTGCGACCATTACGGCAAGCATCGCTGGATATAAACCAGCACAACCATTTTGACCGATCGTTGCACCAAACGAAGCTGAGAAGCTTGCGATTCCTTCAGGTACGCCAAGCTGTTTGGTTTGTGTTTCGATGTTTAATGGAATACTTGCTGCACTGGAACGACTGGTAAAAGCAAAAGTTAAAACAGGAAATACTTTCTTGAAAAAGTCGATCGGATTAACACGAACAAATAATAAAATCACTCCATGAACGATAAACATGATTGCAAGGCCTAAATAGGATGCTGCAACGAATTCACCTAATTTCACAATATCAGCTAGGTTTGCGCTTGCGACCATTTTCGTCATTAATGCCAGTACACCATAAGGCGTAAACTGCATCACTAAACGAACTAAACTGATAATGAGTGCTTGTAATGCCTCAATTCCTTGTCTGATTTTTTCACCATTAACAGCATCTTTTGCCATAAGCTGTAATGCTGCAACGCCTAAGAAAGCAGAGAAAATAACGACGCTAATAATCGCTGTTGGGCGAATGCCTGTTAGATCCGCAAAAGGATTTTGTGGAAAAAGTGACAGCAATAATTGTGGAATATTGAGATCAGAAACTTGACCGATATATTGGCTTTCAATTGTGGCGAGGCGAGCGGCTTCTTTGGTTCCTTGAACAAGACCTTCAGCAGTTAAGCCGAATAGATTGGTCACGCTAATCCCGACTATGGCAGCAATTGCAGTGGTGAATAGCAAGATTCCAATGGTGAGTACACTTATTTTACCAAGAGAAGTTGTTTGATGTAACTTTACAACAGCACTTAAAATCGAAATAAAAATAAGCGGCATGATCACCATTTGTAGGAGCTGAACATAGCCATTTCCGACAATATTAAACCATGCAATAGATTGTTCGATGATGGGGCTATCACCGTAAATGGTTTTTAATGCAAGCCCAAAAACGATACCGACAACCATACCAATCAAAACTTTCTTTGAGAGGCTCCAGTCTTGGCGATAACTAAAAAATAATCCTGCTAAAAGCAAAATAAAAACGAGAATATTCAATAATACGAGAGCATTCACAATAAATGTCCTGATAGATGGCTCAGGGAGGAGGGAGAGTTATTTAAGTTATAAATTCTAGCATTTAAGCAGTTTTTGGCTTAATCATTCCTACTCATAAGCTTAATCATAAAAACTAAAAAGAAGCTTCGTGTAAGTGTTTTACATTACTTTAATTAGTTGAAAGATCTTTTAGTTGTTGAAATTGAATCATTATTTAAAATTTATGTGGATTATATATTTTTCTATCCACCTAATCATTTGGAGAAATAGATTTGAAAAGCAACTTTTAGATGCTCAAAATAATAACAGCCCATCGTTTAGAGGGCTGTATATTTTAAATCTAAACTGACTTATGCATAAATTTCTAAGAAATTTTTAAAGATTTGATGCCCATGTTCACTGAGAATTGATTCAGGGTGGAACTGAACACCTTCCACAGGAAGAGTTTTATGTTTTACACCCATAATTTCTTCAATTGTTCCATCTGCTTGATTGGTCCAACAGGTGACTTCTAGACAATCAGGAAGAGTCTCTTGTTCAATTACAAGTGAATGATAGCGTGTTGCAGAAAAAGGTGACGGTAAATTACTGAAAATACCTTTATCGCTATGGTACATATCTGATAATCGACCATGCATCACAGTTTTGGCGCGAATAATATTGCCACCAAAAGCTTGCCCAATAGACTGATGCCCTAAACATACACCGAGTAGAGGAATCTTACCTGCGAAATGGTTAATTGCAGGAATTGAGATGCCAGCTTCAGTTGGAGAACAAGGGCCAGGTCCAATCACAAGGTATTTGGGCTGCCATCGTTCGATGTCCTCTAATGTAACTTGATCATTACGAACAACTTTTACTTCTTGATTTAACTCGCCAAAATATTGAACGATGTTGTAAGTAAATGAGTCATAATTGTCAATCATTAGAAGCATTTTAGATTCAACCTGTTGATTATATTGAATGTATGATTGAGTGTATTGTGGTGTTACTCACATTGTTACTCACTTTAATAAAAGCGGCTGTTATATATAAATTAAAGCCGCTTTGATTAAGCGGCTAATGTATCAGATTTTGATTCCCTTGTGACTACCTCATTCACATATGAATTTAGGTAGTAACTAAATCGACCATCTTTGATGGGTGGAGTAATTTCACCTTGATGAATCCGGTCATAAAACTTTGTTTTCTTCCAATTCAATCTACGACAAAATTCCTCAATACAGACTCGCTCTTCATTAACTCTAGCGAGTTGCTGTTTCATCTGTTTTACTTCTAATAAAATCTCCTGAAGAAGTTCTTGTTCACTTGTTTGCATCTTCACCCCTCCGTATCCGCTTTTGGCTCTTCAACCCAAACACACTTTTCTATGTAGCCATTTGCCCATTCAGCCATGATTTCAGTTTCGAGAAATTGCTCTTTCTCAAATAGATTTAATTTATTCCATTCATCTTCGCTTATGTGGTCACTTAGAAGCTCTTCATTTTCCCGATCACCAATTAAACCAATAGATAGCCTCATTTTCACTTTAATCTTATTAAAATTACTCATTTCCGCCCCTTGCTGCTTCTAGCATTGCTTTACAATGTGCTGCGGCTTTTTCTGCTTCTTCTTCGGTTTCGAAAAATTCCCAAATGCCAACTTGGTCGTTTTCAGAATCCCAGACAATTGCAGCATAGAGGGTGTCACTTAAAGTGATTAAATATTCTTTATGCTCAATGGCTGTTACTTCTCCGATGTTCATATCGCATAGCTAATGCTTGGACTAAAACCGATGACAGCGAAGCAAGCGCCGTGTGGCGTTTCACTGATTATGATCTTTTAATTATTGATGAATATGGCTTGCATGATCAACACGAAAGCCGATTGCAACTTGTGCACAAAGTTCTTTATTCGCGTTATGACGCAAAAAAACCAACGGTCTTAATTTCAAATTTATCACTTCATTCGACTGAAAATTCACAAGGCTTGAAAGACAACTTGGGCGACCGATTGTGGTCTCGTTTCCAACATGACGGATTAACTTTGGTTGAGTGTAACTGGGCAGATTCACGTATTGGTGGCAATCATGGCTAATCTTAAAAAAGGCGATCGAGTGAAAGTTGATTTCACAAACAATCCAGAAACGATTCACGCAGGTATTCGCTTCACTGGTTACGGTGTTGTAGATCGAGTTGAAGATGGGCGAGTGTTTGGAAGATTGGATGATGGACAGACGTTTATGTGTCTTGAGGGTGATGTGGAGGTAAGACAACACAAATATGACTGGTCCGTTATTCCTGATCATGTTGCATACATGGCTACAGATGCAGATGGAGTTGCATGTGGTTGGTTAGTCGATTTTATTGAAGCGGACTTATATGACAAAGGTCTTCGCAGGAACATTGAATCGACTATTGACGAATTAACCGAGATTCTTCGGAGCAAGTAATGCGTAGAGCAGCAAAGATCGATGCGAATCAAACGGAGATCGTAAAGGCACTACGCAAGTTTGGGGCAAGTGTTCAATCGCTTGCTTCAACTGGTAAGGGTTGCCCTGATCTGTTGGTTGGGTTTCGTGGCATGAATTGATTGTTAGAAATTAAAGATGGTCAGAAAGTGAAGTCAGCAAGAAAGCTCACAGATGATCAAGTGGTTTGGCATGAATCATGGCGCGGTCAAGTGCATGTCATAGAGAACATTGATCAAGCAATAAATTTGATTAGTAAAAATTAAGGTGACGGTATGAATGCAGCAGTAACAGAAAAATTATCAAATCTTGAATGGGTTGGGCAGCAGATGAGAGCTAAAACAGCAAACTACGAAGCTTCAACAGCAACTACAGGTGAGAAAGAGCGGCTTTCTAATACGAGATAGCGGTCGTATGAATTAATTAATTCGCATGGGTTCAAGTCCCATCACTATTCACTTCATCTAAGTTATAAAGGGCCGCTAATCAAGAAGCTTATAGAATTTGGGCTGAGTTAAGAACTGGAGTTATTAATACAGAACAGGCTTTCAACAAGTTAAATCAAGCTAAGTTTGTGACACCTGACCAAATCAATGCCTTAGCAGATTCTCAGTCTAAAATTATTCAACAAGAAGATGCGGTAAAGAAACTTAATGAACAGCTAAATAAGACTAGAGAAAGTGGTGCAAACGCTGCAAACGGACTAAAGGAAGTCGGAAATGCAGCTGATGAAGCGAAAGTTTCTATTGATGTTTTAAATAAGGCTGTCAGTAAGTTAAATGATCAACGCACAGATTCGCAGTATGTTATGAACACTGCAAAGAATCTAGGTGGTGATATTGAGAAGGCAAAAGCGTTACTTGAGTATCGTAAACAATTAGGTCTAGGTTCTGTAGGGCGCCAGCTTACGCCTCAAGAAAGAAAGCCATTTGAAGATTCATATGCAGCTTTACGAGCCTTAAAAGCTTATGAAGACAACATTGCTGAATCCAAAAAAACCTCACTCAAACTCAGCAAGCAACAAACTTCTGAGTATGAAAAGCAAGCTAAGGAAGCATCAAGGATTAAAGAGGAGCAGTTCAGAAGTAGAGAGGATATTTATTATAAATATGCGACTAGAGAAATGAAAATTGAGAAGGACTTGCAAAGCGAAATTGCAAAAATTCAAGGTTCTAATTTTAGCCCTAAAGACACCGATGGATACATCTCAAATGCTCAATCAAGAAGCCAACTTGAGGTTCTTTTATACAAGGCTCAGCTAGACTCTGAATTGAATGATTGGAAACAAACCGAACAGGAAAAGTTAAATCATAAAGTTTATGTCAATGAACTAATGATTCAGCTAGATTCAGATATGAATGAAGAGCAAAAAAAACAGGCTATTCAATCATTAATTGGTCGATCTAATCAGGAGTTAGCATGGATAAGGCTTGAGCAGAAACAACGCCTACTTGAATCCAGTAGATTCTACATGTCCGATGCAGAGTACATGCAAGAGCGTTACCGCCTAGAACGTCTTGAGCTAGAAAATATCAAGGATGATCAAGAGCGAAATGCCCGCATTGCCATGAGTTTAGCTGAAGAAGAATTTGAGAAACGTAAGAATCTTAAATCTGCATCAATGGCATGGGGTCAAACCTATGCTGATATGACTGGAACTGGTGCAATATTTCAGATAGAACAAGATAGATTTTCTCAATATGATCAATCAAATGCTTTATTTGAAGCGCAAATTGCTTTGGCAAATTCAGCAGCAGAGCGTGAGGCTATTTGGCAAGCTCATAATGATCGTATGCGAATGATTGATGAGAATTACTGGAATGGCACTAAAGCTTATCAACTTGGCATGGCTGCTGATGTTTTTGGTGGTTTGTCTGGGGTAATGCTTAACTTTGTTGAAGAGAGTTCTAGCTCATATCAGGCTTTAGTTGCTATCCAAAAAGGAGCTAACCTTGCCAGTGTTTTAATGAACAGTGTAACCGCTATTTCTGCTGCATGGGCTTCTGCACCTTTCCCTTACAATTTACCAGCAGTGGCAATGGCTACAGTGGAAACAGGGGCACTACAAGCAACATTGCAAGCATTTACACCAAACATTTCAGGCATGGCCCATAACGGCATAGACAATATTCCTAAAGAGGGAACGTGGCTGTTAGATGGTGGCGAGCGTGTTCTAAACCCTGAGCAAAACAAAGACTTGACCAACTATTTAAGCCAAGTGCAAACGGGCGGTCAGAACCGACCAATTGATAATAAGCTTTCGGTCATCATGGTTAAAGACGAAGATGAGGCAAAGAACTACAAGTATTCTAAAGATTTTGAGGATGCTGTTCTTTACCACATTAAGCGTAATCGTAGCAAAATTTAAGCCCACTTCAGTGGGTTTTCTTTTATGAGGACAAAATGAAAATACAAACCAAATATGGTGAGGTGCATGTATTAGCAAATTGCCCTCTGCTTGATTCGACTGAACGCCTAGAATGGATGACAGAAGTGCATGAATCGTTTGATGGCACTGAATTGCGCTATCCGCTTCGTGATGCACCCCGCCAAGTTTTAAGCTTTAACTATGTGCAGATGCGTAAAGCTATGGGTGATATGTTTCACATGCTCTATGCAAATTTGCGTAAGCAGTGGGGTATGTGGCTTGAGTCGCGGCAACATTGAAGATGCAGACATTGACAAGTGCGAAGTTGAACTCACATTCCCACATCCTGATTTGCTAAGCAACGAGCAAGAGCAAAGCTTTACTCAAGTTTTTTTAAACAAGATTTATCTTGAATCGGTGTATTTCACACTGATTGAGCTAGATGCTGGAGAGTCGCTTGTGTTGTTTAAAGGGCGTGTGACGCAGCCTAAATTTAGTGACCGTGACAATACAATGACGCTAGTCTGCTCGACTGCTGAAAGCTTTATGCGTCGGAACATTCTGACTCGAAAATATCAGCGCACGTGCATGAATAACATCTACGACAAGTTTTGTGGTTTGGATTTTAACGAATGGTCGTTTGAAGTCACTGTAACTGCAATTGATGGGCTGAACGTCGCTTACACAGTAAACCCGACTCAAGTTATTGATGAAAACGGTGATCCTGTTTTTGAGCAAGTGCCTGTGCTAGATGAATTTGGCGAGCCTGTTTTAGATGGGCAAGGCAATCCAACATACACGGATGGCGATCCAGTAATGGAAGTTAAAACCTATCCTGCTGGATGGCTTATTCCTCAAAGCCTTATAAAGACACTGGAGGTGTGGCCACAATTGGCATCGGCTCAACTCAATACGAGAATGGCGCTAAAGTCAAAATGACAGACAAGCCAATTAATCAAAAAAGAGCGGTGCAAATCGCACAAGCGCATATCGCCAAAGATGAACAGGTTTTTCGTCAGTCGTTGCAGGGCGTGAAGTTATCACAAGCTGAATACGATCTGTATTTAGATTTTTCTTATCAATATGGAGCAACTACATTCGCAAAATCATCAATGCTTCGCAATTTAAAAGCGGGAAAGTACAGAGCAGCTTGTGATTCATTGCTCAAGTACAAGTACGTTGCAAAACGAGATTGCAGCATTAGAAAAAACAACTGTTATGGCGTTTGGACTCGACAACTTGAGCGTCATAAGAAGTGTGTGGGAGTGAATTAAATGGAAATTTGGACAAAAGTCAGCAAGGTTTTGACACATTCAAGTAATGGGTTCTACTTAATTCAATGCCCAGGTTGTAAGCAACTGCATATGTTGAATGTTGATCCATCGCGTCCTCAATGTTGGCAGTTTGACGGAAATGTTGAAAAACCAACATTTTCTCCATCTTTAATGGTCAACGGCAGTCAGCCTGATAAACGCTGTCATTCATTTATACGAAATGGCCAGATTCAATTCTTATCAGATTGTCATCATGACTTAGCTGGTCAAACAGTCGATTTACCAATGATTGAGGAATAGTAATGACTTGGATTTTATTAAACAAGCGATGGTCTCTGATCATCGTTTTGTCATTGTTGTATCTAGTGCAGATTGCGTACACATATCACTTGGTTGGAAAGCTAAAAGCAGCAGATCAAAAGTGCGTGGCACAGATCAAAGAAATCGAGCATAAACAAGTTAAGGCACTTGCTGAAGCTCAGAATAAAGCAAACAAAGCGAGTGCTGATTATGAACAAATCAAAGCAGAACAACGCGCAAAAGTCGAAACCGTTACGCGTACAGTGCAAAAGATCGTTGAGCGTCCTATTTATCAGCGTGATTGCTTTGACGCTTCTGGGCTGTCAGAAATCAACAGTCTTATTAAAAACGACAGTGCCCGCGAATCTAATTTGTACTAGCTCAAACCTGATCTGACAGTTACCGATATTTGCTTAAGACTGTCAGGTTAAATTTGAGCTAAATTCTTTTCAGCCCAAATACGTTTTCCATCAAGTAATGTTGCAAATGGTGTTCTACCATTGCACACCT
>PVBE010749530.1_pt1 | contig 70296 bp, 55 predicted proteins | sample 1631181 | NCBI WGS metagenome assembly PVBE01 (sample SAMN08397723, study PRJNA350692) | Marine metagenome, whole genome shotgun sequencing project. | isolation source: water | place: Pacific Ocean | collected 2012-04
CATTAGACGGCGACCGTCTCCGCTATCTCGGCGTCGGTCAGGTAGCAGGCCGGGTCCATGCCGAAGGGATCGCCGGTGGCGGACTCGCCGCGGACCCTCAGGTTGCCGTTGCAGGAGTTCAGCCATGAGCAGTCACGGCAGCGCTGCGGCAGCAGGGCCTTCCGGTCACGGAGTTGAGACAAGAATCCGTTGTCCGCATCCTCCCAGACCTCGCTGAAAGGCTGTTCCAGGACGTTGCCCAGGTTGCGGGTCCACCAGAACTGGTCCGGGTGGATGTTGCCAAGGTTGTCGATGCTGGCGATGCCACGCCCGGCGCTGTTGCCGCCGTTCTTCAGCATCAGCCGTTCGATGTCATCTGCGCGGTCCGGGGCGTGTTCACGCGCCCACATGGCGAGGATCGGACCGTCCGCGTGGTTGTCCACGGTCAGGACTTCGAGATTGTGGCCAGTCGCGTGGGACTGGATCGTGCGCTTGAAGATGAACTCCACGGCCTCACGTCGGCGGTCGTTATCCAGGTCAAACGACAGCAACTTCTCGCCGCGGCCGGCGTAGGCCAGGTGATAGATGCACACGCGCGGGATGCCGACTTCTTCCGCGAGGTCGAACAGTCCCGGCATGTCGTCGACGTTCTGCTTCGTCATGGTGAACCGAAGACTGACGCGCATGCCAACGTCTGTGGCGTTGCGGATGCCCTCAAGCGCGTCCTTGAACGCGCCCTTCGAGCCCCGGAACTTGTCATTGACTTGTTCAAGACCGTCCAGGCTGATCCCGGCGCGAACCATTCCGGCATCGGCAAGCGTGCGTGCTATCTCGGGCGTCATCAGGGTGCCGTTGGAGGACAGGGTCGGTCGCAGGCCGCGATCGGCGGCGTGCTTCACCAGGATCGGCAGATCGAAGCGTTTGATCGGCTCCCCGCCGGAGAAGAGAAGAACCGGAATGCCGTAATCGGCCAGGTCGTCTATAACCTTGATCGCCTGCTCGGTGGTCAGTTCCCCCGGGTAGACCTCATCATGCGACGAGGCGTAGCAGTGGGCGCAGTGGAGGTTACAGCTTCGCGTGACGTTCCAGACGACGATGGGGCGTCGATGGACGGGGGCCGGGTTGGGGTTTTCGGCCTTCTTCTCGCCGTACCGGAGATCGTCCCCGGGGGTTCGTACGTCACAGAGAAGACGCGTAACGCTCAGCAAATCTGGCCTCCCTAGGCTTGTCGTCAGGGGAACTTTACGGCGGCCGGCGACCTGCGATGGTCGAGCGATATCTCGGCGGTGGAAGAGGGATGGATGCGATTCCTCGAACCGATCGGAGTCCATGCATAAACCGGATGCCGCACATCGAGTCTCGCGCCGGGTTATTCGTTGTGCGCGTTTCTTCACACAACCCTCATGAATTGGCTCAGAAGGAGACGGTTTGCGATCTGGCGTTTCTACAGGGACGGCTTCTGGGTCGCATAAACGTGGTGCGATGATGTCCGGCATCGCTTCCGGGACCAGATCGCTCTCCCGATGCGTCTGTAGATCTGACGGATGCTTCATCGCCACACGGCCGAGCTGCATGAAAGAGAGGACGGATGAACTCCGACACGGCACACCCCGGCATCCGACGATTAAGGCTGCTCGGCGCCCTCTGTGCTGCCATCGATCCGCCGGTTGCCGTTGTTCCAGGTGCAGATCGAGTCTTCGACGTGGAACACCAGTGATCCTTCCTCCGAGTCCTTTCGGGCGGACAGCGCCGTCGGCACATCTATGAGACGCAACCACACAATTTTGGCCAGTATGCCCAGGATGACAGTTGTTGGATGGAGCCGATCGCGATACGAAAGTGACGCCGTACTTTACCGCCCCGCGAACCCGCTCGCCAAATAAGGGGCCACCGGTCCTACCCCCAGTCCTTCGACTTCAGCATGCTGAAGTCTGTTGGCACCGGCGTGACCGTGCGCACCACCACGTTCAGCGTCCCCTCGCGGTGCGACACGATCCCGCTGCACAGCAGAATCGCATCGCGCGCCGTTCGGCGTACCCGCTTGTAGACATCCGGCCAGATCACCAGCGGAGCGTGGCCGGTCTCATCCTCCAGCGTGATGAACACCGCTTTCGCCAGTGGCCTTTGCCGACGGATCACGACCCCGGCCACGCGTATCGGCGTGCCGTCCTTCAGATGGCGAATATCGGCGCTTCTCACCACGTCCGGCGGCAGGTGCAGCCGTAATTTCTCCATCAGGTGGCCGCGTGGGTATAACCCGAGCGTGTTGTACTCGCCCTTCATCACATCCCACTCGGACGCCTCCGGCAGCGCCACCATGTCCTGCTCCACCGGCAACTCGAAGGCGAGTTGGCGTCCGACGGGCCGATAGCGCAGCCCAACCTCCCACTTCGTCTCGCGCCGGTTCTCGTCGAGAGGCGTCCAGACGGTTCGCTGTTCCCGTACCACTTTATTAGTGTCAGGGCTCGATGGCAGGGGCACCGGACCCGGCACCTCCAGCACGCCGACCAACGCCGGGGCGCTTGTTGCTACCGCTCGTGATACAAGCGAGTCAAACGTCCCGGCATCCACCAGCTTGTCGAGCGACTCGTGCCTCACGCCGGTGCGCGCCATGAAGTCGGAAACAGACGCAAACGGCCCGTTTGAATCGCGCTCCGCCAGCACCTGGTCGGCCGTCGCAGAGCGCACAGTTGCCACGTGCGCGAAACCCAGCCGCAAGCGTTCATCGTCGATGACCGACAGCTTCCCGCTGCGGTTTGCGTCCGGGTTCAAGACCTGCACGCCGTGGCGCCTTGCGTCCTCCTTAAGTGTCTCCAGGTTATAGAACCCCATCGGCTGCTGGTTGAACAACCCCACGAAGAACTCCAGCGGGTAGTAACGCTTCATCCATGACATCTGGTAGGCGGTGACACCGAAGGCGAAGGCGTGCGCCTCCGGGAACTGGAACTCGCCGTGGAACTTGCTGAATATCTTGTCAGCGGCCTCCGGCGGTACCCCGCGTGCCAGCGCTCCAGTCATGAACTTCTCTCGCCAGAAGGGAATCAACTCTGCCCGGTTGCGTCGGCTGAACGCCCGGCGCATTCGGTCGCCCTCCGCCGGCGTGAACCCGCCGACGTGGACCGCCAGCTCCATCAACTGGTCCTGGTAGAGCGGCACGCCGTACGTGCGTTCAAGCGCTGCCTTCTCAAGCGGGTGGTCGTAGTCCCAGTCGGGTTCGAGGCCGGTATGTCTGCGTATCAGCATCGACACGCCATCGTTGACGCCGACTCCGGGACGGACAGCGCCCACCTCCCACGCCATCTCGAACAGGTTTTTGGGTCGGATCCGTGGAATCGTCTGCATCTGGGCGGCGGACTCCACTTGAAATACGCCGACGGTGTCCGCCCGGTGCAGCATGGCGTACACCTTCGGGTCCTCGAAATCGATGCGCGAAAGATCGACACGCTCCTCCGTGCGCTGCTCGATCAACCTGAGCGCCTCGTTCATCTGCGACAGAGCGCCCAGCGCCAGGAAATCGATCTTCACAAAGCCGGCGTCGTCTGCGCTGTCCTTGTCCCACTGGCAGATGTATCGACCGTCTATGGCGCTGCGCTGGAGCGGTACGGTCTCCGAGAGCGGGCGTGCCGAGAGGATCATGCCGCCGGGGTGCTGCGCCAGGTATTTCGGGAAGCCGCCGAGCTGGAGGGACAGGCGCACAAGGTCCTGCCAGAGCGGCAGGTCTGCACGGTCCCGGTACTCCGGCAACGACCGCATCTCCGCCGGCAGGTCTTTCACACCGGCGTGGCCGTCGACCCGCTTCGTCAGCTTGTCCAGATCGTCCTCGGGTAGCCCGAGCGCCTTGCCGATGTCCCGGATGGCGCCCTTGATTCGGTATGTGGAGATCATGCCGGTGAGCACGGCGCGATCATTCCCCCAGAGCTCGTGGACGCGCAGGATCAACTTCTCCCGGATGTCGCGCGGGAAGTCCAGGTCGATGTCGGGCGGACCGTCCATCTCGGCATTCGGCAAGAAGCGGTCCAGCGTCAGCCCGAACTCCAGCGGGTCGATGTGCGAGAGGCCGATCAGGTAGCCGACCAGCATCGCCACCGAGGAGCCGCGCCCTCGCCCGGGCGGGTTCTCCTCCAGCGGCAGTCCGGGTTCGACCAGCCCCAGGTCTTCCTGCACCTCGCGGGCGATCTTGATGATCTCGTAGTACTGGAGCACGAACCCGGCCAGGTTGTGCTTCTCCAGCAGCGCCATCTCCTCATCCAGCCGCTCCTTGATGGGCGGCGTGACCTCGCCGTACTTGCGGACGGCGGACTCCTCACACAGCTTCCGCAGCCAACTTGTCTGGGAGTGATCGCCAGGAACGTCGTAGTCCGGGAAGTCGTAGACCTTTGCCGATGTGAGGTCGAAATCGCAGCGGTTGGCTATGCGGACCGTGTTCTCTATGGCCTCTGGATATGCGGCGAACAGCGCCGCCATCTCCGACGGTGGCTTCAGGTAAAACTGGTCGTTGGCGCGCCGCTCCCTGTGCGTTTCTTCAAGCGATTTGTTGTGCTGGATGGAAACGAGAACGTCGTTCAGGTGGCTGCGCTCACGGAGGTGGTAGTGGACGTTGTTTGTGGCGACCACGGGGATGCCGAGGTCGACGCCGATGCCCGCCATGAGCCGGTTGCGCTCGGTGTCGCCGAGCACCAGGTTTTGTTGTAGCTCAAGGAAGAAGTTGTCCGCGCCAAACCAGTCCCTGTACTGCGCCGCCAGGCGACGGGCCTCGCCGAGATTACCCGTAAGGACGAGCTCTGGGATCTCCCCGTGACGGCAGCCGGAAAGGCAGATCACCCCGCTTGCGTGCTCTTTAAGCAGGGCAGGGTCGAGCGCTGGAGGAACCCCCTTGGGACCGGTTCGTTCAGAGGGTTCCATGTGCGCCCGAGTGGTGAGCAGGCTGATGTTGCGGTAACCCTCTGCGTTCTCCGCTAACAGAGTCAGGTGGTGGCCGCTCTTGAGTGTGATCTCGACCCCGATGATGGGCTTGATCTTGACGCCCTTCGCCGCCTGCGCAAACTCCATCACGCCGCACAGGTTGTCGTGATCCGTAATGGCGAGCGCCTTTATCCCAAGCGCCTGCGCCTCGATCAGCAGCTCAGAGGTGTGAGAAGCACCCTCCTTGAACGAGTAATTGGAGTGGCAGTGAAGCTCTGCGTAGGAAGGCTGAGGGGAGGTGGCGGTCGAAACTTTGCCCCCTCTCCCAGCGGGAGAGGCCAGATGTTTCAAGGGTGAGGGAGAAGTTGAACCTGGATCAACGCTCGCTCGCGCCTCACGAGCCCGAACGCTAGAAGTACGCCGCTTCTCCATACGCGGAGAACTATCGACAGACTTAGAACCAATCCGTTCCGCGATATCAGCTGTTCCGCCAGGGCCGCGGGGGAGCGCGATGTCTAAATCGCGATAGCCCCCGGCCAGGCTCCTGTGTTCCTTCTTGCGTCTCGGCATAGCCAATCATCGTTGTCCCAAAACCTGCGGCCTACGGCCGCGCGACCCGCCTCCAGACCTCCTCCCTCCCAGGGAGGAGGCTTTCTGTTGTTCCCTCCTAGTGTAGGAGGGGGTTAGGAGGAGGTTATTTCTGGTGGCAACATCCCCTCACTGCCGGAACCACTCGTCTACCGCCAGGTCGTGGAACAGTGTTACCGGGCGGCCGTCGGCGAGACGGGCGTGGAAGTACACCCGCTCTATCTCCTTCTCCGGCCCCCGCCACCACTCGTCGTTGATCTTCCACATGTCCTCGATAGCGGCCACCTCGTTAGACGAAACCGAGAGCGGCATCCCGCGCTTGTCGGCGATCACCGCCACCGTCACCGGGGCGTTTAAGGGCTTAATTGCACGAGCGCGTGCCTGCGTTCTGGGATTCGGGACCATGGCTCTAACTCCCTTACCTGATAGACCGGCGGCGCCGTGCCCAGCCGTGCCTCTAGCTGGCTCACCGCCTCCTGCAACTTCTGATCGCGCCGGACCTCCGTCCACAGCGACTCCTGCCGCCCGGCCTCACCGGTCAGCCCGGAGAGCGTCAGGCGCATGTCCTCTATCGGGCCCGGCAGCGCCAGATCGTCCATCTTTGACTTGATAGAAAACAGGGCTTTAGTCCGAGACCCGGCCGGCTCTTTAAACGCCACCCGAATCGTCCAGGGCGGCCGTCGTAGCACACCCGCCTCCAGCTTCGCCTCGCGTGCGTAGCGGCGTGCGAGCTGCGGGCGGTTGTACGCCCGGGATAAGAGGCTTTCGATCGCCGGGAGGATCATCGCCATGCTGACCGTGGCGTCCGGGAACTCCAGATATTCCGAAACGGCCTCTTCCGTCCGACGCGCCACCAGAGGCCGCTGGTCGATGCCGTTCGACAGGTCCGACACCAGCGTCCCGTCGCCGCCGAACTGCGCCTGCATAGCGCCCGGCGGCAGCGCTGCGATGTCGCCCATCGTGTGCAACCCGAACCCGTGAAGCCGGGTGATCAGCCTGAAATCGACCGGCAACAGCTCGACCGGGAGTTTCGCCAGGAACCGGCCCGGCTCGCCCGTTATCTTGAGGCCGCGCCCGGGTGAACTGGCCGATGCTGCGATGTAGGCCAGCCACTTGTTTTCGCCGACGCCGATGCGGGCGTCGAACTGGTTCACAGCGTTGGACAGCGCCCGGACCACCTGTGCATCGTCCCCGTACAGCCGCTCAAGCCCCCAGATGCCGACGTATGCACGCCCGAGCCCGTAACTTTCAGCGCTTTCGGTGTCGGGCTCGACGTCCGGACAGCGCGCCTCCAGCGCTGTCAAAACCTCTGCGAAGATGCGCCGGTACAGGGGAATATCCGGCTCCAGCAGCGTCACATCTTTGCGTGCGTCTGCCAGAGCCTCGCTGAGCGGCATGCCCCTGGTAAATTTCTGACTGGATGTCCCGGAAGATTTTTGGCCCAATTCCGGCGACCAATCGAGGACGAATTGCGCCCCTTTGCCTACGTTCGCACCGCTTTCACCCACGATGATCACTGGACGGTCGGCCAGCTCAGGCCGGCGGAGCGACTCCACCTGCCACATGAAGTTGGGGATGTGGATGCATGCGACCGCGGCGCGCTTTCCGTCGAGTGTCGGCATTAGAGCAACCAGCCCTGTACTGCCGCTCCATCATCAGAGGGCGCCGAGCGCCGGGGCGAAGCTGCTTGGCCCACACGCGGGTACCCGGCCTGCAGAGAAGGAGATATCGATATATCCCCCGGTCGGGCGATGAGGTTCGTCGTGACCGCACCGACACCGGCCCGCTCCAGCGATTCAAAGAGGCCAGAACCGTACCCAGGGCCATGCAAGGCAGGAGCGCACGCCTCAAGGAAGAAACGCGTCTCGCTTACAGGGAGGTTGGACATCCACTGCGAGAGCTCCGGCAACCGATCGGGACCGAACCACGGCGGGATCTGTATGAGCACAGCGCCGAGAGAGCCCCCAAGCTCGCTCACAGCGCTGAGGAAAGAGGGCAGTTCAGGAGCCGAACTTGTCAGGTCGGGCTCATGCGTGATCTGGCGTGGCATCTTTACCGCGAAGATGAAACCGCTTGGAACCGACCCGCGCCACGTGCGCACGGTTGAGTGCGATGGGATGCCGTAGAAAGTGCGATTGACCTCTACGGCATTAAAGACGCGTGCATACCAGGACAGCCTTCCGCTGGTCGAAAAACCCTTCGGATAGGCCAGCCGACGCCAGTCAGGCCCGGTCCATCCCTGGGGCCCGATAAGCGCCACCCCGCCGTCTTGCCCCTGTCGTTTGTTCCCCTGCTGTGCAGTCACTCCGCCCCCAGAGTTGCTTGGAGCGGTACGTTCGCCGACACCGCTTAGAACATATTAGAACAAATGTTCTAATAGTCAATTACAGTGTGACGGTCTGCTTGTGCCGCGTTCATTTTGTGCGAGAAGGCAACTCTGTCATTCTGGGCCAAAAGCGGAGAAGCTCCCGGCTTTCCGTCCATCCGAATGTCCTTCGGCACAAACCCTTAAAAGCTCAACCCTATCGTCTCCGACAGGTACTCCACCATCGGCGATACGCCGTAACAGGCGTCTGTGTACTCGTCGATGAAGTTCGGGGAGCAGATCTCTTCATCTGTGAAGTGCGACCAGGCGATGAAGTCCTTGCGCTTGATCTCGTCGATCGCCGGGTGTTCCGGGTCGAAGCCACGGGGTGCACGTACCAGCGACTCTCCGGTGACCTCCCATCGGCGTTTGAACTCGCCGCCGGAGGTGGAGTCACGCCATTTGGACGGGCTTGCGGCGATCGCTCCTCGCACCTTCGCCATCTCATCGCGTCCAGGCTTCCACATCCCCGCCGCTGCGCCGGAACCTCCCGGCTCAAGGTGGAGGTAGAACCCCGGCGCGTGGGCGTCCCTCGCCTGCTCGTGCCGGAACTGTATCCCGGCGTTCGTTTTGTACGGGCTCTTGTCCTTGGAGAACCGGACATCTCGGTGGATGCGGAACATCGATCCACCGGACGGCCTCGGATCTGCGTTGAAGAAAAAGCTGATCCCGGACAACCGCGGCGCGAAATCGGCGACGAACTTGAGTACGGGATCGCGTACATCTCGCAGGTAGCGTTCCCGGTTCTCGTTAAACCATTCACGGTCGTTATTCAGCGCCAGCTCGCCGAAGAAATCGAAGAGGGCTGGAGTGAAGTGAGGTTCGCCTGTCATATCGGCAGTGTAAACAAGGGGGACGGTACACTCTGCCGTGCGAGCAAATGGAGTTCGCTTGGAGGGGGAGGTACCCGTGGCATGGCGGAACCCGATGCAACAGGCGATCACATGGTATCGAGTTGCTGCCGGGTATGCCGAGAGCACTGCCGCTATGGCAAACGTCATCGAACGGCTGGCGCTGGGAGTCATGGGCATCATGCCCGGAGCGAAAGCCCTGGATGTGGGAGAAACGGGCGTGGGTAATCAGCCGGATTGTTGGAGGCCGATGGTTCGACCTCTCTCACCCCAACCTTCTCCCACCGGGAGAGGGAGCAAGTGCATGCGGGACAAGAGCACTGCTATGTCATTCCGAGCGTAGTCGAGGGACCTTAATCTCGGCAATGAGACCTGCCAGATGAGGATGGAATCGAATGGCAGAACAACGGACCTGGATGCAATTGGGCCGTATTGGATTCGCTATGCAATTCTGGTGGATTAAGCGCCGGTACGGCGCTAGACTGCGCGGCGTCGGCTCGGTGTGATCATCAGGGGATTTGGGGATCGCAATCTCGTGTGCCGATACACAACGGTGCCCGGTACATAACTTTCAAGGAGCGACTCGATGGCACAGCCCGGCTGGGGAGATATCTACGACGAGCTCGGCGCCACGCCCGTCATCAACGCCATAGGTTCGGTGACGCTGCTCGGCGGATCGCAGACATCTCCTACCGTCAGGGACGCCATGGAGCGCGCCAACGGGGCTTACGTCCCACTGGCCGAACTTGAGGACAAGGCAGGCGGGCTGATCGCCGACATGCTGGGCGTTGAGTCCGCCTACATCACATCGGGCGCGGCCTCCGCACTGGTTCTGTCTACTGCCGCAGCCATGGCGCGGGACAACGACGATTTCGTCGCACAGCTTCCGGACACGACCGGGATGGCGAACGAGATTCTCATCCAGAAGAAGCAGCGCTATCACTACGACCGCACGCTGAACTTCGCAGGGGCGAAGTTGATCGAATACGGAACGGACCAGGGCACTTCTGAGGAAGACTTGGAAGCGGCGATCAGCGGCAACACCGCTGCGCTCCACTACGTCGCTAACGAGAAGATCAAAGACCCGACCGTGCTCACCATAGAGCAGGTGATCGCCATCGCAAAGAACCACTCTCTGCCGGTGATCGTTGATGCAGCAGGGCAGGTGTACCCGACGGAGAACATGAGCAAGTACGCTAAGCTTGGTGCAGACATGGTGGCCTACGGGACCAAGTACATCGGCACGCCGCACTCGGCAGGCATGGTCGTCGGCTCAAAGACCTGGATCGACCGCGTCCGCCTGAACAGCTTCATCTCGTTTGAAGAGCGACGCGTTCGCGGCATCGGCCGGCCGCAGAAGATCGATCGGCAGGAGATCGTCGGCGTTGCGGCTGCGGTGCGTGAGTGGCTGACGATGAACCATGAAGAACGCATCGCCAAACTGGATGTCAAGTTGACGCACATCGAGCGCGCAATCACCGAGATCCCCGGCGTGAAGGTCGAGGCCGACCGTGACCCGACCGGCGCATCGGTGTTCAACCTTTTCCTGACCATCGATGAGAAAGTCACCGGCATTTCTGAAGATGAAGTGGTCGCCCGCCTCAAGGACGGCGATCCGCCGATCTGGACCCGGGTGAACCCGTATTTCGGCGGCATGCAGGTCGGCATGGTCGGGCTGAACGACGGCGAGGAACAGGTGGTGGCGGAGCGACTGGCGGCGGCGTTGCAGGGTTAACGGTGGAATGAATTTCGCGGCAGCCAGCGAGAGTGAACGCCGGACGCAGTGCGCGCACATCCCACGGTCCGGTCATTTCTGAAAGTCAGGAGTATTGAGCGGGTACGAAGACTGGTAGCCAGATCGGGATATACCTTGTGTCTGGGGGGGCCGATGTCCTGAGTCACGGGACTCTCGAACGAGAGCGACGTGCGTACACGCATCTCTTGTGCGAAGGATCAGGTAACCGGTCGCTGCCATCCGCCCAGCAGGTCACGTGTGAGCTGCTCCATGACGCGTGACAAATTGGCGTAGGTCACTATCCCGACCATCGTCCCGGATTCGTCAACGACCGGTAGCCGACTGACGCCGCGCTCGGCCATCACGCGTGCCGCATCCACGGCCTCCATGTCGACGCGCCCGCTGTGCACGGGGCTGCTCATGTGCCTGAAGACGGGGCAATCGTGTGGATCATGGCCGGCGCCGATACAACCCGAGATCATGTCCCAGGTCGTGAGAATCCCCTCGACGGAGTCTTCACGCATCACCACAAGCGAACCAACGCTGAGCTCGCGCATCTGGGCAGCCGCGTTTACGATCGATTGTTCCGATCCGATCGTGTACACCGTGCTGGTCATCAGATCTCTGAGCTTCATCGGCCTGACCTCCTCGTCGGGGCATGCGCGCCGGGCGAGCCTCGCCCCTCCATTCTAGCGGTGACCGTCAGTCTCTTCTTGACCCGCCGTCACGCTGCCCGCCGGCGGGGTGTTCGAACCTCCGTCTTCCTGAGTCGGAAACGAAGAGCCTGTCCTGAGCTTGACTCAGGAATCTCCCGGGTAATCCCCACTCCGACGACAGATCTCTCCATCCAGGGTTGTCTGCCTCTATTAGCTCAACCTTCCGAATCCAGTTCCAGGTTTTGATCTGCTTCTCGACCGCCAGAGCAACTGACACTTCATCCGTCTCGTCGAACCAGGCGAGTCGGTCGGCGTTGTAGCGCGCCGAAAAGTCACGCTCCGTATTCGTCGGTGTTGCGTTAACCGACGTTCAAGGTCGTTCGTTACGCCGGTGTACGGCACTTTGGAACGACCGGTGAGGATGTAATCGTAGTAGCTGCGAGAGCACATTCGGATGGACGGAAAGTCGGGAGTTTCTTCGCTTCCGGCTCAGAATGACAGAGTTGCCTTCTCGAACAAGATGAACGTGGCACACCGTCAGCCCTTCAAAACGCCGAATGGTGGCAGCGACACCCCTTTGTAATCCTGAGTAGGAAACTAGGGATCTCCCGGGTATACAGTTACGCCCAATCAACTGAGCAACATAGGCACGAAGACTGGACGGGGAGGCGCATTTTGGATCTCGAACTCAACGGAAAAACGGCAGTGATAACCGGCGGCAGCCGTGGGATCGGCAAGGCCATCGCACGCGAACTGGCGCTAGAAGGCGTTGACGTGGTGATCGCTTCCCGTGGTGAAGAGGCCCTTGAAGCGACGGCCTCCGAGCTTGCCGCGGAGACCGGTCGTCGCATCATCCCGATAACAGTGGATACCGGCAACGACACGTCTGTAAAGGCGATGGTGGCGCAGGCCAACGAGGCGCTGGGGCACATCGACATCCTGGTCAACAACGCTGCCGTCGTAGGCGGAGGACCGGTTCCTACCCTCTCCGAGATCACGAAGGATCATCTCTGGGCTGACATGAACGTCAAAGTCATGGGTTACCTCCGCTGCGCACAGGCGGTCGCTCCGCTCATGCAGGCGCGCCAGTGGGGTCGCATCATCAACATATCCGGCATGGCGGCCCGGAACGCCGGTTCGACCATCGGCAGCATGCGGAACGTATCGGTGGTGGCGATGACAAAGAACCTGGCCAACCTCCTCGGCCCGGACGGAATCAATGTGACCGTCGTTCACCCGGGGGCGACGAGGACGGAGCGGACCACGGAAATCGTTTCGAATCGCGCTTCGGCCGAGGGCATATCGGAGGCGGAGATAGACGCACAACTGGACGGTGGCAACTCGATCAAACACATGGTTGATGCGCGAGAGATCGCCTACGTCGTCACGTTCCTGGCCTCTCCCAGGTCGATTTCCATCAACGGCGACGTCATCGCCGCAGCCGGTGGTCTTGGACCGGCGATCCACTACTAATTGTGACCCTGCCTGAATGCTCAGAGAAAGAGAGACTCCTAAATGCGGATCGCGATAGGAGGAGATCACTCCGGGTTCCCGATGAAGGGGCCGGTGGTCGATCTGCTCCGTTCCTGGGGCCATGAGGTGACCGACCACGGCACAGACAGCACCGAGCCGGTCGACTTCCCGGACATAGCGCGGCTTGTGTGCGGTGACGTTAAGGCGGGCAGGGTGGAGCGCGGCATCATGGTGTGCGGGACCGGCGTCGGTGCCGCTATCGCCGCCAACAAGATCCCGGGCATCCGCGCCACTTTGAGCCACGACACATACTCGGCGCACCAGGGGGTTGAGCACGATGACGTGAACGTGCTCTGCCTCGGGGTGCAGATCATAGGTCTGAACCTGGCGGAAGAGGTTTTGAGGGCGTTCCTGGGTGCCAGATTCAGCACCGAAGAGCACTTCCGCAGGCGGGTGGAGAAGCTGGGCGAGTTGGAGCGTGACGCGGCGCGTGAGCTGGGCTAAACGGCCTATTCGACTACCGGTAGCGCCTGCAGATAGGCGACCAGATCGTCGATCTCGGTGTCGTTCAAATCGTCTGCCACCGCGTGAGTTGTGCCGGTCCGCAGCACTCTCCTCCCATCATCCTGGTCGCGATCGTCGGACCCGCCGGAACACGCAACGATCAGGGCCAGAATCCCCATCACCCCGACGCGCAGCATCAATATCAGACCGCTGGTGTAGTGCCAACGGACGGCAACGAGAAATTTGTCGTTATGAACAGCCATGTCAACAGCTTGCAAAGCCGGGGGGGAATAACGAATCGCGGTAATCACCTTTCGGGTTGCGCAAACCACCGATGGCCGTGCTCGGTCCGCGTGCGACGCCATTCGTACTCTCCGGAACGTGGCGCTACCCTGTCACGGAACGGCACCCCAAAATAATCACCCGGCAGCGTTCAGGAGTTGCGGTCAAATGGCGACGAAAGCACGCATGGAGTTTGGATACAACCCACCGGCTGGCGATCGCGGGCTCGAAAACATCGTTCCGCGGGATTACCTGGGCGACCTCCACCGATCGCTTGATGTGGCGTCTCAGGGCTTCACATCGCTCTGGGTCTCCGACCACCTGAACTACGCGGACGAGTGGCGGGTCGAGTGCTGGACGCTGCTGACATGGATTGCCGCGCGCTACCCCGGGCCGGAACTCGGCACCATCGTCATGAGCAACTCGTTCCGGCCTCCATCGATCCTGGCGAAGATGGCCGCCAGCCTGCACGAGATGTCGAGCGGCCGCTTCATCCTCGGCTACGGAGCGGGTTGGCACGAGGGCGAGCATACGGCGTACGGCCTCGAATACCCATCGCCGCGACAGCGGATCGAGATGTTTGAAGAGGGCGTGCAGGTCATCAAGGCGATGTGGACCGACTCCCCGGCGTCGTTCTCCGGCCAGCACTACATGATCGAGAACGCTTACAGCGAGCCGCGGCCAGACCCGCTTCCCCCGCTGATGCTCGGCGGTGGAGGTGAACAACTGACGCTGGGCGTGGTGGCGCGCCATGCCGATTGGTGGAACGACGTGTCACGAAGCATTGCAGTGCACCAGCGCAAGCTGGACGCCCTGAGAGGCCACTGTGACGCTGCCGGTCGGGACTACGACTCGATACGAAAAACCCTGACGCACCGCATATTCATCGATCGCGACAACGCAAAAGCCCGTCGCCGTGGGGAGGACTGGGCGTCGGGAGGCGACCAGCGGGCCATCGCCGGAGATCCCAGCGCCGTGATCGAGCAGTTCGAGGAACTGGCGGAGATGGGCTTCGACCTGTGCATCGCGACGTTCCCGGACTTCCAGAGCTTGGGCGATATGAAACTCTTCATGGAAACGGTTGTCCCGGCGTTGGCGTGAAACGCGAAAATCCCGGGACTGGCTTTCGGCCGGTCCCGGGATTCCACGCAATCGCTATTTAGGCCAGATATTACTCCGGCAGGAACGGCACCGTGTACGCCGCTGACGGCATTACGTAGTAGCTCGGATCGCTCACTCCAGAGGCGACCACCTCGTCAAACGCAGTGTCTAACGCCGACTGTAGTGATTCGGCCTTGCGCGCGCCAAGCTCCCCGACGTCCCCGTCTTTCATGTCCGTCACCATAAGCATGATCGGCGCCTTCTGGACGGTGGACAGGGCGGTCTGGCCGTTGATCTCACTCTCCTTGCGGAGCCCGGCGATGATCGCGGAACGAGTTCCGAGCCGCAGCCACTTGGCAAACTGCTCGCCGCCCAGCCCTTCCGAGCAGGGCGTGGTCAGTACGATCCGGCCTGTCGGTTTGACCGCCTGATAGCTGTTGAAAAGCGCTTTGTGGGTCTGAACAAAGTTCTGGGAAGACGCTGATGAGGCGATCACGACATCGGCCTGTTCAGCGATTTTCACCGCAAACAAGTCGTAGGCGAACAGTCGGGCGGCTTCGAACGCGGCGTCCAGGTCACCTGCGAATATCCCTGCGATCTGACCGTCACGATTCATAACCGTGTTGATCACGTAATCCACGTGCGTCAGCTTCGTGGCCTCAAGCAAGTCCTCGGCCACGGGATTGCCGTCCAGACCGCCGATACGCACCGCGGGATTGATGCGGTCGCTGTCCGGGTCCAGGTTCATGGCGTGGTTGTGGGCGATGGTGTCCACGGACGCCACGCCGGGGACGACGGACTTTCGCCCGCCGCCGTAACCGCCAAAGTAGTGCAGTACGGCTGCGCCGGTGGCGATGATGCGGTCCGCCTCATGCACCTGTTTGTTGATCTCGACCTTCGTCCCTCGTGACGTCGTCCCGATGTAGACGTGCGTCGACGGGTCGTGGGCGTCGTGGTTGACCAGCTGGTTCTTAAAGCGTTGGTAAACGTCTTTGCCGAGGACGATCTCCATCTCTTCCGCGTTGGTGGCCCTGTGCGTGCCGGTAGAGAAGACGAACGTGATGTCCTCTTCCCGGATACCGGCGCCGATGAGCCCGTCCAAGAGGGTCGGCAGGATCTCGTCGACGTGCGTCTTTCGGGTTCCGTCCGACACGATGATGGCGACCGTCTCGCCCGGTTGAACGATCTCGTAGATGTTCTTTTCGAGGCCGATGGGTTTCTCGATGGCGTTTCGGATGGAGTCCGTAAGATCGGGAACCTGTGGAACGTCTGCCACTTCCAGCGTCGCCAATTCATGACCGCCCGGGATAGCCGCTTCCATCGAGCCGTTCCCGTACGGCAGGGTCACCCGTTTTGTTGTTCTGACGACCATGGCGAGTCCCTCAATTCTGCGTGTGTGCGTACGGGGTTAGCCCCTGCGTTCCCTGCGGTTGATTCCACGAAGATCAGACCGTGGTTACGTTCCTTGTCGCCACCAGGTCTGAACCCGTGCCGAGGAGGTCCGGGACGATCACGTCTCCGACCTTGATCGGTGCCTCTGCACGGATCCCTTCGATCGCTTTCATTGCCTCTAACATCTGGTCTTTCGGGATCGGCACGTGCGTCTTTACGCTGACCAGCGGCCAGTTGCCGCCGTCCACCGGAACGCTGGTCGTCAGCATCCGCCGTGGGTCGAAAAGCTCGCCCTCGACGTACTCGAACGCCAGCTTGCACTGGTTGTTCTCGACCTTTATGACGCCGTCTTCCTGAGTCCACTCGACGTCACAGGGACAACTGATCGGGCAAACGATGCAAATAAGTGTCGTGTTCAATCTCCAACCTCCACGGTCAGTTCGTTGTTGACGATGCGACGGAAGCGGCCCTTGCCCAGGCGAACGCGGATCATGCCGGCCGGTTCCATGTGGGGCATCCTCAGGCGGCGAACCTCTTCGCCCCCGCTCTTGAAGATGATAGCCCGGTTGTGGTCTTCCTTCCATGAACGCATGGTGAAGTCAACGGAGTCCGTGCCGCTGATGGTGGCTGGCAGCACGTAACGAAGACCCTCGCCGGCCGTGACCTTGATGTCGGCGTCCGGCAGCTTGCCGGTCGTCGCCCAGATGGCGGCCGCGATGCCTGCTTTCTCTGACTCCAGGGTCGCGTAGTCCACCACGTCATGGACTTGAAGTACGTTCCCGCAGGAGAAGATGCCGGGCACGGACGTCCGGAAAGAATCGTCGACGATGGCACCGGTGGTTAACGGGTTCGTGATGATCCCGATCTTGTTTGTAAGTTCGTTCTCCGGGATCAACCCGACGGAAAGAAGCAGGGTGTCGCACTCGACGAAGCGACGGGTTCCCTTCTTCTCGCCCATCTTCGGGCCGACCTCTGCAAGGGTGACGCCGGTGACCCGGGACTTCCCGTGGATCTCCACCACCGTGGTGCTGAGAAACAGGGGGATGTCGAAGTCTTCAAGGCAACGCACCATATTTCCGGCGATGCCGCTCGGCTGTGGCAGGATCTCCGCCACACAAACGACCTCTGCGCCCTCGAGCTTCAATCTGCGGGCCATGATGAGCCCGATGTCGCCGGAGCCAAGGATGACTACCTTGCGCCCGACGGCCAGGTTGCGTACGTTCATGTAGTTCTGCACCGCGCCGGCCGTGAACACGCCGGAGGGGCGTGTGCCCGCGGTGCCGATGGCTCCCCGGGTGCGTTCCCGGCAACCCATCGAAAGCACAACGGATCCGGCCTCGATGGTGCGAAGGCCTTTGTCCGAGTGCACCGTGATGAGGCGGTCTTTCGTCACATCGATGACGTGAGTCTTCAGCCAGGTCTCGACATCACGGTCGTTGACGCGGTCCTCGTAGATCGCCGCGTACTCGGGGCCGGTGAGGGCCTCTCCGAAGACCTTTGTGCCGAAACCGTCGTGTACCTGCTGGTTAAGGATCCCACCAACACGGTCGTCCCGTTCCAGGAGCAGTACACGGCTTGCGCCTGCCGCTTTTGCTTCAGCCGCCGCGGCAAGTCCGGCGGGTCCGCCGCCGATTACCGCAACGTCAGCTACTTCGTGGGCGCTCAATTTGTGGCCTCCACCACCGCCGGGATTTTCCCTTTGCGGAGATCCTCGACACTGCCGAGGAATAGCCAGGAGTCGCCGCCGGTAAGGGTCAACGACTCGGGCGAATGCCCGTTCTCTATGAGCAGGTCAATAATTCGGGGCCCGCAGAATCCGCCCTGACACCGGCCCATCGTGGCTCGAGAGCGATATTTAATGGCGTTCAGTGAGGTTGCCTCCAACCCATTATTAATCGAATCGACGATCTCTTTGCGGGTGACCATCTCGCAACGGCAGATTATTTCGCCGTATGCCGGGTCTTCGCTGATAAGAGCGTCGATCTTCTCCGGGGGCTCGTCGCGGACACGGTCCACGGCGGTCCATTTGCCTTTGAAGTTGCTGTTCTTCTTCGCCGGGATTTTTTCTCGTACCCAGTCCGAAACCTCGTCGGCGATAGCGGGCGATGCGGTGAGACCCGGCGATTCGATGCCGATCAGGTTCATCATTCCGGGCTGTTCGGACACCTCTTCGATGACGAAGTCGCCGAATCCGCCGACCTTTGACGGGACCAGCTTTGGCCTCATCCCGGAATAGGCGGTGATCACGTCCCTCGGGCTGAGCCCGGGCAGGAATTCGGAGGCTTCTTTAAGCAGTTGCCTTCGGATCTTTGCCGTGGTGCGAACGTCGTCCGCATCGTTCGTGTAATCAGCAGATGGCCCCAGCAGGATGTTGCCGTCGGTGGTCGGCGTGATGTGCACGCCCAACCCCGCTCCGCCCTTCGGCGGGACCGGGTAGACCATGCTGTTGATAAGACCGCCAACCCGCTTGTCCAAGATCACGTACTCGCCGCGACAGGGCCAGATGCGCCACCGGGTGATGCCCACCATACGGGCGATCTTGTCCGAGAAAAGCCCCGCAGAGTTGACGATCAGCGCCGCGTTCACGGTGCCCCCCGGGATCGTTATCTGGAAGTCGCCTTCATCGCCGCTGATGGCGGTCACGGGCGAGTTCAACATGTACTCGACGCCGGCCTCGGCGGACGACTCCGCCAGGGCGATGTTGAGGGAGTAGGGGCAGGCGATCGCCGCAGTAGGCACATTCAAAGCGGCGGCGCCGGAGATGTTCGGCTCCATGCGCTTGAGCGTGGAGGAATCGATGATCTCCAAGTCCGGCACGCCGTTGGCGACGCCGCGGGCCATCAACGACTCAAGGTCAGCCGTCTGATCTTCCTCCAGCGCAACGATGACCTTGCCGACCCGGTCAAACGGTACGTCAAGGTCTTTGCAGTAGTCCTCAAATATCCGAGCGCCGGCGACGTTAAGCGCCGCTTTTCGGGATCCGGTGGGTACGTTGATGCCGGTGTGGACCACGCCGGAGTTCTTGCCGCTGGTTCCACGGGCGACATCTCCCGCCCGTTCCAGCACGGCTACGCTGAGTTGGTAACGGCTGAGTTCTCGGGATATGGCGCAACCCACAACGCCGCCGCCAATGATGGCGACGTCAAACTTATCTGACATGCGATTCCTCTCCCTGGAGCGGTAACAGGGCAATCAGTGTGTAATTCACGATGAACGTCGTAGAGAAAACGGTACTCGCTGATTCATGAGGAATGCATGAAGAATCGGCCTGCCCGGGAACGTTTGGTGGCCCGATAGGTGATCAACTGGCCGCACGTTTCTCCATGAGCGCGTCGGCCACTTCAACGGCGGTAGCTGAATCGGGCGCGTAGCCGTCCGCTCCAACCTGGTCCGCGTAGGCCTGGTTGACCGGCGCTCCGCCGATCATCACGCCGACCCTGGCGCGAACCTCAGCCTGTTTAAGGGCTTCGATCGTGGAGTTCATCATCGGCATCGTCGTCGTGAGCAGCGCGGACAGCCCTATCAGGTCAGCCCCGCCGTTTTCCACCGCGTCTACAAACGCCTCCGGGGCGACGTTTGCGCCGAGGTCGTTGACTTCGTACCCGGCCCCCTCAAGCATCATGCCGACCAAGTTCTTCCCGATGTCATGCAGGTCCCCGCGCACCGTGCCGATGGCCACCCGGCCTTTTGGTTCGACACCGGTTTCCGTCAGGAGGGGCCGGACCAGGGCAAGACTGGCCTTCATGGCGCGTGCGGAGATCAGTACCTCAGGCATGTGGTATTCAGCGGCTTTGAAACGCCGGCCGACCTCGTCCATACCCGGGATCAACCCGGTATCGATGATGTCTGACGCTTCCACGCCGGAGTCGAGCGCCTCCTGCGTCCATGTTTCGGCGCCCTCGTTGTCACCGCTGATGATCATCTGTGCCAGATCGTCGAAGTTCATGGGATTTGTCCTCACTTAACGCGCCCGTTCAACCGGGCGCCGCCGAGAAAGTTAGCTAGCGGTCGGATAGACGCCGTACTCCTCAACCATCTCGCCTACGCGACGCATGCGCGAGATCATCGATGAGGGCATGGCATTGTCGGCTATTCCCAAAATGAATGCGTTGCCAGGGGAGATGGCACGGAACAGGTCTTCCATGTATTCCTCGAACTCCTCCTCCGATGTGCTCTCCTCAAGGAGAACGGAGGGCAGTCCGCCCCAGATGATCATCGAGTCGCCCCAGCGCTGTCGGGCGGTGCGAAGACTCAGAGGAACCATCGGGGATGTGATGAAGCACTCCTGCATGTCGTAGCCGGAGTCCTGCAACTGGTCCAGGATCTCCAGGCTGTCGTTATCGGCGTGCTGCGCCACCGATTTACCGTACTTATGCACGTAATCGGTGAACTCTTTGACGTACGGGGTTATGTACTGGTCGTAATAGGGCGCCGGCGTCGTCTGCGACGCGAAGTGTGCGCCGTGGAGCAGCAGCCGTGCGGGAGACTCAGCCACCACGGGCCACATGCGCTCCCTGTACACGCCCGCGATAGTGTCCAGAAGGCTCTCGACCTGCGTTGGGTTGTCGAAGAGGTCCAGATAAGCCGTCTCGTATCCGGAGAGATCGCCCAGGTAGTGGTGGAACGGAACGTCACCGATGGCGACCATCGGAAGGCCGTCGTCGCCGACGTCACGGTCGTAGGCCTCGTACTCCTCGTAGCAGGGATACCACTCCATGTGTTCGAAGATATGCATCACGGCGTCATAGTCGTCCGGCCCTTTGAGCATCTTGTCTACGACGAGCGGCTGAATTCCCACCGCGTCCAGCTCTTCGGTCCTTTGTGCCGTCTGGCTCACGGTCCCGTAGGGCGTGATGTACTCGGTGGTGGTGAGCAATCCGTGTCGGCGGACGATCGTGTCCACGCCGCGGATTCGCGTTGTGTAAACGCGCCCGGTCCGTGCCGGGTTGCCCATATCCAGGTCGGCCCGTATCTCGCCCAGGCGCATGTCTTCGTACTCGGCCGGGAGTGTACCCACGAGGCGTTGCGCCAGGTACCAGATCTCCATCCGCGGGATCCACGGGATCCGGTCCGGGCTCTTGCCATCCAGGATCGCCAGCAGACGTTCTCTGTTCGTCATCATGTGTGTGGGCCTCGTTTCTTAAATCGATTCGCGCACGGTGTCGTACATCGCGACGACGTTCTCTGGTGGCACTTCTGACTGGATGTTGTGAACGGAAGCAACGACGTAGCCGCCGCCGGAGCCCAGATCGCCGATGCGGTCACGTACCTCTTGAGCGACCTCTGCCGCCGACCCGAACGGCAGGACTTTCTGCGTGTCTATCCCGCCCCAGAAGCAGACGTCTTTGCCGTACTCCGCCTTCAGCGGACCCGGCTCCATGCCCTGTGCATTGGTCTGCACGGGGTTAATCACGTCGACGCCGCAATCGATGATGTCGGCCAACAGTTCCCTGATGGAGCCGTCGCTGTGCATGATCACCTTGGCGTCGGTCAGGCTGTGCAGAGTACCGACGAAACGGGCGTGGTGTGGCTTGATCATCTTTCGGTAGAGATCGCCACTCAGATACGACTGCGTCTGGATTCCCATGTCGTCGCCGAAAGCCACGCCATCCACAAGATCCCCGACCTCGTTCAAGGCTGTTGTGGCTATCCCGCAGATCGTGTCCGTGACGCGCTCCTGGAGCGCCTCGGCAAACGCCTCGTTGAGCAGCAGGTCTTCCAGCAGCTCCGTGAACCCGCGTAGACGCTGGGAAAGGGCGAAGGTGCTGTTCGGAAGGTTGAGGACGATGGCGAAATCCGTGTTATCCCTGAGCTCCTGGACCCGCTTTCGCAGCCCTTTGACACGCCCGGGGTCGTCCGGCACGGGCCAGTCGATCGAATCGACGGCCGAAATCCCTGGGTCAACCAGGCTTTGTAGTGGCCCTTCAACGTTGATGTCTGGAGCCGTGAAGAAAGCCTTCTCCCAGCGGACGCCCCAATCGTCGATGTAGGTCATCTCATCGATGCGTGCGCGGGGCCGCACGTTGGGCTGGCTCAGGTGCGCCGGCCGGACATCGATATCGAACCGTTGCAGCACCTCCTCGCTGGGGACGACAACCTGGCCCTCCCCGCGTGTGCCCTCGACAAGCTCCTCGGGTTCGATCCCCAGGTGCGCCAGCAGGGCGACGTAAGCGTCCGGGTGGATCTGCGTGGCCGGCCCGCCGCCGAAGTCCATCGGCGTTCGGTCCGTCTCCTCGTGGTTCAGCGCTTTGACGACGCGCTCCCTGTGGGTCATAGACATCGGCGTGTCCTCTCTTTTAAGGCGGGGGGGCGGGCGCGAACGCCCGAAGATGTAACATTTGTCATGTCGCGGGTATCCGCGCCGCTGGCTGCAGGAATACGTTCCCCATGTTCTCCCCCGACCCCGCGTCTGGAACGATCACCCGCGTCGATGTCGAACTGGTGCCCGACGACGTATGGCGCTGTCTCGGACCGGCCGGGGGCGCACGAGAGCAACTGGCCGACGACATTGAATCGGCGATTATGGAAGCCTCGAGCTTGGCCGAGCCGGCCTCGGTCAAACGTGAACTGGCTGTCAGCACCATCGGCCGGGGTGTGGTCGAGTTTGACGGCGGACTGTCCGTTAACGGCCCGATGCTTCCCCACCTGATGGAGGGCGCTCAGGGTGCGGTGTTCCTTGTCGTCACGGCGGGCTCTGAAATCGGTCATCGCGTGTCCGAGCTCTTCGCCGACGACAAACCCCTGGAGGCGATCGTGCTCGATGCCGCCGGGTCCGCTATCGCCATGAATGTGCAGTCCCGAACGGTCAGCGAGGTCGCCGACGAGCGAAAAGGGGAGGGCTACCAGGTCGGGCCCTGCCTGGTGCCGGGCAACGAGTACTGGGACCTTGAAGGACAGCGCACCGTTTTCGGCGCGCTGCCGGCAGGTCAAATAGGCGTCCGGTTGCTCGATTCTTTGCAAATGGATCCCCAGAAATCGCAAAGCGCACTGGTACCGTTCGGAGAAGAGCTCCGAATCCTTGACGACCCAACCACTTCCCCGTGCAGTAGCTGCAAGGCGTTGCGCTGCCCGATGCGCCTCGAGCCATATAAAGCGAACGAAGCGAGCTGGGACACCGGAATCCACTCCTGACCGAATATGGGCAAGGAGCGTCGGTTACCTGATTCACGCCGGTTGCTCATCCGCACGATAACTCATTTGCACGATAAGACGCAGGCCCAAACGGGAGCTAGTTGAACGGGCATGAGGATTTCGTGAGAGCGCCGGACGACGGCATGAGGGGGCTATGACGGAGATCGGTAACGTGGCGCCCAGACTCCCGGCCGATCCTGGCGGCTACGCGCTGATGTTTCGGCTGGATAAACCGATCGCCGTAAAACCGGGGAAACTGGGGATCGCCGAGCTGTCTGCGGGGCAGTATCTGTATCTGGGTAGCGCTTTGTCCGGCATGAGGCCGCGCCTCGCTCGCCACCTGAGACGCCGCAAGAAACGCCACTGGCACATCGACGCGCTGACCTTGTCGGTGCGGCCACATGAGATCTGGTGGGTGGCGACGGACACCCGGTTGGAATGCGACTGGACCACCACCGCACTGGCAGGTGCCGGCGCAAGCACTCCGGTACCGGGCTTCGGCTCGTCTGACTGCCGCTGCAAGTCGCACCTGGTACACCTGAAAACTGGGGCGGTGCTCGAACGCGTCTACGAGGGCATCGTCGGGGTCAATCCAGAGGTGCATCGGCTGAGAGTACCAACCCGGCTAACCAAACGATTTCTCAACACCCCGTAGGGGTGGCGTTTCCCCCGCCTGTTGCGCGAACACCCTGCATTCCCCCAGCTGTCATCCTGAACTCGATTCGGGATCGGACACGAGCGCCGCATCGTCGTCATTTGAGCGAGACCGTCCGCGAACGCGGGCCGGATGTTGAGAGGAGTCACCGGACGCGGTTAAGAACAGATCCTGACTCAAATTCAGGGTGACAATGCAAACGTTGACGCGTGACCACGCCCGCCGTCATGGAACACTGTAGGGGCGTATGGCGATACGCCCGCGCGGTTAACTCACCACGCCCGTTACGCTAGCGACCGTTTCCCGTAACCCTCCGGCGCGGTCACCAGATCACCCTCGGCGAACCGTTCCACACGGAACATCGAGATGTCCGCCACGTCTGTCTCGCCGCCCAGCACCACGTCGGACAAAATCCGACCCACGGCCGGACTGAGCTTGAACCCGTGACCGCTGAACCCGACCGCCACGTGCAGCCCCGGAACCGCCTGAACAACGCCGAGCGCGGGTTGGAAGTCTGGCGTCGTGTCGTACACGCCGGTGTAGCCCCGCCGGTAGAGCGCATCCACTTCGGACGGAAAGCGGCCGGCGTACCGGGCGGTGTGACGGTTTATAGATGACGGCGGTGGCTGCTTGTCGGTCTCGATATCGTGATCGACCTCGCCCTCAAGCGGGTCGTGATCGCCAAGGAGTACCAGTTCCGTGCCCTCCGGCCGGTAGTAACCATTCTGGATGTGGTCGGAGATGACGGGGTGTGGCGCCCCGAACCCGGCGCTACGCTCGACCACGGCGATGCTGTGGCGCACCGGCTTGATCGGGAACTCCACCCCAAGTGGCTGCAGCAAGGCGCTGGTCCGGTACCCGGACGCCATAACCACCGATCCGGCGTCGATGTCGCCCGCGTTCGTTGTGACCCGAACAGACGACCCGCCACCTGCTTCCACACCCGTCACCTCGACGCCCATGCGGAGGTCCGCACCGGCGTTTCTGGCCGCGGCGGCAAACGCATTAGCCGTGCTGGACCCGTCGGCGTGGCCGGAGTCCGGCTCCCAGCATCCCGCGACCGCGTCGTTGAGGGAGAGTCGTGGCTCGATATCGGTGATCTCCTCCAGCGACAGCATCGTGGCGTCGATCCCCAGACCACGTTGAATGCCGACCACCCGGCGCGCCGCCGGCACGTCTTCCTGTGGCAGAACAACCAGAAACCCGACACGCCGGAACCCGGACTCGCCGCCAACCTCGTCCGCAAAGTTCTCAAACATTCGACGCCCGAACAGCGCCATCTTGATCAGCGATTCGTGGGTGTAGTGCATCCGGACGATAGCGCTGGACCACCCGGTTGCACCTGAAGCGATACCGGTCTTCTCAAGCAGGACCACACGCCCGGCTCCGCGTTTGGCAAGCTGCCATGTGATGCTCGTCCCGATGCAACCACCGCCAACCACAACAACGTCAGCCGTTTCCGCCATATGTGTGTCTCCGATGTCCGACCGGGTGTATATGCAACAGCTAGAGTCACGGTAATCGTGAAAAGTCGACGGGACGAGGGCAAGGTCTGCATTGCGATATCCCCCTCCTCGTCCGCCAATCTCTCATTACGTCGCCGCCGCGACCGGCCGACTGGTGAACCTGCTGATTTCGATCTTGTCGCAACTCAAGATCGACTGATTACGGCACCGGCTCTGATAGCGCAGTGCCTGTAAGTCGGAGCCTACATGATGTCGAGTCACAATAGCGGCATTTAGCCTCAGGGTCACTGTGAATAGGCACTGGGTGCGGTGTTCCTGATGCCGGAATACGGAATGAACTTTCGGCGGCACTGACATTTGATCTGCGCCACGCCTTCCACCTCCCAATCATGCCTAATGCTGCGTTATCCTCCCAGGGCTTTCCGTTTACACACGACCCACCATTGGAGGAGCGCCCCAGATGCCGTTCGAGAAGATCATCTCCGAGACGACGCCTGAAGGGGTGCTCATCCTCACGATGAACGACCCGGACACCCTCAATGCGCTGGGCGAGCCGCTCATGCCGGAACTGGAGTCGGAGGTCGACCGTTTTGCGGTGACCAGAGATCTCCGGGTACTCGTTATTACAGGCGCGGGCAGGGCGTTCTCTTCCGGGGCGAATGTCCGCGGGTTCCAGCGCCGCATCAACGACGCTGACGCGGCGGCGGAAGAAGCGCCTGAACAACGGGCCACCTCCTGGCAACAGCTGGATCCCGACTACACATCACGTGAGGCGCTAGGTGCGAAGACAGGCCCGCCGATCGTGCCCAAGCTCCACAACCTGCACAAGCCGTCGTTCGCCGCCGTCAACGGCCACGCCTATGGCCTCGGCTGCGGCATCGCACTGTCTTGCGACATCAGGATCGCTGGCGAGAGTGCTCGTTTCAATGAGGCGTTCATCCGCAACGGGCTGGTCCCAGCAGACGGCTCGGCCTGGCAACTGCCCAAGCTAGTCGGCATGGCAAATGCCCTGTGGATGCAGTACTCCGGTGAACCGATCGATGGCAACGAGGCGTATCGCATGGGGCTCGCCAACAAGGTCGTGTCGGACGAGGTGCTGATGGAGACGACGATCGAGATGGCGACGAAGTTGGCCCGCGGGCCGGTGTATGCCATGGGGATCGTCAAGCAGTTGATCCACCAGGCCTACCAACAGGACCTTGCCGAGCACCTTCCTCTGGCGTCCCGTGGGCAGGACCTCACTCGGACGACGTTCGACCACAAGGAGGGCGTGGCCGCGTTCCTGGAGAAGCGAAAGCCTGAGTTCAAGGGCTATTAGGGGGCTGTCGGGAGAGTGGGCTATTCCACGGATGCCTCACCCTTCCGGCAGGCGGAAAGGCAGGCTCCCGCCCCTCTCCCGCGGGGAGAGGGGTATACATGGAGCAGAGTTGCCAGAGAGGTTCAAAATAACATGCCCGGACCGTTGGATGGCGTTCGAGTTCTCGAGTTCTCGCAGATCGTGGCGTTGCCGTTTAACGGCGCAGTCATGTCCGACCTGGGCGCTGAGGTGATCAAGGTGGAGCCGCTCACCGGCGACCCGCACCGCAACCGCGGCACAGTCATGCCGAACGAAGGAAAGCGTTTCCAGTCGCTTAACCGAGGCAAGCAAAGCGTCGCCGTTAATCTGCGTGATGCGCGCGGGCTCGCCTTCATTCATAAAGTCGTCCCGACCGTAGACATTGTCACGATCAACTTCCGGCCCGGCGTTTCTGAGCGACTGGGGATCGACTACGAAACGCTCAAGAAACTTAATCCCGGGCTGATCTACTGCGAGATCACCGGCTTTGGCAACAGCGGCCCGATGGGCGACCGCGGCGGCACCGACATCGTCGCTAACGGCTACAGCGGGTTGATGATGGCGGACATGAAGGTGGATGCGCACGGCCAGCCCGCAAACATCAGCGCGATCTCACTGGCCGATTACTGCGCCGGGTTCTCGGCGACCGTCGGCATTACCTCAGCGCTGTACCACCGGGCGATAACAGGGCAGGGCCAGAAGATAGAGACGTCTCTGTTGCAGGCGGCGATATCCGTGCAGGACACGGTCGTCATGCGGGAGCCTGTGCACGACGCGACGCTCCGGGATCCCATGGTGAAAGAGATCGCTGAATTGCGAAAACAGGGCGCCGACTACCCGGAGATTCAGGCCGCCTATGTGCGGGGTCGTGGCGCATCGCGCGTGGCCGCACGGGCCTACTACTCCACTTACCAGGTAAGGGACGGCTCGATGGTGTTGGGGGCGCTAACTCCGGCGAACCGGGCGGCGGCGCGGATGGTATTAGGGGTAGCGCACGACCCGAGTGACGAGCCTGATTTTGATGAGTCGCGGCAGGAAAGCATGGAGCAGGCAACCGCTTTGCACGCCGAGATGCGGGCCACGCTGCGTACACGAACGCTGAAGGACTGGCTTGAGGCGTTCACGGCCGCCGGCGTTCCCGTTGCGCCGGTCAACATGCCGGAGGAGATGTCGGACGACCCCCAGGTCGAGGCGATGGGTTTCATGCGGGAGCTTGAGCATCCGCTATTCGGTCCACAACGCCTGGCCGGCCCCGTAGTCTCCATGTCCGAAACACCGACCGATATCAGAGGCGTATCGCCGGGACTTGGTGCGGATACAGAGTCTGTGATGCGCGATGCCGGGATGACTTCAGAGGAAATCGAAGAAATGCGCCGGGACGGTGTGATCCTCTAGGCCCGCGTTCCCGGACATGGTAGGGGCGGCTGACTATCCGCCCTGAGGGTGGGCTAATCGCCCCCCCCCTCAAACGCTCGTTACGCGACCGCGTCCACAAACGGTGAAATCTTCTCGAAGTTCCCGCCCACGATCTCCTGCGCGTCAAGACCCAGCCAGTCCTCCAACAGGTCCGTGTAAAGGCCACGGAAGTCGAAGTTGTACGCAAGATCGCCCTCGATCAGGCGGCCGACGTCCAGCGACGGGTACTCGGAGTAGTGGCCGCCCTTGACGGCGTCGCCGATAACGAACGACACGCCGCCGGAGCCGTGGTCGGTTCCGTTTCCGTTGTCCTTGACCCGGCGGCCGAACTCGGAGAACACGAGGATCGTGACCTCGGGGCCAAGATCGTGCTCTTCAAGATCCTGGTAGAAGGCGCGGAGCCCGGTCGAGACCTCTTCCCACAGCCCTCGTTGCAGCGTCACCTCGTTGGTGTGCGTGTCCCAGCCGCCGGAGACGGTGTAGAAGACGCGGGTGCCGAGGTCGGCAAAGTGGACCTGTGCAACGCCCTTAAGTGCCTGTGCGATCGGGTTGTCCGGATACTCGACCGTCGATTCGTACAACTTCGGCGCCTGCTTGAGGATGTCTGCGCCTTTGAGCGCGTCCAGCCCGGTCTTGCCCAGGTAGTCCATCACCATGCCGCTGCCGACGCCCGGCGTGTAGATGCGGCTGAACGCGCTCAACGCCTGCTCACGCTGCGCTGCGCCGGACATTCCGGTGAGGAGGCCGTAATCCTCAAGGTTCCCGACGGAGGCCACGGGAACGCCCGGCGCGGCCAACGCCCTCGGGAGGCCGTTGCCAAAGTTCACGGCGGTCACGACGTTTGAACCGGACGGGTCCAGTTGCCGGACGGCCTGGCCGAGCCAGCCCTGCTCGCCGACCCGGTCCGGTGTAGCCGTGTGCCAGATGTCCATCGAACGGAAGTGTGATCGACTGGGAGTTGGGTAGCCGATGCCGTGGATGATGGCGACGCGCTCCTGGTCGTAGAGCTCTTTGAAGGCGCTCATGCCCGGGTTGAGGCCAAGCCCGTTGTCCAGTGGGATCACCTCATCTTCGGTGATCCTGACGCCGATGCGCGCGTCCCTGTACCGGGGGTCTTCCCACGGGACGATGCAGTTCAGGTAGTCGTTGCCGCCCGAGAGCTGGACGATCACCAGCACCTTTTCTCTCTGCTTCGCCATCGTTTCCTCCGAATTGGGCATTAAGTTCCGTCGTATTTACCGGGATCGGTCACGGCCATGACCGGTGTCCGGATGCAATCGTAGCTCCATCGTATATGTGGCGCGTCGTTTTTTAAACCGTTTCGTAGATCTGGAATCGGTGTCTGGCGGTTTCCAGGACCAGCAACCGATCATCTTTGTACAGCGCCAGCGACACCGGAACCCAGAAGTAGGGCTCCGTGCGTGCCGACACCTCGTGCGGGTCGTCCACATCCAGCTTCGGGTACGGGTTGAACGACTCGCGGGCACGCTTCTCATCGGCGTTTGCGTCGATGTATTCGGCGGCCCACGGGCCCAGATCGGCCTGACCACGTGCGCTCGTCTGGAAGTTCCAGTCTTTGTCGAACACCTGCACCCGCTGGTTCATCCAGTCGGCGACGTAGATGTAGCCGTCACCGTCCACGGCCACGGCGGATGGCCGATTGAACTGGTCTTCGCCATCGCCCGAGGCGCCGTAGGCGTCGATGAAATCCCCGCGTTTGGTGAAACGTTGGATCCTGTCGTTGCGCCAGTCGGCCACGTAGGTCGTTCCATCCGGGGCAATCGTGATGCCCCAAGGGTAGTCGAACTCACCATCGCCGGCTCCATTACGGCCAAATGAATCTATGAAGTCGCCGTCCGGCGTGTAGCGCTGAATCCGATGATTCTTGTGGTCGACGATCAACAGGTTGCCGTCATCGTCGAACGCCAGCCCGGAGGGGCCATCGAACTCGCCCGCGCCTGAACCCGCGCTTCCCCAGTGACTTACGTACTTGTTGTCGGTGTCAAAGATCGTGATCCGCTGCAGCTTTTCGTCGGCAAGGTACAGGCGATCATTGGGGCCGAACGCGATCGCGGTCGCCCATTGGATCTGGCCGTCCCCGGTGCCGTAACTGGAGAACTCACCGTGCCAGCCGTGTTCGATATCCGTCACGCTGATGCCCGTGCCGTTCAGCGAGCCCTGGCCGCTGCGGCTCAGCACGTAAATCCGGTCGTCGCTGCGAACGGCTATATCAACCGGAAAGTGATAGCCCCGCCCGCCCTGCGCCGCGCCGAACCCGTTCGTCTCAAGATATTTCAGGCTTCTTCGTGTCCCGGTTGTCATTGGTTTTCTCCCGGAAGCGCCCCAGGACTCTCAGGGAGCGCCGCGCTGGGCGTCATGCCAGCTGGTACTCGCGTGAGGAGACGATCAGTTGAAGCAGTGACGTGATCTTGCCCGCTCCGTCATCGGTCGAGGCGTCCACATCGCCCTGATCGCGAGCAAACGTCACCAGTCCCTCAAGCGTATCGTCGCCCACCTGTAACCTGCCCACCAGATCCAGGCAGTCGTCCACGAGCGCTTCGGGCTCGACGTTCCCCGGTTCGTGGCGTTCCGCGATACGAACGATGATTGATTTAATGCCCCGCTTTTCTGGATCGCCGACGGTATCGCTGGCAAAGTTGATCCGCTGGACCATCGAGCCGGTACTGATCCAGTCATCGCCTCCCATCCAGCCCTCCACGCTCGCCGGCCCAAGTAGCTGCTGCCCCATGTAGGTGCAGGCCGCTGTCGCCTTGTAAACATCGTCCGTCGGCCAGTCGAAATCGCCAGCCAGTCGCAGAGTACCGACCACGATCTCGACCGGGCTCTTGATCCGGGCGAACCGGGTTGACTCGGCTTTGAAGATATCGGACGCGAACATCGCCCGGAGCATCGCCCCTATGCTGTAGTCGTTGGCGAAGTAGGCGTCCACCATGATCTGGATGGCCTCGGGGTCTTTGGGCTCCTCGAACGGCCACTGCGGGACGGGGAACTCGTCGGCGACAAAGTGGTGATACAGGTGTCGTGCGATGAAACGCGGCGTCGCCGGGTTCTTGCAGATGATGTCGATAATGTCTTCGCCGTTGAAGTTCCCGGTCTCGCCCAGAAACGTCTTTTCGCCGTCGTCGTGATCCGACTCGTCGTACTCGTACTGCCACGCTATGTAGCCGTACGGCCGGAGAGTGTTGTTCCGCATCTTCGTCGACATGTAGGGCATGTTGGCGATCGTCCACCCGGTGAACGCCCGCGCACACTCTTTGACGTCTTCTTCCGTGTAGTTGCCGACGCCCATGGCGAACAGCTCGAGGATCTCCCGCCCGTAGTTCTCGTTCACGGCGTCCTTGTGGTTGTCCTGATTGTCCAACCACAGGATCATCGCCGGGTCCCGGGATAGCTGGATGAGCAGTTCCCGGAAGCTGCCGAGGCCGTACTTACGGAACATCTCGATTTGACTGATCATGACCTTGCCCTGGATGACCTTCGTCTGACCCGTGGCGAACACACGATGCCAGAACAGGGCGATCTTCTCTTCAAATGGTGCCTTCGTGGTCACCATCCGGTACATCCAGAACGACCCGGAAGACGGCGGGATGCGGAGATCAGATTGATCGGCGTGGTACCGGCGTATCAGGTCTACGGGCAGGGCATCCGCGTCGCCGGGGTTAAATAGCTTGTCGAGCGCACCCTCGTATCCAAGAGCGGCATACTCCTCAAGCTCATCACGTGTCGCACCGAACCCGGTGCGGCGCAGTAGATGCGCTATCAGATCGAAATCGGTTCCGACGTTCGTTACGGTACTCATGTGGCAGCCTCCCACAAGTGTCCCCCCAAACATTCTGAGAATGGCTGAATTGTACCGGGTACGCGGAATCCTCGTGCGGAGTTGGACGAAAACCGTGGCTGTCTTAACTGATTAATTACGGAGACGCGACCGAAGTAGTGCCCCGGTCAGACCTTTTCGTAGATCTGGAAACGGTGTCGCCCGGTCTCCAGCACCAGCAGCCGGGAATCGTCATACATCGCCACCGAGACCGGGTCCCAGAAGTAGGGCTCGGTCCTTGACGACACCTCGTGCGGATCGACCACATCGAGTTCGGGGTAGGGGTTGAAACTGGCCCGGGCGGCTTTCTCATCTGCGTTGGCGTCGATGTATTCGGCGGCCCATACAGAGAGTTCGCCCGCGCCACGGATGCTTGTCTGGAAGTTCCAGTCATTGTCGAACGCCTGGACGCACTGGTTGCCCCAATCCGCCACAAAGATGTTCCCGTCATTGTCCACCGCGACGTTTGAGGGACGGTTGAACTGGCCCTCACCGTCTCCGGAACCACCCTGGGAATCGATGAACTCGCCCTGATGCGTGAAGCGCTGAATGCGGTCATTGCGCCAGTCAGCGACGTAAATTACCCCATCCGGTGCGACGGTAATGCCCCAAGGATAGTTGAACTCGCCATCGCCACTCCCGCCAGAACCGAACGAGCTGAGGTATTCGCCCTCCGGCGTGTAGCGCTGTGCACGCTGATTCTTGTCGTCCACAACGAGCAGGTTGCCATCGGTGTCAAAAGCGATACCGGACGGTCCGTCAAACTCGCCCGGGCCGGAGCCTTCGGCCCCCCATTGGGCCACGTAGTTGTGGTCGGGGTCGAAGATCGTGATGCGATTCAGGATCTCGTCGGCCATGAACAGCCTGTCGTTGGCGTCGAACGCGATCGCCGTCGCAGAAATGAACTGCCCCGGATCCGTCCCGCGACCCGAGAACACCTCGTACCAGGTGTGCTCGATGTCGGTGACCTTGACGCCGTTGCCGCCTTGGATAGCATCGCCCCGGCTGAGAACGTATATGCGTCCGTCGCTTCGCACCGCAATATCGACCGGCAGGTAGTACCCGCGCCCGCCCTGGGCCGCTCCGAATCCGTTTGTATCCAGATACTTGAGGCCGAGCCGGGCTCCTGCTTCAGTTGCCATTAATTCGCTCCGTGAGGCCCAGCCGGGCCCGAATTGGGATAGGACTGCCAGATAGAAGCCAAAATAGAATCAAGGACTAGATCAACTGGTATTCGCGGGTGGACACGATCAACTGGAGGACCGAGGCGATCTTACGCGCCCCTTCGTTCGTGCGGGGATTGATCTCGCCCTGCGCCCGGGCGTAGGTGAACAGCCCTTTCCGGGTGTCGGGTTCGACCTGTAGCGCGCCCAGGAGTTCCAAGCAGTCATCGACTAAAGCCATCGGCGCCACTTCCCCGACGGGATGCCGTTCAGATACGCGGTCGATGATCGCCTTGATGCCCTTCTTCGTAAGATCGCCCATCGCGTCGCTGGCGAAGTTGATCCGCTGCACCATTGAACCGGTACTGATCCAGTCTTCGCCGCCCATCCAGCCTTCGACGCTGACCGGGGCCAGCAGAGCCTGCCCCATGTAGCTGCAGGCGGCCGTCGCCTTGAAGATGTCCTGGGTCGGCCAGTCGAACCCTCCGGCCAGTCGCAACGTGCCGACCACGAGTTCCACAGGCGCCTTCACGCGAGCGTACTGAGTGGCCTCGGACTTGAACATGTCCGACTCGAACACCGCCCGAAGCATTGCGCCGATGTTGTAGTCGTTGGCGAAGTAGGCGTCGACCATCAGCTGAATGGCCTCGGGATCCTTTGGGCCCTCGAACGGCCACTGCGGCACCGGGAGTTCGTCGGCGATGAAGTGGTGGTACAGGTGCCGGGCGATGAAACGGGGCGTGGCCTCGTTCTTGCAGATGATGTCGATGATGTCGTCGCCGTTGAAGTTGCCCGTCTCGCCAAGGAAAGTTTTCTCGCCCTCGTCGTGGTCGTCCGGGTCGAACCTGTACTGCCAGGCGACGTAGCCATAGGGCCGCAGTGTGTTATTCCGCATGCGGATCGACATGTACGGCATGTTGGCGATGGTCCAGCCGGTGAAGGCCCGCGAACACTCCTTGATGTCTTCTTCCGAGTAGTTGCCGACGCCCATGGCAAACAACTCAAGAATCTCCCGGCCGTAGTTCTCGTTGATGTTGTCCTTGTGGTTGTCCTGGTTGTCCAGCCACAGGATCATCGCCGGGTTCTGGGAGAGCTGAACCAGCAGGTCACGGAAGCTGCCGAGCCCGAACTGTCGGAACATCTCGATCTGGGTGAGCATCACCTTGCCCTGGATCAGCTTTGTCTGGCCGGTGGCGAAGATCCGGTGCCAGAACAGGGCGATCTTCTCTTCAAACGGCGTCTTCGTGGTCGTCATCCGATACATCCACACGGACCCGGACGACGGGGCGATCTGGGTTATCGACTGATCCGGGTGGTAGCGCCGGATGATGTCCGACGGCATGTGCTCCGGTTCGCCGGGATTGAAGAGGCGGTCGATCGTGCCGTCGTAACCGAGGGCGGCGCATTCCTGGAGTTCGTCCCACGTCGCGCCGAATCCCGTCCGTCGAAGCAGATGCGCGATCAGATTGAGTTCGGTTCCGGTTTTTGCGGCGGTGGTCATGAACAGCCTCTCCCAATCTTTGACAAGATGAGCCGGATTGTAGCTTGTGAATCAGACGGTTACGAGTGACGGGAGAAGTGGACTTCGTTCCGGTGCTCAGTACCCCGTCCCGTTACTCCCGTCTGAGGCCAGTGACGGGTCGTAATCGGCGACCAGATCAGCCAGCTTTCGACGGTGATATTTCGGGTCGCCAAGAGAGTGGTAGAGGGATCGCGAAAGCTGCGTGAACAGGGACAGCCCGTACTCACGCATGACCCCCACGCCGGCGTGAACCTCATGGGCGTAGTTGGTCGCCTGTATGAAGCCCTCGCTGGTGACCGCCTTGGCGAGGTGCACCGAGATGTCCTGGTCGGGCTTGCGGTCGTCGATCTTCCAGAGCGCTTCGTAGGTGGTCCAGCGTGCGGAATCCAGGTGATTGACGAGCTGGACGATGTGGTTCTGGACGTGCTGGAAGCGGCCTATCAGCTGGCCGAATTGGACCCGCTCACGGCTGTACTCGACCGACATGTCGTACACGGCCTGCGCGCCACCCACTTTGTAGGCGCAGAGTATCGGCGTGGAGTGCCTCAACGCGTTTTCGAACCCGGACAACGCCGCCGCCGAGCCGCCGAGCAGCACGTCCCCCGGGACCTTCACGTTATCAAAAGTGACTTCACACTCTGAGGTGAAGAAGCCTTCTATGCGTCGGATTGACACGCCGGGGGCCTTCGTGTCCACGATGAGGAAACCGATGTCGGTGGGGTTGTCGCCGGTGCGCACCGCCGTGATCAGATAGTCGGCTGTGAGGGCGTCGTACACGAACAGCTTTGTGCCGGTAATGGTGTAACTGTTGCCGCCCCGGTGCACGTGCATCTGGACGCCGTCAACCCCCCAGGCCCAGTCGGGCTCGGTGATGGCGAGGGCGAAGATGGCCTCTCCGCTGGCTATGCGTGGCAGGTACTCCGACCGTTGCGGTTCGTCGCCAAGCGCCAGCAGCACGTGGGCCGACAGCACTCCGGACGAGAAGTACGGTCCCGGCACCGGACCGTAGCCGAGCGCCTCGTACACGACCGCAAGATCGGTGAGGCTGCTGCCGCTGCCGCCGTAGTTCTCGGGAATGGCCATGCCGAGCCAGCCTATCTCGGCGGCCTTCTTCCAGGTGTCCGCCGAGTAACCGGTCTCGGTCCGGGCAAGCTCGACTATCGCCTCACGCGGTGACTCGCGGGCGATGAAATCCTCGACCCCGGACTTCAGTAGTTGCTGGGTTTCTGTGAGTGAAAGATCCATGGGGATTGAATGCGGCCTTTATGGGGTGGAAGCTGCTCTCAGCATTTGAATGCGGCGGAACCCGGCTACTCGACCGTCTTGCCGGCCTTCTCCTTGACCTGCCTGCCGATGCCGATGCGGCGAGCCATGATCACCTTTTGGATGTCGGCCGTCGCGCCGGGGTGTAGGTCGACGATGCTGGACTTCATGAAGGCGTCCAACTGGCGACCGGACGTGTCCCAGCGAGTATCGTTTGTGAGGGCGTATGGGCCGACCAGTTCCATGATCGACTGCGCGGTCGCCAGGTGGGCCATCTTCCGGAAGTAGGAGGCCTGCGGCCCCTCGTAGGTCATCTCGATATGCGACCGGTTCATCCAGAAGTTCCGGAGGTCAAATAGCCGGGCGATCTCGGTGCTGACAAACACGTCGACCAGACGGTCACGGACATCGCTGTCCTCCAGGATCGGGTGTCCGGCCTTTTTGAGGCCCATCGCACGTTGCCGTGCGCGATCGAACCAGCGGTTGCGCCCGATGCGCCCGCCAGAGCCGTGTTCAAGCTCCAGGTGGGTGGTGGCGACCTTCCAACCGTTGTTCACGCCCCCGACAAGGTTGGAGGCCGGCACCCGGACGTCGTCAAAGAAGATCGTGTTCTTGTAGCTCCGTCCAACGCCCTCGCCGCCGTCGCCCATAAGCTCCATCGGGTTGATCGTGATACCGAGGGAGTCGGCTGGTATCAGGAACCAGCTCAGGTTCTCGTGGCGCTTACCTTTGGGGTCGGTCCGGGTGATCGTCCACAGGTAGTCGGCGCCGTGCGATCCCCCGACGTATATCTTCTGGCCGTTGATAACGTAATCGTCGCCGTCCTGCACCGCCTCGGTCTGCGTTCCGGCGAGGTCGGAGCCGGCCTCGGGTCCGGTGAGCAACTGCCAGGTTACCACCTCGCCCTTGAAGATCGGCGGCAGCATGCGGAGCTTCTGCTCGTCCGTGCCCCAGACCAGGATTGAAGCGCCGCCCAGCGTCCCCCCGGTGTCGTAGTAGGGCGGTAGCCCGAGGTCGTAGACGTCGATCTCTTCGCCGATCACGATGGCGTTATCGACCGTCAGCCCGCCGCCGCCGTACTCCACAGGTGCCGTCGGCCTCAGCCAGCCGCGCCCGCCAAGCTGACGGCCGAACTCACGGTACTTCGGATAATTCTCGTCCGAGTCGGGATTGCCCTCGACCACCGGGACGTGCTCGGCGAGCCACGAACGGACCTCTTTGCGGAAGGCTTCCTGATCGGGCGTGTAAGCGGGCTCAAAATCCAAAATTCACTCTCCATATGTCGTGCCGGCAGCCGGAAAGAACGGCGACGTTCAGGCCATGCGGGAGTTTACCGCGACGATGGGCCTTTGAACGGGCTGGGGCCTGCCCTTCCGCCTGCCGGAAGGGTGAGTGAGGTTCAAGGTCACCTCGCTGTCGGTATCTATTTGCTGCACATCGTACCGGTGAAGGTCCCTCGTCCTTCCGGTACCGGAAGGATCGGGATGACATCGCAGACGCGGAACGACACGTTGCCCCCTCTCCCAGCCGAGAGAGGGTTGGGGTGAAGGGGGCCGGCGGCAGCCGGCCGTTGCACAAACGCGTTTCATTACGAACGATCCCGGAATGCGGCTAAGCTTGCCCTAACGCGCACCCAGTCCGTCCAGCAGCCCGTTCAGCGTTATCGCCGCCGCCTGCCCCATCATCTCCGGATCCATCGCACCGATCGTATCCAGGGGCGTGTGGATCAGCGAAAAATCGGACCCGAAGAAGAACATGGACCGTATGCCCGCGTCGCGGAACGAAGCGTGGTCGCTGGAGGCGCCGGGCGGCTCCGTGCCCGGGAGGGCGGCCACGCCGATCTCTTCCGCAACCTCCAGTCCACGGCGCGATAACTCGAAATGACCGCCTATCTCAAGCGACCCGCCGCCCAGTGCGTCGTAGTTGAACATGGCCGTTATCCGTGAGCGCTCTGCATCGTCCAGCGATTCCACATACGCAACGCTGCCAAGCAGCCCCAACTCCTCGGAACCAAATCCGATGACCCGCAGCTCAAACAGCGGGTCGGCTTTCACCAGCTCCTCCGCCAGTACCAGGAACGTGGCCGTCCCGGAACCGTTGTCGCTGGCGCCTGGACTGCCCGGAACGGTGTCGATATGCCCGCCGATGATGACAATGACCTCGTCGGCTGCTCCACCGGGTTTTGAAGCCACCACGTTGCGACTCGGGAGTTCGTTCGTCACCACGCGCAAAACCACATTTACCGGACCGTCTTCAAGCTCGGCCACCAGTGCCTCGCCGCTCACGCCGGAGATCGTTACCGATGGTCGGTCAAACGTCAGCTCATAGCCCTCTCCCAGCGTTCCGTCAAAGTTTTCGGAGGTACTGTTGAACACAACCATCGCCCCGGCGCCTGCTTCGAAGACGTTCCGGGCCTTCTCCCGGAACGGGATCACGCCTCTTTCGACGAGCACAACCATCCCCTCCATAGAAAACTCCGGAAGGTCACCCTCCCTTGCCAACCCGACGAAGAAAAGTGGCCCGGATACGTCACCCTCGCCGGAACCCGTGAAGATGTTGGTCTTCACCGGCCGTGGTGTCGGACCGGTCACCTGTAGGTGGTTGCCGTTTCGCGGGCGAACCACCGCCGTGAAGTCCTGGATCTCAACCTCGTACCCAAACGACCGCAACTGATCGGCGACGTACCCCGCTGCAACAAGCTCGCCGTCCGTCCCCGATACCCGGGGCGGCAGTTCTTCCGAAAGCGTCCTGAGGTGGACCAGAGCGCGCTCGGTGAGCTCCTCGATGGAGGGCGTTGACCGGGCAACTTCTGGTGTCTTGCTGATCGGCGTCGCGGCGAACGTTGGCGTGGTTAACCCGGTAGACCCGCCAGCCTCGGTGACGAGATCGCGCCCGCAAGCGACGGTCGCAATCGCGACGAACAACACGGCCATCGGCAGCAGGGCGAAGGCGTGGAATACTCTGAAGCGTGAAAGGGAAGGCATATGTCTCGTGAATATCGACAGGGGTCGCGTGCCACAAGTTTGACGCAAAAACTAATACGCACCCAATCGATGTTATATGCCCGTGACGATCTCAGAATAAGCCCGGAGAGCCGACCGATCAGCTGGCGATGAATGAAGTCCACCACACGCTGCATCTGGGGCCTTCTGAGAGTCTCGCCGCAACCGCGGCCCCGCCTGATCCAGATCCCACCACGATCACGTCGTACTTCAAGTCCGGTTCCTCCCTGATTGCTTCTGGTCAGCGGCTCGGAGCACGATTTCGGTCCTACCGTTTTCTTGCACAGCGGGCAAGCATACCCGCGAGTCCTCCGCTTCGCTCCGTTCAGGCAGATGCCGTGTCTCCCACCACCCGAACGTGTACGCGCAACGCATCACCCGGAACATAAGACAGCGGCAGGTCTTCTACCTCCACCACGGTCAGCGTGTCGGGATCGGCCCCGGCCTGAACGGTTCGCTGTTTCGCCAGACGTGTGGCGTCCTCTATGGCAGCGATCCGGCCGGTATCGTTGAACACCTGGTCCACCTCTCCGCTTACCTGTGCGATGGCTGCGCCGACGGCGTTTGCGACGCCTCGGTGCTCCACCTGGATGACCTCTGACACCCCGGGGAGATCGTCCGGCACGAGGAAGGCGCCTCCCCCGACCGCAATCAAAGGCACGGGCGTGGCGTCCACCTTCATACGGTCGACCGCCTCGTCGATCATGGCGGTCATGCGGCCGCGTGCGGCTTTTATTTGCGTCGAGTCCAGAGATGCCGTGACTTCACGATCGCCCAGATCGACCAATCCGGCAGCAACAGCGATGTCGGTAGCGGTCAGGGCGTCCCCGCCAAAGACGAGAGCCTCGCTGGTGATGCGATGGCCAACGCTCTGCGGCCCGATAGTCATCCCGTCAGGGCTAATCAACGATCCGCCGCCGAGGCCGATCGAGAGCAGGTCCGGCATGCGGAACAGCGTGCGCACGCTGCTGATCTCGACGACGTTGTTGGCCTCCCGGGGGAAGCCCGCCTGAAGCACACCGACGTCGGTTGTGGTGCCGCCGACATCGACTACAATTGCATCATCCAATCCGGTTAGAAATGCCGCCCCTCGCATGCTGTTCGTTGGGCCAGAGGCGAAGCTGTAGATCGGAAACTCTTCGGCGAAATCCGCCCTCATAACCGTCCCGTCGTTCTGCGTCATGTAGAGAGGTGCATCGATTCCGCTCTGGCGGAGGGCGTCGGTGAAGGCGCGCATTGTCACCCGTGCCAGGTCGATGATGCAGGCGTTCAGGAGTGTGGCGTTCTCGCGCTCCAGCAGCCCTATGCGCCCCAGGTCGTGCGAGAGCGTGATGTCAACATCCGGGCACTCTTCCCGGACGATGGTGGCTGCGGCCTTTTCGCACTCGGCCGTCAACGGCGAGAAGATGCTCGCGATCCCCACCGATGTGATGCCGGAAGACGCGATCTCACGTGCCGCTTTGCGCATGGCGTCTACGTCAAACTCGACCAGCGGACGGCCGTCGTATTCGTGCCCGCCTTCAATCATGAACACGCGCCCGCGAACGATCTCCGCTAGGTCATTCGGCCAGTCCACGAAGGGCGGCAGGGAGGCGCTCGCCGGAAGGCCGATTCGGACAGCGGCGACCGGCTTCAAGTCACGTCTTTGCACCACGGCGTTTGTGAAATGGGTCGTGCCAATCATCGCCGCGCCGATACGCCCCGGCCCGCCTTCCAGCCCGGTGATCAGGTCCCGCAAAGCGTTCAAAATGCCGCCGGTCACATCGTTCGTAGTGGGGGTCTTTACACCAGCTACAACGCGGTCGTCCTGAATCAAAACAGCGTCGGTATTAGTGCCGCCAACGTCTATACCGATGCGCCTCATTCCGCGATCTCGATCCGGTGCGCCAAACGCCGAAGGGGCGGATTGGCATCCGCTCGCACCCGTGCTTCGAGAACCTCAGCATGGGTGCGCAACAGCCTCGGTACCCGACACCGCAAGGGCGTATGGCGATACGCCCACGTTTTGGTATGAACGCGCCGTTCAAGCGCGTAAACGCTCACTTTCGGTCGTGCCGTCGTGCCACTGAGGGCGCATTGCCATACGCTCCTACAAAGCGATTCCCTCAGGACACTGGCGTGGCGGCGGTCAGGAGAAACTCCCTCTCCCAGCGGGAGAGGATTGGGGTGAGGGAGAAGTCCCGGCGCTCCAATTACGAATGACTGCCGCCTCATGCCTCACCCCCGAACACGGACCTGAACTCCATGTCGTACCCGAACGCCCTCGGCCCGACGTTTAGCAGCCCCCGTTCAGAGGTCAATATCGGAGCCGCTGTCAGGGCGATCACAGAGACGCGCTGGCCGTAGCGCAGGGTCTCGGTGCCGATGGCCTCGCCGGAGAGCGTGTCCATGACGCAGATGATCTCCGGAACGGTGGCCGCCGGCACCCCATCCCGGAACCCGATGACGAACTCGTTCTGGAACTCCAGCCGGAACTCGGATCCGGTGTCGTCATCCAGCCCGTCGATGGTGGCGGAGCCCCGCAGGAAGCCCTCTGTGGCGCGCCGGTCGATGTCGGTGATCTTACCTCGGAACAGCAGAAACCCGCCCTCATGGTCAAGCGTCGCTTGCACGGGGTCTTCGTGTGCCGCGCGGGCATCCTCGACGGCACGCCCTAGCTCGATGGCCCGGGTTGTGGTGTACAGAATCCCCCAGTCCTTCACTTCTTTGCCGGAGCGGGGAGCTTTGCAGGTGGAGGCGACCGAGCCCACCTCGGTGCAGACCTTTCGGCTGATGCGCTCCATCCACTTCCAGCTGGCGGCCCGAGTCACGATCGTCTCGTTGTCCCGGATATCGGCCAGGCAGAGCGGGAACATCTGGAGGTCGCCGATGGCGAAGCTGGTCATCTGCGCTTCCGGGAAGGCACGACCCATCGAGTCGGCATCGACCACCGGCAGTCCCGTAACAGCGGCCACCATCAGCGGTTGGAGTGCGTTGCCGCCGCCGATCTCCAGCGACATGACGGCGTCGAACTTGCGGCCCAGGTAGTCCTCCATCATGCGGACCGGCTTGGCGGCGAAGTCCGGGTCACGCAGTCGTTCCTGGCCCACCAACGGCGCACCCATGCTTGATACGACCGCAACAAGATCGTCGTCGCCAAGCGTTTTCGGGTCGATCAATGTGACCCGTTTGCCCGCCTTGTACATCTCCCTCATGTTCAGGTACGAGTAGTAAGGGCTCCCGCCGCCGCCCGCGCCAAGGATCCACGCGCCGGTCGAGAGTGGGGTCAGTTCGTCAGGCTGGATCTCGCGGGCATCAACCATTCTTTTGTCTGGCCTCGTAGTTGTCGAAGGCCCGCTGTACCATCGGTCGGCGTCGGCCATCCGGCTTTTGCAACGCATACCCTGGGTCGCTCTCGCCGATCGAACTCAGGTTGTACAGCGGAAATGCGCCCTGGATGTGCTGCGTGAAGCCCTGGGCGTCCTGCATCTGGTTGATCGCCAGCTTGATCATGCGCAACTGGAACGGGTCGTTCGCCGCCACCCGCGCCGCGTACGCCATCGACCCCTCTTCGAGCCGCTCCTTCGGGAACACCCGGTTCACGTATCCAAGTTCCAGGGCCTCATGTGCATCCACGAATCGACTCTCAAACAGGATCTCCCGCGCCTTCCGATGGTGCATCTCCCACGGCACCGAGAAGTACTGAAAGTTGGCCGGTAGGAACATGGCGTCCTCGGCGGCGAACACAACGTCCATGGCTGAGGAAATGATCCACCCGGCGAAGATGCAATAGCCCTGTACGGCGGCGATGGTGGGCTTGGGGAGGTTACGCCAGCGCAGTGACTTGTCGATGTTCTGATCGAACCCGCGCCTGTACTTGCCACGCAAACCCTCTTCGATAGGCCGCTCCACACGGTCCTCCATCTCCTCCGGCGTGCCCAGATCGTGGCCCGCCGAAAAATGGTCGCCCGCGCCCGCCAGCACGATCGCGCCAATGCCGTCGTCCTCGCCTGCGTAACTGAAGGCGTGGTCTAACTCTTCAAGCAGGATCCGACTCTGGGCGTTGCGGTATCGGGGGCGGTTCAGGACGATCCGCGCGACCCGGTCGTGCTGCTCGTACGTGATCTGTTTGTAATCGCTGGCCGGCATTGGTGCGCTCCGGGTGTCTTTGTGAGTTCAGTTAGAGGGCCCGGCGCCGGTGACGCCGCGCTTGAGCAGGTCTTGGTATTCCACTTCTTCGACGCCAAGAAATCGCTCCAGGACTTCCTGCGTGTGCTGCCCCTGTAGAGGCGCATGGCGCTCAACTTTAGCCCGGGTGTCAGAGAAACGCACCGGCACACCGGACTGCGGATGGACCCCGGCCTCCGGATGTTCCACCTCGACGATGAAGCCGCGATCGCGAAGCGCCTTGTCAGCGGCGACTTCGTGCGCGTCCAGGACCGGCGCCGCCATCACACCCGCCTGTGACAGTTGTTCAGCCAACGAGTCCCGCTCCTCTCCCGCAACCCACGCGCCGATCTCGACGTCCAGCGCGTCTTCGTTCGCCTTACGGGCTTCGTTAACGCCAAACCTGGCGTCCCTGAGCCATTCCTCGTGTCCGGCGATGCCAGACAAGGCAGCCCACTGAGCTTCCGTCTCCGCGGCAAGGGCCAGCCAATTGCCATCGGCCGCGGCGTAGATACCGTGAGGGGCGAAGGTCATATGCCGATTGCCGAGTCGGACCCGCACGTTCCCGGTCATGCGCTCTTCAAGCATGGCGTCTCCGATGAATGCTAGGCTCGCTTCCTGCATCGAAAGGTCGATGTACTGGCCCTCGCCGGTCATCTCCCGGTGCATCAGCGCCGTCACAATCCCCGCGAATCCGTTCAAGCCGGCGGCCGCGTCCGGGTACATCTGCCCGGAGTTCAGAGGAGGACCGTCCTCGTAGCCAAGTAAGGCCGACATACCGGAGATAGGTTCGATCGTCCCGCCGATGCCCGGCACGTCCCGCCAGGGTCCGTTGTTCCCGAAGGCAGAAAGACTGCAAAGGATGATGTCGGGCTTGATCTGGCGTAGAGCGTCGTAATCAATGCCCAGATTTCCAATTACGCGCGGAGCAAAATTCTCGACCACGAAATCAGCAAGCGGCACCAGTCGTTTGAATATCTCGACGCCGTCCGGGTGGGTCAGGTTCAGCGTGATGCATTGCTTGTTCAGATTGACCGAGTTGTAGTTGGGATTGACGTTCCATGTGTGCTGGTTTGCCGACGCGCCCGGGGCGTCCCGCACGGTGTCAGGGATCGGCCTGTCGTACGCCCCGCGCCATGAGTCCGGCCGACCGTGGAACTCAACTTGAATTATTTCCGCACCGAGCATCCCGAGGATTTGTGTCGCGTACGAACCGGCCCAGGCCTGGGTCAGGACGATGCCCCGGTAGCCATGAAGAGGTCCGAATCGTGGCCCGGTCATCGCGCCGCTCCGGACGCGAGTAGGGCGTCGATAACGGAGTCTTCGAGACCGGCGAACTCGCGCAACACTCGCCCGCTGTGTTCTCCTGGCCGTGGCGCGCGCCGCACCAGTTGCGCAGGCGTTTCGCCCATCTTGAACGCTGGCCCCGGGTACTCCGGCCCTCCTGTATCGGGCGACCGGAAGAAGTTCCGGGCCCGTAGATGCACGTTGTCGGCGAGCTCGTTCGTCTCCAGCACTGGCCCGGCTATCACTCGCAGTGCCGCCAACGTGTCGAACAGGTCCATCTTGTTCCAGTCGGCTAGTTTGGCCTGCGCACGGTCGACGTACTCGTCGGCGTGCTCCCTCCGGTACCAGCTTGTGGCCCATCGAGGGTCCTCCGCCAGATCGTCCAACCCCAGCACGTTCATCGCGTCCCGCCAGAAATGGGGCCGGCTGATGGTGAGGGCGAAGTGGCCGTCGCGCACCGGGACGGGGCCGGTGGACATGTCTACCTTTGCCTTGCGGGCTTGTGGCTCGCCCTGGTACTGGCTGTTCAGCAGCGCCGGTGCGAAAGTCGAAGCCATAACCTCAAGCTCAGAAATATCGATGAACTGGCCCGGCATAGGGTCTTGCTTGCGGCGGGCAAGAAGTGCGCTCACGATCGATCCGTAAGCCATCGTTCCGGCGCAGTAAGAGGCCTGAAGTCCGCCTGGCTTGAGGGGGGGGCGGTCCGCTAGTCCGTTGATGGAGGCCCATCCGGAAAGGGCGGCGGTCGTCAGGTCGTTGCCGGGGTGTTCAGAGCGGGCGCCGGTGGATCCATGCGGGGTGATCGAGCACACGATGAGCTTCGGGTTCGCCCCCCGGAGCGATGTGAAGTCCAGTCCGAGCGATTTCATATCGCCCGGGAGCATTGAGCAAACCAGCACGTCGGCCCGGCCCGCAGCTAACCGCATCGCGTCAAGTCCCGACGGTTGTTCGATATCTACGATCGCAGAGCGCCTGTTCGTCAGCACGTATTCGGCGATCACGCTAACCCCGGCGTCATCGAAGGGCGCAAGGTGCCGCGCAGGGTGGCCGTCTGGACCCTCAAACAACGCCACGTCCGCGCCGAAATCCGCCAGCATGCGTGCACACCATGCGCCGGAGACAGAAGTCGATAGATCGATTACCCGTATCCCGTTTAATGCTCCGGATTTATTCATATGCGAGTGCTGCGCCTACCATTCCTGATAGGCGTGCCGGGAGGTGACAGACATTCCGGCGTCCACCGAGAGCACCTGACCGGTGATCCAGCGTGCATCTTCGCTCGCCAGGAACAGGGCGGCGTTGCCAACGTCCCACGCCGTGCCTTCGGTGCCGAGCATCGTAGAGTTGCGTCGGTGCTGTCGCAGATCGGCGTCCATCATGTCGGCCACCATCGGCGTGAACACGAGCCCCGGTGCAACGCAGTTGATCCGTATTCCCTGACGTCCGTGGTCCCCGGCCATGGCGATTGTCAGCCCGATCACCGCCGCCTTGGAGGTCGTATAGGCGGCAGCTCCGATGGCCGCGATACCGGCGCCGGAGGAGATGTTGATGATGGAACCGCCGCCGGTCTGAATCATCCGGGGGATGGCGTGGCGGGAGGTGAGGACCATACTGCGGACGTTCGTGTTCTGCACCTTGTCCCACTCATCCATATCGATCTCGGTGACCGGGGGTCCGAGGCCGATCCCAACGTTGTTGTCGAGCACGTCCAAACGGCCGTGGCGCTCCACCGCGGCCTCCACCATCGCCTTGCAATCATCTTCGTTGGTGACATCCGCCTGAAAGGTGCTGGCGACCCCGCCCTCGGCCTCGATCATAGCGAGCGTTTCGTCTGCCCGTTCGATTTGCGCATCCACCAGCAGAACACTCGCACCCTCGCGCGCAAAGAGCACGGCGGTCGCTTTGCCGTTGCCGACGCCCGGCCCGCGGGAGCCCGCGCCAGTGACGATCGCTACCTTGCCCTCGAGTCGCCCCGGGCGTTCGGCCATCGTTCGGTCCTCCTGTTAGTTAGTTTTCCGGTGGATCAGTCAAGCGTCACGAACAGGCTGCGGCGCATCTGTCCCGCGACGGCACGACTGATGTGCCCGTGGCCGGTCGTGTCTTCCGCAAGCAATATCTCGCCGGTCCCGATCAGGCGTGTGGAGCCGTCCCCGACCTCGATCTCGACCGCGCCGGACAGGTTAATCACGTACTGCCGACGGGGCGCAGTGTGGAAGTCCAGATTGTAATCCGGACTGGTCTCTCGGAAGATGATGTTCGTCGCGGCCTGCGGCTCAGACAGGGCGCCGGTCGCCGTGGGGTTCAGCTCGATATCGATGTCCTCGAAATGCGACTCGCCATCGTCGCCCGTGTACACCCGTGTGACCTTCATGTGACTCTCTTTTCATTCAATACTGTAATCGCGAGACCCTTCTCCCTGCGGGAGCAGGCGAGGGTGAGGGAGAAGTCTGTCTTGCGCAATCGTTATGTTTCTCACCGAATGGTGTCCGGTGAAGGTCTATCGCCTACGCTCGGGATGACGACAACCGTAGGGGCGGGCAGCGGCCCTCCGCCCCTAAACCGGCTCAACCGCCGCAAGACGCGTCTTCGTGGCCGCGTCCGCAAACCGCTCAACAGCCTCGGCGTCGTTGAAGATGCCGCCCGTGCATGAGTCGACCGTCTGCATCGCGAGCAGAGTTGCTGCTTCGACGTACCTGTCGGGCGGCGGCATCTTGCCGTGCGGGGTGCTGCCGCCGACCTGGCCCGGGGCGCGCCCGAAGCGGATGCCGGGGGTGTCGATGCCGCCCACTGGCTTCAGGGCGTTCACAGCGACGCCGTCGTCCTTCATGTCGGTGGCGAGCCCTCGTGTCATGGCCTCGATGGCAAGTTTTGTCGCTCCATAGTGTGACAACCCGCGGTCGGCTGCGACCGACGAGATGTTGATGATGTTGCCGCTTTTCTGTTCCACCATCGCCGGCAGTACCGCCCGGGAGCAGTGGAAGGGACCGTGCACGTTGATCTTGAACTCCAGCTCCCAGTGGCGGGGCTGGATCGTGTTGATGTAGCCGGGGGGCTGCACTGCTGCGTTGTTCATCAGGATGTCGATGCGGCCGTATTTGGCGAGCACGGTATCGATCATGCCCTGGATGGACTCCACGTCGCCGACGTTACAGACGACGGCGAGCGCCTCTCCGCCATCGGCTTCGATCATGCGAACTGTGTCGTGGATCGTGCCCGGCAGTCGGGGGTCACGTTCCTGCTCCGTGCGCGCCGCCACGACGACCTTTGCGCCCTCTTTTGCGTATTGCACGGCGCAGTACTGGCCAAGCCCCCGGCTTGCACCGGTCACGATGGCGATTTTTCCGTCCAGTCTTCCGGCCATTCTGTTCTCCCCTGCATGGTGATTCGTTGATTGAGGGCGGGCTGATCCGTCCGCTGAAATTCGACTAACTGGCGTAGGGCATCACTTCCGTGGCGAACCGTTCCATCCGGTCCAGGGTCTCTTCCGGGGTCGTCCCGTCGAGCCCGACGATCAGGTGACGCACGCCAAGCGTTTCAAATTCGCGTATATCAGCGACAACCTGATCCGAGGTTCCTGTGAACACCATTCGGTCGCCGTCCCGTCCCGGCTTTTCTCCCCGGTCGTCGTACCAGCCGGCGCTGTAGCCAAAATCTATAGACGCCGGGTCTCTTCCCGCTTCTTCTGCATGTCTGCGAACGGTTGCCATTCCCTCGGCAAGCCGTTCCGGTGTGTCCATGGGGAAGACCGGGTTGCTGCCGATCGGGTACCAGGCGTTCCCGAGCTGACCGGCGCGTCGCAGCGCCGGCGGGCTCTCTCCGCCAACCCATATCGGCGGGTGCGGGTCCTGGACCGGCTTCGGGTAGAAACTCATCCCGGAGACATGCGCGTACGTGCCGTTGTACTCCGGCTCGTCGCTTGTCCACATTTCTTTGAATGCCCGGATGTAGTCGTTGGCGACCGAGCCGCGATGCTCGTATGGCGCCGTGTCCAGCGCTTCAAACTCTTCCTGCATCCATCCGGCGCCGACCCCGATGATCAGCCGGCCACCGGACAGCACGTCCAGCGAGGCAAGAATCTTCGCCGCCAGCACGGCTGGCCGGTGGGGCAATACCATCACCGAGGTCATGACCTTGATGTTGGAGGTGTGGGCGGCGAGGAACATCGCAACGGTCAGTTGCTCAAGGCACTCTCCGGCGTCGACCCCGGAGAACGCACCGTCCTCGCTGTACGGGTAAATCGACTGCACTTCTTTTGGAATGATCACGTGATCGGACACCGTCACGATGTCGAACCCCAGCGATTCGCCGTGTTTGACTTGCCGTTCCAAGAACTCGCGCGCGGCTTTAGACCCGCGCATCGCGACTCCGAATCCAAACTCCATGTCGATGGCCCCCGGGTGCTTCAGGTCTGTGGAAGTCTGTGACGTCACTTGCGGACGAGCGTCGGAAGCATACCTCGGGTTGCATTGAGAGGGGGCGATCCCGGACGAGTTCACCGGACCGCTCATAGGAGAGTTGGTTTACGCGGCGCCTTGAGAAGTATCGATTGCGTTGCTCGCGAGTGTTAGCCGGTACGCCGATTCCAGATTCATTCAGGTGGCGGCGGAGATCGCCAGCGCCTTTTCGAGCTGCAAGGTGGTTTCGGCGGTGATCGCCTTCTTGTCATTCACGATGGCGTTGACCACTTGTTAGGGACGACCGCTCGTGGCGGCGAAAGCTTTCTGCGTGACCCCCCACCGCTCCCTGAGTTCGTCCAACAACGTTTCACCGAACGCGCTAGCGAGGTCGACATGAGGGTTCGAGGCATGAGGGTTCGAGGCATCAGGGTTCGATGGATCAATCGTGGGGGTCATTCTGCTCCGATGTTGCGCTACCCGCGATCAGGGCGTCGATCTCGGCATCCGTCCGCCCCAGTTCGCTGAGAATCTGACGCGTGTTGCCTCCGGCGAGCGGGGGATCCCATGCCGGACCGCGCTTGGCGTTGGAAAACGTAATCGGCGTGTTGATGGCGCGCACTGAACCGTTCAGAGGGTCACCCGTCTCCACGATCATCCCGCGCTCGGTAAAATAGGGATGTTCCACGGCGTCCGGCATCGACTTCGACACACCGTACGGCGCACCGGCCGCCTCAAGGCCCGCTGCTGCTTCGGACGCCGTGAGTTGGGCCACCCAACTGCTGACCAGCGCTACAGCGTCTTCGGCCCCTTCCGGCATCGCCGTTCCCGCATGCCCCAGTCCTTCGACGATCCGCTCCCAGTTACGCGCCCCGCCGATATTGATCGTCAGATGGCCGTCTTTTGCGGCGTGCAGTGGATGCCGGAACGGCTTCCAGTCATCCTCCCCGCCACCGTTCAGCGGCGCGGCTGCAACCTCGTTCAGCATCGACAACTGTGCGTCCATGAGCGACACATCGACCCGCTGACCCTCACCGGTCAATTCACGGTCGTACAAAGCCGCCAGGATCCCGGAAAAGCAGGACAACCCGGCCGCCATGTCCGCCACCGTGATGCCCGGAGCGAACGGCGCCTCGGATCCCACCGCCTGCTGCTGCACCCACAGCCAACCGGCCTCGGCGTGCGCGGTCGCCCCGTACGCACGTCTATGAGCAAACGACCCGTATTGCCCAAACCCGGATATCGACGCGAACACCAGCCGAGGGTGGTCGTCCTTCAAATCGTCATATCCAAGGCCGAACCGATCCATCACACCCGGAGAGAAGTTCTCGACCACCACGTCCGCCCGTGCGACAAGTTCACGCGCGATGGCTATCCCGTCTAGGTGCTTCAGGTCGAGCGTGATCGAGCGCTTGCCCATGTTGTTACCCGGGCTCCCGGCGGTCCGCGTTGGACCGTTGTCCTCCGGAATGGCGTCAATTTTGACGACGTTTGCACCCATATCGGCCATCATGCGGGTGCAGTACGGGCCTGCGATAACCCGTGTGAAGTCCAGGACGGTGACGCCAGAAAGAATCCGCCGATCGTTCATATTTCGCCTTCCGACGACGCCACTGGCGTGTTTTTTGGGGTGGTTTAACGGTCTGGGACTGTCCCACAGGGACCGCAAGCGGAGTATCGTTCGTCTGAGTTGACCTGTCATCAGTAGGCTCCATGATCAACCGCCCCTTACAGCTCGGTTCCGGCGCGTGCAAAATGGATCACTCCGAAAGCTGAATCACAAAGACAACGATGCCAGAGGCAAACTCATCAGATAACCGACGCGGCGGCGTCCTCGCGCTGGCCGGCGGCGTCGGTGGGGCGAAGCTGGCCGTTGGACTGGCGCGTGTCTTGCCGCCGGACGCGCTGACGGTCGTCGTGAACACCGGGGACGACGAGATTTTTTACGGCCTCCATGTATCGCCCGACATCGACACCGTCACGTATTCCTTGGCCGGGCTGGCGAACCCTGAGACCGGTTGGGGTTTCGCCGGAGATACGTTCAACGCCCTCGGAACCCTGAAAAACCTTGGAGCGGACACCTGGTTTGGGCTCGGCGACCACGACCTCGCACTCCACCTCCGCCGCACCGACATGCTGAGAAGCGGAAAGACGTTATCGGATGTCACGCTTGACCTGAGCCGACGGATGGGCGTGCGTCACCCGGTGGTCCCCATGAGCGATCAACCGGTGCGCACAATCATCGAATCGGACGACGGAGAGATGTCGTTCCAGGAATACTTCGTGCATCGCCGGTCGGAGCCGGAGGTGATCGGACTCCGATTCGATGGGGCGGACTCGGCATCCCCGTCGCCCGTCTTCAAATCCGCACTGGAGAGCCCAAACGCCATCGTGTTCTGCCCCTCCAACCCTTTCCTCAGTGTCGATCCCATAATGGCGTTGCCCGGCGTCCGAGAGATGATCGCCGTGTCCGATATACCACGAGTGGCCGTAAGCCCGATAATTGGCGGTCGGGCGGTGAAGGGACCAGCGGCGCGCATCTTTCAGACCTTTGCGCAAAAACCGCCGAGCGCCCTGGCTGTGGCCGAGCACTACGAGGGAATCGCAACGCATTTCGTGATGGACAATAAGGACGAATCAAGTCGGGTGGCGGTCGAGGCGCTCGGGTATGAAGTGCTGGTAACCGAGACACTCATGACGACGGACGCCCATAAGATCGCACTGGCGATCGAAGTGTGTGGAATGGCCGGGGTGCCGATCTGAGTTCGAACACAAATCAGCGACGGATTCGGGCGATAGTGCCGATGAAACCGATCGCCGAGAGCAAAACGCGGCTCGCCCCGGCACTTTCAGATGATTTGCGGGTTATTGTGTCGCTCGGAATGCTCGTGCGAGTAGTCGCGGCCGCGACCGACACGGTTGGGGTTGAGGACGTGGTGGTATACGGCGGCGATGAAGCGGTTTGTCTCGCTTGCCAGCGGCTGGGCGCCGGTTGGCGACCCGACCCCGGCCTCGGGCTAAACGGCTGCATGCGTGTGGGATTCTCGGACGCCCGGGAGGAGGGACCGACGCACGGGCTGTTCCTTCCGGCAGACCTCCCGCTGATCACACCGGACGAACTGTCCGTGTTCATCAGCGCAGGTATCGATGAGCCCGTAACTATCGCTCCAGATCTGGCGGAAGACGGTACCAATGCACTGCTGATCGCCCTCACGACAACGTTCCCGACGCTGCTTGGCGAGGCCAGTTTTGGCAAACACGTCAAGCAGGCCGAACAACATGGCGTCGGCCACGTCGTCCACCGTTCTGACGGGATCGGGCTGGACATCGATACGGGCGCCGACCTGGAACGGCTCATGGATTTAGCGCCGGGATTCTGGGACGATCTGCAACTTGAATTACGGGAGGCGGGAGTCGAAGCGTTCGCTCCGGTAAACCCGGTCAAAGAGGGCGCGGAATGACGGGCTCAGGACCGATGCTTGGGATCGTTCTCCCGACCAGAGGTGTAGTGCTTGCCGGTGGTGACGACCCGGACGCGAATCTAATAGTGCACATGGCGCGACTGGCGGAAGACGCGGGTGTCGATTCGGTCTGGGTAGGGGACAGCCTTGTCGCCAAGCCTCGTCTGGAACCTCTCGCCGCCCTTGCTGCGGTTGCGGCGTCAACCACGCGGGTGGGGCTGGGTACTTCCGTGCTGCTGGCCGCTCTGAGGCACCCCGTCCTCCTCGCACAGACCGCAGCAACGGTCGACCAGCTCTCCAACGGCAGGCTCACGCTGGCGATGGGCGTGGGCGGCGCGTTCACGGACGCACAAAAGAACGAATGGGCGACAGCTGGCGTGGCAAAACGAACCCGCGTAACCCGGATGGAGGAGATGGTCGAAATCATGCGTGGACTGTGGTCCGGGTATCCGGTCACGTTCCACGGAAAACATTTCGATCTCGATGAAGTAAGCCTCGGATACCGCCCTTACCAGCGCCCGGGTGTGTCGATCCTCCTGGCGACGCATTCAGGCGAGGGCCGGTCCCGGCAGCCGGCGCGTGCAGCTCGGCTTTCCGACGGGATCATTTCTATTTCCGACACCCCGGAAGAGTTCGCTGCTGTCAGGGCCAGGGTCGCCGAAGAAGCGGCAGTAATAAATCGCTCGCCGAACGAGCTCAAGTCGGTCTACTACATGACCGTCAACCTGGATCCTGATGCCGCGCGAGGCCGGGAAGAGGGCGTGCGCTGGGTGACCGACTACTACGGGCTGAACTTCTGGGGCGACCGCTGGGGGCCGTACGGCGACACCGAGGGCGTGATCGATCGAATACGCCGGTTCACCGATGCCGGGGCCGATGAAGTCATTGTTCGGTTTGCGTCCTACGACCAGCCGCGCCAGATGGAGCTGTTCGCGAAGCGCGTTCTCCCGGCGTTCCGTTAGCGGTCCGCATCGTCCCGCGCCGAAGGCCTGGGATACGCCGAGGAAGCGGGAATCAGGTGTCCCTGACGGCGCGATCGTCGTGGTGTAAGCCGCGAGCGCAGTCTCCGCAAAGCGCACCCGAGCCCGCCGGATTGACCTGGTTCGGACACTCGCAGGCGTCGCAGTGACACCAGGGCCAGCGGTTACTGTTCGTGGCCTCATCGAGTGCCGCAAGGAGATCGCAATCCGCCAGATGCGGGCCTCCCGGACCGGCGGCGCCACATACCGGGCAGGTCGCCTCGGCCCCCGCGTTCAAACCTGCCCACTCAAGCCGCCTGACGACGGCGAGTAAACGGGCATAAGCTTCGTTCTGCTCGCTTCCGGGGATGGGGTCTTCGGTCACGGTTTGCCTCTGACGAGCGTGTACGTCGAATTAGCTGTCCGGCCTTGGGACCGAGTGGGTCCGTGAACCTGACCGATTGTAGACGAGATCCGGACATGCCGGCCCTCGCGCGAGAAGCGATGAACTACTCCTGAAATGGTCGCACGGCTCGCGTCGTACGATCAACCGCTTCAGATGGAGATATTCGTGTGGCGCGTGACGCCGGTCAGGACGCCTCGGTCATCACGCGGTGCTCGCCCGCTATGCGGATCACGCCGCGCTCCGCCATCTTGACGCCGTAGCGGTCCTTCATATCGGCCTGGTTTTTGGTGCACCATGACTCGCACGGCAAAAAAAGCAGGGCCTGGCCCAGCGTGTCGATCTTCCCCGGATGGAACACGTCCACCAGCAGACCAGAATCACCGACCCGGATATTCTCTTCGATCAGTACGTCCAGTACGTCGACCAATCGAAATCCTCCCGCGCTGATCGGCCGTGGCGTGTGTCGACTACGCCACGGCCGTCTGACGCTTAGTCAGACAATGCGCTCAGTGCTGCGCTCTGTCCCGATATTCGCTGATCTCGCTCATCGGCAAACCGCTTCACGCCGGCGAAGATCGACTCCGGGTCCAGGTGCGCCTCTGCGATGACATCTACCTCGGTTCCGCCGGTCAGCCATTCGTCGCTGTGGTCAGACACCAGCGAGTACTCGTCCGTTAGTGGGCCGAGGTTCTTGACCGGCCATACCCGGTGCGTTCCGGTGCTGACGACCATCGTGTCGTAGCGCGCTTCCGGCGGAAGCACGGAGTTTCGGTACGACTCGGGCTGGCGGTTGAACAACTCCTCGCTGATAGACGCGATCACCTTCACGTTCACCCCGGCATCTTCGAGCCTCGAAAGGACCGAGACCAGGTTCACCGTAGAGGACGATCCCTGGACCAGCACGTATCCGCCCTTGGGCTTCGACGGATCAAAGTTCCGGATAACGTACAAACCCTTGGCCGCCGCGTTGATGTCGGTATCGGCAAAGCTCGAACGGTCTGCGACCGCAAAGTCGGGACGTGCGACCTCAAGGACGATGATGCCGACCTTCGGGTCGTTCGCCGCGATTTCTGCTGCTGCAAAGTATCCCGGCGCAACGTCGTTGTAGTCCCAGAAGCTGAGCCGGATCACCTGGCCCCGCGGGAACAGGTCCCAGACCTGGGGCGAGAAGATGCCGAAGTGGGTCCTGGCGTCGGCGGCGGTCTCAGGGCCGGAATGGCCGGCCAGGATGTTCAGGACACCGACCCGGAACGGGCTGTCCTGGTTCTGCTGGCTCCAGACACGCGCCGGGAGGTACATGAGCGGCGTGAACGCCCCGTAGGTGCCGCTGATCGCCCACATCCCGACGTGCTTGTCAGGGTCGAGCGATGCCGACTGGCTGATCAGCCCGATGGCCGTCGAGGCGTTACCGGCTTCCTGAATAGCGGCCTTGAGCCGCGATCCGGCCGGGTTCGTGATCGGGTCAAAGTGGCCCCAGATCGACCCGCCCTCCACGTTGATGGATTCGGCAAGGTCGGCCGCGGTGATGATGAACTTGTTCTCCGTGACGTAGTTCATCCACTTGATGATCTCGGAGATGGCTCGCCGGGTCCCGCGAACGTTGCCGGGCTCTTCGTAGAGTTTGATTGCGACTTCTTTCTTCTCGCCCGAGAAGGGATTGGTCGCCGTGACGGTCTGCGCTTCCCTCGGGAGCCGCGCCACCGTCAATCGCTCGTCCTTGAAGGCGTCGACCTTGTTGTCGATCTTCAGCGGCATGTTGTCGTCGACGGTGTCGCCAATTTCCACCATGCGCTCGGCGAGCCAGTCTCCAAGCCCGTCCTGTTCCAGCACGGACATACAGACGTCCATGTTGGTTTTGAGCTGGATCAACCGCTCGCGCTCGTCGCTTGGTGCGCCGTCGCGGATGCCCTGGAACTCGACGCCGAACTTCTTCTCGAAGGTTGATGCAAGCGCCTGGAAGTAGTCCCCGTTTATCGGGAAGCCCCAGGGGTGGCTTGCGTGGTCGACGATCTGGTCTGTGCCCCCGACCTGCCCGTCACTGGCGGAGGGCCACCATCCCTTGATAGTCGGACCGACAAGGATCATCGGCCGGTCGTCGGTCGAGTCCCAGTCCTCCATCGTCTTGAGGGCGCCCACGACCTGGTTGTATTCATTGGCGTCCTCAACAGACAGGACGTTCCAGCCGTATGACGTCCACTGGTCACCGATGTCGTACGACTCGTACGTGGACTTGATGACGCTGCCGACCAGTTCGTCGTCGATGCCGGCGTTGTTGTAGGAGAGCAGCAAGCGGAGCCGCTTGCCGACCTGCTGTGCGACGGCCTGCGTCTTAAGCTCCTGGGAGTGCCCGGACGTCAACGCAAATTCGCCCTCGATCGCCATGATCTTCAGAGAGTCCGGCGCGCCGACCATGTCCCAGAACGCGGCCTTGCCTGCCATGGTTGCGACGCCGACGCCGGAAGGTCCGCCGTTAACGTCGTTCGTGAGATCGGTTGTCTCGGCGTGGCCCGAAAGGGCGCGGATGCCGCGCAATCCGGCCTGCGCCATGAGCGGGTGGTCTTCAAGATTGTGGTCACGGAGGAGGGAACTGAGCGCGCCCGCGCCCCGGCGGAAGCCCAGTGCGTCTATCGGGAGCATGCCGATGTCCGGGTCGACGTGGTAGCGGCTGTCGCCGGTGGCGGCTTCCCTGCGTTCCATGGCCTGTCCCTGGATCATCCACAGCGCGTACAGCACCGGGGCGTTGTGACCGCCGGCCAGCATGAAACGGTCGGAGAACGGGTGCTTGGGACGGCGGTAGTCGTATCGAAGTCCGCCTAGTTCCGGGCCAACCAGGTGGGAGGCGACGGTGTAGGGTGTGTAAGCGAGGGGACCGCCGAAGTGGCCGGTCTGCGCGTAGTTGCACATGACCGTCAGCGTCATCGCCGTCAGGAAGCCGATGTCCTCAAGCCGGCCGCGATCGAAATCCGGCAGCTGTATGACGGTTTCTCTGGCTGAACGTGAGAGCGCCAGGCTCTTTACCGTTGCACTTGAATTGCCGTTCGTCCCTGGCATTCGCTCTCTCCTGGTGTTTCCTGGTTTATTCGGGGTGCCGATTTACAGGGTGGCAAATCCCGACACCGTTCATTTCATAGGGAAAGCCCACGCGTAAAATTCGGATCGATCCGGGTCTCACAATGCCGGAATCAAACCGAGCCCGCGCGGGGCCACCCTAGGGTGGACGTTAATTGTGCGCGAGGCAAGTGCTTATCGCCGATCAAGGATTCGGGAATTACTCGGGCTGAACTCGGGAACGGGTGTACGATGCCCCGGCTAATCAGTTTTTTCAAATGTGCGGCGATTTCAAAGTGTCAGGGAACCCCCGGAAACCCGACGTTTAACAATCCTAGTGGGGCAGTCATGGCAACGAGCGCAACGATAGGAAACCTGCGGATCACGGCACTTGTGGACGTGACCCCGCCGCCGCGTGATGTCTCGGCGATCTACCCGGACGTGCCGGCCGATGGCTGGGGTCCGTACCAGGATTTCGCCCTCGAAAACGGCATGTGGCAGACCCAGTTCTGTTCTTTCCTGATAAGGCCGGTGAACGGCGACGGCCCGATCGTCCTGGTGGACACCGCCATGGGTTCGGACGCCGGGGGGACGCTTCTTGAAGAGCTGTCCGCAATCGGTGTGGCGCCGGGGGATATATCGGCTGTGGTCACCACCCACCCGCACGGCGATCACGTCGGGTGGAACGTTTCGTACAACGGCGACTCTCCGCGCGCGACCTTCCCGAACGCCCGCTACATGATCGCCCGCGCTGATTGGGACCACTGGACCAGCGATGAGGTGGCGCCGAACGTTCCCGCAATTGGGCAATCGGTCCAACCCCTTGAGGGGCTTGGCGTCTTGCATCTTGTCGATGGAGAAGAGGACGTAGCACCGGGCGTGAAAACGCGCGCCGCCAACGGCCACACCCCGGGACATCAGGTCGTCGTGCTCGAATCCAACGGCGAGACCGGGGTGATCATCGGCGACCTGTTCCATAACGTCGCCCAGGTCACCGAGACAGAATGGTGCCCGATGTTTGATTGGAACCAGGACATGGCGCGTGCCTCCCGGCGGGAGATACTTGGAGAGGCCGCCGCTGGCGGCTGGACGGTGTTCGCTGGGCACCTGCGTACTGACAAAAACATCGGCAAGGTGAGCGGCTCAGGCGATCGGTTTAGCTGGCAATCGATATAGCAATACAGCCCGGTTTGGTCACGTTAGACGGTTGCCCGGCGTGATCCGGAAACCGATCAAACTGCTCCACACATCTGACCTGCACATCGGTAGCGACATCTACCCGGCCGACGCCCTGCGCGGTTTTGAACAGGTGCTTCAGCTTGCCGCCGACCACTCCGTTGATGGCGTGATCGTCGCCGGGGATCTGTTTGACAACCGGGGCGTCGCGCCGACGCTGATAGACGATGTGTTCGAGCGATTCGGGAGGTTGCGCCGGCCCGTCGTGGTGCTGCCCGGGAACCACGACACGTCGTTGATGAACGGATCGTTCGACTCGGCGAGCTTGCCGGACGGCGTGCATCTCATGCAGGCACGCGGTGGGGAAATCGTGGACGTAGACGCCATCGGCCTATCGGTATGGGGCGAACCGGTATACGACCACAGCCCGAAGTTCCGGCCGCTGGGCGCACTCAAGCCTCGTTGTACCGACAACTGGTACATCGGGATAGCACACGGGCTCGTGACCGACAACGATCCGTACAGCGAGTACAGCTCCAAGATCACTTCAGATGAGCTCGCCGTCGCGGATTGCGACTACCTGGCGCTGGGGCATGTTCACGTATTCCGTGACGTCACGAGTGGCGGTGGCGCACCGGCCTTTTACAGCGGGGCGCCGTCCGGCGGAAACGAGCCCACAGTGGCGATCGTGTCGCTCGACCCGGCAGCAGGCGTATCGGTAGAAGCGATCAAACTCAAGCGTTGAAAGCAGGGGACGCGAAATGCCCACGGTGACGGCGAATGGAGTATCGACCTACTACGAGACGCACGGAGACGGCCCGCCCGTGCTGATCATGCACGGCCCTTTTGGCGGGGATCCGGTTGGCCGTGCGGAGGCCAGCGGCGATGCAATACAGGCCCTCGATGGTGTGGGGCAGGTTATAACTTACGCCCGACGAAACGCCGGCAAGAGCGCGTACACATTGGACCACTACGGGTTGCCGGACCTCGCTGCGGACGCAAGGGCGCTGCTGGATTCCCTCGGGATCGACCGCTCGATAATCGTCGGCAATTCGATGGACGGCATGGTCGCCCTGCAGTACGCATTGGACTACCCGGAGAACGTCTCGGCGATGTCCCTCGTCCAGACCGGTCCAGCGCTCATGGCGTCCACGGGATATGGGCCTCCGATGACGCGGGTCGTCGAACGGGCGGCTAAAGAGGGCGATCGCACACTGTTCGAGTCCCGGATCGATCGCATCCGTAACCCGCTGTTCGTGGAGGGAATGAACGCCCAGGGCCACGAGCAACGCGTCCAGATGCTGGCAAAACTGTCCAACGATGAGCTTTTCACGCTGTCCACGGGGGAGATACGGAACTTCGAGGCGTTTATCGGGTTTGACTACACTGAACGACTGGGCGACATAAAAGGCCCGGTCTCGATAATCCACGGCAACGAAGACCCTCTGGTCTCGTTCGAAAATGCCGGGATCTTAAAAAACGGCATTCCACACGCTGAATTGACTGTCATCGAAGGCGCAGGGCACGGATTGCTAGAGTACGAAGAGGCCCGGGCCGCTCTGCGTGATTGGGTGGAGTTGAACGCCAATCCGGAAGGACGGGTGGCAGGCGGGTGAAACCTCACCACGCCGGCGCGAATTCTCAGTGTGACCGGAAACCTGGAGGATGCGGTTTCCATCGACGGCGTCGTGGATCGCGTTACCGCCTCCCAGGAGCTTGCGGCGGACCTACTGACTAAGGCCGGGTGGAACGCATTGCCGGGGATGTCGTTTGCCATTGTCCTGCTTGTGAGTGCCTTCGGGTTCATGGTGCACGCATATGTGACGTATCAGGACCTGATCGGAAAGTTCGCACTGCTCCAGGCCATCGGACTATCGATGCGACGACTGCTGGTGCTCGTAACCGCTGAACAGGTGATGGTGCTGGTCCCGACGATCGTCGTGGAGATAATCATGGGCGCACGCGTCGGCGGGACCATCGTTCCCTACCTCAGCAACTCCGGGGACGGGTTGCGCTCTGTGCCGCCCACCATCAGCCAGATCAACTGGACAGGAGTGGCCCTGACGCTCGGGATCCTGGGCGTGGTGATGCTGGCCGTGATCGGGCTGGTGGTGTTAGGGGTGCGCCGGAGCAAGTCCCGCCTCTACGGCGTCATCGCAGATCGATCTCCCAACATCACACCGTCATCTGGCCGAACACTGGCTCCAGCTTCCCACGCGCCTCGGACTGCTCGCCATCATCGTTGGCGGCGAAGATGGCGAACTCCTCCTCGGGATCGGTGGTCAGGTCAAACATCTGGCCCGTCTCGTACAGCTTCCATCGGTGGTCCCGGATGAAGCGAATGGGATCTCGCGGGGCCGTGCCGCGATGATTGTTGGGCACGAAATGGAAGAACATCCAGTCCCTCGGGTTCCCTGTTTCACCGGTCAACTGCGGGTAGAACGAGCGCCCGTCGATGATGTAGCCGTCCGGGAATTCGAGCCCGGCCGCTTCGAACATCGTCGGGAGGAAGTCGGACACGTCCACGAGATCGGTCTGAACCACCGACGGCGGGATGGTGCCCGGCCACTCACACACGAGCGGCACGTGCGTCCCGCGGTCGTTCGTCATGCCCTTGCCGCCGCACACCTCCGTGTGCTCGTGCATCGTGGAGCAAACCTCTACAGGCGAACCGTTGTCGCCGACGTAGATGATGAGCGTGTCCTCGCGCAGCCCCAGCCGCTCCAGTCCCGCGATCAGGCGACCGATCACCTTGTCGTGATACTCCACCATGTCCCGGTAGAACTTCGCATCGTCCGGCCAGCCCTCCAACTCGTCCCATGTGCGACCGCCCAGCGTTCGGTTGGAAGGCGGGTCGAACTCGGCGAATTCCGGGCTGTCCGGAGTCGGCTCCAGGGGCCGGTGTGTGGCGGCCATCGGGAAGTAAACAAAGAACGGGTCGTCCTGGTTTCGGTCCATGAAATCGAGGATGTAATCGGCGAACACATCGTCGCCGTACTTGCCCTCCGTGTCGTCCAGAAACTCGCCGTTCTGATAGATGATCGGGTTTTTATACCGGGAGCCTTTTTCCTCGGTGTGATGCGGGTGCCAGACGCAGAACTCGTCGAACCCCGCGTCCTCGATCTTCTGGCCTTTTGAGCGCCACTCCGGGAACTGGTCCGGTGGGTTGTACGAATAAAGTTGCCACTTGCCGGAGATGCAGGTCTTGTACCCGGCCTCCGACATCAGGTGCCCGAAATGGACCTCGTCCGGCTTGATAAGGCCGAATCCCAGGTAGTTGCGGAAGTTGTACTTGCCGGTCATTAGCGAGACCCGGGTCGGCGTGCAGAGCGGCATCACATGGGCGTTCGCAAACCGCATCCCGGTATCGGCCATGCCGTCGATCACCGGCGTCTTGTAAGAAGTTCCGCCGTTCGCACCGATCACTTCGTACCCGAGGTCATCGGACATGATCAGGATGATGTTGGGCTTTCGGTTATCTTGAACCAATTTGTCATCCTTAACGTTGTGATTAGCCCATTATTAGCTTGATATATGAATGCACGCGTGAAGGTCTGATATCGGATCGACCGACCTCGGCATGACGCGTCTGAACAATACCGACGACAGGCGCGTTCAACAACCGTCGCATCGCCACGCCCTCAAATAAGCTGCCCCGTAAAGGGCCTAGAGCACCCCGTGCTCTACTCGGCTGATGTGGAGTAGCTGCTGCTCGCGACTGAGCATCACGAAGTAGGCCGACCAGCCGCCCATGCGGACGCGCAGATGCCGGTAATTGTCCGGATCCTCCATCGCCAGCTTGAGCTCCTCCACGTCAGTCACCGTGACCGTGAGCATGTTTCCGCCGAGGTCCACAAACGCACGGGTCAGCCCGGCAAGCCTGTTGGTCCCGGCCTGGCCGGAAAGCCCGCTCGCGGAGAAGCGGAGGTCGATAGGCCCGCCGGCGGCGAGCGCCTGCACGGGCATCTTCAGGTACGAGTTGATCGCAGCGGTCGGCCCGCTCAGGTCGGAACCGGGCGCCGGGGAGAAGTTGGCCGCGACCGGCACGCCCGGTAGCCGTCCGTCCGGGGTGGCGCCGACCTCATGGCCGATCATGGCGTACCACGAGAAGGTGCCTACGGACGGCGGGAATATCACCCCGGGATAACGTTTTGCGTGGTGCTCACTGCGGCCCACAAAGTACCCCATCATCTCCGTCCCGACCTCATCGGCGTAGTCGTTATCGTTGGCGAAGCCAGGCGCGCCGGTCGCGAACCGCTGCCGCAGGTTTTCGTGGCCTTCCCATCCGGCCTCAAGCGCCGTTGAAAGCTCGGAAATCGTGACCGAACCTTCATCGAACACGAGTTTCTTCACCGCGGTCATGGCGTCGATTGCGTTGGCCACGGCCTCGCCCATCACGTGCCACACGGTGTAACGGGCACCACCACGGATCACATCTTCCTCGTTTTTGAGGCAATCAAGCGTTAGCGCGGATAACAGCGGGTTGTAGTTGTACTTGCCATGGTTGCTGTGTTCCAGCGTACCGTCAGCGACACCCTTTCCGATGAGGTCGATCCCCTCGCAAAGCATGTGGTCGATCTGGGCCTTCCAGGCCGTCATCAGATCGTCGAAATTCGCGAATCCCCGGGCATCGCCGGTTTCCGGTCCCATCTTTCCGTGGACCGATGAGACACCGTTGTTCATCGCCAGTTCAACGCACAGGAGGAAGTTCATCCCACGGATGAGCTCCTGGTCTGACTGCCCCTGGATCATCGTTTCCCAGCAGTTGGAGTTGGCGTAGTCCCGTGCGTCTTCAGGCGCAACGCCGAGGCCGATGTAGGCATCAACGATGGCATCGTCGTTGTTCAAATAGGGCATGCCGCTCCCGGCCTTCAGCACCTCGGCCGAGCGCTCGGTGAGCTCCGTCGGTGAGTCCTTGTGCAGTCGAACGGTCACGACAGGGCTCGTGTAGGCCAGCTTCTCAAGGGAGTTCAGGCAGAGATATGTGAGCTCGTTGGTGCCGTCCTCGCCGTCCGGGCGGATACCACTGAGCAGGATGTTCTGTCCGAAGTGGTTGATGGCGTCCGCAGCGTCAGAGGCGTAAGCGAACCGGGTGCGATGGCCCGCCGCCCAGTCCCGCACGGCGTCGCCGGTGAAGAAATTGTCGCGATTGATCTGCGCGCGGTCGTTGAAGCGCAGCCACATGCTGTCGATCAATTCCTGCGCCTGCGGGAGCGTCAGTCCACCGGACTCACGGTCTTTCTGGAACGCCGGATACAGGTACTGGTCGATCCGGCCGCATGAAAGGGCAGTCCCGGTGGAGAAGAAGCCGTAGTGGACGAACCAGAACGACTGGACCGCCTCGTGGAAGGACTGCGGCTCACGCTCCGGGACGTGCCGAGCGACCTTCGCTACTGCGCAAAGCTCCGCCCGCCGCTCTGCGTCGCCTGAGGTCGCAGCCATACCTTCGGCAAGATTGGCATACCGGTTCGCCAGAGCGATTACGGCAGCAGCCTCGACGCGCATGGCGTTGAACAGTGCCAGCTTTTTGTCGTTGTCTGCGGAAGCCGGTCGGGCCGAAATCTCTTCTATCCGTGCATCGACATCGGCGATGACGCCTCCAAGGCCCTTCTCCATGAGGAGCGGGTAAAAGGGCGTCTTGTGCGCAAGGTGCGTGGCGATCAATGCGCCGGACTCCCCGGCTTCATCGATCTCCGCCGGTAGGGCGTACCCCGGAATGGTGGTGCGTACGATAGCGCCGTCCCTGAGCGTATTTCCGACGATCAGGTCATCGTCCTCGATGGCGATCGGCATCTCCCGGAGCGCCTTGGCGAAGGCGTGTGCACGTCGCAGGACCAGTGGGAGCTCGTCCATCCCCGGGTCTCCGATGACGCTCAGATCGCCGCCCCATGTGCCCTGCTTGATGGCCATGCGGGCCTGGACCGCCGCATTTAGACGCTCGATGCGCCCGTTCGGCGTCCTGAGCAATGCGGCAAGCCTTGCGCTATCGACATCTGCCGGTCGGAGCATGCTGATCGTCATATTTGTTCTCCGGGTTCCTTGTTGTGCCCCTCGCGGGCCGTCGTTACGAATTGGTTTGTGGCAGGGTGGTCACTCAGCCGCCGATTTGAACTTCCAGTCCTTCGCCCCGGCAGATATCCGCCAGGGCGTTCATGGCGTCTTCGTTCTGGGTCGTCACGTGAGAGAGTGAGAACGAGGCGTCGATCCACTCGTACTTCGCCCCCGCGGCCGAGTTGTAGGGCAGCAGGACGATCGTGCCGAGGCCGACTTCAGCAGTCAGCCGCGCCGTCGCCCCGATCTGTTCAAGGGAGTCGTTCACGCCGTTAATGCAGGGGACACGGACCTGGATTTCATGGCCGGTGTCGGCCAACGTCCGAAGGTTTTTCAGGATTAGTTCGTTCGGAACGCCGGTGTACTTACGGTGCTCTGCGGCGTCGACAAACTTCACGTCGTACAGGATCAGATCGGTCACCTCCGCCAAGGCAGACATGATTTCCGAGCGGGCGTAACCGGTCGTTTCAAGCGCCGTGCTTATCCCGGCTTGCTGGCAGGCGAGGAGGAAGTTGTATGAAAAATCGAACTGGCGTGCTGGCTCGCCGCCGCTAAGGGTCACCCCGCCGCCGGAGCTATTGAAATACGGGATATCTCTTCGCACACGCTCCAACACGTCGCCTACCGAAACCCCGTCGCCCGCGACCTTCAACGCACCCGTGAAGCACGCCTTTACGCACTTGCCGCAGGTCGTACACGCATTCCGATCAAGTATCGCGACCGCGCTTTCGCCGGAGCTTGACATCACGAGAGCGCCGTCTGGGCAAGCGGAAGGGCAGAGTGCGCAGCCGTTACAGCGCTCCGGCTGATACAAAAGTTCCGGATGACTGAGCTGCGATTCGGGACTGTGGCACCACGCGCAGGAAAGTGGGCAACCTTTCAAGTAGACGCTGGAACGGATGCCCGGGCCGTCGTGCGAAGCAAATCGGTCGATGTCCAGCAACAGCCCGCGCACGGACAGATCAGCCGGACCCAGGGCACGCGCGTTTTGATCAAGCAACGCCATGGCCGCCAGAAATCCTCCCGAATCGGGTATCCAACCGCGTCGCAACGATTGCGGGTGCGGGTATGGCAGCCGCCGGGAATGATAGCGTGTCCCGACTGATCCGGTTGACCATCGTGACCTTTCGTAGAACAATCCGCCCGCCGTGGCAGCTGATTGGAAGGGTCCACGAGCACGATTGCTGCCGCCAGCTATCCCACACCGACACAGAGAAAGGCGCATGTATGGCAGAGGTTTCGAGCGGCTCGTCGATAACCGTGACGGTCAACGGCGTGGAGCGATTGGTTCAACCGCTTCCCGGTGCCACCCTGCTCGAGGTGCTGCGGGATGAGATGTCCCTGACCGGCGCCAAGCGTGGCTGCGACGACGGAACCTGCGGAACCTGCACGGTACATCTTAACGGCCGCGTGGTGCGTGCATGCCGTGTGCCGCCCGCTCAGGTGGCTGATGGCGATGTACGAACCGTCGAGGGACTCGCCAACAGCACGCTCCACCCGCTGCAGGAAGCATTCATCGAAAACGACGCCGTGCAGTGCGGCTTCTGCACCCCCGGGATGCTCATGTCGGCCGAGGCCCTGCTGGCCCGCAACCCCTCTCCGAATCGTGACCAGATAGCGCAGGCGCTTGGCAGCAACCTGTGTCGATGCACCGGATACCTGAGCATCATCGACGCCGTCGCCTCGGTATCTGGTAGCGCGCCCGTCTCGCCGCCAATTTCCAGCGTTACCCCCGTCAGCAGCGTTCCAAGGTCCGACGCCGAGGACAAGGTGTGTGGTAATACGCTTTACGCCGCCGACATCGTCATGCCAGGCATGCTCCACGGCGCGATCCTCCGCAGTCCACACACGCATGCGGACCTGGTGCGCATCGACACGTCCCGAGTGGCGGAACTGCCCGGTGTGTTGGCAGTGGTCACGTCAGAAGACGTGCCCGGGCTTAACAGGTATGGGCGCGCCGTGAAGGACCAGCCCGTGTTGGCCGATGACCGCGTCCGGCAGGTCGGAGACCCCGTGGCCGCCGTTGCCGCGGAATCGCCAGAAATAGCCAGGGCGGCGCTTGCGCTCATCAACGTCGAGTATCGGGTGCTCCCGGACATCACCGACCCGCGGCTTGCGCTGGATGAGGGCGTGCCGACCATCCAGAAACCCGGAAACATGGCCTCTGAAAAGGTCATCACGTGGGGCGCCATGGACCGTGAAATGGACGCCGCGGATGTGGTGCTGGAGGAGAGCTACGCCACGCAGTGGATCGAGCACGCGTACCTGGAGCCCGATTCGGTCGTGGCGTACCGGGGAAATGACGGCGTGTTGATAATCCGCACCACCACCCAGCACTCGTTCCTGCATCGGGACATCATAGCGGAAACGATGGGGCTGCCCGATGAGAAGGTTCGCATTCTCCCGACCACCAGCGGCGGAGCGTTCGGCGGCAAGACCGATGTCTCATGCCAGGCCGTCGCAGCGCTGCTGGCCCTCAGGACGGAACGACCGATCAAGATTGTCTACAACCGGGAGGAGACTTTCACCTCCACGGTGAAGCGGCACAGGTTCGAAATCCAGTGCCGCACCGGGGCGACCTCAGACGGACGGCTTACGGCGCTTGATGCTGATCTACTTGCGGATACCGGAGCCTACGCCTCCGCGGCTCCCAACCTGTTCATCCGCGCCGGGCTTTCCATCACCGGCCCCTACCAGTTCCTGGGCGGCACGATATCGGGCCGCGCCGTTTACACCAACAACACGCTGGCCGGGGCGATGCGTGGTTTTGGCGCTCCGCAAGTCGTGTTCGCCATCGAGTCGCAGATGGACGACATGGCGTGCCGGCTCGGGATCGATCCCCTGGAATTCCGGCTTATGAACCGGCGCACCGGAGACGACGTCGGCATCTCTGCCGAGGTGCTGGCGGAAGAGGCCGCTTTCGTGGAAACGGTGGAGGCGGTAAGGCCGTATTACGAGTCCGCCCGAAGCGCTGCAGCTGACTTCAACGCAAAAAGCGACGGGCGCTACCGCCGGGGCATCGGTGTGGCGTGCATGCGTTACGGCGTTGGCGCGTCCGGGAAGGCACAGACCCCGGGTCGGGCCTCGCTGGAGCTGGGGCGTGACGGCCAAATACGTTTGTTGACGGGCGCGACCGACCTCGGGCAGGGCTCGGACATGGCGCTTTCGCTCATTGCCTCGGAGGAGCTCTCGATATCGCCGGCCGGGGTATCGGTGCTGTCTGGAGACACATTCCTCACGGCGGATGCCGGGCCGACCACCGGGAGCAGGCTTGTTTACTACGTGGGGAACGCCGTAAAGGACGCAGGGGTACGACTCCGCAGCGGTATCCTTTCAACCGCATCCGAGCTGCTGGAACGCCCGGCCGATGCGCTGGGATTGCGTGATGGCAGCGTGGTTGTCATCAGTGAGAACGGGTCCTCGTCGGAATCGCTGTCGTTTGCCGAGATCGCCAGGGCCCGAGAGTCGGCCAGATTGCCATTGAGGTTCGATTCCGAGTTCTACCCCGATGTCGGCGGCGAAGACCCACGCACCGGCGCGCCAAGCCCCTACGCCGTCTACGTCACCGCCACCCATCTGGCGGAGGTGGAGGTCGACACGGAGCGCGGTGGGGTGCGGGTGATCCGGGTGGTCGCTGCGCACGACGTCGGACGGGCCATATTTCCGCAGGGCATGAAGGGCCAGATCGAGGGTGCAGTGTCGATGGGCATCGGGTTGGCGCTCAAAGAGGAGTACATCCCGGGCGAGACCGTGGACTTCAAGGGCTACAAGATCCTTAGCGCACGGGAGATGCCTGAGGTCGTGACGCTCTTGATCGAGCTCGGCGACCCCTCATCGCCGCTGAAAGCAAAGGGCGTGGCCGAGTGCGCCACCGTGGCCGTCGCCCCGGCCATCCTGAACGCGATAAACGACGCCACCGGCGCCCGTGTCAGGCAGCTCCCGGCATCCCCGGAGCGTCTTCTGGCGCTGCTTGCGGAAGACGGATAACTCTGCATGGATTCTCACTCTGTGAACGCGTACCAACTGTCGCTTCGGGATGCCCGTGTCACCGTGGGTGACGCCGGAAGCCCCGGCATGACGGCATCGAACACCTCGTATACCTGGATAAACGCACCTCCCAAACCGCCGCGAGAGCGCCGACCTCGTCATCTGACAGACCGTCACACGCGCTAACCAGCCGCAGCTCCCCCGGGGACGTATTCGTGGAATAGATCCTAATAGTCCGGCCGGGGGGATGTGCCGAGCGTTACGAGTCCGAGCATGGTGGTTTGTCCGATCGCGCTGAATTGTCATCCTGGAGAGGGAACCGTGTTACTGCACATCGCTTCGGGTTATCCCGAGCGAAGCCGAGGAACCCTCACCAACACGTGGATCGTCAAGTATCTCCAGTCTGCGCCCGACTTTCATCCTCCCTCACCCTTGATTGATGCGTTGTCGTACCACCCGGTCCTTCGAGAACCTCAGGCTACCGTCGGACCACCTCAGGAGACTACCGTGTCGTCCAAAGACACTGCCGGGCGGCCTTCGAACGCGGCAAAATCACCCATCAAGCAAACGCCCCAGAATAAGCCCCGGTGCTAGCCGGCAGCTCGTTCCTCCAGCCACTCCAGGTTGATCTCCAACCCCAACCCCGGCGCGTCTGACGGGGTTACGTAGCCGTCCTTGATCACCGGCGTTCCCGGGAGCAGCACCATCTCCTCCAGCGGCACCCCGGGAGGTGCGACGCCCTCCGACTTCTCGGCCCACATCACGGCGGGCATGGCGTTGGCGAGGTGCTGGCCCCACGGGTAGCTGGAGCTGGCGTGGGGGATGACGGTGATGCCGTGAGCTTCTGCCAAGTGGCAGATCTTGACGCCAGCGGTTATTCCGCCGACCCACGACAGGTCCGGTTGGAAGATATCGACCAGCCCGTGAGAAGCGGCCAGCGCAAATGGGTGCATCGAGTACCAGTGCTCGCCCGTCGCCAGTGTCTGGAACGGGATTCGCTCTCGGACGCGGAAGTAAGAGTCCATGTCCTCGGGGATCAGATAATCCTCGAGCCACTTGATCCGATAAGGCCTCAACGCCTCGGCGATTCGCACGGCGTAATCGACGTTGAACGACATCCAGGCGTCGAGCGCTATCTCAACGTCATCGCCCACCTGCTCTCGCGTGACCGCAACCAACTCCTCCGTACGCTTGATCCCCTCCAGACCGTCTTCCGGCCCCTCTCGCATGAACAGTTTCACCGCCTTGAAGCCAAGTTCCAGGAACCAGTCGATGCTGTGCTCGGTGCCGTACGAGATGTCCGTGTTGCTGGCGTAGACGAAGATCTTCTCCTTCTGCGGCCCGCCCAGGAGCTCGTAAACCGGTAGCCCCAGCAGCTTGCCTTTGAGGTCCCACAGGGCCTGGTCGACTGCACTGATGGCGAAGCTAGCGAGGCCGGCGCTGCTGTACGGGGACGCGGCGCGTTGCATCACGTCCCAGAGCCGCTCCGTGGCCATCACGTTCTCGCCCTCGATTACCCCGGCCAGGTGACCGTTGATGATGCTGACGGTGGGGCCGCTGTGCAGGGTCATCCCAAAACCCCAGGTCCCGTCCTCGGCGGTCACGACGCAGCCCGTCCTCTTCCAGTTGGCCGACCAGTCTGCGCGTGTCAGCTCCGGGTATCGGCGCATCGGGCTGATGAAGCCGTCGCCGGGCAGTTGCGGAACCCGTGGTTGCGTCTTCATCGGGGGCCTGACGTCGATCTCAACGGCGCGAACGGACTTGATTCTCATAAAGTGGATTCCTCAGGTGCCAGAGATTTCGGGGCCAAAACATACGGTCAGCGCTGGGATTCTATGCTGATGTTGGCAAAGTGTGGAGGGAAGCCGGGGCCATTTAGCGCCCCGATCAGTGCGTACAGGTAGTCGGCTCCGTCAATCGCCCGGTCCATCCACCAACCGAACTCCTCACCGCCGCCGCCGACCAGATGGCCGGAAGCAGCGAACAGGTCAAGTCCGGAATGGGCAACGTTGAGTCCGTCACGACGGACAACGCCGCCGCCGCTGAAGAAGAATCAGCTTCGGCAGAAGAGATGTCGGCCCAGGTAAAAGAAGTGACGGCCTCATCGCAGCCGCTTTCAGACCTGGTGGGGGATCTCAAACCAGCGGTATCTCGCTTCAAGTTCGTTTCACCGACTTTTCGGTTAGCGACCCGGGATGAACTCAAAGGGCCGGATCTGGAGACAATGTTCTCCGGGTCCGGCCTTTTGGTTTAACCGGCAAACCCGTGGTCGGGCAGTGACCATCTTGACCTGCCCCCTGAAGCGATACCAGGGATTATGTTAGTCCGGCCGCCTCTGGGACGGCCGGCACAAATGTCCCTGGCGCCGGCGGCCTGTAGCCCAGGGAGCCATGAGGTCGGATCGTGTTGTACTCCCTTCGCCACATCTCGGTCAGTATTTGCACCTCCTTCAGCGTGTAAAAGATCTCACGGTTCAGAAGCTCATCCCGGAACTTCCCGTTGAAACTCTCCGCGTAGCCGTTCTCCCATGGACTGCCCGGCTCGATATCCAGCGTTTTCGCTCCCACGTTCTTGAGCCATTCCCGAACAACACCTGCAGTGAACTCGGGACCGTTGTCAGACCGGATGTGTTCGGGAACTCCCCTGAGCACAAACAGCTCGGCAAGCAGCTCTAACACCTGGTTCGACTTGAACGTTCTCGCCGCCCTTATTGCAAGGCACTCCCGCGTGTCCTCGTCGATCACCGCCAGCATCCGCACAG